>Ga0181356_1000024_pt1 | contig 53996 bp, 59 predicted proteins | sample Fa13VDMM110SN_FD_130104 | JGI IMG/M metagenome (GOLD analysis project Ga0181356, IMG submission 130104) | Freshwater viral communities from Lake Michigan, USA - Fa13.VD.MM110.S.N | ecosystem: Environmental > Aquatic > Freshwater > Lake | place: USA: Michigan | collected 2013-09-24 | reverse complement strand
TTTGTGTTTGTGTTTGTATTATTCATTTTAGTATTGTAGCTCCTTTATTATATTTTGTCAAAAGAATTTTTGCTTTGTATTTTATTTTTTAGTAATTTAACGGTTTTATTATGTATATTAATAGCTGTTTGAGTGCTAATATTTAGTTTTTTGGCTATCTTATTCCAAGCCATTTTTTTATTAGAAGCACTTAAGTATCTTAACTTAAATATTTTTTTAACTCTTTTATCTGAGCAAGATTTTATAATATTAGAAATGTATTCATTTATATTTTTATATTCTTTTGGAATTGAACTATTCTTTTCTATTAAATAATTTAGTTTATCTGCCTCAAGAGTAACATAATGACCGTTTTCGTTCATGCAATTCAAGCATTGATATCTTACTTGATTATATAGCCAAGTAGAAAATTTTGATTTTTTACATGGATCAAATGATATTGCTGATTTGTAGACAATATAATCTTTTTGGTCTATTACATCTTTAACGTAAACGCCAGATGCTACCATTGGAGCTGTATATTTTTTATACAACGAATGGCAAAGCGGAGAATGACGGTCTACTAGTATTTTAAGCGAGTTTTCATCATTATTTTCTTGTATATTTTTGACTAATGTTGCGTCATCTAAATTTATATTTAAATTCATTTGTTATATCCTAAATATTTTTCGTATATGTTTTTTAAATGTTTTTGCATTAATTCATACAAAAAGTTAACATCTTGACAAGTTTCCCAAGTTATACTTATATCAGATACAGCTTTAAGCTTATTGTCATTAGATTTTTCCTCTACGTTTGCTGGAGGAACTAAAGAACCATCATCTAGTTTTCTTGAAATATGTATTAAAATACCATTATGGGATTTTATCCAAGAGTATTCGTCATCTTTGTACTCTATATATCTTACGTCTGTGACGATTGGAACAATATTCTTAGCAATTAATTTATTTACTTCTGGTTGAATCGTAGAAGTCCAGTATTTTCCTTCTGTTTGTATTCTTCTGCATTTTCCATAAGCAACCATAAGTGGTCTTACTATTTCTTTGTTTTCTGGACTGCAATTTAGTAAGTCTATTTTAAATTTATCTTTAGTAAAGTCGTATAGTTCATTTTTTAATGCATCAGCAAAAGCTAGTCTTTGGGATTTTATTCCTTTTTCTTCTAAATATCTTTTTAAGATAGAATAAAAAGTATCTTTTCCAGATCGAGCTACTCCAGTTAATCCAATCATTTGTTATTCTCCATAAGATATATCCCCAGTTCCGTCATATTTTGGGTAATTTTGTCCAGTGCGGATTTGTTGGGTTCGGACTTGGGTTTGTATATTTTCTTTTAAAGCTTTAGTATTCACACTTGGATCGATATTTTTTGCTTCAAATGGTTGGGCAAATATTGTACCACGAGATTCATTAGTAGATTTATAATCGGTTTTGTATGTTCTATAAATTTTATTGTTAACTATGTAATATTCTGGAAATGGTTTTGAAAATATAGTTCCATTAGATTCATTGGTTCCATTTCCGCTCTTAGTTTTGTATGTTTGATATACTTCTATTCCTCTAGCAGTTTTAACATAATTATATTCTTGGAATGGTTTATTAAAAATTGTACCATCAGATTGATTTGTTCCGCCACCTGTAGTCTTGTATGTTTCATATACCGCGCCAGATTGAGCAGCTGCGAAATTAGCTATAAATGATAATAGTATTATATATTTCATATTTTAATTAACTCTATATTGTAGAATTTAAATATCTCTTTTGCAGTAGAATCTTTTTCATATTCTTCTGAGTATACCACACTTTTAACTCCATATGCAACAATATTAGTAGCACAATTTGAACAAGGTAATAAAGTAGAAGCTAGTAAATGTGGTTGATCTCCTCTTTTGACTAAAGATAAAGCATTAATTTCAGCATGAATCATATATTTCCTTCTATTATCTCTGTCACTAAAGAAGTCTTCATTAATATTAAACTTGGACAATAACCCATTGTAACCTACAGATAATACCCTACCATCCTTATTTAAAATGCATACTCCAACTTTTTTATATGGATCTTCTGATCTATTTGACCAAATTCTGGCTGTTTCAATAGCGGCTTCTATAAATGATATTCTATTATTCATTTTGAAAAAAATGCCACTTTATAGCTATTCCAATTCCTATAGCCATGCATATAATTGTTTGAATCATAAGGTTATATATTAAATGTTTTTTATTTTGAAGTCAATTATTTTCTTGATTGTTTATAAAGAATAGTTTAATATAAATAAATGCAAAAACAAGAATTTAAAGAAGCTTTAAGTTACGATGATATTTCGTTACTGCCAAATTTTTCAGACATCACTTCCAGAAAAGAAGTAGACACCACTACTAAGATATCAAGAAACTGCAATATAAAAATTCCAATATTGCTTTCGCCAATGGATACAGTATCTTCTGTTAAATCGTGTATCAAGATGAATAAACTTGGTGCTGCTGGAGTTTTGCATAGGTTTATGTCTGTTGATGATCAAAGAGCTAAAGCTAAACTTATTAAAGATGCTAGCGATTTTTGTGTTACAGCAATTGGCCTTAAAGATGCAGAAGAAAGAATTAGAGCTACGAATACATTTACTAATCTTTATTTCTTGGACACAGCTAATGGTTTAGCTAAGAATGTAGAAGATTTCTTAAGATGGTATAAGACAGCTGGATTTTCTCAAGATGTTATCGTGGGTAATACTTTGACTAAGGAAAGTGTTTATAGACTTGCTAATTTAAAAGCAGATGGATTTAGACATTTGATCGGTCCAGGATCTATGTGTTTAACTCAAGTTAAAACTGGAATCGGATGTCCTAGTTTAACTGGAAATTATTACGCTTGGAAAGCTGTAAGAAATTGGGAGCTTTCTCAAATTGATTTATTTAAACAAGATAAACCTAACCCATCTCATAGACCTAGCATTCTTGCTGATGGTGGTATCAGATATCCAAAAGATTTAGTTAAAGCTATTGCTAGTGGATGTGATGCTGTTATTTGTGGTAGAATTTTCGCTGGACTATCTGATGTTGTTGATGATGAAAATATCATTGAGATAGATGGTAAAAGATTTGCTAAATATAGAGGAATGGCTAGTCAAGATGTTGTTGAAGATTATGACTTGCATGATGGAACTAAAAAAAATCTGTTTGTTGAGGGCGATAATACCTTGATTCCAATTATTGAAAATAAAACTATTGAAGATATTGTTTATGATTTCACTAATGGCTTAAGAAGTTCTATGAGTTATCTTGGATTTAGGAATCTGCAAGACATGCGCGGTGGTCTATGGAATAATACTATACAAGCTGTTAGAAATAGCCCAAATAGTATGTATGAGGGATTTGCTCATGGAAAATAATTGATTTAAATTAATAAACACCTTATAATACTGAAATGAACATAGATAAATTAACATCAATTGAATATGCTAGAGCTACAGAATTTAGCCCTATAGTAAGAATATACCCTAAAATACAAAGAAATTCAATTTGTCCATCTACTGGTAAAAAATTCAAACACTGCTGTGGTAAACTTAACCAAGACTTTTGTGAAAAATCTAGAGATAGTTTAAAAGATTATCTTACAAAAATAGTCAATGAAAAAGAAAAAAAGAATTAAATATTATGCTGTTTGTAGTAAGCATGATAACTTTTTACATGGAGTCTTTTCTCCGTCCAAAGAAGGATTATTAAAAGCTAAAGCTTATATTCTTAAGATAGACCCTTCTAATAAAAATTATAAAATTAAAAAATATTAATTAACACTTGGGTCTGCTAGAGTGGGATCGTGTTTAACTTTTGTTCCTCGTTTAAAATTCTTATGCAAGTTTTCGTATAATACTTTAAAAGTATCTAATGGTTTATCTATTATACTTTTAATCTTTTGGTTTGGTTTTGTCTCTTCTTGATTTTCTATTTTCTTAATAATTGAATTATAAGCTATAACCAAACATACTGCTAGTGGATCAAAAACAATAACAATTAATATAATAAATATTCTTACAGCAGTTTCTATTTTTAATCCAAATGCATCTGCTACAAATTTAAATGTGCCAATTTCACCTTTAGTATTATCACTTTCAAGGTTCATTATTTCTTGGCTATTCTCTAAACTTTGTTTTTCTAAATTTTGAAGATCAGAAGTTACTGTGGATATTTGAGAAAATAAGTTATTGATATTACTTTGAGACCCTTCTACTATCTTATTCTTGCTTTCTACTAGTTTTATATCTGTTACTTTTTCAGTTTTAGCTGAACTAAAGAACCCTCCTCCAGTAGTTTTAGTTGTAGTAACATCTTGCTTAACGTCATTATCTAGGGATGTTTGATATGTCTTTTGTAATTCTATAAGATCTTTAAGTTTATTTTTATTAAAATCTATTTGAGAGATATAGAAATTTTGTTGAGATTTTAAACTTTGAATCTTATTTAAGTTTAAAGAATATTGAGAAAAATTACGTTGAAATGCATCAGAAAGAAAACCGAAAATTCCAAGACTAGTTATGCACATAAGTAACATAGTGGCAGATAACATATACTTTTTTAATAAATCATGTATTGACGACCAATATCTATAAAGATAACTTGCACTAACTAGTTTAGCTACTTCTAAACTTCCAGCCATTACTGCAACACCCCAAAAACTAGCTGAAAAAAGAAGAGCTATTCCTTTAACTGAAAAAAATGCAGCACAGGAGGCTAATGTAAAAGCTGATAATCCAAGTATATATTTAAACATAATACAAATTACACTAGGGTTTCATTAAAATAAGGATACTCTAAGTAAAAAGATGATCTAGATAATCGGTGCTTGATGGTAAAAGCATACGGCGTATTCTATATATATACTTTCTAATGTAATATATCTTGTGATCGTATCAGAAAGAGATATAGACTTTTTTGCTAAAAAACTAGGACTTTCTTTAGAAAAAACTTTTTTATTAATTCAAGATCCAGACTGCTTACCAGAAATATTAAATAAAATATCAGAAGAAAATGTAGATGGTATAGTTGATATAAGCTTTCCAGTTTTTGCAGAAATAACAATTATAAAATATACAAAAGATTTAAAGTTTTCTTTTGAAGAGAAAGAATATGTTTCAGAGAGCGTTGGCAATAAATTTTATGATCTGATAGAGTCTCCAATAACAGAAAAATCATTCTTTGAACTTAAGAAAGATGAAGAAACAGCAAGAGCATTGTTAGTTTTTTTAGGATTTTTTTATAAAAGCTTAAATAAACCAAGAAGAGCTTACCCTTCAGAGAAAATCTATTATAACATTGCTAAAGATGGATTTGAAAATTCAGATAAAATACAAGTATCAGAACACCTACAGGATTGGATTAAAGTATTAAGAGTTATACATAATGAAGTTTGGTTTTAATACATCTCTCTGAATTATTTAACTTTTCTTTGATATCCAAAAGGGCTTTACCTCCAGATTCTTTATATCTGAAGTTATGTATTATCAATCCAACTTTTCTTTTGACTCCAAATTTTACTGCGATCTCAGCAGTAAACGGGCCATCGCACTTATGGATCAGAGGTAGCTTTGATCACTACATTCTGCGATGCCTATAGCTACATTCCCTTCTTTAGCCATATTATGTACAAATGAAGGTTTTAATAGTTGTCAGCCCTTATGACATTGCTATCTCAGGGATTGATAGTTGATTTTTTGACATCAACAAACTGTCCTATTTGGGAACTATGTTGACTTATAATATATTAAACTTGATCTTTTGTCAAATTTTATTTACTATAATACATATGGAAGTATTAAAAAATAAAGCTAGATGGACTGTTTACTCAAGTAAATGCGTTAAACATTATAATATATCTAATGGTAATATCTACGATGAACCAAATGAATATCCATGTTTAGCTATACCTCAATTAATATCTGATATGAATGGCCCAAGAATTAAATTTAATTTCGTTTATAAAAAAGATTGCGAAAAACTACTAAAAGTTTTGTAACACGCAAGACGTATTTAAAGTTTTTAAATTTAAGGGATAGCTAAGAATATTTCTACCAAGTTAGAAGATTTGATGTATTAATACCTTGATAGGTCACAGTATCAGGCGGTGGAGGAGGATTTGTTTGAAAATAATAATCATTTACTGGTATATAAGGATATAAATTAGTATATAGAAGAAGTTGATAAAGAATTGGTCCAGGATCGCCACATTCAGGAGTTTCATAAGTATCCATAAAAAAATAGCCATGAAAGTTAAAGTCTGGAACTGCTTGTTGAAATGGATGCCAGTTCTCTTGTTCTGGTCCATCGCAATCGGCTAAATATCCATGAGCAACAGTATCACCAACAAAAGTAAACATATTACAGACTTGATGTTTTCTACTTTCGTCAAATTTTCTTACTTTCATAATTTCAGAAAAATTTTCAGCTTCAACAGAAGGACCTTCATCTGTACATGTTGTGCTTGGTGGGTAACCGAAGCCAATTGTATTTAAATCAAAACCTTTATATTTAAATTGTAGTTCCATAATTTTTTGAGGATCTATAGCTTGCAAAGTGGTAGTTCCTCCTTGGCTTATTACATAATCATTTAATACTGTATAAATCTCATTATCTTCTCCATTCACTGAAGATATGCAGTAAGGTAAAGCGTAAGGTTTAGTATTTACATCAATATAAGACTTCAAGTTACAAGCACAAGCTTTTAAAGTCTCATCGTTTCCAATTTCTATTTCTTTAAGAATAGATTTAAGATAATCTGGATAATTAGGATCTGACGTTAAACCACATGCCATAAGATTTATTACACAAAAATCTTGACATTAATAGTTTGTCTTCTTACCAAGTCTTTGAACCACCTGTTCCACCGAAAATTGCAGTTGCATATACAGCTAGAGTAACGCCATTAAACGATGCCACATCATCAGTTGTTGCATCTGGAACACCTACAAGTGACCCCATGTAAAGAGTTGGTCCAGGCTGACCACATTCAGGCTCTACATAAGGCTGCATAAAAAATAGTAAAAACTGATTAAACGCTGGCAAATTCGCGCTGTAAGGCGCTGTTTCTTCATCGCCCTCGCAGTCCATGCCTACTGTGTTTGCCGATCCAGCGAAAAATGGGCTGGTTAGACATACCTGTTGTAACCTACCTACCTGCTTTTCTAGCGTAACTGTTTCAGCCCATGTTCCTTGATTAGGGTTATCGTCGCCAGCTTCTTCGCAACTAGTATCCCACTCTCCCGCTTCGTTTTTATTGCCAGATAACTGTATATCAAAACTTTTATATTTAAAAAATAATTCCATCATGTTCTGAGGATTTACAGGTAAAAGGGGTATTCCTGCATTTAATACTTCGGTGTATAATTGTGGGTGATCGACTGGATTGTATACGCAGGTAGGTAGAAAATAGCGTAGTGTATCGACACCAATAAAAGACCTCAAGTTACAAGCACAAGCTTTTAAAGTCTCATCGTTTCCAGCTTCTATTGCTGTAATAATAGATTTAAGATAATCTGGATAATTTGAATTTGATGTACCGCATGGCATAAAATTTATTACACAAACTTCTTGACATTAACAATTTATAGTTTTATAATGTGTAAGTTACATTAGTTCTTTTACATTGGGCCCGCACTGGTTTCGATTTTAGAGATACGAATTAAAATGCAAGTGGAGGTTGAACCGAGGACTCCTTAAAAAGTTTCACTTATATTAACTGCCAAAAAAGCAAAATATAAAGGTCACATTTCAGCAAGAGTTTCTCTTGTTGAGTTGACCGCTTCTGTAGCTTAAGTTACAGCGTGATACCCTTGATATATCTATTGGGATATTGCGTAATTAGATATCTTACTATTAGTAGTTTTTTTATTCTATTAATATTAAGTACCCAAAATAAAATCGCTAAGTATGTTTGTTCTTTACCTATACAAAGCTAAAAATAAAAAGAGCTAAACTTGTAGTGTTTTAATTTAAATTTTTAAAAGACAGAGGTTCAACTCCTCTCGGGTCCAATTTAAATATCTCATAAATTATTTAAGAATTACATTTTAGCGTTAAAAATGTGTATATAATATTATGGCCGAAGATAAAAAAATTATAGTAATTGGAAACGCTACAAAAGATACTAAGCTTGAAGCAGGGAACTGCGGTGCTTGTAGTGCTTATGATGGAACAAGCAGCAATTTTTATTTTACTCCTATTAATTTTACTTATACCATGAAAGCTAAATATATTCACGCCAAAGACGGAAGTGAAGATACTCTATCTTTAACCCCTAATAAAGATGTTTACGCCGAATTTAATTTAATGAGTCTAGGCGGTATCAACAAAGGAGCTGTAGGAAAAGATGCAGCACAAGAATTAGTGGATTATTATAACGGAACACTTGCTCAAGGCGGTGGACCAGCAATGACAAAAGATTTTGGAGAAAAAGTAGTAAAAGAGTTTCACACAGAACTATCAAAGCCAAACTGGAAAACTTTTTTTGAAAAAGCAATTAAAAATAGCGTAAAGACAGAAAATCTTCTAAAATCAACATTTCAAGATTACATTAATCATGATTTTATTACTAACCACAATAGAAAAGCAATGTCTTATCAAGGTTGGGGCAAATCATCATGCGAAAAAACTTACACAGTTAAAGTAAATGTAGGCGTGAAACCAAAATTTTTAAAAAGCTGTAGCTTAGAAGACGACAAAAGCAGACTTAAAGTAGTTTCTCCAGAAAAAAAATTCTGTAAAGCGTTTTTGGCCCTCACAGGAGAAGAAAAAGAATTATCAGATGATAATTTTTTGTTTGAAGTCACAGACCAATACAACGAGGCAAGCCCAAGATCATTTACTTCATCAAGTACTCTTGGAAAAATAGAAGATCTCGATGGACTATTAATTACTCCTAGTAGCATGCTACAAAGTGAACAAGATGCTCTGAAGTTAGTAAAAGATGGCTTTTTTGGAGGTGTTCAAGCAGAGGTAAATGGCCAAGGAGGTATAGTTCGATATGACGGCGAAAGGCGAGCTTGGAGCATTGGTCAAGAGTTCGGAAACACTCGAGTAGAAGTCGAATCAGACATGAGTGGAGGTCAAATGAGAGAAGATGTCTATATTAGATATACAATGGCCATTGGTCCTGAAGGTCAAGTAGGCCAAACCACAATAACTCTAGGAGGAAGAAAAGCATCTATTGGTTACCTTCTTCAACAAGCTGCTAGAAATATGCAAGGCTGGATGTATCAGGTCTGGCTATCTTGGAATAAACCCAGTGATCCAACCCCTAAACTAGCGGCAGAAAAAGCTAAAGAGAAAGCTGATGAAGTTAAAGAGGAAACTGAAGAATCTAAAGATAAACAAGAAGTAGCTGAAAATGAGGCGGGTAAAGCTAAGGAAGCTCTTGAGGGCGCTACGCCAGGTAACACTGGTGAAGTAGCCGCAGCTTTGGCAGATGCTAAAGCTGCCTCTCAAGAAGCCATTCAAGCAGCTCATGCAGCAAATAACGCACAAAAGGATCTAGCAACAGGCGAAGGGCCTAATCCCATAACTTCTAACACAAATGGTCAGAACACTGCCAAAGTAGTAACCGAGAGCAGCGAAGTCTTGGGATATATAACTTCTGCCGAGAATAACGTTGCTCAAGGTAACATCGATGGAGCTAAAACAGATATGGGTCAAGCATTAAATAAAGCTCAACAGGCCACCACTTCAGCTGAAAAAGCTGACATCAAAGCCGAAGATGTAGTACAATCTGCACAAGCCGTAGTTGATGTGATTAAGATTACCACAGACGCAGCACAAACAGGAAGAGATCTTGAGCCAGGAATTAAAAATGTGATATATTCAGTTACGGAAAAAATCAACGGAGCGAAAGAGGTTGTAAAAGAAATATCTAATAAAAATCAAGAAACCACAGAAGATCTGAAAGATAAGCTTGGTGATGACGTAACCCCTGGGTATATTCCAGGAGGTACTACAATACCATATACTTTCACAGAAAAAACAAACCTTCAACCCGAAATTCGCATAAAATCAGATGATAGCACAAAAGGAACTGGCTCCAAGATGTATGAAAAAGAAGAACAACAAACCAAAAATCCAGTATCAACATTTGGAAGCAACAAGGGTGAAGGTTACGAAGACGACGAAAACGCAGCATGGCGGAATGCAGTGGTAAACGGAGGACTAATAGAAATGCGAATAACACCCTCAACTGAGCGTACCGAGCCACAAAATGGAAAATTTACTATTGAGAAGTAAAAAATAAAGAAAATTAATTAATAAAATGTCAAATCACAACACCACAAACGAAGCAGATATTGATATCAAATGTTCTCCTATAGAAGAGAATGTTCCTAAAGAAAACATACAAATAATAAAAAAACAAGAAAAAAATTAATCTTTACTCTATAATAAGTTATTGAACATTCTTTGGCCAGACATTCATAAAAATCTCACGAAAAATATAGCAAAAGCATTTGATAAGCTTGGCCATTCTTTAATTCTTCCAAGCTCAGATTATATTCCAACAAATTTACCCCCACAACAATTCACTCAACGAGTATGGAATAATACCTGGACTCAAGAAACAGTAAACAATGAATTTAAATCAAAAAATATTAAAGTATTAAATAAACAACAAATTCTTGATCTTAAACCAGAAATAGTATTTATCACAAGCTTTGAAAATCAATTTGAAATATTAAATGAAATTTGGCCTCATTTAAAAGATAACAGCAAACTAGCTTGCTATAGCGGCAACGATTATTGGGATGGAGCTTATCCATTTTATATTATTAAAAATTATCTTTGTGCAGATTATCTTGGTTTTTGTTTAGCTAATAAATATAAAGTTAATCATCTTTACTATAAACCTTGGGTAGACTACGATAGATGCACTTTCGATGGACCAACAGATGGAAATATAGTTGGAATTTATATTTCAGAATATGAAAAGAATTTCAAACAAGAATATAATATAAGCCGCGAACTTCAAAAAATTACTCCATATATAGATTATCATTATCACACAGATAGTTCTCAAGAACAATTAACCTCAACCTTAAAATCAAGTATAGCAACTCAGCACATCAAGCATCTTGAGGGCTATGGCATAGCAGTAATTGAAAGCATGGCATGCGGCAAACCAGTATTTATGCATCGCAAAATGGCTCAAAATAAAAGCCTAATGAATTGGAGCATTGAAAATGCAACAGCATTATTTTTTGAAACTGAAATTGAATATATTGCTAAATTAAAAGCTTTATACGAAAGCAAAGATTATAGACATTTTCTTCAATATACAACCGCTAGTGCCATAAGGCAAATTATTGATAATAACAAAGAAACAGAAAAGCTTGGACATTTCCTTAATAATCTAGTATAATTTTCACAGTGAAAATTTGGCTTTGTGGAATAACTCAAAACGAGAAGCAGAATATTGACGATATGACTAAAGATATACATCAATATTTTGATGGTTTAATTTTCGTAGACGGAGGCTCAACAGATGGTACATTAGATATATTAAACGCAAGAAAAGGCCAAGGAAAGGTTATAAACAGAGAATGGTCAAATGACCACGACCTTCAAATGAACGGCTTTTTAAGATCAAATATAATGCAAAATGGAGATTGGTTTATTATTCGGGATAGTTGCGAAAGACTCGATACAGACTGGGCTAAAAATTTACGTAATTTTATAGAAAATTTCTTAGAAAAGAATAAAATCAATAGCTGTGTTGATAGACAAAAAGCTTTTCTTGTTAAATATTTTGATGATATGATATTTCAAGGAAGTCCTCACTGGGGGCTTCAAGGAATGAGACCTGGATATATGGATCTTTATGAATATTATGCGAAAAATCAAAAGATGTTTGGATGGGAAGAAAGACCATCTCAAAGAAAGCATTATATTGATAGTGATATGAAATACTACTTTATTTACGGAAGATCAAATCATTGTGTGCTTCATTATTATGATAATGGCAAAACTCCAGAAAAATACCAACAACAAGAAAATATAAGACAAGCGTTTAGATCTTTATGTGAAACTTTAGGAATAAAATTCAATTTAGAATCATTAAAAGAATACTGGCGAAATAATGATATCAACGACAACATGAAATTTTTTATTAATAACGAAAGACTAATAAGGAGATTTTATAGATTGAATATATTGAATCATTCATTAGAGCAAATTCATTCATCAGAAGAATGGAGACTAGAATGAAATTAGTAGATTGTTTCATGTATTTTAATGAAAAAGATATTGTATACTTAAGAATAAAAGAATTATATGATGTTGTAGATCACTTTGTAATCAATGAAGCCACAAAGACTCATCAAGGACAAGATAAGGAATTATCTTTTTGGAAAGACAACAGATTGGAAGAGTTTAAAGACAAGATCTCTTACTCTCCAATAGAGTTAGACGGAAGATTTGACGTTTTAATGTCGAAGTTCTTTCCAGACGCAAATATTGGTGCAAAAGAGCATGAACAAAGAATAAGACTCTTTGAACAAGTTGAAGCATTAAATCTAGACAATCTAGACACAGTAATGATTTCGGATTGCGATGAGATTCCTAATAAGAATATCTTTCAAGATATGATTAAATATCCAATCGTTGCGCTAAATCAAATGTTTTTTGTTCACTATCTTAATGTTTATACAAACAAGAATGTTACTGGAACTATAGCCTGTAAATACGAAGGATTGAAACATTTAAATACTTTATGCTTTGGAATGGGGTTTCAAATTCTAAGAAGAGATAAAGATTTTATGCCAAGAATAGAAAATGGTGGATGGCATTATTCTTATATGGGTGGAGCAAAATCAGTTAGTCAAAAAGTAGTTTCAACTTACGATGGAAATTTAAATTCTGAATGGAAAACAGAAGAAGCAGCCCAAGATCTAATTGATAAAAGTATTAAAAATAGACAAAGTCCATTTTCTCAAGAACCAATTACTATTTTAGATTTTAAATACGAAACAATTTCTGATCTAGAATTCATAACTGCAAAACAAGGCGGATGGCATAAAGAGTCTGCGAAATGCGAATTATACCCCAAAATATTAAAATTTGATTTTAATGGATATTTTAAAAGTTTAATATATAATAAATAATATGAACAATCCATTTGATTTTTTCGAAAGAATATACTGCATTAATCTTCCAGAAAGAACTGATAAATGGCAACAATGCCTAGAAGAATTTAATAAGCTAGGAATTCAAGATAAAGTAATTAAATTTAATGCAATTAAATTTATAGGAGAATTACCACAACAACTCAGATGGATTAATATTCGAGCTTGTGGATGCACAGCTTCGCACAGGGAAATTATAAAAATTTGCAGTAATGAAAATGTAAAAAACGTATTAGTTCTAGAAGACGATATAGAGTTTCATAATGAACCAATTAAAAATTTAAGTTTATCTATAAATGAACTAAAAGAGAAAGAATGGGATATATTTTATCTTGGAATGAATGTAACAGATGAAAAAATTAAAGAACCACTAGAAAGAGTTGGACTCAATTTATTAAGAATAAAAAGCGCATTAACTACGCATGCAATATCTTATAATTCATCAGCTTTTAAACCTATTTTAAGTTATATTCCAGAAGGATTGGATCTTATTCATTGGCAAGCGAGAAATGAATCTTATGACGCATTTTTTATGAGACATTTTTTAAGTCAGAATAAAGCATTTTGTACAAATGAATACTTGGCAACACAAAGGGATAGCTTTTCAGACATTAATCTTGGAAACGCAACTCACGGAAAACCTATTATGGAAAATTTTTATAAAATGCGCCCAGCATGATAACGTTTGCTAAATTAGGTAAATATGGAGCAATTGGAAATCAACTTTTTCAATACGCTGCACTTTACTCTGTAGGTAAAGTAAATAATTATCAGATTAAAATACCAAAAACAGAAGAGCATTTTGATGAAGGCACCAAAAGAATTCAGCATTATTTTTTAAATTGTTTCGATAATATTTCTGCGGAAATTCTTTCGGAGCAAGACATAAATCTAATAAAATATAAAGTTGAAGATGGAAATGCAATATCTTACAATAAAGACGTATTTAATGCTCCAGATTTTACAACTCTAGAAGGCTATTTTCAATCTTATAAATATTTTACTAATTTTGAAAAAGATTTAAAACAGCAACTTATATTCAAAAAATCCATAAAAGATAAAATAGATAAAAAATATAATTTAGATTATAAAAATTTTTCTTCAGTACATTTAAGATGTGGAGATTATATCTATAGGCAAAATCACCATCCTGTTATGAATAAAGATTATTATAGAAAAGCTTTTGAATTATTAAATTGCTCAAACTATTTAGTTTTTTCAGATAGTATTGATTATGCAAAAAATATATTTAATGAATTTAAACATATAAATTTTTTATATATGGAAAATAACCATGCATTCGAAGATATGTACATAATGTCAAACTGTAAAAATAATATCCTAGCAAATAGCAGTTTTTCTTGGTGGGCATCCTGGTTAAATCAAGATAATAAAGTAATAGCTCCTAAGAATTGGCTTGGTCCAGCTTATAATGGAAGATGGAATCTAGAAGATTTAATACCCAAAGAATGGGTAAGTATATAAAATACTTGATAAATACAAAAAAATCAATATAAAATATATATGTACAAACTACAAAGTAGCATAAGCGATACGCATAAATATAAAAATGCATGCCAAATGGCGGCGATTAATGATCTTTACTTCAGCTTTTTTAGAAAAAATCCAGACTACACCGAAGTTTTAGAGCATGTTTCTGAAGATCAAGGAAAAATGTACAAAGAATATTTGGATATAAATTTTCCAGAATATATTGAAAAATTAGATAAATTTAAAGAGAATGATATATATGGTTCTCCAGCTGTATTTAATTATGATGGAATAGGTCAAATTTCTCCAACAACACTAAGATATATAAAAGTATTATCTGATTTAAAGCAATTATATGGTTCTTTAGAAGATTTTAATATTATAGAAATTGGCGTTGGTTATGGTGGCCAATGTAAAATTATTTCAGATTTTTTTTATATTCAAAACTATTATTTAGTGGATTTAGATGAATCCCTGAATCTTGCCGAAAAGTATTTGAATAAATTAAATGTAAAAAATGTAAAAGTAATCAGACCAAGCGAGATTGTTAGATTAGATAAAAAATTTGATCTAATTATAAGTAATTATGCTTTCACTGAAATATCTAGAACGATTCAAGAATTTTATTTAAACAATATAGTACTAAAATCTAGTCATGGATATATAACTTGTAATTTCATAAGCAAGGATTGGCGAATTGATTCATATTTGCTACCAGAGCTAGAACAAAAATTGATTAATCTCAATGTAAAAAAAGCACAAGAATTTCCCTTAACTCATAAAGATAATTTGATACTTTGTTGGTAAATTAATAAAAAGCGATGAAACTTGGGAGATGTTTTTTAGAAAATTTTAATACATGATACCTAAAATTATTCATCTTATATGGCTTGGAAATAAAAGACCAGAGAAATTTGATATTACATTAAACGAAATAAAAAGAATAAATAGTGATTACGAAGTAAAAGAATGGAACGATTATAATATAGATTTTCAATTAATACAAAAAGATTTTTTTGACAAAACAGAAAATCTAGGATCAAAATCTGATATTTTAAGATTTGAATTACTTAATAAATATGGGGGAATTTATATGGATTATGATTTTATACAAATTAAAAATTTTGACGAATTATTAAATTATGATTTTTTTATTGGAAGCGGAAGGGAAGATCAAACATGGAATAGTCTAGCAGGCTCTATTCCAAACCATAAAATTTGTAAAGACTTTCTTGAAGGTTTATCTGAAACTACGCCAGTAATAAAAAACGATAATCAAGATGAGATTGGTATGGTCATGAATAAAACTGGACCATATTATATCCATAAAATTTACAACAAAAACAATCATTTATCAAATATAAAACATTTAAGTAAAAATTATTTCTTTCCATTTCCATTAGATCATAGAAATTTAGTAAGAAATATTGATCAACAATCGGTTGATTATATAAAATCTTTTGCCACGAAAGAAACTATTTGTATACATTTTCATACTTGCACATGGCAATGAATGTTTTAGAAACACCTTTTATGGTTAAAACTAACCATGAATATCCTCCAAATAATAAAATTATATTTGAAGAATATTTTTATAATTGGTTTATACAAAATAAACCACAAACTAATAAAATATATTTACCAATTTTTTGGACGAATTATTATATTTCAAAAGATTACGCACAGCAAGATATATCTGAAGTAAATAAATTTTTAGACACCTTAGATAAAGATAAAGAATATTTTACTATTATTCAATGGGATGATGGAATTGTAAATCCGTTTGAATATAAAAATATATATATTTTTGGACAAGGAGGTGGGGGAGCAAAAAAAGGATATATTGGAGACTATTCAATTCCATTAATTTGCCAACCAAATCCAAATATAAAAATAGAAAATAAAGATATTTTTGCTAGTTTCGTAGGAGCAATACATAGAAGAAGCAATTGTAGGGAAGAGCTTTATAATAGTTTAAAACATAAAAACGAATATTTATTCAAAGAATCTGTTGGATATGATATATTTTCAAATATAATGTCTAGAAGTATTTTTTCATTATGCCCAAGAGGATACGGAGCAACATCATTTAGAATATGCGAAGCACTTCAACATGAATCTATTCCAATATATATTTCTGATAAACCATGGATTCCATTTAATGATATAATAAATTTCAATGATTATGGAGTTTTAATAGATTCAAAAGATATAGAAAAAATTGATAAAATATTAAAGAATATATCAGAAGAAGAGATTTACAAAAAATTAAATCTTGGCAAACAGATATACAATGATTATTATTCTTTTGAAGGATGCTGCAGTAAAATAATTAATAAATTAAATAATTTATGAATAATAGAGTTGTTTTTTATATAGAAGATCGCGGTAAAGATTGGATTTTTCATTGGATGATATATGTAATATCTGGATTAAGATATATAAATACAAATTTATCTAGAAATGGAAATGGATGTAATTGGGGGTCATTATGGGCACCAAATGTTAATATAGGAAAAGAGCAAAATGTTCATTTATATGATCCATCAAAAGTTAATTTACCATTTTATATATGCTTTAGAAATGCCGAAAAATTTTTAGATTTTCAAAAGGAAACCTTAGATTTGATTAAGGATGAATTTATAGTTTTAATGGAATCTGATATAAAACCTAATGATATTGTAATTTTTAATTACGGAGAAAAGATATTAGATAATCCATATCATATTAGTCTAGATGGGTATAAATTTATTAAAAATTTATTTTTACCTAAAATTAATCTAGAAAATTCTAAACATAAGAATAAAAAATATTATTTAAGTAGATCAAGATCACATTTATTAGATGCCAATAAAAATGATGCAAATGCAAAAAGGCTTTCAAACGCAAAAAGGCGACAAATTTTAAATGAAATAGAATTATCTGAAAAATTAAAAGAACTCAAAATTAAAACAATTTTTTTAGAAGATTATGAAATTAAAGAAAAAATAGACATATTTTATAATTCAGATTTAATCATTTCGCCAAATAGTGGAGGATTAACCTTTACTATATTTTCAACAGAAAATACTAAAATAATAGAAATAAATGTTGAAAATCCAAATCAAATATCTCATCAATATAAAGATCAGTGCCATGCATTTAATGTTCCATATTATAAATATACAACTCAAAAATTAGATGCAGATGATAACATGACTATAGATGTTAAAGATTTTTATAATTTTATAAATAATATAAAATGAAAATTTATAATTTAGACACAGCAAATAAAGACTTATTCTTAGGAAAAGATGATAATAATAGAGAAATTTATATCTTTGATTTAAATAATGTACAATTTATAAATGATTTATACTATCCAAATGTTTTAGCCTTCTCTCAAGAACAATCAAAAATTTATAGTCCAATAAGAGAAAAGATTATGTCTTTAAAGAACTTATCGAATAAAAGTACTTATAATGGTGAAATACAAAAAATTAAAAATATCTATGAAAACCCAGTATTTTATTTCATTTACAATACGGATAATTATTATCATTTTATTTATGATACATTACCCTACTTAATATCATTTCAATACCTTAAACAAAAATACTCAAACTTAAAACTATTAATGAATTATCCAAATCATCAGAAAAATAATTTCTATAAATTTGTCGATGAATTTCTTGAAATAGTTGGTATTAAAAATCAAGATATTTTAATAGTAAATAAAGAAACTTTGTATAAAAAAGTTTATATATCAAGTTCATATACTCATGATATAGATTCAAATTTACCACCAAGACAAGAAATCTATTCTTTCTACAATTCAATAGTTGAAAATATTAAACAAAAACATGGAAATCAAGAACTACCATCGAATATATATATCTCAAGAAGAACATGGATGCATAATGATTTATCAAATATAGGAACTAATTATACAACACGAAGAAAGTTAATAAATGAAAATGAATTAGTAGATATATTGCAAAAAAAGGGATATACAGAAATTTTTACTGAAAATTTATCAACAATAGAAAAGATATTATTATTTAATAATGCAAAAAATATAATAGCTCCAATTGGTGGAGGAGTTTGTAATGCTTTATTTTGCAACAATAAAGTTAATATCACTATATTAGTTTCTCCAACATTTTTAGATATTAACAATAGATTTATTTATTTATTCAAGGATTTGAATGTTAATTATAATCATCAGTCAGAACATATTGAAAAAAATGAATTCAAAAAATACATGAGAGTAAAATATGGAAATATAATAGGGGAAATTGAAGACATTAATAATAATGAATTATTGATAAACTATACAGATGCAAATGTGGCTGGATGGAATAATCAAAATCAATATAAAACTATTAGTATTAATCAAAAATTATGTCAAAAACTAGATGAAGGATTAAATTCAGAATGGATTTTAGATTTAAATTCAATAATATAATATATGAAAGTATACATACACCATTATCATCTTTTATCTGAAAGGTTAGGGTATCTAGTTCCAGAATTAAATAAAAATGGCATTAAAGATATAGAGGTAGTATATGGAATAAGTAGAAATGATATAAATGAATCTCATTTTTCAAAATTTTCAAATGATAAATCTCTAGTTCAAGATCGTTTAAATTATACAAATTGTCCAATTGATTACGATATATTTAATCAATACGAGAGAACTGTTTTAGCAAATTTTCTAACTCATATAGAAATTTGGGAAAAAATAGCAAATGCAGAAGAAAATTATGCATTAATATTAGAAAATGACGCAATACTGCTTAATGATTTTAAGCAAAAATGGGAAAAATTAATATCAACAATCCCACATGATTTAGATATAGCGTATTTACACAATGGATGTGGATTTACAGTTGAAAATAAGCAAGGATTAAAAATAGAAAATGATAAAATTTGGTATTATTGTCCGATAAAAGAATCTAGAACATGTTGCTCTTATTTAGTTTCAAAATCTTTTTGTAAATTACTATTAAAAGATTTGTATCCTATAGTCTTAGGAGTTGATCATGAATTGAATTATTTACAAAAAAAATTAAACGCAAATGTCTATTGGGTCGAACCATCATTATTCCTAGAGGGTTCTGGCGTGGTATATTCAAGTAGTCATAAATAAAATTATGGAAAATTTTGGATTTATTATGTTAAGACATGTCAGTAATGATGAATTTAATCTTTTTTGGCAAGAATGCTATCTCGCTATAAGAAAATTTTATAAAAATAAAATTATTATACTAGATAATAATAGTAATCAAAGTTTCGTTAAAACAGATTTAAATCTAGAAAATTGCGAAATAATAAAAGCTAATCATCCACAGAATAAATTGTATTCTCCATTTTATCACTATTTAGTTAATGATTTTAATTTTGAAAAAGCAGTAATTATACATGATGGAGTTTTGTTGAATGAAAAAATTGATTTTCAAAATATTGAAGACATAAAATATTTTTGGCATTTTGACACAAACTGTCCAAGTCAAAACTACAGAGAGATTAGTCAATTAAATTCGTTAAATAATAGTAAAGATTTAATGGAGCTTTATAATAGTAATTTATGGAAAGGATGTCTAGGATCAATGGCGGTAATAAGTAAAAAATTTATTCAAAAATTACAAGACAAATATAATATTCTTGCTTTAGTTAATATGATTAATGACCAAGAAGATGCGATATCTTTTGAAAGAGTTTTAGCCGTTCTTTGTTATAAGGAAAAGCCAGAGCTAGATCTAGACCCATCAATAGCTGGAAATATATCTAGTATGAATTGGGGTTATAGATATCATCAATATCATAACGATAAATTAAATAATACTATTCCAAAAGATAAAATAATAAAATTATTTGGAGCAAGAAAATAACTTTATTTCATTGTGAAAACTGCATTGTTAATAGCTGGATATTTACGTTCATTTAAAGTTAATCTTCCGCTTATTAAAGATAGAATTTTAGATAAATTTAAAGATATTGACATATATATTCACATAACTAAAAATGAAACAAAAAATGATAAATATTTTAATATGACTAATGAGGTAGAGGATATTTCGTATATAAAAAATATTTTAAACCCAAAATCTATTCTTCTAGAAGATAATCTTGAAATTTTTGATAATCCAAAAGAAAACAATCTTCATAATACATGGATAAAATATTACAAATTAAATGAAATTAAAAAAATAAATGAAAAATTATATGGAGAATATGATTTAGTAATAAAATACAGACCAGATTTAAATATCACAATGGACGAAATCTTTCCAAAAGAATTAGAAGATAAGATATATATACCAGAAAAAAGCCTTATTGATAAATCTAAATTAGAAAATCCTAATGACAACTATATGTGCGATATATTTGCTTACGGTAAATCTAAGCTTATGGATCAATACTTTAATATATATAATAATCTAGAACAACTATCTAAGAAGTATGGATATACTCCAGAGACAATCATTTACGAACATTTAAATAAAGAACAAATCCCATATAAACTTATTGATTTAGAGTATTCAATGATTTTATCTATGTGCAATACTTTTGCAATTTGTGGAGATTCTGGATCTGGAAAATCTACTTTAAGCAATATACTTCAAGAGTACTTCTCGAATTCTTTTGTTTTAGAATGCGATAGATACCATAAATGGGAAAGGAATGATGAAAATTGGAAAAAGTTTACACATTTAAATCCAGAAGCTAATTATATAACAAAAATGGAAAATGATATTTTTGATTTAAAAATTGGCAAAACAATACACCAAGTTAATTATGATCATTCAAATGGAAAATTTACTCAAAAAGAAAAAATAGAAAAATCAGACAATATAATAGTTTGCGGGCTTCATAGTTTATATTCAGAAAATCATGGGGCATATAATTTAAAAATATTTATTGATACAGATATTAATCTTAAAACTAAATGGAAAATAAAAAGAGATATGCAAAATAGAGGATATTCGATTGAAGAAACATTAAAGCAAATAGAAGCAAGAAAAGAAGACTATTATAAATACATATACCCCCAAAGAGATAAATCAGATATTATTATTAATTTCTTTACAGATAAAGATTTTGATATAAACAAAATCAATGAGGATGATACTGTTAATTTAAGAATTTTAATCAATAAGAAGTATTCTCTTATAGATATATTAAGTTATTTATCCAAAAAAGAAATAGAATTCAAGATAAAGTCAAATAACGAGATATTTAATGAAATAATTTTTTATAAATATAAAAAATGTAATATTTTAGAAAATTCAAATATATCCTTCGATAATTATTATGATTATATAATGTTTTTTATATTATCGTTGCAACAAAATCATTAATGAATAAATTATTAGAATTAGCCCATTCTCTCGATAAATTCGTAGTAGGAATGGAAGGAAACGTTTCTCAAAGAATAAAAAATGATTTTTTAATAAAAGCTAGTGGATGTAGTTTGAAAAAACTATCCGAACAAGATCTTGTATTATGTAATATAAAAGGCAAGCAAATTGATAATTTTAAAAAAAGACCTAGTATTGAAGCGCAATTTCATTCTATTTTATTCCAAAATATAAATATAGAATTTATAGCTCATACCCATCCAGTTAATACTTTAAAAATTTTATGTAGTGAATTAGTAGAGGAATTTGCAAATAATAGATTATTTCCAGATCAAGTTGTTTTCAATGGAATAAAATCGTGCGTTGTACCATATGTAGCCCCAGGAATTGAATTAGCTATAGAAATTAATAAAAGTATAAATATCTTTAATCAATTTAATAAATATTTTCCTAAGTTAATTTTACTTAAAAATCATGGAATTATATCTTTGGGTTCTACCGCAGAGGAATGCTTGGTTGCAACAGAGATATGTGAAAAAGCAGCGGAAATTTTTTTAGGATCAAAATTATCAGGAAGCATAAATTTTTTAACTGAATCAGATCAATTAGAACTAGAAAAAGATCCAAATGAAATTTATAGAAAAGATTTATTAACATGAAGGTAATATATATCGATATAGACGAAACAATTTGCAATACTCCAGAAAGTAGGGATTATTTTCAAGCAACACCAATAAAAGAAAATATAGAAAAAATAAATAAACTCTATGAACAAGGTAATACGATTGTATATTGGACATCTAGAGGTAATAGAAAACAAATTAATTGGTATGCATTAACTAAATCACAATTAGACTCATGGGGAGTAAAATATCATGAATTAAGAGTAGATAAACCATACTATGATTTATTTATTGACGATAAAACATTAAGAATTGAAGAAGTATGAAAATTATATCTCACAGAGGCAATATTAATGGAAAAGTCTTAGATAAAGAAAATAAACCCTCATATCTAGATTCTGCGATTTTCTCTAAAATTGAAGTAGAAGCAGACATTAGATGGATAGATAATAAATTTTATCTTGGCCATGACAATCCAGATTATATTATAAATGAAGAATGGATTTTAAAAAGAAAGGATTATATATGGTTTCATTGTAAAAATTTAGAAGCTGCTCAAAAACTAGAAACTTTATCTAAGGATATAAAATACTTTTGCCATACCAATGATCCATTTATATCTACTAGCACAAATCATTTTTGGGTTCATGATTTTACTTCTAATTTAAACAATCAATGTATTATACCATTATTAGATGAAATTGATATTAAAAATTTTAATAATAAAATTGTTTACGCAGTATGCACGGATTATGTAAATTTTTGTAAATATAATTTACGCCAAAAGGGATTATGCTAATTAAAGATAATATTCAACTTATAATTCCTATGTCGGGAAAAGGAAAGAGATTTGCTCAAGCTGGATATAAAACATTAAAACCATTGATAGAAGTAGATGGTTTTCCAATGGTTCAACATGTAGTAAATCTTTTTCCTGGAGTAACAGACATATCCTTCATTTGTGATGAAACACATCTAAAAGAAACTAATATGCTCCAAATATTAAAATCAATTGCACCTAAAGCTAAAATATTTGGTATTTCTAATAATACAAAAGGCCCAGTTAGTGCGGTTAATTTTATTAAAGATCATATATATGAAAATAAAGAAGTTATTGTATCTTATTGTGATTATGGCACAGATTGGGATTTTGATAAATTCCTAGAAGTAACTAGAAATGGAAACTTTGATGGAGCAATACCATGTTATACAGGATTTCATCCTCATATGTTGGGTAGCGATAATTACGCTTTCTGCAGAGAAAAAAATAAAGTACTTTTAGAAATTAAGGAAAAAGAACCATTCACAAAAAATAGAATGAGTGAATACGCTTCAAATGGAACTTATTACTTTAAAACTGGATTAATCCTTAAAAAATATTTTAAAGAAGTGATTGATTTAGATCTTAATTTAAAAGGAGAGTATTACGTTAGTTTAGCTTATAATCTTTTAGTTAGAGATAATTTAAAAGTTAATATTTTTGAAATTAAAAAAATGCTTCAATGGGGAACACCATATGATCTAGAGATATATAAAAGTTGGTCATCTTATTTTAGTAATATTAAAAAACCTCAAACCCCAATCTACAATGATCCAGAAACTACATTAATTTTGCCAATGGCTGGAAGAGGAAGTAGATTTTCTGAAGAGGGTTATCAATCACCAAAACCATTGTTAGAAGTAGACTCAAAGCCAATGATAATGCAAGCTGTAGATTGTCTTCCTCAATCACAAAATAATATATTTATATGTTTATCAGAACATGTAAAAAATTTCGATTTAGAAGAAAAATTAAAAAATAAATATTCAAATTGTAAGGTTTTATCTATAGATCAAACCACAGAAGGACAAGCTTGTACTTGTGAATTAGCTATTAAAAAGTTAAATTTAGACCTGGAAAAGCCTATTTTAATTTCAGCTTGCGATAATGGAGTTTATTATGATCAACAGAAATATTTAAAATTATTAGAAGATAAGAATAATGATATTATAGTTTGGTCATTTAGAAACAGCCAAACCAGCAAAATACATCCTAATATGTATTCTTGGTTAGACGTAGATGATAATAATAATTTAAAATATGTTTCTTGTAAGAAATTTATATACGATGATCCTTTAAAAACTCATGCAATCATAGGGACTATGTTTTTTAGAAAAGCTAAATATTTTATTGATGGTCTGCAAAAAAATTACGAATTAAATATAAGAACAAATAATGAATTTTATGTGGATGATGTATTAAATCAAAATATAAAAATGGGATTAAATATCAAAGTATTTGAGGTGGACAATTATATTTGCTGGGGAACTCCAGATGATTATAAAACTTATAACTATTGGAAAGAGTTCTTTGATAAGAATAATTGATTTTCTTTAAAATTTTAATAAAATAATTAAACATGAATATCATTAAAATTATTCCAGATGGACACATGGAAATAAAGCATGTTACTGATATATCGAATTATTTAAAAGAATTTATTAATGATGATATAGATTTAATTTTAAGATCTTGGGAGCAAAGACTTAATTTACAAAACTTAAATAAAAAATTTATATCAATTGTTACATCTGCCGAAGGTCATCACTATATTCCAGAAGAAGTAAATAGCCCTAATTGCTTAGGAACATTTATGCATTACCATCCAAAAAATGGAGATTGTTGCGTTAAAAATAATTTTATTTCTATTAAAAATTTATACCCTCTTCCTTTAGGAGAAATATTTAAATTTAATGGAAATTCCGATCTCTTATTAAAAGATAGAGAATATGATTATAGTTTCATTGGGCAATTCGATCCTGGCGCAAGAAGTGATTTCTATCCAAAAGTAAATAAATTAAATAATAATTATAAAAAAAATATTATTTTTTATGATGGATGGAATAAAGGTATTGGTTCAGAAGAATACTCAAGAGTATTGTCCAACACAAAAATAGCATTGGTTCCAAGAGGTTCTGCGAGTTTAGATACTTTTAGATTTTACGAAGCCATGAGATGTGGGTGTATAGTTTTGACTTTAATACAAAATGAATATGAATTTATGATAAATAGCCCTCACTTTGAAATAGGATCATGGTCTAACCTACAATTATATTTAGATAATATATTAAACAATGAAAATATTCAAGAGCTATCGAACAAAACCAAGGAATTTTGGGAAAATAATTTAAGCTCAAAAGCTGCAGCAGGTTTTATCTTAAAGAAAATAAATAATAAAATTTGATATTTATATAAATTAAATATATAATACCTAAAACAATTTTATAAAATGAATAAAAACATCAAAGAAACTTATTATGGTAAAAAAATAGATACATCCAATATTTTAAATATTGAAGACGCAAGTAAATTAATTAATGGTAAAAAAACCATAGTAGTGACTGGAGTTACTGGACAAGATGGAAGTCATATGGTAGATTTTTTACTTAAAAATACAGATTACATTATCTTCGGCGGAGTAAGAAGATTAAGCGTTTACAATCACGAAAACATTAGACATATTAAATCTGATAGATTTTATCTTATTAATTTCGATTTAACTGATTCTCATGCTATCGCTAGAACTGTAGAAAAATTACAACCAGATTATTTTATTAATTTCGCTGCACAAAGTTTTGTTGCAAGTAGTTGGGATTTCTCCAAACAAACCTGGCACACAAATTCAACGGCAGTTTTAGATATTCTTGAAGCAATTAGATTATACAAACCATCTTGCAGATTATATCAAGCTGGCTCTAGCGAAGAGTTTGGAAACGTAGAGTATTCTCCACAAGATGAAAGCCATCCTTTAAAACCAAGAAGTCCTTATGGTGCAAGCAAAGCCGCTTCTAGACAGTTGGTAAAAGTTTACAGAGAATCTTATGGGATATATGCAATTCAAGGTTGGCTATTTAATCACGAGGGTACAAGAAGAGGAGAAGAATTTGTCACCAGAAAGATTAGTAAAAATGTAGCTCGCATTTATAATGCAATTAAAAATAACGAAGACTTCCAACCACTTGAGTTAGGGAATATTGAAGCTAAACGAGACTGGAGTGATGCAGAAGATTTTATAGAAGGTGTTTGGATGATGTTAAATCAAGATAAATATAATCCAAATTACTCTGGAGAACCTAAAGAATATATATTCTCTTCAAATGAAACTCATACTATTAAAGAATTTGCTGAAAAAGCTTTTAAATATGCATCAATAAATGGCGAATGGATTGGAGAAGGTGAACATATCATATTCATAAATAAAGACAAAAAAGTATTACTTCAAATTAATTCAAAATTCTATAGACCAGCAGAAGTAGAGCTTTTGCTTGGAGATTCTAATAAAGCCAGACAAGAATTAAATTGGAAACCTAAAATTTCATTTGACAAACTTATAGAAAAGATGGTAAAGTGGGATATTGAAAATCTCAAATCATAAACTTTGTCAATTAATAGTTAAGAAATTTATTAAAGGAAATATTAATTGGCCAAGAGAGATCAAAATTGCTCAAAGATTATCTAAAAGATTTAATTCTTTTGATTTTTGGGATAATCTCAAAGAGCTAGGAAGCCCGCCTCCTTCACTAGCTTGGTTTCTCAAGCCACAAGGCAAAGCTTTCATATTAAAGGAATATGAAAGCTTCAATTTAAATTTAAATAAAGAAAAAGTAAAATTACAAAAAAATAAAGTAAATGAAGATAAAAACATTTGCAAAAAACCTAAAACTCTGCTAGAATTTATAAGATATGGGAAGAAAACCTAAAGAAGAAATCGAACAACCATCTGGTCCAAGCGCATCAGATAGATTACTATCCTTTTTGAAGGATAATAAAGAGGACCATTATAATTTCGAAGACGAAGTTCATTATAAAGTATCAACTGGTAGTTTAAACCTGGATATCGCTACAAGTGGTGGTTTATGCCCAGGTTTGCATAGATTTATTGGCATGAACGAAGGTGGAAAAACTTCAGAAGCACTTGAAGTCACAAAGAACTTTCTTAAAACAATAGACAATTCTAGAGCCTTGCTCTTCAAAGCAGAAGGAAGATTAAGCAAAGAGATTAAAGATCGTTCTGGTATTAAATTTGTAACTGATCCAAAAGAATGGGTTGATGGAACTTGCTTCGTATTTGAATGCAATATTTTTGAAACAGTTTCAGAATTAATGAAAGATCTTATTCAATCAAATGACGAAGATAAGAGATATATATTTATTCTTGATTCGGTTGACGGATTAATGACTAAAGGTGATTCTCAAAAAAGTATGACAGAAGCCACCAAGGTTGCAGGAGGCGCAGTTATCTCATCAATGTTAATGAAGAAAATTTCGCTAGCACTTTCTAAGCGTGGTCATATGGCTATCTTTATCAGTCAAGTGAGATCTGATATTAAACTTGACCCCTATGCTGCCAATAAAGATATTCGTCAAACGACTGCTACTGGCGGAAATGCGTTGTTGCATTTTGCTAATTGGATTCTCGAATTTGAACCAAAGTTTAATAAAGATCTTATTCTTGAAAAACCAAATGATAAATATGATCCAGTTAAGAACAAAATTATTGGACATAATGTTAAAATTGTAATTAAAAAGTCCACAAATGAATCTACGAATTCTAAAGTTCAATATCCAATCAAGTATGGGCGTAAAGATGGCTCATCAGTTTGGAGAGAGTATGAAGTTATTGATCAAATTCTTTCTTGGGAATTTGCAACCGCAAAAGGAGCATGGGTTACTTTCTCAGATGGCATTATCGAAGAACTTAAAAATGCTAATTTAGAACTAAAGAAACAACATCAAGGAATTGATAATCTAAGAGCCTATCTAGAAGAAAATAAACCAATCGTAGATTATTTTTATAATAAATTTATTAAAACTCTTGCGTCATGAGATTATTAAATATTAACGGCAAACTCGTTAATAAGAACGTAAGAAATTATCTTGTAGATTGGGATGGAAAATGTAGAAGTAAACTCCAATTTAGATTCAAGCAATTTTTCTATCCTTACTGGAAAAATCATATTGTATACGAAGAGTTTCCAGTTTATGGAAGTATGCTTAAAGTAGATTTATTAAATGCAACTAAAAAGATAGCAGTTGAGATACAAGGTAATCAACATGAGAGCTTTAATAAGTTCTTTCATGATAATTCTAGATTAAAATATCTTCAAAGCATAAAAAGAGATGTTAAAAAAGAAAGATGGTTAGAAACGAATGGTTTTAAGTTTCTAGAACTCTATGAAAATGACCTAAGAAATTTATCACCACAATATATAGAAGAAAAATGTGGCGTACTTATTATTTAAGTGTAAAACTTTCTGGTGACTAATAAGAAAAAATTTAACTTTCCAGAATCTTTATTAAAACAGATTGATGAGTGCAGTTATGGCGGATATATTTTGTTTAATTTCTCATCAAAAGGTGAACCTCAAGTATATACAAAATTTGATAATCAAATAAATGCTATGGCTCTTTTATATTATTTAAATACGTGGGGCCAAAGTGTTGATCAATTAAATTTTGAAGCGACTACAGATTTAATTAGTAGGAATAATGAAAAACAAGACGAAGAAGATAATGACGAAGAACGTTAAAACTTGACTTTTGATTTTTAGTTTGGTATTATATATTGAATGATTTACTCCCTACAAGTAGAACGACATGTACTTAGTGGTTTGTTAAAATATCAAGATCTATTCGCTGATATTGATGTTTTCTTATCAGAAAATGACTTTTTTAATGATGTTCATTCTACTATTTATTCAGTATTTAAGAATATCAAATACAAGGGTGAAAATGTAGATAAAGTCTTATTAGCAGAAAAGATAAAAAATTTAGGAATATCCTTTAAAGATGAAATTAATATTTTTGATTATATAGATAATTTAACCTTTTCTCAGATCACAGAAGAAGCTACCATGACAGCTTGCAAGGAATTGATTAAATTTAGAGTTCGAAGAGAACTTTGCCAAACAGCAGATAATCTTAAAGAGTATGTGACTAAAAATGCAGAAGATTCATTAGACGAGATTATTGGTAAGATAGACGGCATATATAATAAAAAAATATCATCTTATTCAGAGAACGACGTACCAATTAATATCTTTGAAGGAGTAGAAGACCTTATTGAAGAAAGGGGCAACTCTCCTAAAGATGAAACTGGACTTATTACGCCCTATTCAGAATTTAACAGAATGTATGGTGGTTTAAAGAATGGCAATATTTACGCTATAGCTAGTAGACCTGGCCAAGGAAAATCGACTTGGCTTAATGATATTTGCTTTAAAACTGCTATTAATCCAAAGAACAAAACAAAAACTTTAATTTTAGATACTGAGATGCAGACCGTGGATATTCAATTAAGAATGGTAGCATCTTTGAGCGGAGTACCAGTTTGGTATCTTGAAACTGGTAACTGGCGTAAAAATGAAGAAATGACAAAGAAAGTAAGAGAAGCTTGGAGCAAGGTAAAGAAATATGAATACTTTCATTATCATGTTGGCAACAAAAATATCGATCAAATTTGTTCTATTATCCGCAGATGGTATCTTTCAAAGGTCGGTAGAGGAAATCAAGCTATGATTGCTTATGATTATATAAAATTAACTGGAGAAAAGGTTGGTCAAAACTGGGCAGAGCATCAAGCTATTGGAGATAAAATCGATAAACTTAAAAGAATATCAGAAGAAATTCAATGCCCAGTTATTACCGCAATGCAATTGAATAGAACTGGAGAAAGTTTCAACAGAAAAGGCGCAGAAGTAATTGATGACAGTTCAGTTATTTCTTTGTCAGATAGACTTCAATGGTTCGCTTCTTTTGTAGCGATCTTTAGAAGAAAAACTCTAGATGAGCTTGGTTTAGATGGCCAAGCCTTTGGTACTCATAAACTGATACCAACAAAAACTAGATTTCAAGGTAAAGATGCAGCAGGGCATCAAGATTTAGTGAGAAGACTAGATTGCACTGGAAAAGAAGTATGGGCGCAGAATTATTTAAATTATAATGTTCAAAATTTTAATATAGAAGAAAGAGGATCATTAATTGATGTCGCTGAAAGACAAAGAGAGCAATATGAATTAAATGATGCAAATGCAAATGATGGAGAACTATTATGAATGTAGAATTAATATCAGTAACAAACCCTAAGATGAATGGAATTAAAAATGCAGAAGATTTAGTTGCATTTTGCGCCAGAGTCAGTAACCCTTCGAATCAAATGAATACTGAAACTGCTCCAAAGTTATTAAAATTTTTAATTAAACATAAACATTGGAGTCCATTCGAGCTCGTTGATATGTGTGTTGAAATTAAAACTAGCAGAGGAATTGCAGCGCAAATTCTTAGACACAGATCATTTAGTTTTCAAGAATTTAGTCAAAGATATAGTATTGCGAATGAATTTGAAGATATCGAGCTTCGATTGCAAGGAGATAAAAACAGACAAGTAGGCGAAATTCTCATGAAAACAAATACTGAAGCATACGATAAAGTTAATGAGCTTCTTATAGAATCTTTATCGCTTTCTCAACATTGTTATGATACAATGATTGAAAATGGAATCGCAAAAGAAGTAGCAAGAATGATATTGCCTTTAACAACTCAAACTACAATGTATATGAAAGGTTCGTTAAGAAGCTGGGTTCATTATATTGAATTAAGAACAGAGCAAAATACTCAAAAAGAACACAGATTAATTGCACAAAAATGCAAGAAAATCTTTATTAAAGAGTTTCCTGTAATAAGTGAGGCGTTAGAATGGATAAAGTAAATGTTTACCAAATCCTAACTGATTTGGGATATAAATTAAAAGATTGCGGTAAAGAATATAGAGCTAGACCTCTTTATAGAGATAGCGATAATGATACTGTATTAAAAATTTATAAAGATACTGGGCATTGGTTTGATTTTAAAGAAAATATTAGTGGAGATTTCAGTTCGTTGGTTGGTATGACTTTAAAATTGGAAGATACAACTAAAGCTAAAGAATGGCTTAAAGATAAAAATTTTGCATTCAAAAACCCTACGGAAGTTAAAAAACCATTAATAAAATCTTCTAAAAAATTTGATATAGAAGTTCTCTCTAGGTTAGAAGATGATCAAGACTACTGGATTAAAAGAGGCGTTGATATCCAAACTTTAAAAACTTTTAAAGGTGGGGTCGCAAAAATGGGTAAGATGAAAAATAGATATGTATTTCCTATTTTTAACTCTAAAGATAATATCATAGGATTTTCTGGAAGAGACATTACTAATTTATCTAAGATCAAGTGGAAGCATATTGGTGAGAAAACAGAATTCGTTTATCCTTTATTCGTTAACTCAGAAATTATACAACAGCAAAAAGAAATAATCTTAGTTGAAAGTATTGGGGATATGTTAAGCCTTTGGCAAGCTGGAATCAAAAATGCTCTCGTCACATTTGGAACTAGTTTAAGTTTAGCGATTTTAAATTATTCTTTAAAAGTTGATCTAAAAAAAATCTACATCAGTTTAAATAATGATTCCAATAAAAATAACGCTGGAAATATTGCAGCGGAAAAAACTCAAGCTAGATTGAGTAGATATTTCGATCAGAGCCAATTAAAAATAGCTCTACCACCTAAAAAAGATTTTGGTGAAATGACCAAAGAAGAAATAGTTCAATGGAAAAACAATCTTTAAAAGTATTATCAGCATCTAGAATTAAAACTCTTGAAACTTGCTCTTGGGTTTACTGGAACAACTATCATACTAAAGTTCCTCAAAGTCAAAATGATGGAGCATTAAGAGGAACAATTTGTCATACAGTTTTCGAATTACTATTAAACAAAAGACATCTTAAAAATTATAAAAGAATAATAAAAAAGAACGCGATTGATGGTGATGAGGGCGTGAATAGATTAGTTAAAAAGTTATCAGCAAAAGTTAAACTAGATGAAAGCAATTATAAACTATTAAATGATATGATCCTTGTTGGTCTTAAAAATGACTTCTTTGGAGAAGGTGGCGAAATAGTTAAACCAGAGTATGATTTTGATATTAAAAATGATGAACCAAAATATCATATTCGTGGTTTTATAGATAAGCCTATTAAAATTAAAAAAGAAATGCATATAATCGATTATAAAAGCTCCAAATATAAGTTTAGGGGTGATGACCTTGAAGCCAATATTCAAGCTATGATGTATAGTCTAGCAAGTAAAAAACTATGGCCAAAATTAAAACCTATTGTTAAATTCTTATTTCTTAGATTTCCAAAACAACCAATTCAAGAACTAGTGTTTGATGACAACCAAATTAAGGGATTTGAGTATTATCTTGAGCATATTAATGATTATGTTAACAAATTTGACGAAGAATCTGCTAGATCAAACTTTGCAGTAGATAGTGTTAAAAATAAATGGATGTGTCAAGTTGGTGGCTGGAAATGTCCATATAAAGATCCATATACATATTATGTCAAAGTAAATGATAAAGGCGAAATAGTGGAAACTAGTCTAGAAGATAATTTTAAAGATATTAAAGGATTTAAAGTAGAAACTCGAACATATGAAGGATGTCCAAAATTTCAAACTAGTTCTGCTAAAGATGAGTTTCTTGATGATGCAAAAGACGAATTTTTAGATTGATATATTTATAAATTCTTGTTATATTTGTAAGAATGATACCTTTATTTAAATCTCATTATTCCCTAGGAAGATCAATTCTTACTCTAGAGGATAAATCCGAAAGAGATGAATATCCAGATTCTATTATTCAAATAGCCAAACAAAATAAATTAAAAGAGATATTTCTAGTAGAAGATAATATGTCTTCATTTCTTGAAGCTTATACAAATTGCAAGAATAATGATATTAAATTAAACTATGGATTGAGAATTTCAGTTACAGAATCTATAACAGATAAAACCGATGAGTCGAGAGCCAAAAACTCAAAATTTATTATTTTCTTTAAAAATAAAAAAGGTTACGAATCTTTAACTAAACTATTTAGTACTGGAGCAAAAGATGGTTTTTATTATGAACCTAGATTAGATTATACAACAATAAAAAATAACTGGTCAGATAGTTTAATTATGGGTATTCCGTTCTATGATTCTTTCATATTTAATAATACTTTAAAAAATAGCATATGTGTTCCTCAAATAGATTTCACAAAACCAGTTGTATTCATCGAGCAAAATGAATTACCTTTTGATTTTATTATTAAAGATAAAATGTTATCATTTGCGGAAAAAAATAAGTTAGAAGTTTTTAATGCAAAAAGCATTTACTACACCGATAGAAAAGACTTTAAAACATACTTAACATTCAGATGCATTAATAATAGGAGCGTTTTAAATAAACCAGATATTGAACACATGAGTAGTAGCGAATTTTCTTTTCAAAGTTGGAAGGAAAATAAATAATTTATGGACGAACATCTTTTAAGATACAATAAAAATAAGACTTTAGTTTTCATTGATTGTGAAACATTTAATCTTTGTTTAAATTTTTGCCATAATTTACCTTGGCAAATCGCTATGCTTAAAGTTCAAGGCGACAAGAAAATCGACCAAAAGAATTTTTATTTAAAATGGCAAACAGATTTAAAAATTAGTCAAGACGCAGCCAGAATCACAAGATATGATCACAAAAGAGTTCAAAAAGAAGGTTTTGATCCAAAGGAAATATTTCCAACTATTAAAGATTGGCTAGATAACGCAGACTATATTATCGGTCATAACACTCTTGGTTTTGACATTTATCTTATAAAAGAGTATTATAAATATATGGGCTGCAATTGGCATCATCTCGTTAGTAAATTTATAGATACAAATGCAGTGGCAAGAGGCATAAAATATGATATGCCATATAATTCGAAAGATAATTTAACTGAATATCAATACAAAATTTATCATACAAGAAAAAAAGGAGTCAAAAGCTCTTTGACTGTATTAGGCAAAGAAAACGGAATTGAACATGATTACGAAAAACTTCATGATGCAATGAATGATCTTGACTTAAATTTAAAAGTATGGAATAAATTAAAATGGCAAATAGAGGTATAACATGGCATCATTAGACGATGTATACGATATGACACAGAAACTAGAAGATAATAATATAGATTATCTTTTAATCACTGTAACCAAAGGCAAGAAACATGGTAAAGCTGACGTTTTCTTTTCTTTAAGAGATAAAGCTTCAATGAAGATACTGGCTACGGGACTAGATGCATTTAATAAGGAAATAGACAATATAGAAAGAGAGGAAGAAGAGGGTTCGGATGAATAACCATTTAGAAGATAAAGTATTTTCAGATAAATTTGAAAATACAGATTTAGGTCTACATGGAGTTAGACTTCCAGAATTTTCAATAGATCCATCCCTTAAGAGACATTTAAATATTAGCGAAGATGTTTCCAATTATGAATTTTTAAGAGCATTAGCTTTAAATGGATTTAAAAAATTAAATATAGATAAAAACAATAAAGATTATAAAAAATACATCGATAGAGCTAAATACGAACTAGATACTCTAAAAGAATTAGGGTTTATTGATTATATTTTATTAGTTTGGGATGTTATTGATTTCTGTAAGACTAGCGATATTCCAATAGGATTAGGCAGAGGTTCAGCTGCAGGGTCATTAATTTTATATCTTATTGGAGTAACTAGAATTGATCCAGTAAAATATGACCTTTATTTCGAAAGATTTATATCCAAGATTCGAGCTAAAAAGCAGGTTATTAATGGTATAACATACTTGGATGGAAGCTTAATGTGTGATGTAGATATTGACATTTGTTATTATAATCGCCAAAAAGTACTTCAATATTTAGAAACAAAATTTAAAGGTAAAACTAGCAAAATTTTAACATTAAATACTCTAAGTGGAAAATTACTTATTAAAGAATGCGGCAAGATCGTAGGAGAAAAGAGCGAAGAAGAAATGACTAGTATTTCTTCGCTGATCCCCAAAGTTTACGGTCAAGTTAAAGACATTAATATTGCTTATGAAGAAGTAGAGAAATTTAAAAATTGGTGCGATGAGAATAAAGAAACATTTCAAATTGCTTTAAAATTAAGAGATTTAATCAAGAACAAAGGGGTTCATCCATCTGGGGTTCTTCTTTCTTATTACGATTTAGAAACAGTATGTCCTACCGAATTTTCTTCTGATAAAGAACCAGTTTCTAGTTTTGATATGAATTGGGTTAGTATATTTAATATTAAGCTTGATATTCTAGGCTTAAGAAGCGTTTCTGTAGTTGATGATGTTTGTAAAAGTATAGGAATTAAAGTAGAAGATATTGATTTAAATCATGAAACTATTTATAGAAATTTACAAGAATTAAGATCACCTCATGGACTATTTCAAATTGAAGCAGAAACTAATTTCAGAGTTTGCCAAAAAGTAAAACCTAAAAATCTTGAAGAACTTAGCGGAGTATTAGCCTTGGCAAGACCTGGAGCATTACAATTCGTAGATAAATACGCGGCTCATACAAATTATCAGCAATCAGAAAGTATTCATCCGTTTTTTGATGAAATTTTAAAAGAAACAGGTGGCGTAGCACTTTATCAAGAACAGCTGATGAAGATGGCTCATAAAATTGGATTTAGTTTGGATGAAGCAGAAATCTTAAGAAGGATCGTAGGTAAAAAGAAAACAGAAGAAATTAAAGCATGGAAGAAGAAAATTGAAACTAAGATTAAAGAAAATAAAATTCCCAAAGAAGTAGGAGACATTCTATGGAAAATATTGGAAGATTCTGCGAATTATTCATTTAACAAGAGTCATTCATTGGCGTATGCAGCCCTAGCAGCGGTTACAATTTATTTAAAATTCAATTATCCTCAACAATTCTTTTTATCATTATTAAAAATGAGCAGAAATGAACCAGATCCAATTGGTGAAATTTCTAAAATTCAAAAAGAAATGCATGAATTTGATATCAAACTTCTTCCTCCGCATATTATTAAATCAGAAATGGATTTCTCAATAGAAAATAAAGATATTAGATTTGGCTTGTTATCTATCAAAGGAATTAGTGATAAATCTATTGAAAAACTAAACAGTTTCAGAAATAAGTATTCTAATAAGTTTGAAATCTTTCAAGCAGCAGAAGAAGCCAATCTAAACATTGGAGTATTATCTTCTTTGATTCAGGCAGGAGCATTGAGTGGTTTTAATCAATCTAGAAGTAAAATTGTATTAGAGGCTCAATTATGGAATATTTTAACAGCTAAAGAGAAAAAGTATTCAATTTCATTCGCAGATAAGTTTGATTACGATTTGATTAAAATTATCAAACATCTCAATAAATTTACTGACGAGAAGAATCACTTGGTTATTAAAGATAATAGATTAAATACTATTAAAGCAAAATATGCGCCATATCTTGAAATCTATAATCAGAATAGTAAAAGTGAAAGCTTTGCTAATTGGTATTATGAAAAGAAACTGCTAGGATATACATATAATAAAAATTTAAGAGATATCTTCGCAGAGAAAAGAGAAAACCTTAAATATGTTAGTGATATTATAGATGAACCAGTTAATAGTAAAGTGGCATTTGTTGGTCAAATAGAAGAAATATATACTGGCGTATCTAAAAATGAAAAGAAAACTAGGTATGTAAGGTTAAAAATATCAGATGAAACCAGTTCAATAAGCACATTAATATTTAATGATAATATTGAGAATAATAAATTATTAAATAATAAAGCTTTTGAAGAAGGTAATATTGTTATAGCGAAAGGCTCTAAAAGAGATGATTGTATATTTGGAGATTTAATAGCTATTCAAGATCATCAAATTTATATGAAATTAAATGATTTAAAAAAGACAGATAAAAATAATTGACATTTTAAAATATAAGTAGTAACATAAAGTAATATGATATCATTTTATAAACCAAATAGTAAGAATACAGGCACAGCTTGTAGTTTTAGCGTAAATTCAAAAGATAATTCAGTATGGGGATCATTAATTAAACAAAGCTCTTGGAATGATGCCAAAAAGATTGGATCTTTCTCCGAAAACCAAAATAATCCAAATAAAAGCGTTAAAATTAAATTTTCATTAACAGAAGCTGCTGGAATTCTTGACGCAATAGAAAGAAATACAGAGTTTTCTGCTTATCATAACTCGGAAAAACAAATTACTAAGATTAAATTGTCTCCCTATATTAGGGAAGAAAAACAAGTGGGTTTTTCTTATAGCGTTCATAAAGAAGATAAACAAAATATAGAAAACAAACAATCTTATTTAATTGGTTTTTACTTCAACGAAGCTAGACTTTTAAGAGAGTTTTTAGCGTATTCTTTAAATTGTGTTTTCGAAACTCAAAGAATTGAAGCGATAAAGAAAGCTAAAAATTCAACAAAAGAAACCATCAATAACTCACAAGAAGATAGCGAACTTTGGTAATCGTGAAAAGAAAAAAGATTTTATTTCAAAGTGATTTTTCTTTAGCGAAAACTGGTTTCGGTAGAAACTCTAGAGCTTTATTAAAGTATCTATATTCCACAGATAAGTATGATATAACTCACTACTGTTGTGGTATGCCTTACGATCACCCAGAGCTTAAAAAAACCCCATGGAAATCAGTAGGCTCACTTCCGAATAATCAACAAGAACTAGATCAACTCAATAGAGATCCAAACTTGGCAAGAATGGCTAGTTATGGGGCTTATTCTATAGATAGAATAATTAACGAAGAAAAACCAGATGTGTATTTCGCTGTACAAGATATTTGGGGGGTTGATTTTGCAATTGAAAAAAATTGGTTTTCTAAAATTAGTTCTGTTATTTGGACGACATTAGATTCCTTGCCTATACTTCAATCTGCTATTACAAATGCAAACAAGATCAAAAATTATTGGATCTGGAGTAATTTCGCAACAAAAGCGCTGCATAAACTTGGTTATAGTCATATAAAAACAGTTCACGGGTGTTTAGAGGATAAAGATTTTTACAGATTATCAGATTTTGATAGAAAAGAACTTCGCAAAAAGAATAATCTTCCAGAAAATGCTTTTATTATAGGATTTGTGTTTAGAAATCAGTTAAGAAAAAGTGTTCCCAATCTTTTGCAAGGCTATGCTTTATGGAAAAAAGAAAATCCAAAAATTGAGAATACTTATTTATTGCTTCATACACATTGGGGAGAAGGTTGGAACATACACAAGTTAGCTTCAGAAATTGGAGTAGATCCTAAAGAAATATTAACGACATATGTATGTAAAAATTGTGGTGAATACGAAATTAAACCCTTTATTGGTCAAGATTTAAACTGTAAATATTGTGGAGCAGAAAAGAGTCAGACAACTACAAACGTAGGATTAGGAGTCATAGAGTCTCAATTAAATGAGATATACAATTTTATGGACACATACTGCCATCCTTTTACAAGCGGAGGTCAAGAGATACCCATTCAAGAAGCAAAATTAACAGAATTAATTACGTTAGTTACCAATTATTCTTGTGGAGAAGAGATGTGTGAGCCAGAAGCAGGTTCATTAGCTTTAGAATGGACCGAATATAGAGAACACGGAACAGAATTTATTAAAGCTTCTACAACTCCAGAATCTATAGCTAAACAAATTAATATTGTATATAAAATGCCTGAGCATAAAAGAAAAGAGTTAGGTAAAAAAGCTAGAGAATGGACAATTAATAATTTTGCAGTAAAAAACATAGGCAAAATTCTAGAAGATTTTATTGACTCTCAACCCTTTGCTGATTGGGAAAAAATAAAAGAAAATCCAGAAGACAAAAAAGATCCTTACTATCAAATGCCAGAAATTCCAGATGACGCAAGCTGGTTGATTCATTTGTATCATAATATTTTAAAAATGAAAAATATTGACGGTAACGATTCTGGACATAAATATTGGATGCAAGAATTATCTAAAGGGACAAAAAGACAAGACGTAGAAAATTATTTTAGGAACGTCGCCTTGAAAGAAAATGAAAATAAAAAACAAGTAAAATTTGAAGATTTACTTGATGAAAAAGATAAAGGTAGGGTTATATATGTTATGCCAGAGAGCGCGGGAGACATATTCTTAAGTACTGCTTTATTTAAATCTATTAAAAATAGATATCCAGATTATAGCTTGTATGTGGCTACAAAACCGCAGTATAAAGACATACTAGATGGTAACCCTTATGTTCACAGATGGATAGAGTATAATCCTATTATGGACAATTTAATTTGGTTAGAAGGAAATAGTCAACACGATGGATACTTTGATATCGCTTATTTACCTTATACCTGCACTCAAAGAAATTTAAATTATCTTCACAATGGTTTAGATAAAATAGATTTTGAACTCGAATAATATACAATAAAATAATGAGACTTTTAGATACATATGCAACTAATACTGGTTCAAAAATTGACAAACCTTTTATCTATACTAAATTTTTTCCCTTGCCATTAGAAAAGTATATAACTTTTCAAGCTCAAACTCCTTATGACTCTAGAAATTACTCTTATTGGCAAGAAGTAATTGGATTGATTCATGCCCCTTTATTAAAAGAAAACATTCATATATTACAAGTTGGTATAAAAGACGAAAAAGTTTTAAATGGAACAATTAACATTGTTGGTCAAACAACGCTAAATCAATTAGCTTATGTTATTGAAAATGGTATTTTACACTTTGGCGCGGATAGTCTTTCTGTTCATTTAGCTTCTTATTTTGATAAGCCTATAGTTTCAATTTACAGTATAAGTAACCCCGATGTTGCTGGTCCTCATTTTGGAAATAAAAATAAACATATACTACTAAAAGGGTACGAAAAAATTGGAAATAAAAAACCATCATACTCTCAAGTAGAAAACCCTAAATCAATAGATACCATAAAACCAGAAGAAATTGCTAAAGGAATTTTAGATTTATTAAATATAAGTCATCCTAAATTACCAGAAACTATACATATTGGACCAGATTTTAACAATAGAAGCTTTGAAGTTATATTAGACGATGAGATCGATGTTAATTCAATTCCAATAGAAAATCCTATTATAAGAATGGACTATCTTTTCAATGAAAAAGTTCTTGAAAAAGTCTTATTAATTAAAAAATCCATAATTTTCACAGATAAACCTATCAAAAAAGATATACTTAAAAAGTACAAAAGTAATATTATGCAATTAATTTACATTATAGATCATAATAATGATCCAGACTTTGTTAAAACATTAAAGAATAATTCAATAAACTATGTATTACTTTCTTTTTTGAAGGATGAAGAGCTTAGTAAGTATAAATTAAATTATATGGACTATAACTTAATTATAAATAAAAACCATAAGACTAAAAAAGACGCTAACATAAAAGAGGTTGATAATCTTTACTATAATTCGTCTAGAATACTCCATACTTCAAAAGGTCAGTTTAGATCAAAATATGATTGGTTAAATAAAACAGGAGATAAAGTGGTAGATCATCCTGATTTTTGGAAAGAGGTTGATAATTTTTATATTTTTAAGTTGACTTAAAGTTTAATATAGGGTATCATTCTTAAATGGGCCCTAAAATTAAAACAGAAGAAAATACAATTTCAGTAGCCAGTTCTGAGCTTTTTAATATGCCAATACAACAAGAAAATAAAGACTTACCTATTCAGGTGGTCCCACCAAGGCTAATAACAAGAAACAAATATGGCTTAATTGAAGATGCAAATATAAATTACATTTATAATGATGATGGAACGATCAACTGGCGCAAAATGGTCAAAACAGAATATCTTGTTAATAACAGACAAAAAACCCAAGAAACAGATGTATCTAAGTTAGAAGACAAAGATCTTCTTATTCTATTAGGTGGAATAAAAGAGCTTGCTCAAATCAGAGGATATTCTAAAGTAGAATACAATGTTGTATCTGCAAATGATACATACTTCGCTACAAGCTGTAGAATTACTTGGCTACCTAATTACGAAACAGACGGCAGAGAGATAGTTTTTGAATCGTTAGCTGACGCTACAGTAAATAATACCAAGAGCTTTGCTAAATTCTTCTTAGCCGCAATTGCTGAGAATAGAGCCTTTGTAAGATGTGTTCGTAATTTCTTAAAAATCAATATTGTATCTCAAGAGGAGCTAGGAGAAGCAAAACTATTTGATTTTGCTCAACCTTCTAATGAAAATCCCACTTCGCCTCAATCTGTTTTAGAGAAAACTATGAAAGAAAAAGGTGTTAATTTCGAGTCACTTAAAAAAAGACTAATTAAAGATAATTTTGATAATGCAGAAAATTTAAACTCTATATCAGATATACCTAAAGTCAAGTTGTTTGAATTGATAGATAGAATCAAGAAGATCAAAGATTAATATAATATAATATAATATAATATTATATAATATAATGTGTAAATTATATTATGACTAAAAAACAAGCCTATTGTTGTTTAAATTGCTCACATTTATCTCCTCCTTGTGATGGAGCTATAGACTGTAATATTTGTTGCGAAGATTGTGGGGATACTAGCGCGTGCAAGTCGAGTGCATATTTTAAAGATGGATCATTTTATCTAAATCATACTACCACTATTACTTTTAATCTAAACGCAAACTTCACTAATGGCCTTGCTGTTTTCGAGGATTCTGGTTCTGGCACATCTACATATACAAGCAAACAAAATAAATGTTTATCGAATAGCTCATATACTAGTAGTACAACTTTTGATGATGGAGATCAATTTTATGATCAGACTGGTTGCGGTGGGACTGAATGTTACGGTTGTAGTTGTAGTGATAATGAAGAATGTTGGACGGTCGATCGTAGATGTGGTCCAGATTGCTGTGGTACATCTTCCGCAAGCTGTGATACGTGTATTGATGATGAATGCCCAGGTTTTAATTCTGGATGTAATGGATTAGAGTGCATTTGTACTTCTCCCGAGGATGACTGCGAAGGTACCTATGAAACAGCAAATACAGCAAAAATTACTTTTGAAGATCCAGTAAAACTTTATAATAAAGAGGGACAAGATGTTGGTAATATAATAGGTGCAACTTATGATCCATGTGCTCCATGTGAAATATGGAGTGCTCCAGCTTGTCACTTCTTTGCACCTTAATTAAAATTCTTTATATTTTACTAATTGATTTCTAACGAAATATAAATTAATAAAAAATCCACAAAAAGCACTTAATAAGTTACTAAAATAAGGATAAGTTAATAAATCAAAAGGATTAACGAAAAAACTAATAGCTAAGGATATCCAAAAACTAGAACATTCATGACAAAGCAAAGGCTTATGAATATATGGTATTTTAGCTATAAAATTTCTAAAAGGTCTAGCGATCTCAGTGTCACTCCAAGCATAAGTTACTCCTAAACAAAGGAATAAATATACTACAAATTGATAAAACATTTAAATAAAATAAACAACTAGTTTATCTGGTTTCTCTACTATTGAGAAAGACTTAAAAGGTATCTTTTCTTCAGTTAGTTTTTTAGCAAGATTTTTCCAATCTTCTTCACTCTTGCCAATTTCGAATACTCTTCCGCCACTATTTCTAAACACGTTTTGTTGCATCATTTGCATATGTTTCTCCATTGGGTTGTTTGGTACTTGAGAAGCTTTAATTTCTTCTGTTTTTTCTTGCATTAGGCTCTTAACTTCTTCATTAGTTATTAAGTTATTAAAGTAATCTTGTTCAGTAGCAATTTTTCCTTGAAGATGAGCCTTTACTCTATTTTTGCAAGAGCAATTTGGGTTGTCTCTAGAGCTAGTAAGATCAGCTAAAATTTCTGGAAATTTGTCTTTTATAGAAGTAAAAAAAGTGTCATTTTTAAGGAAAGTATTAAAAAATACTGGAGAATTGATGAGTTCTTGAAATGTCATATAATTTATTATATATTAATATTCCTTATATTTCTAAAATTTATAAACTGCCGCTCAATATATATGTATCAAAGCTTAATGTCAATTTAGCATCATTATTTATTGAGTACGATAATTGAGTATTATTATTAATTAAATTAGCCAAATTTATCTTTAACAAAGACTCATTAGTATTATATTTTCTAAAATTAACACTAAAGTCTCTACTTGATATAGATTTAAATATATTAGTTACTTTTTCTTGATCATAATCACTCATTGAAAATTGAAAATTTAAACTTATATTTATAGGATATTTAATTATAACAGCATCTGGTAAATAATTACCAATAGTGTAGACTGGAATTCTATTTATATTTATATTTAATCCGAATGATTCTAACCTATTAGAGTTGGCTTCATTTAAATCTAGGTCAACGTAGCAACTATCACCTATATCAAAATTATTTATTGGTTTTGGATTAAAATTAAAAGTTCCAGAGGTGTTTCCTAATTCTCCTAATAATAAAGTTCTTACGTTGACTTTTGGGTATTCGTTTAATCTATATTCTATGGAATAATTATTTAAATATCCGCTAGAAAATGTAAAAAATTTATTTCCATATTCGATTTTTCCAGAAAAGGAATTATTGCCTGTATAGGATATAAAAGGGTCATTCGAACTCAAAATGTAATTTAAATCCAAATTACTTATAATTGGAGCAGAAACGGAGTAATTGATGTCATTGCTATCTATAGATAGATAAGGATTAATATTATTACCGTAAGATATACTTAAGTCTTCAATTCCAGAAATAAGAGAGTTATTTAAATAAAAGTTTTGGTTTTCTACAGAATATACGTTAAACATTAAACATGATTACACTATATTTTAAGTGTAAATTATTAGAGGTAAAAGGTATATGGCAAGTATTTACGATACAGTTTCTAACTGGAGCAATGGAACTACTTATAAAAAGTATGATATTGTGAAAGGTAGTGATAATCGTTTCTATTATTCAACTAAAGATTCTAATACGTCTAATAACCCTATAACCCCTGCAAATCTCCAGGTTCATTGGGATGGATATATTTCTTTGAACGGAATTTTAGTCCCTAATTTTTGGTGGAAACCATCATATAATGCATCGATAGAAATTAGCCCTGAAATTATAGTTTCTCAATTTGGAAACGGGTATCAGCAAAGAATTTCTGACGGAATAAACTCAGCTCTTGCAAAATTTACTTTAAATTTTGAAGGCAGATCTGAAAATGAAACAGTTTCAATCTTGCATTTTTTAAAAGAAAGAGCAGCCGTAGAGTCTTTTATTTATAATCCTCCAACCATATATAAAAAATCAAATAATAAACTTGACACAAGATATGTTTCTATAAATTGGACGGCTTCATATGTATCATACGATATGTACGTTGTTCAAACTACCATTCTAGAAGTACCTGTTTAATAAATATGAACACATCTTCTGAAATATATAATTTGATCGTAAGTGGAAGTAAAGACATAAACTCCAACCTAACTTCTTTAACACCATCGACACCAATAAACTTTTATGAGATAGACCTTTCAGAAATATCACCAAACTTAAAAAACTTTAATAATACGGGAGAGCAGCCGTTAAATGGAGGAGTATTAAGGTTATATAATGAATATTTCTTATATAACATTAGCAATAACCCATCCGCTGCCATAAAATGGAAAAATAATTTTTATTATCCATTTCCAATAGTAGCAGATGGATTTGATTATACAAGCGCAGGTACTCTTCCAACACCTAGGCTTGCCATGGGTAACTTTAGTCCAGATAAATCTTTAAACTCTTTTTATAAATACATTAGAATGCAAATTGAATCTTTAGGCGATATAGTCGGGGCAAAGTTCACGAGAATAAAAACTTTTGTTAAATATCTAAAAGGTGAAAATTTTCAAGGAGGAACGAATATATTCAATACTCAATCTAGCATATATGAAGTTGAGCTACCAAAAGAAATCTATTATATAGACAGAAAAACTATAGAAAATAAAGTCATGGTAGAGTATCAATTAGCTTCTATACTCGACATAGAAAACGTAGTTCTTCCAGCTAGGACGATACTAGCAAAAAAATGTAACTTTCAATACAGAGGAGAAAATTGTTGCTATGAATACAATTCAAGACTAACAGAAAAACATAGTGGCTGTTACGCTGGTATTGAAAATAATTACGCTACAATTCGCGGTTTACAATCTGCACCTCCAGTAGCAACAGAAAATGACCAATTATTTATTGGAGGTATTTTTTCTGAAGGGCCAGCCGCAGTATCAGCTGCAGCCAGAATTACTGGCGGGTTAGGTAATTCTGGAGTCTGGCAAAATACCGCTAATTACGTTTCTGGAGATTTTGTTTTTATTGAAAAAAATAAATTAAAATATTATTTTGTTTGTATTAATAATCATCATGCAGACGAGTTTAATTACCCACCAAACACTAACTATTGGACTTCAGATACATGTGCAAAAAATATAAATTCTTGCAGACTAAGATGGTTAAAGAATCCAGCATTTAGACCTGTAATTTGGCCTACAGATAGAAATGGAGAAACTTACGATCAAACAATTAGTAGAATCTTTGCTCAACAAAGAGCTAACTCAACAATCTATGCAGCAAAACCTGGAGCAGTACAATATACTGCAAACGAAGTTAATTCTCAATGGTTAACGGGAATAAATGGAGCTCCAGTTTATTTTCCTAGAAGGCCAGGAGCAGAAAATCCAACATCTGAACAAGCGCATGGTATTCCCAAAGATTATCAAGGTAATTACTTAAATGGGCATTTACCTTTCGGTGGATTTCCTGGTGCAGGAAAACCGTCATGATAACCAACGAAATACTCAATTTTATTAAAAATAAATCTTTGACAGATTTACCTAATGAGACATGCGGATTTGTCATAGAAAATAACAATGAAAATTTATGTATTCCAGTAAAAAATATATCTTCTCAACCTAAAGAAGCTTTTAAAATTGATGCGCTGGATTTTTTAAAAATAAAAAATAAATATAAAAAAATACAATATATCTATCATAGTCATCCAGGTGAAATTAAAAACTTTTCTAAATTAGATATACAAATTTCTAATGCAATTTTAATACCTTTTGTATTATATTGTGTTGGTTTGGACGAATTTAATTTTTATTATCCAGGAGAAATATATGATTAGAGTAAATATTCATGGTAAATTAGGTCAAGAAATTGGAGAATTTTGGGATTTAGATGTTGTTAGTGTTTCTGAAGCTCTTAGAGCAATAGAAGCAAATACAGGTAAATTGAGAAAATTTCTTTTAGAAAATAAAGAAGTGTTTGAATACGAAATTTTAATTAATAAAGAAAATCTATTTAGTGAAGTACCTAAATTTGAAACTATTGAAGATTTTAAAAATTCAGAATTTTTCTTAGACATATCAGAAAAAGTAGACACAATAGATATTATACCAGAAATTATTGGTAGCAGTTTTTGGAAAAGAGCAGCTGGGATTTTTCTGGGTGCTGTTTCGGTTGCGGCAGCAATATTTATACCTTTTGTTGCTCCTGTCTTAGCTTTTGCTGCACCTGCACTCTTATTTGCTGGAATTGGTTTAATTGCGGCTGGAGTAAGTTCATTACTATCTAAACCTCCGCCAAACGTACCTTTTACTGCTCAACAAGCCGATGCTATAGATGGTAGCGCTGGTGGACCAAGTTCTTATCTATTTAATGGTCCCAACAATACTGTTGGAGAGGGTGGGCCAGTCCCAGTTGGATACGGTGAACTTATAATTGGCGGGCATAATATTATGAGTAATTTTAGTTATAATGTGAATGCATCAAAATCAAGCGTCGATTCAAAGACAAAACAAGTATCTCTATACGCAACTCCAGCATATATTTTTAATAACAGAGGGTTCTTAATAAATCAAGGCCCTAGTACGACGGAAGTATAATCTTTATGGCAAATAGCCCTAATAAATATGCAGAAGGTTTTAGGAATATATTAAATACATTTAATATAGGGTTTACTTACTGTGGCTATAATTTTCCAGAAAGCACTGCTCAAGACAGACCAGGCGCATTAGCATTTTCATTTCAAGGAGGAGATTCTTCAAGTATACCGTATTCTACTTCGAAAACCAGAGGCTATGGTTATGGACCAAGCGGATTTGATGCCTATTGGACGACTATAAGAACATTAAACGATGCAGACATATTCAGATTTCAAGAAAATGGTGGAAACAATGGACCAGGATTTACAGCATCAGCTATATCTCCAAGTTCTCCAAATTTAAAAACAATTTTTCAAGAAAGTCCACCTGCTAGCGCCACTGTAAACAATCAGAGATCTTTTACATCGGTCAATACTATCGCTACCGCAGACCTTGTCTGCGAAGGCCCAATTGAAGGTTTTGTCACAGGGCAATATTCCTATGGATTTGAAAATAAAACAACTGGAAGTATAGGTTATTCAAGTGCAACTTTTACACCATTTTCTAATTTAAATTCTAGCTTAGAATCTCCATCAATATATTGGAATAATACTCCTGTAGCAGATATCAGGGGATTTTCTAATTTTCAATATGTTAATTATAGATACACGTATGGAGAAAATAATAACGAACACACAGTATTTAATCCTAAAATATATTTATATGAAGATAGATACGATTATTATGGTTCGCAAGTTGATAAATTTAAAATTCCTTTAGAAACAACCACGACAAGATCAATTGGAGAGAGACTGTATGGAGCATATCTCTCAAATACAGACACAAAAATAAGGTATCCCAAAACATATTATATATATAACACAGACTTAAGTGCAATAGAAGTGAATATAAAAGTTTTGGCTTTATTTGAACAAATTTTAGACGGAACAGAAACAGCAGGGGATGTAGAATATCAAGATGTAGAAGTAGAGATCCAAGTTTCTAGAGTTTTAAATGACAATACTTTAGTGGCGTTAGATACATCTAAATATTCTCCACACACCTCTTCAGCTTATTCTAATGATTTAGTTTATGTAGAGGGAAAAATCCAATCCTCTCCAAATGTATTTACATATCATATAAATTTAAGACCATACGCAGAAAATTTTCCAAACTTTAGATTATTTGATAATCAAATTGGTTGGGCAGTTACATTAACAAAAAATACTTTAGAAGGTGGAGGAAGCACGCTTCAAACAACGACACAAATAGATTCTATATCAGAAATATATTCTGATCGATTTGTTCATCCAGGTTGCGCAATAGTATATTCTAGATTTGACGCAAGATATTTTGGTTCAATTCCAGAGAGATCTTATAATCTTCGTTTACTAAAAGTAAAGATTCCTATAAACTATAACCCTATTACAAAAACGTATGATGGCGCTTGGAATGGAAAATTTAAATTAGCTTGGACAGATAATCCAGCTTGGTGCTTTTACGATATGATTACAAACAATAGATATGGTCTTGGGAAATATATCGATAAAGATCTTACAGACAAATGGACTTTATATGAAATTTCTAAATATTGCGATGAACTCGTATCAAATGGAATCGGAGGCTTAGAGCCAAGATTTACTTGTAATTTATATATAAACACTAGAGAAGAAGCTTACAAAATTTTAAATGATATGGCTAGTATTTTTCGGGGTATTATATACTATTCAGCTGGTCAAATATTAACATCGCAAGATTCTCCAAAAAAACCAATATATATTTTTAATAATAGTAATGTAATAGGTGGCGAATTTATTTATTCAGACGCTTCAAGAAGAGCAAGAAGTACCACGGTATTAGTAAGGTATAATGATAAGAATGATAATTATAAACCTGCAATTGAATATGTTGAAGACAGACAAGGAATATTGAAACACGGAATCAGAGAAAAAGAAATCAGCGCGTTTGGATGCACATCGAAAACTCAAGCAAGAAGAATAGGCAAATGGTTGTTAGTTACTGATAACGAAGATACAGAAATGGTAGATTTCAGAGTAGGGCTCGAAGGGTATTATATAAAACCTGGAGATGTAATCTCTGTGTATGATCAAAATAGAAGAAACAAAATATACGCAGGTAGAACATTAGAGTTAAGCGCAAATCACGCCGTTTTAGATTTAGATTATAATCAATATAATTTAAATATTTTAACTGGAATTAATGAATCTTTTAAATTTCAAATTGTAACCCCTACTTATAATTTACAAATGGGCACGGACCTAGCAAATCTATATTCTACAGGATTTTCAGATATTAAATCTGATGGAATAAGTGGTATTAATAGTGAATTTATAAAACGCCCTCATATTCAAGATATAAATATAAATAATGCATCGAGCTTTTTAACAAGTGGGTCTGGAATTTATAAAGATTACATAAGATTAAACTTACCACAACCTTTAGATTCAATTAATTATAATCTATTAAATAATACTAATTGGATTATAGAAATTAATCAATCAAGTTTTAATGGAATTTTAAATGCTCGATCCGAGATTAATAATCCATCACTTAGCGTCTATCCAGGATATTATCTAGAGCCATTTTTAGATAAACCTCAAAAATATAGAGTTTTATCGATCAAAGAAAATGAAAATAACAACTTTAGTATTTCTGCATTGATGTATAATGAACAAAAATATTTTAACATTGATAATTCGGCTACTTTAATAGATAAACCAATAAAACCAGAAGTACCTCCACCACCAAACTTATTTTTAACTGGTTTATTTAGAGATCTACCCAGATCAGGATACGGTGGCAATAATTACGCTCCAACAGGTACCCCAAGTATTCCTTATAAAGAAAATCAAAGTGGGATAAACAGTATTATATATCAAATTTTACCAACAGGAGATACAGAATATGCGTCTCTATATACCGTATATGTAAAATCTGGTAATTTTGATGGAGATGGAATAGACAATCAATTTTTAGAAAAGACCCTCTCGCTTACGGAAGTATTACAAAATGGATTAAACGGCACAGACTGGGAAAATGGTACTATACCTCCGTTTGTTACCCCACTTTATACGGGTGTATACTCCTTTAGAGTATATGCTTCAAACTTCTTGAATGAGAGATCTAGTTATGTAGAAAAGAAGTTTAATTTTATAAACCAAGCTCCATTAGATAGCGTCACGATATCTGGAGTAAATTTATTATAATAAAATGAAAAATAACAATATTAATATAAAACTTGAATGGAAGACCATATTAAATTCTTTAGGTACTTCATCAAAGATTAGTGTTCCTCCGTCTTTTAGCGTAACTTTGAAAGATAAAGATTTAATTATTGATAAGTTTTTAAATTTAAATAATCATATGATCGCAAACGACAAAACTTTTTCTTCAGAAAATAACTCTAAAAAACTTAAATATGATCGGAGTGAGGATAGGAATAAAGTTAATTCAAGTTTTGACTATCTTTTCGAAAATAATTTTAATAAATACAAAGAAAATAATAAAAAAATTGGTTTTTATAAAAATATAAACTTTAATGTGGCGTATGATAATCAGGACAAACAGCATTTTAATTTAGATGTTGAATATGAAATGTTAGAAGACATAGATAAAAATATTTTATTTAATAAAATATATAGAAGCGATGACTTTTTGAGTATAAAAATCTTATCAAATAAAGAATACGTAGAATCAAAAGGAATATATTCATATTTAATATTATCAACCTTATCTAATCATGTAGAAAAAAATCTTCAACTTAAAAATTTATTTATCGAAAATGTTGCTTCAAAATGGTTGGATAATAATAATTTTACTACTTTACTTACAGTTCCTTTTATAGAATCTAATATAGTCGAAATATCAGAGAATATAAATATTAAAATTTTACCTCTAAAAAAATGGCAATCAGAAATGTATAAATTTCTAAAAGATAGAGAAAAAGAAGAAGATATAAACGCTTTTTTAACAGAAAATTTTGAAAAACAAATTATAAATATTGGAAAAATATACAAACAATCAATAAATTACGAAACATTAATATTTTTTCAAAATTATTTATACTTATTTAACGAAGAAAGTTTAAGCAGTTCTATTCATAAGATACAGGTTGGAGATGTTAATTTTGAGAATTATTATCCAATTTTGAATAAAAATCTTAAAGATAAAATGATTTGTTTGTCAGAAGATCTAAATTCTGATGACGTAATAGATAATAGCTATAACATAAAAAAAGATTATCTTGGATACTATAATCAAAGTCAAACTAAATATGTAGATATTAATATGGATTTAGATTATTTTCAATCTAGAAATATTAAAGACGTTAAAATTTTAGAAATTAAAGAAAATGAAACAGAATGTTTCTTGTACATAGAATTTATTACAAATTTTTTTGAAAAAGAAAAATTTTATGTTGAATCGAGCCCAAATTTAAAATATATAGAAAAATACAAAACTCTTTTAAACGATAGAGAATATATTACTTTTCTTTTTGAATATAAATATTCGTTAGAAAAATTAAAAAATTTTTTATCTTTAAATCAAAATTTACAAAAAAATCAAATTTTATCTGAAAAAGATTTAATAAATTTTTCTGCAAAATTTATAATTTAACTTTATCTTTTCTTGTATATACTGCTACTCAGCATTCCACCAGGTCTTTGTTGCTCTGTTAATACTCGAATTACTTGACCTTTTATTTTTTCTGCAAGGTCTTTATTTTTAACTGTTTCTTCTTTTGCATCCTCTTCTGATGCCGAACTATTTTGATTTTGAGATACGACTTGTGATTGTTCTTTTGCTACATTAACAGTTATATTAATGTTATTTACAGGCGAGTAGGCTGAAGTATTTGATGCTGGAACTGAAGAGGGAGAAGAAGATAAATTTCCAACAGGACCTCCTTCAGCAAATTTTTTAATCCTGCCCCTGTTGAGATCATCAAAAAATTGCTTGCCATACATGTTTACAATATCTTTTTTTATTACAAATTCTCCAGCCATAAGTAAGGCGGGTATATCATCTACATTTGACCCTCCTGCTGCAAATTTTTTAATTTGTCCTCCGCTAGCCTTACCTAATTTTAATCTTCCTCTTGCATCAGGCGGATAATTCCGATCAAAGCCACCATACGGTTGACGCAAGCGCATGTTTGGAGTAGAAGATTTACCAAAGAAAGAGTCTTTGCCACCAGGCATAAATCCTGGAGCAAAAGCACCTGCTACTCCTAAACCAAATCCTACAAGCGCTCCTGTTTGCTTCTGATTTTGTTGGCGATTATAATTGTCTCTGATTTCTTTGTTTAATCTTTGGTTTTCTTTATAAGCTTCTTCATTTCTTTCCTTTAAATCTTTTAAATATATTAAATAATTAAATAAAGTCGTTTCTCTTTCTTTTCTTATTGCATTTTGAGGATTATCTTCATCTAAAATAGCTAGAAGACTTAGATTTTCACTTATTACAGATTCTCCACCAGTTGGGTAAAGAGGATCATTATATTTATAGAAATTTTTTCCTAAAAATCCTACTTCTCCTCCACCAGCAAATTTTTCGTATTCGCGCGGGTTTACTCGTCCTGATTGTCCAGGGGCTACTTGCATAGATTGTTGGCTTGTACCCCTCATAGATTTTTGACCTATAGGGAAGCCAAACGCTGGAGCTATATTTGTAAGCATAGAAGCAGCTCCTGGGTTTGTTTTTGCGCCTTGAGCAAGTGCTGCTATAGTTAGACCAAGAGCTCCTCCCAAAAAGCGTTTTTCAACTTTTCCTTCATTTAGCATTTGTAAATATTCTGGACCATATTTTTTAACTGCACTTTTTCTTATAACATATTCTCCACCACTTAACATAGCTGGAACATCATCCTTTGTGCCTGATCCACCAGTTACATTACCACCAGACGAATAACCTTTTATGATTCCGCCCTTTGATTTGGATAGACCGCTTAAAAAATCTCCGATTGCACCACCGATTCCACTAGTGCTACCTAGTGAACCAAAAATTTGATTTGTTGCAAATTCTAATGCTAATTGTTGTATTCTATTACTTATATTAAGAGCCATTTTTGTAAAAGCGTCACTAGCGGTTTCTGTTCCATCAGCAAAAGATAAGAAGGCATTATTAAATTCACTTTTAATTGTTCTTGCTGTATCTGCTGCTCCAAGTTGAGCTTGTCTATATGAATCTTCTGTTCTAAAATCAAATTCATCAAAAAATGCAGCAGGAATATCTTCTAGTTTTGCGTCTCCACCTAATATTCTTTTTTCTCTTCCAGCTTGTCTTGCTCCTTTAAAATCTTCAGCAAACATTAAACCTCGCGCTCTTTGATTTAAAGCTACAAGTTCTTCTTGACCACCTTGAACAGCTAAAATAAATTTATCTAAATCTATAACACCTTTTTTCTGTAAATTATTAGTTTGCTCTATGAATTTAGCGTTAACTTTTCTTCGTTCTGTTTCATTTAATATAGATGAATATATTTGTTGTTGAGCGTCTAAAACTCTTCCAGTAGCAATACGATTAGCATTCAAACTCATGTCTTTATCTAAAACTTCTTTGCTGTATTCTTCTAGAGATTTTACGTTTATATTCTTTCGGAAAGCGTCGGCTGAAGCT
>Ga0181356_1000023_pt1 | contig 54457 bp, 91 predicted proteins | sample Fa13VDMM110SN_FD_130104 | JGI IMG/M metagenome (GOLD analysis project Ga0181356, IMG submission 130104) | Freshwater viral communities from Lake Michigan, USA - Fa13.VD.MM110.S.N | ecosystem: Environmental > Aquatic > Freshwater > Lake | place: USA: Michigan | collected 2013-09-24 | reverse complement strand
TTTCAAAAATTAATTGCGAATCTTTATCTCTCATATTGTTATTATTTATACGAAAATGGTAACTTCTTTCCAGTTGTTTTTTCGATTGCCCCCATTGTTGTTCCAAGAACATTTTTCAATGCACCCAATGCAGTCTCTTTTGAAAAATCGGTTGCAAGAGGAGCAGTTAAAGATTTGATATAATCGACTGCACCGATTTCTTCTTTTTCACCTTCTTCTGTCTTTTTTTGCTCAGTATCAGTATTTTGTGCAGCATCTTGTTGTGTTTGATATTTCAAATCTCCTGCTGCAACTCTTTTGACACCAACATGAACGTGGTCATAATGGTTTCCACCAACATTTGACTTCCATATGATTTGAACCCTAAAACCGTCAGGAGTTTGTTTTTTGAAAGAATTTCCAATATATGGTTCCCATGAGGTAACACTTGGATCGACTCTTTGAGCCACTTTAATTGCGAAATTTGTAGCTTCTTGAGAATTTGAACCAAATGTTGAATTCAAACCAAAATCAGCAGCATATGCGATTTTATTTCCCTCGTAATGATCTGACATAAATCCAGATTTTGTTGATTGAGTTGCTCTTTTTAATGATGATGATTTCCAGTTACCCATTGGAAGAATAGAAATAAGTTTTGGTAAAGATCCTCCCCAATTTCCACCTTCTCCACCTCCTGTTGCGCCAACAAGAGTTGCAAGTGATTGTTGCGCTTCACATATTAAAGAATATGCATTAAAAATATTTTTTACATCCTTGTTCATGATATATCTGGCATTTTCTTTCCAGTTGTTTTTTCAATAGCAGATCTTGTAAATCCTAATACATTTTTCAATGCACCTAATGCCGCAGTTTTTGAGAAATCGGTTTTAAGTGGATCAGTGAAAGATGCGAACATTGGATTTTGTTGATTTTGGGAAGGCGTTTCTTGCTCTCCAGCCTCTGGTGAGGTCTGTGATTCCGCTTTTTGGGCCATGTTCGATTCCAGACTTTTAATCTCTGGAGAATTTGGGTCAAGATTCAAAGGAGTCACGGTAAGATTATTATTTCCCAAATTTGCAAAATAATTATACATTTCTTTATTGGAACCCGAATAAAAATCGATATTATTATAAACATTTTTTCCACCAGTATCATCTATCCTAAAAATCCCTTCCTTGTTTCCAAATTGAGCACCTACTGGATTTCCTTCTTTATCTGTAATTTTAACTAAAGTGCCATGTGGAAGTTTGTTGTTTGCAACTGAAAAACCCGCAATAAGGGGATTGTTTTTATTTCCTAGATATTGCCAATTTGGTTTAAGTATTCCTTTTTGAATTTCATCCGCTGTGGTTTTATCAATATTTGCATTTCCATATGCGGTTGCCCCGAAATTATAAACTTCCAAAATTAAATTACAAAAACTATCAAATCTATTCATCTTGTTATTATTTAGTAGTTCAAAATACTAAATATAATCATATGATGGGTAAAAAAGACAATTACGATATTTTTAACGAATACAAACAAGTTCTTCTTGAACAAGCTGAAAGCAATGAGTTTCTTTCATTGATCAATAAAATCAAAGCTTGTTCTTTGGATCAAGCATCTAAAGATAAATTGATTGAAATTATCAAAGCGCAAATGGCACACGGTATCGGTGATGCTGATGCTGCTGGATATGCATCTTATCCAGAAGCAAAACCAGCTCAAGATTTTAAATAAAATTAAACGCCCCAACTTGTTCCGCCAAAAGGATTGCTCCAACCAGTTGTAACATTATTACCAACATTTGCTGGAATAGGTTGAGGTGCTTGATTAATCGGTTCTGGCATTTTGTTCAGATCAACTCCAAATGGATTCTCCAATTTAGCTTCAGTATAAATCTGGTCATACTGAACCAAGCAGTCATTTACATATTTTGCCAAAATTGAATCTTCGTGTTTGGTGATTAGTTTTTCCAGTTCCGATCTAAAATCCTTTTTCATATACAAAAAGATTTATCTATAAAAACTATCAAGTCAAATATGCTATGATTTCGTAACGTTTTTTAGCTTGGAATCCGTTTTCAACTTTTTCTAGATTTTCCCAAGTGAAGCTGATGCGAGAATTTTCTATTTCTGGTCCATCGACAAAAGGATTTTCTCCCTTGCGACTGAATGGGAGAAGAATGTTTCCTTGTGGTCCAAGAATCATGTCACCAGTAACCATTTGAAGATTGAAACCACAAGATTCTAGTGCATTTCCTACTTCCAAAAGTCCCTTACTGATGCTATCTACTTTCGTATTTCCGCCCAAAATATTGCTTCTATGCAATGCATTTTGAATTTTGATACGTTCTTTTTTGTTTATAGTATTACTTTGAGGTTCAGTATCAACTGAAGGTTTTTTACCTTTCTCCGAATCCTCTACTTTTTCAGCGACTACTTTTTTTTTAATCAGGCCGAAAGATTCTTTCACAAGAAGATTGATATATTTGTCAAAAGATTCTTTAACAACGGACTTTTTCTTTTTGTCCTTTAGAGCTTTTTTCATGGGTTCTTTTTTATTACCGTCTTTATCAAAGTCCAAATAATCAGGTTTTCCTGATTTTTTCTTCGGAATCTTTGCACCACTTTCACGTGCCTTGGAAAGAGCGATAGCAACTGCTTGCTTTTGAGCCTTCTTTTTGGTTTTTGGTTTGGATGTTCCGATTTTACCAGTTTTTTCGTATTTCTTCATCTCTCCTTTAATGTTTTTGGAGATGGTTTCTTTTGATTTTCCTTTTTTTAGTGGCATAGTGAAATTATTTATTACTTTTGAAGTGTTTTTCTGTATAAATTTAAAATATCCTCATCATTTAATCCCATTTGCTTGAGATAAGTTTCAATGAATCCAATGTCTGTGGAAGAAATGGCTTGTCGAACATCAGCCGATTCAACATCTTTTCCTAATTCTTTTAGTTTTTCAACAAGGTGCTTCTTAAAGAGTGATAATCTTGAGCCATTGAATTTTGAAACTTTCTCAACTTCTTGCGGAGTCTCGACATCCATAGGCTCCAAATGAGATTTAGAGACAGTTTGAATAGGGTTAATTCCTGAAGGAGTGTTGATGATAAAGACTTTGAATTCTGTTCCACCACACTCTTGTAATATATATCCTTCATAATGAGGTGAGTTCATGATACCAAGCTTCTCAGACCACATAGGATCAACCTTTATGCGGACTTTTTGAAGATTTATGGATTTAACTGCTTTTTCCAATAGGTTCAAGAATTTCACAATATTATTTATGTTTTTTGATTTAAATTTCTCTAAATTTTGCCAATCCCTGCTCATCCCAAAGAACAAATGCCATGTGTTTTATACCACCACCCATTGTAACTCCTCCAGCATATTCCAAGCCCTTATATCCCCCGTTTGATTTCATTGCTTTTCTAAATTCAATCTGACTTCTACTATCTGAGAAAAAATCCCTTCTCCTCAACTCCAGCCAAGCGTTTCTAAATGTTGGTAAAAAACCATCCTCGTTTTTGTATATTATATCTCTTAAAACGGAACAATTCCCTTCTGTTTTTCTCAATGAATCGCAGAGAGAATCTATAGCTACTTGATCTATTTCTTCTTCGACATTATATGTTCTGTTTATAATTTCCATCGGTACTCTGTAAATTGATATTTTTCCAGCTTTCTTCTTAAAAATCGCAGATGTACCATCTACATTTATCCGAACTTCGCATTCTTTTTTTATTTCATCCCATTTTTGTTTTGCAAATTCATATCTTTTCAATCTTTCTGGATCATCCGACATATAAGGCATGGGTATTTCATAAAAACTCTCTTTACCATCCTTATCAATAAACCTAGCCTTTCCCTCTATATATTTGTTAATTACATCGTTTTTGGTTCTAAAACCATTTCCCCTGAAAATAATATCACTGCTACCTTTTAGTTTATAATCTCCTGCAATTTTTTTATTTGATGTCAGATAAATCCCCTGACCGAATAATGCATTTACGTCACCTTTGTCCAAAGAATGTGTTCCTATTTCGGACGAATCTCCTCTGTAAAGTGTTAAAAAATCAGAATTGTTCTCTAAAACCAAATAATATAGATTCTCCAAAATTAAACTATCATTGTCACGCATTAAATTATTTAATCTTCTTTTGTCACATCAACAAGACCACCATTGCTTTTTATGAATTCTTCACCAAGAAGTGCCTTGTATTCATTTTCACTTCTATCTGCGATTGAAAATGGAACATTTGCGTATTTTTCACCGTTTATTGATACATTGAATCGTACAACTGGACGATCTTCTTTGTTTCCTGAACCAATGTGAATTTTTATTTCATCTTCATATGGTAATGTGACAACTTTACCATCTACTGTTTCGAATTTTACTTGTCCAGAATCCTTACCTTGGATAATACCATGTAGAACATTGTGAGCAGAATTTCCAGTATCTGTTTTTGCTTTGACTATTCCGATACCTTCAATATCGATATCTTCAACAAGTCCAAGGGTATTTTCCAAAATGTAGTTATATAAATCGTTAAAATTCATTTGTGTAAATTATTTAGTTATTTTTACAATAAAAAACAAAAATTTGCTTGCAGAAATTGGTAAATAATTATACTATGGATAAAAGATATTATGTATATGGACTTTTTGATCAAAACAATGTGATTTTTTATGTCGGTAAGGGAACGGATAAAAGATATAAACATCACAGAAAAAATTATAAAATGGGGAAAATAAACAATTATTTTTTAAAATGTAAAATAAAATCAATTTTCGATAAAGGTTTTGATTTTAAAGAAAAAATATTAATTGATAATTTAACGGAACAAGATGCCTTTGAAAAAGAATTAGAACTAATAAATTTACACGGCAAGAGATGCGAAGGAAAAGGAACACTGTGTAATGTTTTAGACGGAGGAACTCAACCTTTAAGTGTAACAGAACTTAAAAAAATTCATGGTGAAGATTTTTTTAAAGAAATAAAAAGAAAACAAGCAAAAACAATGAAAGAAACTACGCATAAAAGAAATATTGAGAAAATTAAACTTTTAGAAAAAAGATTAGATGAGGGTAAAATGTTGAAAGATATTTCACTCGAATTGGATGTCACAACTACAACATTAAGAGCTTGGATTAGAACTTATGGGTTAAAAATGAATTATAGTGGAAAAGAAAAAAGAATAAAAGAACATTTAAACGCATTAAGAAACATAAACATTAAAAGAACAAATTCCAGATCAAAATATTATACAGTATTAAAACCGGACGGAACAACAGTCGAAGTTAGAAAACTCGTTCTTTTCTGTAAAGAACACAATATAGATTATAGAGGGCTTAGAAATACCTTTAATAATATCAAAAAAAACGGAATGCAATCTAAATGCAAAGGTTTTTGCATAATTGAACAAAAAGAACCTTATTAATATTATAAATTATTAATTTGCAATTACTACGACCAATCACGACACGCCTGAAATTTTGGAGTTCCAGCTTTTGCGGAGGCGCATCCATGTCTTTTTTTGAACGATTTAGCACGTTTAGATTTTCCGCCGCCGACTCTTACACCAGCCTGTCCCCAATGTATCCTTTTGTATCCCTTACCTTTAGGATTTTTAACACACTTAGACCATTTTTTTCCCTTACGGTCAGAATGTGCTTTCTTTGTTACCTTTGTGCAACGTGCTGCTTCTTCCAAAATAGAATTCACTAAATTATCAAAATTACTCATATTATAAATTATTTATATCAATCGCATAAATATATTCATGACACGCAAATCAAGTCTTATAGAGCTTTCCAAAGCATATGAACAAGTTTTAATGGAGATGAACTTGGGAACTGCACAAGCTCCACAAAACGTTCTTATAACAAATCCAAATCAAGAAGACGAGGAAATTCAATTCACAGCACCAGCGATACCAGAAAATCCTCAATCAGCAGAGCAAATGGCGAATACTGTAAATTCAGCAGACATGGAAAGGGAAAAATGTCCATGTGAAACTGGAAATTGCCAACAACAAGAAATTCCAGAGGATGAAGAAGAGGATTGTGGAGAGTGTGAAGGGAATTCACATCACAATGACAATTTGGACATGGCTAAATCTGAAATATATTCAATCAAAAAAACAGCCGACATGTTATTATCTTTAGTTGACTGCTCAACTAAAATGGAAGCATGGATGTTGTCAAAACTAGTTAAAGCTTCCGATTATCTTTTATCTGTTAAAAATGTTATGGAATATGACAGTTATGAAAAACAAGTCAAAGGTCCAATGGATGATTTCTCCAATGATATGATTGTTGTTTCTAAAATCACAAACATGTTAAATGGAGAAGGCAGACATGTGAATGAAAAAGTATTACGTAGAATTATTTTTAATTTAGAAATTTTAAAAGAAACTGAAAAATTATGAGCACATTTCATACATTGTTAAATAGGGCATATAGGGAAATTATAACAGAGCAAGAACAACCTCCTGTTGCACCAGAAGGTGCAGTTCCAGACCAAGCTCAACCAACAGCTGTTCCTGAAATACAAGAACAAAAACCAAAGACTGAAGCATTGTCATCAATTGGAATGGTTTCTTTAGTTAGACTTTTAGCTAAAGCTCTTATGGTTGAAAGAATTAAACCTGAATTTGAACAAAAAATTGTTGACATTGGAGATATCAATGAAAACAATGCAAAAGATGCATTGAAAACCTTGGTTCAAGTAATGACGAATTATATAAAAGATGATGATATCTTGGATATCAATTTTTAATTCATAATCTTTTGATAAGACCTCAAAGATTTAACAGAAACTATTTTTTCAAATAATTCTTTGTTTTTTTCATTGCAAAGATGTTTTTTTAATCTTTTTTGTGTAAAAATATTAGAATTGTAGAATTCTTCTGCTTTTAAATCGATTTCTTTTTTTAATCCATTTGTTATTTCATTTGAATCACAGAAAAACACAGGAATAAACAGAATCTTGGATATTTGTTTGAAGGAACTATTATAAAGTTCATCACAGAATGAAGAATCAAATAAAACAATTATTTTCTTGTTTTTATTTTTTTCAATTTGTTTTAAAATCTCTAAAACAGAAAAATGAATTAAAATTTCTTTTTTTGTTTTGATTTTACATTTTTCAAATTCAAAATCGAATTTATTGCAATATTTTGTTATTTCTTCTTTGATTTCAACAAATAATGTGTTAAAATGAATGTATTCGTAGAACATTTTGTATGAATTTTAAACAGTTTCTAAAAACAAATAAAAAGTTTTCTTCTTTCAAGAAATTAACAAATTTTAAGAAAAAAATACAATTTCTAAATTCTGTATTCTATATTCTAATATTATATTTAATTATAGAACATATTGAATCGCCGACAGAGTATTTTAGTCAGAGGTATACCAAAAGTCAAGTGGTCTGAATGAAAATATTTTCAAAAAGTGAAAGATTTTTTCTTTCCAATCCTAACATTGATTATTCCATTCAGGCTTTTGTCTTCAAAAAGACAATTTTGTAAAACTTGATGTTTTATTTCACAGTATTTCAATTCAAACTTTCCTCCCCTTGTGAGATTTAAAATCTCAAACTTTATACCAACCTTACCATTCTTTGAAATGTAATCATTGATGATGTTTGAGGATGATGTGTATTCTCTCCAATCGCTCTCTACAACTGTTCTTCTCGCTCTTTTCATCCCCTTAAGAGGTTTAAGTTTTTTCTTGGAGAAAAATTGCTTACATCCCAAATACCATAACCCATTTGGAAGTTCAATTCTATAAACCATTCCAAAGTATTCTTTATTTGAATCACCAAATACTTCTACATTATCTGGACAAGTCCAATGTCCAAAATTTGAAAAATCAACGTTTTCGCTTTTTGGCATTTTTACGTTTCTTTCTTTTTTTAACCTTACCACTCCTTTTGAATGTTCCTATTACAAAAGGAATCCTAGCATCTTTTGTGTTCCAGAAATCACTGTTTCCGACATCTCCACCATGACCGAATGATTCCCCGCTCCCAAAAACACCCCCATCTCCAGATGCATTGTCCTCTAAAATATATTTTACAAGTTGATTAAAATTCATGGTGTTGACAAATTAAATTGTTCTGTTATATTATATTTAATATTTAAATGTCTTTATCAAACTACATAGAAGAACTGAAGGATGATTGTGTTGTGGATGACATAAATCTCAAAGAATCCGCATTAATGCTTCCCGCAAAGAAAGCTAAATGGGTTACTAGGCTCATTCTTGCTAAAAATTCTGTAAACAAACTGGAAAAAGACAAAAAGAAGCAAATTTCCATTATTATGGAAAAATTGAAACAAGAATCAATATCCACTGTTTCCAATGCTGTTTTGAAAAGTCTAGCTGAAAAACATGAATCTGTTATTGAGATAGATAATAAAATCGAAGAAAACTATAATTTAATAGATTTTCTTGAAAGAGTCGAAAAAGTCATGTCATCTATGAGTTTCGATATCGGGAACATCGTGAAGATTGTTCAGCTTGAAACCACATGATAGTTTTTGGTTACGACGATAAAAAGAAAAAAGGCGTTTATACTGGAGAGTTTTTTGATGAAGTCAAAGAACACTTCTCGGTAAAAAATGATGCAGCTAAGTTTGCAAGAAACAGATTTGCTCCTTCTAGGAAATATGCAATAACTGGAACAGGTAGATTCGATCCTTGTTTATTATCTGAGATTTTTAAGTATCTTAAAAATAACACCAACTATCCTCTCGATAAAATCAAAGTTGATGACGATCTTCTCAAAGATGTCAATCCATCGGCATATGACTGGAGATTGAATTCAAATTTCTCTTTAAGTGAATATCCGCTCGCTTTAACTCTGCGTGATTATCAAAAAGAAATTGTAGATAAATGTCTTAATCATGGGAGAGGTACAGTTCTTCTTGCAACCGCTGGAGGAAAAACACTTACGATGGCTTCACTTCTATCCAAAGTATATACTCTGAATAATGATTTTAAATGTTGTTTGATTGTTCCAAATAGAAGTCTTGTTGAACAAACATTCAGTGATTTCAAGGAATACTCTGTTCCATTTGGTTGCTCCAAGTGGACAGGTGACGATAGTTTGGATATGTCTAAAAATGTTGTTATTTGTACAACAGCAATTCTTCAATCCAAGAACAGTGACATCGATTGGTTGAAATACATTGATATTTTGATCGTAGATGAGTGTCACCACATTAAAAAATCCAACGAGATCACAAATATAATTGAAACGTGTCAAACGAATCACAAGTTTGGATTTACTGGAACATTACCAGAAGACAAAATTGACCAATGGACAATTATTGGAAAACTAGGCCCAGTTATTTTCCAAAGAAAAAGCTATGAACTTCGAAAAGACAAACACGTTGTTCCAGCAATAGCTCAAGTTATAGAACTTTATTATAAGAAAAAACCCATTAGAGACTTTGGGTTTGGAAATGCGGTGGATAATTATAAAAAAGAAATAGATTTTCTCATCGAAAGTCAATTTAGAAATCAAACCATCAAAAAACTATCAGCAAATTGTCAAAACAACGCCTTGATTCTTGTGGACTATCTTGAACACGGTGAAACAATTTATAAATTGTTAAATAGTACACTGAAAGATAAGAAAATATTTTATATAACAGGAGAAATGGGAGTCGAAAAAAGAGAAGAAATTAGGAAAATTATGGAAATGGAAAACAATGTTATATGTGTTGCCATTTCAAAAATCTTTTCAACTGGAATTAACATTAAAAATCTACACTATATTATTTTTGCAGGAGGAGGAAAGTCCAAGATAAAAGTCCTCCAAAGTATCGGTAGAGGTTTGCGATTACATGAAAGTAAAAATACGCTATACATTGTGGATATAGCGGACCAGCTTTATTATGGGATGCAACATCAAATGAAAAGACAAGAATTTTATGAACAAGAAAATATTCCACACCAGAAAGTTAAAATAAATGAAAAATGATACTAAAAAAACAGAAGAAGCACCTTTAAAGAAAAAAAGAAAAAAAAGGGAAGATAAGCCACATTATGTGAATGCCAAGGATTTTGAAGATGCTCTCACAAAATACTATGAAGACGATGTAATTACAGATTATCTTGCAGATTGCATCCAGAGGATTGCTTATGGTCTTTCACATGCCCCGAACTTCATGAATTATTCTTACATATCGGATATGGTTGGAGATGCTATCGTTAAAATGTATCAAGCTATTCTGCATAAAAAATTTAAACTCAATAAAGGATTTTCTCCATTTGGATATTTTACAACAATAGCTTATCATGCATTTATTTGTAGAATTAAAAAAGAAAAAAAAACACCACCAAGTTGTTGAAGAATATAAAGAACGCCATTTTGATTTGATGCTGAATGATGGTGAAGAATTTGGTTCACACAGGGTTTACACCAAGCCGAATTCAATTGATCTCGTTGATAATTTTCATTGATCTGGTAGACTTCTGAAGTGGATAATACATACGCAATATTTTCAGACCTCCATTTAGGAGTTCATCAAAATAGTTCAATTTGGCACAAAATCGCTCTTGATTGGTCTGATTGGTTTGTTGGAGAACTTAATAAGAAGGGTATTAAGAAAATTCTTTTTCTTGGGGATTACTTTCATTCTCGATCTGAAGTATCAGTTAACACGCTTCATGTAGCATCCAACATAACGCATAAGTTTAAGGATTTTGAGATGAAGATGATTGTTGGAAATCATTGTAGTTTTCTTAAAGAAAAATCGGATATTCACTCTCTTTCTGTTTTTAGGGGTTATCCAAATATAGAAATTGTGGATAAACCAAAAATGTTCCATTTTGGAGACAAGGATGTATTTGCATGTCCTTGGGGAACTCAAATGAACGATATCGCAAACTGCGATGTCATATTGGGTCACTTTGAAATTGAATCTTTTAAGATGAATACATATAAGTTATGTGAACACGGATTCACACCGTCTAGTCTTTGCAAGAAATCTTCTTTAATTTTTAGCGGACATTTTCATTTAAGGGATGAGAGGGAATACAAAAACTCAAAAATCGTTTATGTTGGAAATCCGTTTGAGATGGATTTTGGTGATGCTGAATCAACTAAAGGTTATTATATTATGAATTTCGATACAATGGAATATACATTCCATGAAAATATAATTTCCCCGAAGCATAAAAAAATCAAACTATCCGAATACGAAAACAATTCCAGTGTTGTAGAAAACAACATTGTTCGCATAATAGTTGATAAGAATGTGGAGAGCGAGGAACTGGACAAGTATTCGGTCAATATAAAGAGTCAAAATCCAATTTCAATTTCTTTTGATAACACGATTGCATTTAATCCTGTTTCAGAAGAACTTGATGATGAGTATGATTTATCTGGTATTGATATGGTGAAAGCAATTTCTGATTTTGTTGAATTATTGGATATTGATAATAAGGAAGATGTTGTGAAATATACAACGGAGTTATATAAAAAATCGTGAAAAAAGTAGTATTTAAAACACTTAAAGTAAAAAATTTCCTAAGTATTGGAAAAACCATTGTTTCTGTTGATTTCCAAAAAGGACTTAACATTATTACAGGCATCAATAAGGATCTGATGGATCGACAAAATGGAACTGGAAAAAGTTCTCTTGTAGACTCCTTTTATTTTGCATTGTTTGGTGAAACAACCAGAGGTATAAAAAAAGAATTTGTTGTAAACAACCTCACAAACGAATCAGCGGAAGTATCTTTAACATTTTCAATAGATGAAAACGAATACGAAATTATTCGTACAATAAAACCATCTAAACTCAATTTGTTTGAAAATGGCGTTGATATAAGCCGAGATAGCATGGCGAATACCACTGAGTATATTTTAAACATTCTCAACCTTACTCCAGAAATTTTTACAAACTGCATATGTCTTTCCATCAATTCAACCGTTCCTTTTATGGCTCAGAAGAATTTAGAAAAGAAAAAATTCATCGAAGGCATATTTAACTTGGATGTTTTTTCTAAAATGAATTCCGGTTTGAAAGAGGAATACGGTGACGTGAAAAAGGAAATAGAGAGAAAAAGTGAAAAATACGATGACTTGGAAAAAACTGTAAAACTCGTATTGGATCAAAATAAAAGAAACTCCGAAGAAAGGGAAAAAAGAAAAAATCAAATAGAAGAAAATATATCAAAGTTGGACAAGCAAATTCAGGTTACAAATGACAATATTTCCAAATATGTGATTGATGGTGTGTCTCAAAATAAAGTTAAAATTAAAAAATTGGAAGAAAAGAAAAAAACGAAGAATGATGAAATTCAACAAATTTTTAAACAAAAAACTGAGATTTCCACTGAGATTAAGATTTTAAAAAATGATTTATTGAAAATTGGAACAGATCAGGATGAGTGTCCAATTTGTTTAAGGGCTGTAACGGATAGTGACTTGGAACATATAGATAATAGAAAAAAAACTATTCAAAAAGATATTGAGGAGAAGAACAATATAATTGTGGATTTTTCCAAAAAACAAAATGAACTTGAATCTGAGGTGACATTGATAGATAAGGCTATAAATTTACTAAAAGACAGTGTGAATAAAAATTCACTTCTTGAGCAACAAAAGAAAAACGATGAAGAGAAAGTTCAATATTTCAACTCTCAGCTATCTAAAGAAAGAAATGCTTTAAATGATCTTCAGAATTACAAAGAAGAAGAAGCTAAAAGTGTTGAAGAAATACAGATTCAAATTCAAGAAATTTCCAATGAACTACAAGAATTAAAAAAACGTTTCAAGGTATTGGAAAACGTGAAATTTGTTTTATCCGAAGAAGGAGTGAAGAGTTATGTTGTGAAAAAGATACTTGCTTTATTCAATGCAAAAATAGCATTTTATCTAAAAGAACTTAATGCAAATTCCTCTATTACATTTGATCAATATTTTGAAGAGGATATTAAAAATGAAAGAGGTAAGCCGACAACATACTTCAATTATAGTGGAGCGGAGAGAAAGGCAATCGATCTTTCTATTATGTTTGCGTTTATTGATATGTTGAAACTTCAGACAAATGTTTATTATAATGTTCAGTTCTATGATGAACTATTGGACACTAGTTTGGATTCAGCAGGAGTTGAAAATGTTGTGAGAATTTTGAATGAATTTGTTGATAAGTATTCTTATGGTATCTATGTAATTTCTCATAGAAGGGAATGTTCTAAATTAGCGAATGGAGAAGTCGTATATTTGGAAAAAATTAACGGAATTACAAAAAGAATTCCTCTTGATTTAGAGTTGAAGTGAAATAATTAATTCTATGATTCAAATACCAAATGATGCATTCACATCCCCGTTTCTTAAAAACTCTCAAAGATTTGCGAGCAATGTGACATCTCCTGTAAAAAAACAGGAAATTGCACCTCCTGAACAAAATCTTTCTAGGGTTATACAGTATTATGCTGATTACAGTGGTTGCGGTTTTTGGAGAATGATTTGGCCTGAACATCTTTTGAACGCTTTTAATCTAATGACTGTTCACGGTTCCACCGTAATGAACCTAGATCCACGTTATTACATTCATACCAAAGTTGTAAGAATTCAGAGACAAGCCACATCCCATCAATTAAAGTTTGTTCAATTTCTTAAAGAAATTTCTAAGGAAATTGGATTTAGATTGATTTACGAAATTGATGATCTTGTTTTCTCTGAAGATATTCCAGACTACAACAAATATAAACCAGCATTTACAGATCCAGAGATTCGTAAAAACTGTCAAGATATTATGTCTTTATGTGATGAGGTAACAGTAACATGTCCTTTCATGAGGCAATATTACATGGAAAAAACTGGACATCCAAATGTCACAATTATTCCAAATTTTCCTCCAAAGTTCTGGCTTGGTCATTTCTATGATGAGAAACAAATATCCAACAACTATGATACATATAAGAAAAAACCAAGAATCCTTTATGCTGGATCTGGTGCTCACTTTGACGTTGATAATAGAGTAGGTCAAAACGATGATTTTGCTCATGTTGTAAAAGCGATTTCCGATACAGTTAACAAGTATCAATGGGTTTTTCTCGGTGCATATCCTCTCCCATTGGCGCATCTTGTTCAATCTGGAAAGATTGAGTTTCATCCTTGGCAAAACTTGTATAATTATGGTGAAAAGATCAAGAATCTTAGAATCAATATGCTTGTAGCACCTCTTCAAAATAATAACTTCAACAAATCCAAGTCGGATTTAAAACTTGTAGAGGCAAATGCATTTGGTCTTCCAATTGCTTGTCAAGACCTATGCACATATGAAAATGCACAATTCAAGTTCAACAGTGGTGATGAGATGATTGCACAGATAGATGATGTATTGAGCAAGAAGGGTCGTTATATGAACATTTCCGCAAAAGCTAGAAGAGATGCTAATTCTCGTTGGCTTGAGAACGATGACAATATCCATTGCTATACCGAGCTATTCAACCACCCATATGGTCATAAAGAGAGAAAACGTCTCAATGCTATCAACGGTATAATTGTTTGATTGAAAAAAGAACAGACGGGTATGTAAAAAATGTCATAATTGGAAAAAACCAAGACAAATTAAAACAAAAAGTCAAAATTATTCCAATAATTAAAGATAACCAAAAACTCATGCATATCCAACATGAGAGAAGTTTTCCCAATATTTCGTTTTTAATGTAAATGAAATCCAAAAAGTCATCCAAATTTGAAATGTTATCTTTTTTCAAGATATATTTTGCAATAGATGATGAAAGTGGAGAATAAAACCAAAGAATCAAAAGACTGTTTACTGTAAGTAAACCTGAAAAATAAAACCAAATCATTTTTGAAGTATTGTTTTTAATCTGGATATAAAATTATTTCTTAGACTTCTTTCCGCACATGATGAACACGCTCCTTTAACTTTCATGGCATCTAATGTTCTAACATATTCTTCTCTAAGTTTTTCACAATCAGGAATTTCACTTGGACAATCTGTTAGTGTGTTGAAAAATTTGCTTGCAATATCTTCCATAATCTCTTAGAATTACTTATTCTACAATGTACAGAAATATATCGTATAACTCAAAAGAACGTTGCATGAATCTTTTTACTTGGGCGAATGATGGTAAAAGAATAAGGGTCGAGTCTACGTATAGACCATATATATACTTGGAAACAAATGGGAACCACGATGCTATCAGTCTCTTTAATACGAAATTGAAGAAAAAAACTTTTAATAGCCAATATGATCGCTCCAAGTATTTGAAGGAAAATGACACTATTCGTGTTTTTGAAAATTTAAGTATATATCAACAATTCTTGGTTGATATGTTTCATACCGAATATGAGAAACCAGAATTCACTCAACATCCTTTAAAGATATTCTATTTGGACATTGAGGTTTACTCCAAAGACGAGGGATTCCCTCATCCAGATCAAGCAAACGCGGCTGTGAATGTTATTACCATATACGATACATTGTCTAAAATGTTTCATGTTTGGGGAACCAAGGCGTATACCCCAAAAGAAAAGAATGTGAAGTACGTTCATTGCTCTTCGGAAAGACAGCTTCTTACGAAATTTTTGGAATTCATCGAAAAAGATCACATGGATGTATTGTCTGGATGGAACAGTAAGTTTTTCGATATTCCCTACCTTATTACGAGAATAGGAAAGATATGCGATGAAAATGATGCGTGTAGGTTATCTCCCACTCAAAACATTTACAGTAGAATTGAGTTTAACAAATTCGGTAAAGAGGAAAAGGTTTGGCTTATTGATGGCGTTTCATCTATCGATTACATGGATGTATACAAGAAGTTTTGTCTTTCTCCTAGAGAAAATTACAAATTAGATACAATTGGATCAATAGAACTTGGAGAAAGCAAGGTGAATTACGGTGGAGGTAATCTTTCAGACCTCGCAGATGAAAATTGGGAAGTGTTCGTTGATTATAACATTCAAGACGTAAACATTCTTGTTAAATTGGATGATGCCTTGAAATATATGCCACTCTTGAGGTCACTCGCCGTGACAGGGTTAACTACTATGGAAAGCGCATTGAGAAGTCTCGGTGTTATTACAGGAGCCGCCGCAATTCAAGCAAGAAAAAGAGAAGTGAAGATTCCAACATTTATCAGAAATACGGATAAGATTGGAAAAAATGAAGGTGCATTTGTAAAGGAACCAGAAAGCGGTATACATAAACACCTAGTTTCTTTTGATGCCAATTCACTATATCCAAATACAATGGTAACATTGAATATATCACCAGAAACAAAGCTTGGGACAATCATAGAAAAGTCCAATGATATAGTTGTCATTCGTGATGCAAACGACACACAACATAAAATATCACCTGATGCATTCAAGAAACTTGTAGAAAAGGAACAAATATCAATTTCAAAGGCAAATGTCTTGTTCACACAGAAGAAAAAGGGTCTTTTTCCTGAAATCATTGACAAATATTATAAGAGAAGGGTCGAAGCTGTAAAGAAATTAGGGAAAGTTAAAAAAGAGATGGGAGAAATGGAAGATTGTCCCGAAAGAAAAGAACTGGAAAAACAAGCAAGGCTTTTGGATATTGATCAAAAGACTCAGAAAATTTTCCTTAATTCCGTCTATGGTGCATTTGGAAATAAATATTTTGCATTAGGAGACGATGATCTTGCGAGATCAATCACTCTTACTGGTCAGGCTATTATTAACAAGGGTTCTGAAATTTTAACTGAATATGTTGAGAGTAAAATTGGATCAAAAGTAAAAAGAGATGTTGTTAGATATATTGACACCGACAGTTTGTTTATTTCTTTCGATGAAATAATTGAGAATAATAAAGTTATTTTTTCAGAAAAGAATAAGGTCAGTAAAGAGATGTATTCAATTATTGATGACACTGCGAAATATCTAAATGAGGAAATTGTAAAGTGGGGTCAAAGTGAATTAAATTCCAAAGATTGTAGATTTTTATTTAAGAGAGAAAAAATATGCGATATTGGAATGCTTTTGAAGAAAAAGCACTATATTCTTCATATTTTGGATAGTGAGGGTATCAAGTGTAACGAATTCAAATACACAGGCGTTGATGTTGTGAAAAGCACGATGCCAAAGAAAGTTAAGCCTTACGTTAAAAAGATAGCTGAAACTCTTCTTACAACTCTAAACAATAAAGAAACAAATGAAGCTGTGAAAAACGCACACGATGCGTTTTTAAAATTACCTTTGGAAGAAATTGCAATCAACAAGGGTATTAAGAATTATGAAAAATATGCAAATCAGTGTAAGGATTTTCAAACCGTAAAAGGAATGCCCAACCATGTCAAATCCGCATACTATTACAATATTCTTCTAGATCGTCTTGATCTAACATCGAAGTATGAAAAAATTCAGAGTGGAGATAAGTTAAAGGTTTTTTATTTGAAAAAACCAAACAGGTACGGTATAGAATCCATTGCATTTAAGTATTATTATCCAGAAGAATTTCGCAATATTTTTGAAGCGGATTATGAAAAAATGTTCGATAAAGTTATATTTTCACCAGTTCAGAGTTTTTTTGAAACCGTTAATTGGGTTGCACAGAAACCAAATGAAATGACAAAGTGTGATTTAATGGATTTTTTTGCTGACTAGGACTTGATTTTTTTTAAGATTGGTTTAAATTATTACTCTATGCAAGATAATATTAAGGTCTTTATGGACCACGTTGGTCATACTATCGTTGGTGAAATTGTGGAATCAACAGCTTCCACTACAAGAGTTAAGAATCCAGCTATTCTTCTCGCATCTCCGAATAATAACGGTCAATTGACCGTTCAATTGGTTCCTGTATTTTTTAAGGAATTCATTGCTCTGGAAAAGCGTGAAGAAGGTTCTGTTTTCAAATATCCTTCGGATAAAATTGTAACATCGGAAATTGCTTTGGAGGCGCGTCTTCTTGAACAATATGTCAATATGTTCCAAACAGCAAAGAAGACGGAAAGCAAGGAAGCACCCGTCATTCGATTATTTGATGAATAGAATTTCAATCACATAACAATATAAAAAAATCCGCAAAGGTTGTTTGACTTTTGCGGATTTTTGTTTATAGTATATAACACTATGGCAAGAACAAAAAAAGAAACAGAAGACAACGTTGTGGACGCAGGATCAATCGATGATGCACTTAAAATTCTCGATGATCTTAATCCAGAAGCATCATTCCTTAGCGAAAATTCACTTTCTACCGTTAAGGAATGGATTAGCACTGGTTCATATGCATTGAATGGAATTATATCTGGATCTCTCCATAAAGGAATTCCAATGGGAAGAATCACTGGATTTTCGGGACCAAGTGGTTGTGGAAAAACTTTAATTCTTAACAAGATTGCGGCAAATGCTCAAAAAAAAGGAGTCAATGTTGTTTATTTTGATACGGAATCAGCCTTGGATAAGGATACAGCAGAAAGACTTGGATGTGATGTAAGTAAAATTAAACATTGTCCAACTGAAATTATCGAAGATTGTCGAAATCAAATTGTAAAATTTTTAAAAGCGATTGTTGATAATAAACTGCAAGGTAAATTCATGATCATTATCGATTCACTTGGAAACTTAATTTCATCTAGAGAAGCTAAGGTTATTGAGGATCAAAAAGACAGTGCTGATATGGGTGCAAAATCAGTTGCATATAAAAGCATGTTAAGGGCAATAACTCATGCAGCATCTAAAGCTAATTGCCCTGTTTTGTTTTCCAACCACACGTATGAAAATCCAGGCGCATTGTATCCAACTCTTGTTAAAAGCCAAGCTGGTGGTTCTGGTCCTCTTTATATGTCCAGTGTTCTTGTTCAAATGTCTACGAAGCAAGAAAAAGCATCAAAATTGGATAATAAAAATGCAGTTGAAGAATCTACAGCTATTTCAAAAGATGTGAATGGTCTTACTCTTAGATTTGTTACAACAAAGAATCGATTTGTGACTCCATTTCTTGAAACGGAATTATATTTGAATTTCAGAACCGGTCTGGCGAAATATTCGGGGCTTCTTGAAATGGCCGAAGCATATGGTGTTTTGGAAAAACAAGGACATCGTTATGTTTTTCAAGGAGAGATGCTTGGATTCTATAAGGATTTCAGAGACAATGCGGAAGTTTGGGAAAAGATAATTCCTGTTCTTGATGCTAAACTTCAAAAAGAACTCTCATTTAAAAACGAAAACGCAACAACCGAAAATGAAGAATAGTCTTTAAATATTTTGAAAGATCCTGATTTTTAATAAAATGAAAACATTAAAACTTGAAAATGTGGATTTACATGCGGCTGATCCTCATCAGAAGTCATTCAATACAAAAAGATACTACGAGAGAATATATGGGGCGGAATCTTGTAGTATGACATTTGTGGAATCATTTGATATTTCTTTATTGGAATATTGTTTGGATAATTTTGTATTTGTCTATCATTCAGGTTTTAACATGTCTTTGGATGGTCTAAAAAACAAAATCAATAAAAAAAACGTTTTTAATTATATCAATATTAAAAACAAACCCAATTTTTACTTTTTTAATGATGAATATATTTTTGTTTTGAATGTTATGGATAAAGAAGATAGAGAAACGTATTATCAAGGTGATGAAGACACATCATTTCTATATCCCGATATAAAATCTTCTAAAGATGATGTTGATGATAATGATAAAAAAATAAATTCAATAAATTCTAAAATAACAGTAACAGTTTATTATCCAAATTATAAATTCCTTTCCGATTTGTCAGAAAAATTTTTATTTTTGGAAAAATTTAAAATAAAATACAATAAACGCGATTTTGTTTCTGTATTGATGAAGGATGTTTATGGTGAATATGATTTTATACCCTTGGACATCAAAGTGCCTAAATTCGATGTTGAGTTGAATTATGGTAAAAAGTTTGTACCCATCTATGAAAAAACAATAGATAGACTTAAAAATCGAAACAAGGGATTATACATGTTTCACGGTGAGTCTGGTACTGGAAAAAGTAGTTTTATTAAACACCTCACAACTGTTGTAGATAAAGAGTTTATTTTTGTTCCAACAAGTTTTATTGAGAAGTTTGTATCTGATCCTGAGATCTTTTCGATTTTGATAAAAAGAAAAAGATGTGTGTTGATTTTGGAAGATGCTGAAAAGATTTTAATTTCCAGAGAAAGACAAGACAATGAATACATTTCAGCTATTTTAAACCTATCTGATGGAATCTTATCCGATATGCTAGAAGCATCTATTATCATCACATATAATTGCGATGATACGAAAATAGACAAAGCATTGAAAAGAAAAGGCAGAACTATGGTCGATTATAAATTCGATAAACTCTGCATTGAAGATTCGAAAAAATTAGCAAAATCTTTAAAAATAAATTCCAAAAAAATTGATACAATAAAAGAATCGATGTCGTTGAGTGAAATATATAATATAAATGATGACAATAGGTTTTATGATGATGAAGAAAAGGACAATCGAATTGTTGGATTTGGAAAATGAGTGCTATTTACGGTTCAAGTGATAAAAAGAGGTTTTTAGAACTTCAAAAGATCAATAAAGGTTCTAGAAAAATAGATCATTCTATGCTTTTTTTAGCAGATGAAACTTATGATATCTATAAGATACATAATCAGTCTGATAATTTTAAATTTCCAAGAAAAAAACATAACAATTACTTGGGAATTTGTGAGAGTAAGTCCAAAGAATTTGAACCAGAATATTTAAATCCAGCGATTTCCGATTATTGGGTTGTTGCTTGTTGCGGAAATATTACAAATGTTGATGATATTATAGATATCGATGACACTAAGGCTCCAAATTCTATATCTCAGAGTTTTTCTATAATTTCTTTATTGAATTACGCATACTCTCAATCCGATGATATAGATTCTGTTTTAATATCTAATTCACTTGAACTTTTAGAGGGAAAATTCGCTCTCTGGATGCATAATTGTGATAATGGAAATGTTTTTATAGCTAAAAATAATTGCGAATTGTATGCTGATATTTACGATAATACATTTTCAAGCAAACCATGTGAGGGTCTTGAGCCTCTAAATGACGGTGAGTTATACCAACTCACAAAGGAAGGCATAACCCACGTCTCTTTTTTCGATTGTATTTGAAACTTAGTAATCTTCTCGTTCTGGACCAAAATCCATTCCAAGATCTCTAAGAATATCTTCCGCTTTTGATCTTTCAACGTCTTTTCTCATTCCAGATCTAAAGTCTTCTCTTTCTCTGCGAGTTTTTTTACTTAAATTGAATTCGGATTCTCCACTTACATCGTCATCATCGGAGTAATCATCATCAAATCCTTGAAGAACTTCTGTTTCCCTATCTTCAATATCATCAGAATCTCTTTCTTCTTCTGAATAAACCCCAGCAGCTATAAGATCATCATAAATTGAAAGAGGAGTATCTGTAATCTTACTTTCATCTTCCAAGTCCTCATTGGCAATTTTAATTGCATTTTTGATTTCCTCAAAAATATCAACATCTTCAATTACATCTGACATGTGTCTAACAATTTCTCGAAGTTTTGGACCAATATTACGTGAAATCTCATGTGATCTCACAATTACATTTTTCTTTTTAGGTGGTTCAATGTCTTCAACGTCATCAGAATTTGTATCATCTGATTGAATTTCTGGAACATCGTTGAGTTCTTCTTGTTTTTCTGGTTCAAATGAAGTTTCTTCCTTTTTATCTCCTTCTAAGCTCTGTTTGAACTTGTTAAGAACATCTTCTCTATAGGATTCGAATATTGCTAATTGATCTCTGTCTTTCATATTTGTTGAATTATTTATGATTTGTGTTATGATAATTTTGTGAAAATTATCGCATGTAGTCTATCAAGAAATCCTGATCCCTGTCAAACAAAAATTTACAAGAGCATTCAGAAGATAAACAGGCACTCTGAACAAAAAATAGATTTGAAATTATTGCACAATAATACCAAATTAGGCATGCCTCAATATTACAACGAATGTCTTGACACCTATGGTAAAATCTGCGATTATATGATCCTCGTACACGATGACGTGGATTTTGTAAACATGGATTTAGCTTATCAAATAGAAGAGGGGATGAAAAAATACGATATTCTTGGTGTTGCTGGATGCGTAAACCCGCAAATTAAAGATATCAATTTGTGGCACTTGATGTCAGATCGAAATAATTTGAGAGGATTTGCTGCCCATAGTTGGGAGGGAACCAATGATCAGATGCTTTTAACTGTTTTCGGTCCTTCTCCCGCAAGAGTTGCCATTATTGATGGGGTTTTTATTGCAGTGAATTGCAAGAAAGTTTTGAATTCTAAAACGAGATTCGATGAAAATTTGATGTTTCACCACTACGATATGGATTTTTCTAACACTTGTAATACGAACAAGTTAAAGATAGGTGTTTGGCCAATCATGGTTGACCATAGCTCACCCGGTCTTCGTGAATTCCATGATTCTTGGAAAAAATCAAACGAATATTTTAAAAACAAATGGACAAAAATACTGCAAAACTAGATCTAGATTTCTATGAAAAGGTTATTCTTTACAATTGTATATTTGATAACGGATACCTCGCTTCCGTAATTGATTATATAAAGGATGATTTATTTTCCGATAAGGATATCAAATCCGTTGTCGGAATCATAAAGGATTTTTATATAAAAAGAGGAGAAGTTCCATCTTTGAACGAAATCAAAACATATCTCAGCGATTCCAATTTAAAGGAATCGTATAAGAACGCTTTGATTAAAATGAAAGAATTTGATGGTACTAAATTCAATCGTGACGAATTATATGAAAATACTGAAACATTTCTGAAACAGAAACTAGTATTCAACACTCTTTTGGAGGCAGCAGAAAATCACGATAATGGAAAACTCGATGCATCTGAATTGTTGGTTAAAATGGAACAAGCGGTTGGTATCAATCTTTCCCCTTCTCTTGGACTGAATCTTCTTGAGAATGTTGATCACTTTATTGAAGAGCTTTCTAAAAACGAAAGCAAAATCTCCACAGGATGGAAATGGCTTGATAATAAAATTAGCGGAGGCTTCTTAGAGAGCGGAAAGGCTCTATACATATTCATTGGAGAGACAAATGTTGGTAAATCCATTTTCCTCGGAAATATAGCTGCAAATGTGGCACTACAAGGAAAGACTGCATTAGTCATATCTCTTGAAATGTCTGAAATCATGTATGGTATGCGATTTGCATCCAAATTGACAAAAATTCCAATGTTTGAATTGAAAACGGATTTTGATAATTTGAAAGAGCAATTGGAAGATGTTAGAAAACAAAATAATAAATCCAAGATTTTGATCAAGGAATTCCCTCCTTCAACTATCACTCCATTTCAAATTTCAGCGTATTTGAAGAAACTCAGTCAAAGGGGTATTAAGGTGGACTGTCTTGTTTTGGATTATTTGAATCTATTGTCGAGTCCAAGTGGAGACACGATGTATGAGAGAATCAAACACATATCGGAGCAATTGAGAGCCATTTCATATACACATAAAGTGCCTATTATATCTGCAAGTCAAATTGTGAGGTCATCTTTCTCAAAAGAAGCTCCGAGCTTGGAAGCTATTTCAGAAGGTATTAGTCTGGCCAATACAGCTGATTGTATTTTTAACATTTGGCAAAGTGATGAGGATAAAGAAAATGGTTACATAAATATGGGTGTAGCAAAGAATCGTTTTGGTCCAAATTTCGGTTCTACTCTTTTGAAAATTGATTATACTACACTTACATTGGAAGAAGAGGACATTCAAAACGAGACTGATGAATTGGTTGATTTCAATAGATCAATAAAAGCACTTGAAGATTGATTCGTTCCTATTAAATTATGTAGGAGAAAATGCAAAATAATAAAAAAATTCATGTTTTTTTACACTCTGATCTTGATGGATCAGCGTGTTATCTTCTTTTGCATTGGTATCTTTGGAACACTCCTTCATATACTGTCACAAATCATTTGAATATGAGAAGTGAGGTATCTAAATGGCTTTTAAAAAACAAAATGGAACATTACGATGAAATCTATTTCGTTGCACTTGATACTTGTCCAATAATGGATTTGGTTGATAACAAAAATGTTAAGATTTTCAGTCACCATCAAGAAGTTAAGCGTTGTAAAGATTCTTATATAAATGCAAAGGTTACAGTATTGGAATTTGGTTCAACCGTATTGGGTCTTTATAGGCATCTGAAAGATAAACTTTCGGATCGAAAAATAACAGCGGAACAGAGAAAATTTGTTGCACTCGTGGATGACTATATATCATATCGTCTTATTGAGAGAGAATTATCTGTTGGTATAAACATGCTATATTGGAACTACCAAGGAGACAAGACGCAAAAATTAAAAGAGAGATTTAACGAAGGCTTCAATCAATTTGATGAAAATGAATTAAAAATTATAGATTTTTATAAAAATAAAATTAAAAAAATAGTGGATGCTTCGGAATTTTATGTGGGAGATGTAAAAATTCAAGGTGTTTTTAGAAAAGTCATCGCAACATTTGCCGATACATGTATTAATGAGGTTGCATCAGAATTGACTAATTTGGGATATGAGATAGCTATCATTGTAAATATCGATACACAAAAAGTAAGTTTCAGAAAGAACCATTATTCCAATGTTGATTTGTCAAAAGTTTCTCAAAGTTTGACAGAAGGTGGTGGTTATAAAAATACCGCAGGAGGTATAATAACGGAAAAATTCATGTCATTTACTAAATTATTGGATAAGAAACAAATAAAATTATGATTTCAGAAAAAGAACAATTGGAAAGAGAACACATCTTCAATTCATTTTGCAGTTTTGTGAGTATATTGAATAATAAAAAAATGAATTATGCATCGATTCTTCTTTCTTATATACAAGATAAGAAATTGAGGGATTTTTTTAAAATGCTTCATAATATTGACAACGACATGTCCGCTATTAAAATTTTCTTGGAACATGATTCGACTCTTTATAAGTCGAAATATGTTATGAAATTCGTGAATAACAAAAAAAATAAAAAAATCCTAGATTCTCTCCGGTGAGAAATATTGAAACAATTTATAATACATATTTGAGGGTTAGCAGAAGCAAGAAGAATCAACCTTTCAAATTGAGAAAAGATTTCTCTGATATTCAAAATGACGAGAAATATCCCATTTTGCTTAAATTGGAGAATTTTTTTAACCGAAATCCCTATGTAAATCTAAATGATTTCTTTGAAGCTCCGTATGAGGTTTACGAAGATGAAAAAAATTTCAATCTAGATTTTTATTTGAGCCAAAAGGCTGTTAAAATTTACAATCTATATCAGAAGAAAAAAACATATTCCGATCCAGATTCAGATATTCAGAGAAAGTCCGTAATTGATGGAATGTCTTTTATATATTCATTTTGTAAAGAAAATAAAATATCAATAAACTCCTATTTGAATCATATGACAAATGGAATGGCTACCGTTTTTTTACACTTGAAAGAAAAACGTATTTCAATTTACAACTGTTTGTCTTTTGATAATTTTCAAGAGGTGGTCAATAAACATAACTACGAATTATTAGAATTCATGCTCGGAGATGTTATTTCTAAACTTTCCATTTTTAGGACAAAATACTACACATCAAAGAAATGTCTTAAAATTTCAAAAGAGGGATTAAAAATTTTAGAAAAAAAGCTTGCAATAATTGAAGTTTGAGTTAATATGAAGTCTGAAACTATGAGTACATTCAATACCAAAATGTTCGACAGCATCAAAAATGCTCTCCAAAAAAACACAACACAATCAAACACCAAAAACATCATGAAGTTTGAGCAAGATAAAACTTACACGGTTCGTCTTGTTCCAAATGTTTCGGAACCAGAAAAGACATTCTTTCATTACTACACTTATGATTGGAAATCTTTTGGAACAGGTCAATATACCAGTGTAGTGTCTCCTGCAACATTTGGTCAGAAGTGTCCTATCACAGATGCCAAATACAAGCTTCTCCGTAACGGTGATGAAGAGGAAAAGGCAAAGGCAAACCTTCTTCGCAGAAATGAAAGGTGGCTTGTTAATGCATACGTTGTTGATGATCCAACAACTCCTGAAAACAATGGAACCATGAAGATCATTCGCTACGGAAAACAACTACATAAAATTATTTCCGATGCAATCGACGGTGAAGGTTCGGAGGATTTCGGTGCAAGAATTTTCGATCTTTCTGAGAATGGTGTTAATCTTAAAATTAAGTGTGAGAAGCAAGGTGATTATATCACATACGTTTCTTCAAAGTTTTCTCTGCCTAGAAAGATCGAGGGTCTTTCTGACGAGAAAATTGATGATGTTTATAACTCAGCATATGATCTCACATCGATCATTCCAACTAAATCTCAAGAAGAGCTTTTGGAAACATTGGACGAACATTTCTTTGCAAAGAAGACTCTTCTACATGAGAGTAAGAAGTATTCTACAACAAAAGAAGTTCAAGATCTCGCATCCGAAAAAGATCCTGTGTCAATTTCAACTCCGAAAACTGATTCATCTGATGATGAAAACATTCAGAAATTGCTTGCTGATCTTGACGCATAATCATGAATTTCGATCAAATCTCACCTGAAGGAGATTTGCCACCTAATCACCCTTTAGTGCTCGAAGCACTAAAGGGTATTATTTCTGGCCCAATCTCGGAACTGAGGACAAAAGTTGATTCGTTGATCACAAACCCTTCCAGTACTTTAAGGAAGGGTGAGATTAATTATAACAATATTTTACCAAATGGTATACATGGAATGCATCCACCTTCGAATTTGGATTCAACTTCTCAAGTAACCAATAATTTTTTGAATCAAATTGCTCCAGTGCATTATCAAGGACATGTTCCACAACAACCAGTTATTCATAACATTGTAGATCAACCAGTTGTCCAAAATTTCACACAACAACAGCAAGTTTCAACTAAAGTTCAAATACTTAAAATTGATTCGGACCAATTGGAGCTTCCTCTTTTCAAACAACCAGAGGTTTCGGATCTCCATAAGAAACTTTTTGACATTGAATCGAAACTTGATATAATTTTGAAGCATGTCAAAAACAATAAAAATTAAAAATAAAAGTTTATTTGTAAAGAATTTTCTTCTTCCAATTTCTAAAATATCAGATTCTTCTATTTTAGAGCTAAATGAAAACTTACTAAGTTGCAAGGTTTGTACATCTGATAATTCTGTTATTTTTTTCACATGTTTTACGACTGAGAGTGAAAATGATGAAACAATAGTTTTAAATTGCCCTGATATTAAAAAACTCATCAGGGCGATTGATGCTATTTCTAGAAATGATGAAATTTCTTTTGATATTGAAGAAAATAATCTATCATACAAGGATAAATCGATAAAATTCAAATATCATTTATTGGAGGACGGTATCATCAAGCAACCAAAGTTAAATCTTAAAAAATTGGATGATACCGAATTCAATACAACTTTTGTATTGAGAAATGATTGTGTTAAAGAATTAATTAAAGGTTCTGTTTTCAGTTCAGATTCCAATAAAATCTACATTTCAACAGGAAAAGAAGATGTATATGCCGAATTGACGGATAAAACTAGAAACAACATAGATAGTATCACTTTACAAATATCGGATTCCTATGATGGAGATTCAATAGAATCGCTTCCATTCAGTTTTGAGATATTTCGTCTCATGGAATGTTCTGGAAAGGATATTTTAGTTAAAATCAATGCTAAATTGGGTCTTGTAATATTCGAAATACTCGATAATTATAATAAAATGTTATACGTAATGTCATCTCTTATCAAATGAAAAACAAGAAAAATAAAAACTCGCTTAAAACTCCAAGTTATTTTATCAAACGACTGAAAGATTCTGGATTTATAGTATGGAAAATGTTTTCTGAATATGGCACACACGATCCTAGACTTTGGACAATTCTTGTTGACCCAAGCGGATCTTCTGTCTTTATTACTTGTTATGAAAACAAAGATTTTTTTGGAGAAATTATGTTTGAAATTAATGATGGGGGTAAAAAGTTTTCAAAAAACTTCTCTATTAAGACGGAAAGTTTGGAGGTTATTGTAACTCACCTTCTTTCCGCTGGAGTCAATAATAATGCGAATACAAGCCCATACTCAAAACCTAAATACTTTAATGGAGAACAAAAAGGACAACAACAGCAAGAAACCAGTGAAGTCTCCGTCTAAAAAAAACGATAAACTCACGGCACTAGACAGGGCGCAAATCAATGAATTGCTGTCTCAATCTATACAGAATTTTGTAGATAGATCCAAAAAAGAAGCTAGGGACGTTGATGAGGTTGTTAATTTGATTGACACTCATTTATCCGAATTTCTTCAAGCATTTGTTATTTTTGGTTATGATATGAAGGGTCAACCTATCTGTATCCATCATGCGACAAATCAGATGGATTCGGATGCGATTAATTCTCTTATAAACAGGGTTCTCCAACAAGGTTTAGAGTGATGTTTAAAAAATTATTTAAAAAAAAAGATACCATAATAGATGGGGGTTCTTGCTATGGTGTTTTACGAGGAGATTATCATGGTGAAATATTTGTATTCTTTAAACAAGAAGAAAATAAAATGTTCTTTGTGAGTTTACCGAAAATGGAATTGAGGGAAGTTGAAGCTTCCAAATTTTATATTGGTTTGGGAGAGAAAATATTGGATTTTATCAATGTTTTACCGAAAGATGTGTATAAAGTGATCGAGGCACATGGAAAAAATCTTTTAGCACCTAAATAGCTTTATGAACAAAGTAGAACCTAGAATTATAACTTCCCCTATTTCCGGTCAACCATCGGTTCCTAGAATAATAGAAACCAAGGTAGGAAATAATATCGTAAAAGAAGCACACTGGTTTGATCCAGCATCAGGAACCTTTATCCGTAAGGGAACGATCAGCGTCACTCCTATTTCTCAAGTTGATCGACCCAAATAATGGGTATTTTTTAAAATTCGATAAAAAGAACTTGACTCGATATGATATATTGAGTAATATGGTGTCATGGTCACTTTACCAGAAGAGTTCGTCGTTTCCAAGTTTTACCAATTCGCAGGTTCACCAAAACATAATAAAGGCTCGAATACTTATCAAGCGAGTTGTCCAATATGTAGAGAAGGTAAATCTTGGTTAAAGAAAAAAAGATGTTATTATATTGTAACAAAAAATTCAATATATTGTCATAATTGTGGTTGGAAGGGGAATCCTGTTAATTGGATCATGGAGTTGTCAGGTGATTCTTTTTCAGATGTAATGAAAGCATCTAATGAATATGACAACGTTGACATTGAGAGGTTTCAAGTAAGCACAACCAAAAAGAAGACCAATTACGAATTGCCTTGCGATTGTATTGACTTGGAAGATGATGAACAATTGCAGTATTTTGATGACGATTATGTAGTAGAAAAGGCAATTCACACTCTAAATGATAGAGGACTTTTAGTTGCCGTAAATAGGCCGAGGAAATACTACGTTACCCTTAATGACTATGTTCATCAAAATAGGCTTATAATCCCATTCTATGATGAAAATTCAAAGATAGCATTCTATCAATCCAGAAAGCTGTTGGAATCTGATCAAAAACCGAAATATCTTTCCAAAAAAGACGCTGAGAGGTCTGTTTTCAATATAGACAATGTACAGGAGAAAATCCCCTATATTTTTATCACAGAAGGTCCATTGGATTCGACTTTTATAAGAAACGGAGTTGCTTTAGCTGGAATATCGGAATCTGGTTCAGAAACATTCACAGATAAACAAAAGAGCCAAATGCAATTGTTTCCTCTACATGAACAAATTTTTGTATTGGATAATCAATGGAACGATACAACATCCAAGAAAAAAACCAAATGTTTAATTGAATCTGGTAAAAAAGTATTCATTTGGCCAAAGGAATATGGAAAATTCAAGGATTTGAATGATGTTTGCGTTGCATATAAACTATATGAATTTCCCTACAAATTCATTTTGAAAAATTCATATGATGGAATGAAGGGGAAGATTAAATTGTCCGAAATTAAGTGATTAATCTTGATCACCAGCAATCAAATATCCTTTGAGAGCTTCCGCTAGACCGCTAAGTTCCACGGCAATACGTGAAATTCTACGATGTTCGGAAGAAGCTATTTTCTCAAATAAGGTATCACAACCAGCATTGTGGAGTTGTGCTTGAACGGAAGTATCGTTAACTCCATTAACGTATTGAACGAATCTTTCAATTTCAGCAACCCATTGGGAAAGAGTATTTTTTTGTTTAGCTAGTGATTCTTTTCTAATAACTTCCACTCTACCAGCATCAGAATCAAACGAATCAGCAGAAGTTCCAGCATCGAGTTCTGCTGACATTGCAGCATTTTCCGCTTCTGGAGTTGCAGCAACAGGAGCTGCCTCAACTTCGTCTTGTTCCAAAAGTGTATTGAAATATTTTTCGTAGATTCCCATAAGATTATTTAGTGATTGTTGCTAAATATTTATATCAAATGAGAGAAAAATTTAACATCCTAGTGGAAGATGACCAAAAAATATATAATAAATGGGTCAAGGGTATAGCAAAACAAGATGCACCATCTCAAGTTATTACGGTTGATGATGTTGTCAATAGATATAGAAACACTCTTGACCATAATGCTCCGAAGCAACTTCCATTTGGGTTGGATTCTTTATTAAACAGAATTGGTGATATTGTCACAAAAGTTGCTGATATTCGTTTCGATCTCAACCGTGCATTGAAGAACCCCGTTATATATGAAAATAAATATAGAATTGATGCGGTGGAAAAATTAAATGAAAAAATGGATAAGATTCAACAAATTCTCTTTTCAACAACAGTTGAAATGAATAAAATTGTTGAAAATTCGGATGAAGATGATAAAATCTAATTCATGCCTAAAGAAATATTAAAAAAACTCATTTATAGTATCGCTATAACTATTTCCGTTTCAATTCTCGGTGGTCTTTTCTGCCTTAATTTTGGATTTAATTTCTGGATTACAACCTTATTCTTTTTTATTTTACAATTCATCGGATTTTATTTTTATGGTGAATACGTAAAAAGGAAAAACGCTATAATAGAAGCCGAATTGGAAATGATTGCAGCAGCGGAACTAGCTAAAATAACGGCTGATGTTGTATGTCCATGTGATAAAAAGGTTCAAAATAGAATTCCAATTGAAATGAACGTTGATAATTCTTATACTTGTTCACAATGTAATAAAAGAATTGGTGTCATTGTTGATGTTAAAACCACATTAAAAACAGAACCATTGGAACGAAATCCATTAGCCGATCCTTTAGTGATTAAAAACGTAGAAGAAGCGATAAAAGATCCAACACACAATGATCGAATTTGATATCCAAAAAAATTCTGGAATTGCACCAGAAAAAACAGAGGCTGATTTACCAAAAGCAGATGATGTGAAACTCTTTTTCGAGTGTCATTTCAAAAAAAACGTTGATCAGTATATGATTTTTAAAAAAAATCAATTTAAGAACCCCAATAAAGAGTTTATGAATGATTTTATTAACAAATTAGAAAGTTTCGTTAAACAAGATAATAAAGATGATGCGAAACATCAGTCGATCAACTTGACTTTCGATATTATCAAGAATTCTATAAAACTTTTGGGTGAAAGCAATTCCTTACCAGACAATGATAAGGTTAAGGCATTCTTCGTTTCTTTTGTTCTTTCCAAATTTTTTTCTTGATATTCTTAAGAAAAAAGTTCATAATGGCGTTTCAATTATGAAAAACACTATTAAATTTAAAACAAAAGAGAGTGATCTTGAAATGAATAAAGATACGTTTATTCGTTGGATGTGTCTTGTGGAACTCATTCTTCTCACAGAAGAAAAAGCAGAAGAACTAAAGCTGGACTTGGATAAATTTGATTGGGTTAAACCAATTGCATTTAAAAAATATATCAACGATAGATTTAAAAGTATGGAAGTTGATATTGAAGCCGAAGCCAATTCAAAGAAACCCTTATTGAAACCGATGGATAAATTGGCAATGATCAATAATACCCACCGTATTCCAGAGTATCGTTGATAGACATATCAAAAACCTTTTCTTTGGATTCTGTGTCCGAATCTTGTGGATAAGATGGATCTCTTTGCGAGGGGACCACTAAAGCACCACTCAAATCACCATAGAACGTGTCATCATGGACTTGAGCATTTCCTTTTTCTTGAGGTAAATTTTCAAATGAATGCTCAAGTCTCTTGGCCTTTAAGAGCCATATATAATGACCAGCGAGTGGGTTTATTTTTGAATTGTCTTCATCACAACGTTCTGTGATTTCGTACATTTTTCCATCACGCTCACCGGGTCGATCCGATCCATATTCCACCAATTTGAACACGTCTCCCGCCTTTGGTTCATAATTGGGTGGATAGTGGGCATAAAAAGAACTAATGTGCAAATAAGCTGTTACTTGATCGTCCGATTGATAACCAAACTTGGAAAGAATTAGTGAATTTTCCGTTAGTGTGAAAAGCATTATCATTTCTTTTGGAGTTTCAAACTGATTTAATGGCATTTCTCCGTAAGTATTATCAGCTTGTTGTAAATTATATAAATTTTTGTAATAAAGAATTTTTTGACCATATAAATCAATTTGTTCTCTCCAATAGTTGCTATATAATGATCTTTCTGCTACATTCTTTTCCTTGTCCGTGAATCTTACAGTTGATGCAGTGTATTCCGAATAATTATTCGGATACGTTCTAATGCAATTTACTCCGTTGTATTTGTCGTATGTGATCATTTTTTTAAGATGAATGATTTGGTAGGTTCATTCCATGTAATCATAATTCCAGTATTTCCAAGCTTTTTAGGTTCCATTTTAGAAACACTGTAAATTCCGTATTTTTTACATATTTTTCTCAATTGAACGATATTTAATGGAACATTTACAGTTGGGTTATTTTTAATCCTTTCAACTTGCTGAATAATGCTCATGTCAGGTTTATGCATATCTGGAACGGTCTGAGCATTCTTTCTGTTAAATGGATCTAAAACAACAGCCCTTCTATGTCTCATTCCTTTTGTTTTCTTTTGCATTGGCATGAACATGTTCAAATAACCACCATTCCACGTTTGTTCCAATAAAACTGAAAATGTATTTGCGAATAATCCCATAGGACTATTTAGTTAAAGTTACTCTGCGGGTGGTTTTGCTTCTGGAGTCGCTCCACCACCAGCAGCAGCTGGAGGAGGTCCAAATGCAGGAGGAGCTTCACCACCTCCACCGCCAGCAGGAGCACCTTCGCCTCCACCAGCAGGAGATGCAGGAGTTCCAGTAGGAACAGCACCGCCAGAACCAGAGGCAAGAGGAACACCTTCAACAGCTTCGCCTCCAGTTTTCCACATAGGTCCATTTGCTTGAATTTGAGCAAGTTCAAACTCAAGTTCTTTATCTTTTTTCAAGAATGCTCTATTTGCTAGAATTTCTTGATCACTCCATCTCAAGTATTTCTTTTGAGCATATGTCTTAGATATGGATTCATTTTGAACCATACTATTGAATGTATTGTATTTTATTTCAGCTTTTTGAGCCTCTCTCATTTCAAAGAAATTGGTTGGGGGAGTGAATCTAAGCTCGAAATCATTTTCCTTCAGATCGTATTTTTCCCAAAGACCCTTTAATTTCAAGTGAACAATGAATGTATTCTTAATGCTTTCTGTAAAATACATTTGACTTCTCATAATGAACTTTGCGAATTTAAGTTCTTCTCTGAGCATTTGCATACCATCATTGTATCCAGAATCAGGTGATATTCGGTTTACTGGAACTTTGAGAGATTTGTAAAGCTTCATTACGAAGTAATCCAAATCAGGAAGACTGTTAAGTTGCGGTCCTTCTGTGAGAGGAGTAACACTTGTTCCTTCGGAGCCTTGTCTTTTTGCAAACCAATAATTGTCCAAATAGCTTTGAGGATTGAATTTATTGACTTGTCCAGCTTGATCAACGTCAAATGTTCGCTTTGACCAATATTCTTGGATCATTTTTCTCAAATATGCCTCTGCCTTCGGTGCTGGCATTGTTCCAACATCAACGTTGAAAACAAGTCTCGATGGCGCTCTTGCAAGTCTATAGATGACAACGCTATCTTCAATAAGAGAAAGTTGTCTATACGCTCTTCTTGCGTTTTCAATAAATGGTAGTCTGACAGTTTTATTCTCGTTCCAAATACCAGAATTTACATAGGTAACTTGATTTTTGTCCATTGGAATCAAGGCATAATCTACAATTTTTGTTGGATTTGTTGGATCAAATACTGGTTTTCTTAACAAGTATCCCTTGATCAACATATTCTGAACATTTCCAAAAATAGGATCAATGAGTTCTGTTGGAATACTCACAATTCCAAGAACACCCTCTTCTTCTTTTTCTTTATGTATAATGTTTTCCCAATAAACTTCACCATCCACCATCACACTTCTAAAGTATTCCCAACCTCTTTTTTCAAATTCAAAAAAACCAATGATTTTTTCAAACTCATCAGAAACATCTTTTTTAGTTTCACTTTTAAGTTTTTCAGTTGGAAACTGAATTGTTACAATTTGACCATTGTCGTCTTTATTAATAGATTCATCGCAAATTTCATCTAATGCCTCGGCAACTTCTGAAAATGCTGCCATGACTCGATAATCACGAATTCTTGCAATTTTGTCCGCTTGGACATTTGAATACATGTATTGCGTGAAATTAGAGTCAATATTAAAAAACGCAGTGGGAGATATATCATTGTATTCAGATGAGGAACTGATACTTTGTCTTGAAAGAGCCTCTGTTCTTTTAGATCCTGTATCTTGGAAAGTCTTGAATTTGGGATTCAGTTTTGAAATAGTATCTATAACAGTATAAGATTGATATGGGAGATAAGAATTGACGTAGTTCATTAAACTACGTCCAAATGTCGATTCTCTTCCTGATGATGCATTTGCTGGCATAGGATTATTTATAACTTTTTTTGGATTTGTCTTGTATTTTTTTTCAAAAGGCTTATTATTTTACCATGCAAATATTCGATTATATCAAAAACGTTTTATTTTTTAAGAAACCATTTGAAAAGGAAAACATGGAAGAAATTAAACAATACAATCCTTTTTTGGTGAATCGATGGATTTCTATGAATGATGGAGAGAGTGCGAATCTTGTCAATGAAACTACAAATAAATTAAATTATCTAGGAAATGATAAGGAAATGCACTATAAGATGCTTCTAAATGTTCTTCCACAGAAGAAATATAATAGAATAAATTATATTAAAAAAGTTGAAAAATTAGATCAAACACCGTGAAAACTTGGTATTGATGTTTTTAGTAGTTGCAAAAAATATTTACGTTGTAAATAAAAACGAAATATATGAATATTGATCAATTAACACCTCAGAGATCTCTAATAGATTTGGATGGTTTCTCACAAAATTCTCTTAACAGCGTTTTCATAGGATATAATCTATCCAAAGTATTGGATGATATTATATTGGTTGAATTAGTAGACCTTGGTGGACACTCCAATGAAATAGTAAGAAACGGTATTGTTGTGCCAGTAAATGCTGACACACAAGCATGGAGAATAGGTAAAGTTGTTCTCTGTGGTCAAGGAACATCTCTTGTCAAACAAGGTGATCATGTTATTTTCCCAAATAACAAGGGAATTATGATTTCAAATGTCGAAATTGACGGTTATGGTACTTTAGAACATGGTCAATTTTTAAACGAACATAGAATTTTTGGAATAGCAACACCTAGAGAAGATGTTCATATCAAGAGAGAATCTTAAGTCTCTTGCTCAAACTCATATTTGTGAGATAAAGTTCAGGAGAAGAAGAATGGTTGCAGGTAAGCCACTATACAGGAGAATGCTTTGCACAAGTGCTCAGAATATTTTAAATGCATTTGAGGGTAGATTCACCTTGAATTACAGACCCACAACTCCCCCTCCTTTTGGAAATCCATTTTATGATCCAAATCAAAAAAATCTTGTTATTCTTTGGGATATTTTTAAACAAGACTACAGGGCGATTAATATGAGTTTTTGTAATTTAATAGCAAGAGTCCCTGCAAATGACGAATTTTGGCAATTTTTCTTGGACAATTACTATTACAAGAGTCCTGCTGAAAAAATGTCATGGATGAATATGTGAATTTTATGGTTGATCAAAGTGAAATATTTTTAAATAATTTACATAGGAATTTCAAATTCACTTGTAACAATAAGACACTCAAAGAGGGAAAACTTATATTGTTTAATTTGAGTGATTTCTACTATTCATTCACATTGGATTTATCTGGATCTAAAAAACATTTTAAATTACCAATGGCTTTTTCTATTTCTCAAACATTGAGTTCAATTCGTTTGGATTATACGATAAACTCTCTTTGTCATAATATGGGAGATTTTGTTTTCAATTGTAATATGATAAAACCTAAAATGAAAAACAATCTTTATGATGGGGTCGTTGAAATGGTTTTTATCTAAATAATACTAAGGAGTATTATTTTGAAACAAAGTCCCTATTTTTTTGAGGTAAAGGATCTTTTGATCCAATTTTTAGCTGCATTCAACAATGTGGTCATCAAACGTTTTAATGAAAACAGGGAAATTGGACAGACGGTTCAAGTTCGATATGTATATGCTCCGAAGCAGAGAGTCATTTATGACTTGATAAATTTCTCTCAAAATATAACACTGCCAGTTGTAAGTATCCACATGAAAAGTTTTTCTAGGGATAACAGTAGAGTGTTTAATAAAAATATTGGATTTTATAGACCAGATTATACTGAAGAAAAACAAAAGACTAATTTGAGTCATTTTTATAGGACACCAGTTCCAGTCAATATTGGTATTACTATGGATATCATGGCGAAATACCAAACTGATTTGGATCAGATCATGTCCAATTTTATTCCGTTTTGTAATCCATATATTATACTTTCATGGAAGGTTCCAGAAGAATATAATATTCCATATATAGAAGAGATTAGATCCGAGGTACTGTGGGATGGAACGGTAAATGTCACTTATCCGACTGATATTAACGGAAATCAAAAATACTTTGTAACTGGATCAACATCATTCACAATCAAGGGTTGGATATTTCCTCCAGAGGAAGACCCCGTTAACAACATTTTCTTCATAGATGCGGCAATAGGATCAGTGAAGGGTAACTTGCAAGATATGAGTTATTTTTCATTGAGTTCTCAAGTTGTTGTAAAAAAAGATTGTGCAACGTATTATAATACGGAAATAGTATCGGTTTCAGCAAATCCTCAAATGCAAGATGTGATTGAATTTGACGTTAACTTGTGATTTCTTTCTTGCAAAGTAAAAAGCTTATGATAAATTGTGTTCATGAGTGAAGAAACAAACAAACGAGATGAGAACATGGCGAAGGCCAAAGACGAGATTGAACAAATTCTAATTAAATACAAGGCTGTTCTCATACCTGTTATCGTGCATCAAGGCGATAAGACGATCAGCCGAATTGATATTGCACCAGTAACAAAAGATTAATGTGGACTAAAAGATTCCCTTTGATTGGAGAGGATATTCCAATTCTCTCCAAGGAAAGTCACACATATTCGGATTCAACTGGAAAGGTATATAAGTCGGTTTCCAGTATTCTTTCCACAATCAAACCAAAATTTGATGTTGATCAAAAGGCTTTGGAGTATTCTCAGAGGAAAAAAATACCATTCAATGATGTATTGAAGCTTTGGGAGGAAAAAAAGACAACTGGTTTGGACTATGGTACAGAAGTTCATGAAAGCGTTGAAGCATATTTCATCAATAGGGAAATAAAAAACGAAAGATACTCGGAAATTATCAAGAAAATATTTGAAGAAGTGTATTCTGAAAAAGGTTATAACGAATTGATTTGTTTTAATAAACAAAAAGGGATATGTGGAACGTCTGATTATGTTGTTTTTGATGAGGATAGTTTCGATATATCTGATTTTAAAACGAATAAGAAATTTAATTTCGAAAACCAATATGATGATAAATTTCTTCTTGATCCAGTTTCACATTTACCGAATTCCGAGTATTTTATATATGCATTGCAGTTATCTTTTTATGCTAAAATGATAGAGGAAATAACTGGACTGAGATGTGGTTCTTTGAATATTTTCTGGTTGAAAAGACAGATAGATACTAAAACAGTTTTCAAAGCAAAATGGTTGAGATACACTGTACCCTATCTAAAAAAAGAAGTTGAATCAATTTTATGTCACGTATAAGTTGGGAAAATTATGCATTGGAACTCGCAAAAACAGCGAGTATGAGATCAGAAGATCCGTATAAAAAAGTTGGGGCTTGCGCATTATCTTTCGATAATCGTGTATTGGGAGTTGCATACAATGGATTAAAGAGTGGTAAACATCCAGATGTTTCTTTTTGGAAAGACAGAGACGCAAGAAGACCATATATGATTCATGCTGAAACAAATGTATTATCACTTTTTTCAAGAAATGAATGTCGGCTTATTGCCGTAACGATGATGCCTTGTTCTTGTTGTGCTAGAATGATTTGTGCATGGAATATACCCGAAGTGGTATATTTTGAGGAATATAATAGCATCGAATCGAAATACAGTATGGATATATTTGAATTCTATGATGTTAAAATTACAAAATTGGAAAATTGATATGGCATCTTTAAAACAAAAAAAATTACAAAAATTTGTTGAGATAGCAAAAGCGATGCAACCAATACATCACTCTTATCCGACGATAAGAACTTTTCATGTGACATTTGCTATACATAAACAGAGAACAATTGCTATCGGAATCAATAATTACAAAACACACCCAAATATAAAAAAATTGAATTATCAATCCGAGGAAGGTGAAGACTTGCGAGATATCGCAAGAGTTCATTCCGAATTCAATTGTATTTCAAAATTACAAAATAAAATAGATACCGAAAGTTTTGATGATATTGTTTTTGTGAATATACGTCTTGACAGAATGGGAAATGTGAAGTATTCTAGGCCGTGTAATGGTTGCACCCACCTAATGAATCAAGTGGGTTATAAGAAAATATACTATTCTGGTGATTGTGGAAATTTTTTCGAAATGGAAAAGAAATGAAAAAGAAATATCGTAAATTAGAGCAATTAAAAGAATTTGCCAAAAGTTATAAAAGTCCTGAAACGAATCTTAACAATAATAAAAAAAATTTGTTAAAAAGTAAAGAAGGTATTGCTAATCTTACTGAAAGCTCATGTATTCGTCCAGATATATATCTCGATAATGATAGAAATTGTGACGGTTGTCCTTATTTTGATCATTGTATTTGTTCCATCAAACGTTTAGAGAAAAAAAGAAAACGTTGACATTTCAACTGAAAGGTTTTATAATAAATTATGAAAATACTAGAAAAAAAATTCACATATAAAGGTTTTAATTTTAATCAACTTTATCGTGATGGTAAATTTGCTATATATGAACAAAGCAGAGAAGACTTCAAAGTTAAAAAATATGAAGCTGTTGTTATTGAATCACACAACGGATATGATTTAGCTGGACAACATTTTCCTCCAGCTGAAATGTACCCATCCTCGACACAATGGGGCGTTAAAGGTTTCACCTTGGATTCATATGATGATGCTTTGTATAAGATAAAGCATTTGATAAAAGTTGAATCAAAAAAGAAAGAAAAATAATTATGAGTGCAAACCAAGCTGGTAAAGGTGATGCTTATCGTCCTGTTGATAAGAAGAAATACGATGAAAATTTCGATGGAATTATTTGGAAAATAGAGAAGGAAAAAAATGAAAAAACTAAAAAAAGTGGAAAAATTACATTTTTGTACAAATAATTGATATTTTATGTCTTTTGTTATTTTTGACAATAAAAAATGGAGTGACATTTTAAAACATTACCCAAAACCGTGTGATAATATTAAAGAAGAAATATGGGAGAAAACTAGAAATTTTTATATTTTAAAAAATATTGATTTATCCGAAGCTTCTAAAGATTTTGATGATTTGATGAAAATAAAAACTTCGGATCTAATAAAAAAATCAGATTTATTTTCGAGATATGAATATAAATGGGATTTGGGGAATACGTATATTGATTTTTCAAATATTGGAAACAAGTCTTCTAATTATTTTCATCAAGAGAATCGATATAAATGCGATTCCATTAATGCGCCATCTCCATATAGGACATGGTATGATAAAAAGTTTTTTTTCACTCTACTTAATGCTCTTTGGACACTTAAAGTTAAGGAAGTAAATGATGACACTCTTAGAAGTTGTATAGCATTGAGAAAATATATAGCGAGCCAGTTCAGACCATCCGCTGCAAAGACCGCGTATGAACATTTTCAGGCTAAAAATGTTTTAGATTTTAGTGCTGGTTGGGGTGATAGATTATCTGCTGCGATGGGAACAGATGACTTGGAAAGTTATATTGGGATTGATCCAAATAAAAAACTTTTGGAAGGGTATGATGGTCAAATAAAACAATTTAATAAAAATAAGACAATAAAATTATTAATGGAACCAGCTGAAGATGTTTTAGGTAGTTTAAACTACCAACCAGATTTAGTTTTTACAAGCCCACCTTATTTTGTGGTGGAAAGATACTCTACCGAATCAACTCAATCTTGGAAAAGATATAAGAAGTTAAACAATTGGTTATCTGGTTTTCTTTTTCCTGTAATTGAAAAAAGTTGGAGTATTTTGAAAGAAGGTGGACATATGGCTATTAATATTAGCGATGTTTATTGCAATCATACTATAAACAAAATATGTGATCCGATGAATGATTTTATTTCAACATTTAAAAATAGTAAAAAATGTGATAATTTGAACTATAGAATGGCTAAGAGAATAAACAGTAAATCAGAGAAACAAGGAATTTTCGTTGAGCCAATTTGGGTTTGGAAAAAAATATAATGAAAACACTACAAGAAACGTTAGAAAACTGTTTATATGATGATGAAACGGTTAAATTAGCAGATGGATTTGAAGATGCATTTGTCGGTATTGGCAGACAATTTGGAAAACCAATGGCCGTTTATAATAAATTCAAATGTATTGAACTATTAATAAAAGAAGGAATGTCTGAAGAAGAAGCAGAAGAATATTTTTCTTTTAATGTGGAAGGTGCATATGTGGGAGAAAATACACCAATATTTTTAGAAACACTATGAAAATAGAATTACCTAAATCTTTTGTTGAACTTGGTCTAATTAAGTTTAAAGAACCCATGTATATTGATCTATATCATGTGGATCGTCATAATCATCTAGCTTATTTTGAATGGGATTTTGGAATGGACTGCAAGGTATTCTTGGATTCTTGGATTCTGGAAAGTAGAGCACCGAAAGGAATTAAAAATAAAGTTTTAATGCAGATTCAATATGATCTTGGTCATGCTTTCTTTCATTATGAGGGTGATCCAAATTATACATATTATCATTGGGCATTAAAAGCATGGTTAAAGGATAGAGTAGACTTGGATGAAAATTTTGGACAAGATTCATATTACAAATAATTGTTGACATTTTATTATTGTTACACTATTATATAAAAGATTATGACATACAAAATCCGCAAACGAGAAAACATGGAAGTATATATGACAAGTGAAATCGTCGAATTAGACCCAAATGATTTCCGCGAGTTAGAAGAAAATCCATATACAGGAGATAGTCAAGAAGAGTTTTTGAAATATATTGATGATTTAAAACTTCAATATAATGAACCGTCCGATGAGTTGGATTTTGAGGTTCAAGAAGAGTTAAAGAAACTTGGAGAAAATTTGTCATGGACAGAATTTGGAAACTCTGCTGAACAAGGTTCTAATACTTGGTTTGAATTGGGAGAAGAAAATCCAGCATACCGTAGAACCGGAGGATTTAATATTAGCTGTAGAACCGATGGGTGAATTAATAGAAAGATTTAAAAATTCACCGGAATATAAAAAGTGGAAAATTGCAAAGTTTTTCACTTTTTATTGCGACTCTCCTACAAAACCAGAAGATATATCAGAAGAAACTGTATTGGAATTTGACAAAATATTTTCGGATGATAATATAGAAAATAATGAACCGATCATTGATGGAAAAATGGAGTCCGGTAATTGATTTTTTAAAAAAAGAAATTGATAAAAACATATCTAACGATGATTTATTATCATGTTCTCAAGAATTAGAAATTATTAGAGAAAAATATTTAAATGGTGAATTTAAAGATGAATCCCCATTTTTAATGACCGATATATATTCTCCAGAAACAGAAAGGTTTTATAAAGAAATTAAAAATTGTATAGAAAAATTTTCAAATGAAAAAGAAAACCAAACCATCTAAAAAAGTATCTATAGAGTTTGATGAAAAGCATCTCGGAACTCTAGCAAATGCTTTGGAAGTCTATTCTCGTCTTCGTTCCGGTCAAATCAAAATCGCAATGGATACAGCATATTGGGATAAGGATCTAACATATCAAGATGGAGAGGTTCTTGAAAGCATGGTAAGAACTATTGTTTTTCATAAAGAAGAAGAGCTAATGAAAAATCGAAATTGTTATTATGGTATTGGTTGCGAAAAAATGAAAGATGGAACAGTTGCATGGGAAATTAAAAAGACCATTGACCAGTATTTACATTACCAAAGAAATGATGGATATAGACAAATTTGCGATGTTTCTGGAAACGGAGCATTTCAAAGTTCCGAAGTCCCTATGCCAAAAATCATAGAACCTTCTCGTATGTTGTCGGAATTTGCATATTGGAAACCACAAAAAGAATTTAGGATTCCACAAAGATATCAAGATCGGGTGGATAAAGCAATGAAAAATAAAGACTTTACTTTAGTTTGGGAGCTAGTGGATAAAGCATTTAGGAATACGTTGCCAAAAGGTTCAAGTTCTAAAGTTCAAGAAGTTGCTGGAACTTACTATGTGGTAATCACAGAACCATACAAAATGGATTAATAATGAATTATATCGATAAACACAATGTTTTAATTTTAAATAAACATTGGATACCCATTAACACAACTACTGCTAAACATTCATTTGCTTTAATGTATTTGGAAAATGCAAAAGGAATAATGATAGAAGAAGATAAAGTAGTTCCATTGGAGTGGAATGAATGGGTTAGTTTAAATCTTAATGAAACAGATAGGAAGATAAAAACCGTAACAGGATTTATTAAAATTCCTACCGTTATAGTTTTAAATTACTATGATAAAATTCCAAAACAAACCATAAAATTTACACAGAAAAGTTTATGGGAAAGAGATAATTTTACTTGTCAATATACAAATAAAAAAGTAACAAGAACAAATGGCAATATAGATCACGTAATTCCCAAATCCCAAGGTGGAAAAACCTCTTGGGAGAATTGTGTCATTGCTCATAAAGAAATAAATGCAATAAAAGCCGACAGGACACCAGAACAAGCAGGATTAAAATTACTTAAAAAACCATCTGCTCCAAGAATTATGCCAGTTTCTTTTTATATTAGAAATAAAGAAGAAGTGAAAGATTGGGAATTATTTTTAAATTGATTATGGAAAATATTATTAAAGAAATCACACAACTAACAGAAGAATGGAGGTCTTTGGGTGGGAAAGGACATTGTAAAGATAGAGATTTTCATTGGTATATAGAAACTAAATGGAGTTATGGTCAACCTCCAAAATATATTGTGCAACATCACGGTTACATTTTACACGATTTTGAGGAAATAGAATGTTCTTCATATGAAAAGGCATTGACTGTTTTAAAAGATACTCTAAAAGAAAAAATAGAAGAAGAGAAAAAAACTCAAAAAGAAAACGAAGAAAATGAATGGTAATATGAAAACATTAAACAAAGACAAACCGATTTTATTTCTAGGAGATCATCATGGTGAATGGTCATATCTTCTTGATATTTTAGATACTAAAAAAATAAGTGATTGTTATTTAATTAGCGTTGGGGATTCGGGTATTGGATTTACCGATAAGGAAAATCAAGAAAGAAATAATAATTGGATTAATGAAGAATTTAAAGAACGAAATATTATCTTTATGGCCATTAGAGGTAATCATGATGATCCTATTTATTATCAAGGACTTAACAGAGTTTTTTTAAGTAATTTTGAACTAATAGAAGATTACACCTTGATGGAATATAGTGATAAAAAAATTCAATTCATTGGTGGTGCTGTTTCTATTGATAGAACATCTAGAACCGAAGGACGTTCTTATTGGGAAGATGAAATAGTTAAATTTGATAGGGAAAAATGCAAAGAAGTAGATATTCTCGTAACTCATACTGCTCCTTCTTGGTGCTTTCCGCAACAGTTTAATCAAACGGTCTATGGTTGGGCAAACGAGGATGCTTATTTACTAGAAGACCTCACAGATGAAAGAGCAGTAATGGATGAAATTTGTAAGTTATGTAAACCAAGACTTCATCTATATGGACATTTTCATAGCTCTTGGACCGAAAGAGTGAATGGTTGTGTGCATAAATTGTTAGATATTAACGAAATTTGGGGGATATCGAGTTATGATTTTTAAAAAGATAAGTAGTATAGTGAAAGAAACAGTTGTAGCTGCTGAATTTTCTTTTTATAATTCCTCGATTTATAGGGAATTTGTAGAAGAAAAGGAAGAAGTGATGAAACATAAATGGTTAGAGAGTGAAAAGAAAGGCTATGATATTGGTTATAGTACTGCTCTAATTGATTGGATTTTAAAACATAGGACTAATTGGAGGAATTACCGAAGAAATGAAAAATAGAACAAAAAACATTTTAGCCGCAACAACATTTCTTCTAGCATCAATACTGTATTACTGGTTGATGATTGTTTTAAATTAGTATTATTAGATGAAGGTTAATTTTCCTATAGGAGAAGAGTTTTGTATTAGAGATTGTGTTATTGCAAACACCGATTGCAAACTAATATTCCCGATTAAACATGATATTAAATGGAACGATGAGAATAAAATATTCCGTTCTTCTATTTGGACTAAAGATGGAGAGCTTGTTAGTGCATCATGGAAAAAATTTACAAATCTTGGGGAGCAACTAGAGTTTGAACCACTTAATATTGATTCCGATATTGAGTTTGTCCACAAGCTAGATGGATCAACTCTGATTATTTCAAAATTTAAAGGTGAGTTAATTATTAGAACAAGAGGAACTAGTGATGCAACTATCTTAGATAATGGAGACGAAATTCCTTTTTTGAAACAAAAATATCCTTTAGTTTTTGATAATGATATTTTAAATAGTGAAGAGTATTCGATTGTTTGTGAATGGTATTCTCCAAAAAATGTTATCGTTGAGAGAGAAGCAGAAGAACCAACACTGTGGCTTACGGGTGTAATAAAACATGATGATTATTCTTATGTATTACAAAAAGACTTAGATGTATTTGCTTCGGAGTGGAAAATAGAAAGACCTATTCGTTATCAATTTAATTCACTATCTTCAATGATTGAATCGGTTAATCAGTGGAAGAAAGGAGAAGGAATTGTTATTTACGGAAACAACGGACAGATACTAAAAAAAACTAAGTCAGATCGTTATCTAATTCTACATCGTATTAAATCTACTCTGAGTAATGTAAAAAACCTTATTGAGTATTATATAGAAAAGGAAATGCCTCATTTCGAAGTTTTCTGTAAAGTAATTGAAACAGAATTTGATTATGAAATCGCAGTTCAACTAAAAGATGAACTAGAAAAAATTTGCGAAGCAGGAGAAAAATCAAAAAAATATATTGACCATATCCTTGAAGTAGTGCATGATATAAGAACAGTAGAAACCAGAAAAGAACAAGCACTAATGATTAAAAGAAATTTTAAAGAAAATTCTTCATTTGTATTTTCTGTTTTAGATGGTAAAATAATAACAAAAGAACAGTGGACGAAACTAATAAATCAAAATTATGAAAGTCAAAGAACTAATTGAAGTATTACAAAAACTAGATCCAGAAACACTCGTACTCGTAGATGGTTACGAAGGTGGGTATGCTGTTCCGATTGGTACAAAACAAATAGAAGTATGTGGTCCATTTGAAAGAGAATGGTACTATGGTGAATACGACGATTGTACGGAAGCGGAATTACTAAAAACCAAGGCATTGCTAATAAATAGATAATTATTTAATATGAAAATACAAAATACACTGTTAGCACTAATTGGAGCTTGTTTAGTGTCCTGCTCCACTACTCCAACCAATTCAGAATCTTGGATGGCAAATCAAAAAAATGCCTGTCTTCCCACAGCAATTGCTTTCAGAGAAGGCTTGCAAAAATATGATGTTTGGTCAGAAGTTCTCAGGTATGAATGGATTGACAAAAGGACTTCGAAACAAAATGGTCATGCAATTGTGGTATATATGTACCCAAAAGGACAAAATAAACTTTGGACATATGACTTTTGGGGCAGTTATAGAGTTCGTGCATTTAAAGACAATCCTCTACGGATTGCAAAGGAAGCAGTTAGAGTTAGATTTGAGGACAGAGACGTTTATTTTGCAGAGTTTATAAAGTAAACTCAAAAAAAAGACTTCTTAAACAATAAGTAATAGTGTACATAAAGTACGCAGACAACTAAACAATTTTTAAAATATTATGGCAAACATTAAATTATTCGGAAACACTAAAATTCAAGGCAAAGCTTTCCTTGATTTATCAGGTTCAGCATCAACACCAACTTACTCTATAGAAAAAAGCGTAAGTTCTGTAGACGAAGGAGCTTTTGTTACTTTTACTCTCACAACAACAAATGTAGCAAACGGAACTTCGGTTCCTTATACAATCACTGGCATTTCTGCTGCTGATATAACAAGCGGATCATTAACAGGTAACTTCATAGTTAATAACAACACTGCAACAGTTACTATTACAGCAACTGCTGATCAATTAACAGAAGGTGCTGAAACAGCTACATTAACACTTGATAACGTAGCAGATTTTGAATCTGTAACTGTAAATGATACTTCATTAACACCATTTTCACCTGATCAAATTGAAGGATTAAGAGGTTGGTGGGATTATACACATGAAGTATATAGAATAAACGGAAACGATTTCACAGACGCAACAGCATCAGTTGTTATAACTATTGCGGGGATTCCAAGTACAGTTGAAGTGAGTGGTACTACTAATAATAAAAATAGATATGGTGGATTATATTGGAATAATACATCTTGGGTTATAGATACAGTGAGGGAAGCTGTTTATGATGACGATGGAAATCTTGTACAAGAAGCATATACTGTTACCTATACTTCTTCAGGAAACACCCAATATCCTTGGCAAGCTAATTGGTCTGGAAGTGGAGCAAGTGTAACAAGAACTGCTACAACAAATTCTGTTCTTGCAACAAACGATCAAACTATTGCGCTTTGGAAAAATAAAATTACTTCTAATGGAAATTTTGGTCAATCCACATTGAATAATCAACCAACGTTAAGAGCACATGGTATAGAGTTATCGCTAAAATCATTAGCGGCAACAGGTATGATTCCTCTATCTTTTAGAAAAACCTATTATATTATTGCAAAAGGAGCATCAACAATAAGTTCTGCTTCTAGAATATTAGCAACTAGCAGTGCTAGTACTACATCATCATCAACTGCTAACTTATTTAGAAATGCACTTTTTTCTCGAAATAGTAATGGCATGAAATACGGGTTAAGTAACAGAAATTTAATTCAGTCTTCTTTTAGTACTAATTTATACAATTATGAATTAATATCTGTTTCGTTTGATACTGTTCTTCAACAAGGAAAAATACAAATCAACAATCAAAATGAAGAAACTTTAAATGGAATAGGAAACGTATCATCTGATACTTATCAATTATACTTAGGTTCTACTGGTGGTTATGTCGATGTAAAGGAAATATTGGTTTATGACGGTCTACATACAAGCCAACAAAAAACACAGGTTATCAACCACTTGAACGCTAAATACAACTTATTCTAAAATTTATGAAAACATTCAAATCATCAAAAGAACAATATACACAATTCCAGAAAGATGTTGATGCACAATACATCGACATCATTAACTCTGGAAGATGCGAAAGAATTCTTCCACTCGTGGAGGATATGGAAGTAGACGAAAATAACGACATCACATTCACCTTGGATGAAGTTGTTTTAGATCTTCCTGAATTTTCTCAATTCGAGGAAAGATTAGTAAATATCTAAAAATTCTTGGTAATAAAACATAATATTCCCTATCTGGAGTTCAAACCTTCAGATAGGGTTTTTTGTTGACATTGTTAAAAAATAAGCTAATATAGATGTATGTATTTTAATATAACATTAAGAAACTTTTGCAAACCAAGAAAAAAATTTGAAAAATATTTTTCATTTTATAAACAACTTTCTAAATATAAAAATGTAGAATTTGAAACATTTTATTCGGGAGATAACATTTTTCAATTTGAATTAGATTTTTCTCCAATTGCAAAAGATCATGGCGGTTTGGGTATAAATTTAAATTTTTTGGGGTTTGAAGCTGGCTTGAGAATTTATGATTCTCGGCACTGGGACTATAAAAATTGGTGTTGGGAAGAATAATCTTGACAATATCATAAAATATATTAATATTAGTTATATGGATAAAGAACTCGAATTAGAACTTGTAAAAAAATACCCAAAAATTCTTAGAGATTATGGTGGAGATCCAATGCAAACTTGTTTAAGTTTTGGAATCGAAACAGAGTCGGGTTGGTATAATCTTCTTGACAAATGTATGGACAAACTTCAATACTTTTGTGATATTTGTTCTAAGAATGGTGAAGAGGTACAAGTTGTTGCCAATCAAATAAAATCAAAATATGCAACGCTCCGTTTTTATTATAGCGGAGAGGGAGGAACAAAGATAGAATGGGACATTATTGATGACATTATTAATCAAGCAGAAGCAGAGTCCGCCAGAACATGCGAGATGTCAGGTAAACATGGAGAAGCGTGTAAAAAAGGTGGATGGTATATGACGCTATCTTATGAAGAAGCAAGAAAGCTAGGATATAAAGCTTGCGACGAATCAACCGAAGCTTACTGGAAAGAAAGAGACGCAAAAGGAGAAAAAAACGACGACCACGATGAACCAGAAACAACTTGAAGAGTTTGCATTCTATGAAAGTGGATTGTCCGCCGATGGATGTTTAGAAAAATTAGATGCTTATGCCATTGCAGCAATTGAAAGATATGGTAAGATTCTTGTAGAAAAACAAAAAGAAAACTTTATAGAAGGATTTCAAGGAAGTTGTTATTGTTGTGAGCCAGTAGGAATTCTAAATCAACAACTAGAAGAAATTGCAAGAAAACTTTATGGAGTAGTTTTGCACTTAAATGCAGTAGCCCAAGATAAATCAATCGTAGTAGTAGGAGAAAGTTTATATAATGAAACAACAGATGCTATTAAAATGTATGAAGATTATATTACCAATTCTTGAAAAAATCCTATTCTTTTTAGTTATTCTTGTATTAATACTATCGGCTTTTGTTTTTAGTTATTATATACAAGACCAAAGTAAATTAGACATGCAAGAACTGGAACAAATCGTAGAAAAAGAAATTATTCAATATCATGGAAAACACTAAATATTTATTTGAAGAAGTAACGGGATGTACCGCATTTAATTTTTATGTTAATGATCAGCCTCTTTCTGAGATATCTTTAGAAAAACAAGAAGAAATATTAGACTATCTATTCGTTAAGGTAAAAGAAGGAATTAAAGAAAATTCTATATCTTTTCAAGATGTTGTGCAATTGTTTCAATATGATGATTATGAAAATGATCCAAATACTTGTGAAGCTTGCGGAGATAATGTGTCTTCAACGACTTGGAAAATATAAAAAACTATGAGTATGGCAATTTTTTCTTTTGTTTTAACTTTAGTATTGACCGCATGGGCTATATACTGTTACAATAATTTCGATGGAAAATAATACATTTTACGAATATAGATATGCGCTTCGTCATAAACCCACAAACAAATGGGTTAATTTTGAAAATGATGAATTAGAACTAACCGTTTCTCTTATAACTCTAGTAAACTTTAAACACTGTACAATTTCCAGAACAAAAGGTTATTTAGAATCTTTTTTAATGTCTAGTGTTTTTAACGGAGTACCGAATTATGGTAAAGAAAATTTTTTAGAATTTGAGCTTGTAAAAGTAAAAACAACATATACAATTGAATCATGAGCAACTTTACAGCACCATACACACCAGAAGGAAAACATCCAGAAGACGCAATTTACGAAGTAAAAATGTTCTTTAATAAACTTAGAGATGTACAAGACGATTATTTTGAAAGATTATCTAAAGGATTGAACTTAACAGAAGAAGGAAAAGACTTTATTTTTGATTACATCTACAACATAGATAACGAAAATGACGAAATTGATGACTTTGCTCATTATTTAGAAACTTTGAATAAAAATTACAAAGATCTTATATATAAATAGTTTATATATAATTTATAGTCATTTAACTTTCTTTAATTACAAGAGGTAATATAATATTACCTCTTATCTTTTAAAGAAAAATTTAATTTTTTTGTATAAATATTAATGATATGGCTGTAAAATTTTTTGCAAAAACTGTAATAGCAGGAAAAACTTTAATTGTAGCATCAGAAGTTCCTGCTGTTTTACCTTACAATCTATGGAATTTTTCAAATTCTACTGGAACATCGTTGAGTAATGTCAATTTATCATTCTCTCCTTCAACAACCGTACAAATCAATTGGGGTGACGGTTCTATTGAATCAATAAATTCTGATACTAAATATAATCATACGCTAAATTAATTATGAGTTTATCAATTATTACTACAAATCCGAACAACATATACGCAATTAATTGTGGAACGTCTACTCCAAGATTAAGTGGCTCTGTTGATATTACATCTTTTCCAAATTTAACCAGTTTTGTGTGTGAAAGTAATGATATAACGTCTTTTACTCCTTCTCAACCATCACCTTCTTTATTAAATCTTTCATTATCTGGTAATAAACTTACTGATATAATAAATCTTCCTGCTTTTCAAAATTTAACAAATTATAATGTACGTTATAATGCGCTTACTGGAGAAGTTCCCGCTTTAGATGATAATCCAAATTTGAAATATTTTGATGCATATAGTAATAAGCTAACTAAGATTAATTCTTTGAGTGGTGCTATAAATCTTGTAGAGTTTAAAGTTACTTTAAATGCATTATCTGGTAGTATTCCTGATTTATCTAATAATATATTACTTGAAACATTCCTAGTAGATCAAAATACATATCTTTCTGGTACTTTACCGTCTTTATCTAGTAATGTAAATTTGATAAATTTTTATGCTGATTTAACTAATGTCTCAGGAACCGTTCCTACTTTAGATTATAATCCAAAACTAAGCTATTTTACATGCTATGGTGCTCCTTTGAGTGGAAATCTTCCATCAATAGCAAACAATCCATTAATGAATTATTTTAGGCTTGGTCCACGTACATCGACATCACTTTATAAATTTACTGGTCAGATTCCACCATTTGGAGATAATACTAATTTAACTTTTTATAGCGTTAGAAATAATTCTTTGTCTGGTAGTTTACCTTCGTTGAGCGCATTAACTAGTTTATCAACTTTTACTATTAACAATAATTCTCTTTCAGGATCATTACCTTCCCTAGATGCCTTGTCCGCATTAGAATATTTTTATGTATTCAGTAACGGATTTACTGGAACTATTCCTTCTGTAGAAAATAATAAAAAACTAATACAATTTTGGACATATAGTAACAATCTTTCTGGTGAGTTACCTCCATTTAATAATCATGAATTTATCACCAATATTCAAGTTGGAAGCAATAAACTAACTAAGCTTAATTCTTTAAGCGGTGCAAGAAATCTACAAGTATTTTATGCAAATAGTTGTGCATTATCAGGAACGATTCCCTCTTTAAATGGACTAAGCGCATTGAGTGATTTTAGAGTTAACACAAATACTTTATCAGGAGAAATTCCTTTTCTGGATGATTGTACATCTTTAACTAATTTTCTTGTTTATGGCAATAGATTGACTAAGATTAATTCTCTAAGTGGTGCTGCAAAACTTGTTACTTTCCGTGCTGAGACAAATGCATTATCTGGAGATTTACCATATCTAGGAAATAACACAGCACTTGTAACTTTTCAAGTTCAAACAAATAGTTTAACAGGTGGTACTATTGGACCCGTATTAAGTTCTTTTGCAACTTTTAATGCTACTTCAAATCAACTATCTCAATCGACAGTAAATGGAATTCTGTCCTCGTTTGCAGCAGCAGGAAGAAATTCTGGAACAAGAGTGTTAAGCGTTGGAACAAATAATGCTGCTCCGGATTTTACAACAAATTGCGTCAAGTTAACATCAGCAAGAGTTGGAATAACAAATTGGCCAGCTAGCACATTTACTCGTCCCGCAAATTCATTTACTGTTACAGCAAACGTATCTGGTCACGGATTTAGTGAAAACGATGTGATTACAATTAATAATATTGGTACGGGGTTTAATACAACCTCTCCTGTTTTAAGTGTTGCTGATATAAACCGTTTCACTTATACTTCTCCAACGTCAGCTGCAACTGTTTTAAATAGCACAGCAAGCACTACTGGAAGAATATATAAAACATTGACTAGCAATACTCCACTATCCAGCTATCAACGTTTAGCTCTACCTGTTGCGCTTGGTGGATTGGGATGGACTACGACTATTGTTTTCCAGCAGTAAAATAATCATTGACTTTTTTTTTTCATATGCTATTCTTAACATATGAAAGAAAAATTTGATCCCTTTTTTGTATTCATGTCAATTATATTTGTTTCCATTCTGTTCACTATTTGTTATATGTCCGCATTAGAAAGAGAAGACAAAAACAAGAGAGCAGAACTTGTTAAAGAAGCTATTGAAAAAAACTGGACACCAGAACAAATCCGAGTTATCTTAGAATCAAGATGAGAAGCATAAAGTTTCGTTTCTGGAGTCCGCAAGGAAAAGCATTTGTACAACAATACAAATACAATGGACTTGTTGATGAATTGTTTGATGAAAGAGAATGGAGTATTTTAGTTCCTTCCCAATATACAGGAATGAAGGATTGCGAAGGGAAAGAAGTTTGGGAGGGAGATATTATTAAGTTTGAAAGACGCTTAACAAACAAAGACACCAAAGAATATATTGGTTATATAGATAATATGGATACTTGCTATATAGCATTAACAAAAGCACAAGATTCCGAAGGAACATTGGCTCATTTTTGGTTACACGAACTTTGCAAACAAATCTTTAGATGGAAAATAAAAGTAATTGGAAATAAGTTCGAACACCCTGAACTGATACCTAGGAAATATTAATTTATATGAATACATTTTACGAAAGAATTCATGATGGGGAATTTTTTGTTTACAGTGAAGAAAGCAAAAAATTTTATTTATCAGCGATGAAAAAGTTTAAAGACAAAGGACATTTGGTTAGTGAGTATACAGAAGAAACTTTGGATAAACTTGTAAGGTCAGGTTCTTTTAAAAAACATACTAAAAACCCTGTTGTTATAGCTCAACATGATGTCATTACAGATCTTATTCTTGAGAACAAAAAACTTAAAGAAGAGATAGCACAACTTAAAAAAGAAATAAACAAATGAATACAGAAATAGAAACACTAACAGAAGAATTTGAACAAATTCTTTCATCAAAAGTAGACACAAAATTAGAAGAAGCAGGATATACGAAAAATGTAGAAGAGTGGATCGAACATCTTAAAACAAACGTAAATGATGAAGAAATATCAAACAGATTTATTTTTGATTATGAGCTTATTAAAAACGCTGAAGCATTTGCTTTGGGTCCAGTATTTTCATATGAAGGTAAAGTAAAAGCGTGTTTTTCAGCAAAATATAATTGTTTAGTAGATCTCAAAGAATCATTAAAAGAGAAAAAATATGTTTTGTATTTGGCTTTTTGTGTAATTAATTCTGAGCCTATTGGTCAAATCGAAACAAGAGATTTTTATATCACCCCTAAAGACAATTTTATAGCATTTGATAGAATTGGAAAAAATCCAAAAATACGTTATATTTTCAGAGGACATATATTAGAATGATACCTAGAAAATACGCAACATACCAAAACACCAAAGTTGGAGACAAAATTGTGTTTAGAGAATCTACCATGCATTGGTTTACTAATAGAATTGAGAATGCAAAGAAGCTAGTATCTGGACAAGTTTATACAGTAAAGAAAATTAGCGTTGCTTCTTCTTCAACTGCTGTTATACTAGAAGAAACAAACGAAGAAGTAGAACTAACTTGGTTTGATATTATTGAAAATTAAAATTATGAATCAAAACATACAAAACTGGATTATAGAACAAGCAAGCAATGTAACAAATTGGGCAAATGCAGAAGTTCCTTTAGTTATTCAAGAATTTTTAACTTGGAGTTTCTATAAC
>Ga0181356_1000022_pt1 | contig 54751 bp, 49 predicted proteins | sample Fa13VDMM110SN_FD_130104 | JGI IMG/M metagenome (GOLD analysis project Ga0181356, IMG submission 130104) | Freshwater viral communities from Lake Michigan, USA - Fa13.VD.MM110.S.N | ecosystem: Environmental > Aquatic > Freshwater > Lake | place: USA: Michigan | collected 2013-09-24 | reverse complement strand
AGCCGAAACTACTACAGCAGCAGAGACAACAACTGAAGCCGAAACTACTACAGCAGCAGAGACAACAACTGAAGCCGAAACTACTACAGCAGCAGAGACAACAGCAGCAGAGACAACAACAGCAGCAGAGACAACAACTGAAGCCGAAACTACTACTAAAAAGAACGCTAATGCTTCAGTAGACACTTCAATATATGAAAGCGTTGCTCAACGATTTAGAAAAGCATATAAAGGAAATAAATAATTAGTAATTGAAAATACAACAGGTGTAATTTATTACTAAATAATAATCTTAAAGACCTCAATTGAGGTCTTTTTGGTGTTTAGATAAATAATATATGCTTACACTAGAACAATATAAGTCTTGTAAAAAGATTACAGTAGTTTCAGTTATTGAAGATAGGGAATACTTTTTATGGCAACAAGAAGTGCAATCGTTATTCATGAAAGAAAATTACCCATATATCAATTTCGAAGTTGTAGTTTTACATGAGAGTGAAATACCTTCCGATTGGTCCAAACATTTATCAAGTATTTCAAATGTTTCATATTATAGATTAACTAAAAACATAACTGAGTCGTTTAAAGGTTATAAAGCTGCAAGAAAGCCATACGGATTATATTTAAGAACTTCTGATACTTCAAAGCCAAAGCTTGAAAATATATTAGCAATAGATTCAGATGTTCTCTTTAACAAGGATCTAAATTATAGTAAGCTAGTAGAAAATAGGGATTGGCATTTTTCAAACTGTGAAAGTTATCTTGGTTATAATTATCTAAGAAAACATTTAAGTGAAGATCAGATATTAGAAATCGCTAATATTGTAGGGATTGATGTCAAAATAATTAAAGAGAATACTTCAGCAGGCGGTGCGCAATATCTTTATAAAAATGCTAAGCCTGAATACTTTATGAAGTCAGCTACAGATAGCATTAAAGTACATGAAAAATTAAAAGAGTATCAAGCAGATGGGTCTAAAATACAAATACACTGCTCTGAAATGTGGACCCAGTTATGGAATGCATTAATGATTGAAAATGTAAAAGTAACAGACGACATGTCTTTTACTTGGGCACCCGATAAAATATCCGAATCACACAATTTTTATTTTACGCATTTTGCAGGAAATCCAGGTGAAGGCTCATTTGAGAAGGTTAAACATGCCAATCCATTTAAGACAATGAATTTATCAGAAATTAAAGTTACTGATAATAATGCTTATAAATGGGCAACCTTGATAGAAAAATATAAACCAACTTCCTACTCATACTTATATGTCAATACGCCGAACTAATTATATCAAACCTGAAAGAGTACAAAAAGAAGCCCCTTTAAACAAGAGGCTCAATAATGTACATCAGAAACCTGTAGATAAAAAAATGGGTGCGGTTTCTAATCCGGCTAGAATGACTATAGACGAGAAAAGGGCCAGAATTAAAGAGGTAAGAGAGAAGCAGGCTATTGCTGAACAGAGAAAGCAAACTCAAATTCAACAAAGGGTTAATCCTAGACGAGCAAGCTATAACTATGGTAGCATACCTAAAGTATGGAAAGACCAGACGGTTTATATAGTTGCAGGTGGCGCAAGCTTAAGTGATTTTGATTTCAATAGGCTAAATGGTAAGAACGTAATAGCAATCAATAAAGCCTTTAGATATGTTAAAGAGCCTGGTGCTATATACTGGACAGATAGTCGTTTTTATACATGGTACAAATCTGAAATAGATGAAATACATTGTATGAAATTCACCGGCAGCACTAACCCTAGGGATCTTGCGTCAGATGTTACTCTTTTAAGACCAGCAGGTGGAAAGACAATTGATTTAACATCACCAGATAGTCTATCAACCGGTAACAATTCAGGTTATGGTGCAATCAGTCTTGCTATAAAGCTAGGTGCTAAAAAGATATATTTACTGGGATATGATATGGGTCATACTGGAGGTAAATCACACTTTCATGATGGATATCCTGCAGGTAATAGCAGAGATCATATTTACAAAGGAATGATGAGATACTTTAATGACAATGCAGACATACTTAATCATGCTGCTGAAATCTATAACACAAATCCTAAAAGTAACCTAAAGGTGTTTAAGTTCTGTAATCTGTCTTCTATTTTTTAACACCTCTTTCAAAGACCTTGATATACTTCAGATAGTTCTTTTGTTGTTGCATAAGAATATCTCTACAATATTCTCTAAATCTTACACTTGACTCTAGGATTCTATCGTCAACTACTTCAGTTGGTTTACCATGTGATTCTATACATGTGTCACATAGAAAGTTACCTATTTCGAAATTACTCATTTCAGATTTAATTTCACATCTACATATACTACACTTCCAGTTAATTCTTTTTGAGTCTTCAATCAACTCATCATAACAGGTTATTCTATCAGTATAGTTGTTGTAATAGAGCTTTAGGTGATCTTTATGATGTGTTTCATACTCTAGAATTTTGAACAGAACCTGAACATACCTATCATCAGTTGCTGCATGTGGCCTGATAAGTGGGTTTTGTTCTAAAAATCTAACTTGATAAGGTTTAAGCTCTTTGAATCTTATGCCATATAAACCTCTGCTGTGACCTCTTGATCTTACAAATTTGACTGGCTTCATCTCATGTTTTTTAGACGATCCTTATACTTCTGCTTTGTATTTTGCCATTCAGACTTAAGCCCTCTTAATGCGGATTTTTCAGTTTCTCTCTGTACTCCGTCTTGGGCACCTTTGATATCATCTTGGAATGAATCCTTTTTCCTTTCGTACTCAAGTTTATCCTGCTTAAATTTGATATCATATTCGGCTGCCGCGGCCTTATTAGTATACTTCTGTACTCTTTTCATGGCTTTTTGTATTTGATCCTCAGTTGCATCAATTGCATCTTTCTCGTATAGAAAAGCCTCAAAGGTCTTTATGTATTTCATTGTCGACATCTTGGTTTATATATTGAAACTTAAACATCTTGCTGTTGTATAAGAATAAAGTGTAATTATGTCTATAACAAATATCTTATTAACTGAAAAGTACCGCCCAGCATTACTAGAAGATCTAATCATACCAAATAGGATTAGAACAAAGCTGAACGATGGCGTGTATCAACATATGCTATTTTTTGGCTCACCTGGTACTGGCAAAACCAGTGCTGCTAAAGCCTTATGTAATCAATTTGGTCTAGAGTATCGCTACATCAATGCATCTGATGAGACAAGCGTTGATGTAATCCGTGAAAAGATTACAAAGTTTTGCACTACCGCTTCTTTGACTTCACTTGAAGGTAAAATGAAAGTCGTGATACTTGATGAGATTGATGGTGTAAGTGACCAGTTTAATAAAGCGCTTAAAGCAACAATGGATTCGTTTTCAAAAAACACCAGATTCGTTGCAACAACCAATCACATCAATAAAATACCTGAAGCGGTTCTTAGCCGATTTGAGCAAATCAACTTTGACTTTACAAAGGAGGAAGAGACAGAACAGCTTAAGTTTTACATGAAACGGGTATATGAAATTGTAAAAAAGGAAGGTGCTGAAATTGAAAAGCCAGCTCTTCTGGAATTAGTAAAGCGTAAATTCCCAGATCTGCGTAATACACTTACTGTTCTGCAAGGATATCTTGCTGAAGGTAAAACAACCATTACAATTGATGATGTAAAAAAATTCCATGGTGTTTTCAAAGACGTCTATGAATTGATATTCAACAACATCGACCCTGTTAAGAACTATCAATATCTTGCATCAGAGTATAGTAATAGAGTAGATGACGTATTGGCTGGTCTCGGCGGTGATTTTATTGAGTACATTCAAATGGAACATCCGACGGCAGCTAAGCATATACCGCAAATAGTAATAACAGTTGCTGAACATCAAGCACAACGTGTACATGTTATCGACCAAGTGGTTACAATGCTTTCATGTGTTTATACGATACAGGGTATTTTACATGCAAAATAATCTGCAAAGCTCTTTAGTATTAAAGATTTTTATGTTAGATTTACAAAATAACAAAACAATATGAGAAATCACAATCTAATCATAGATGGCAACTACTTTATTTACAGTAGATTGTTTGTACTACCAAGACAAAAAGTCCCAGCAGGCTTTGGCGAATCAGCTAACATAGATACAAGATTTATGTCTACTGAATCTGAAATGGCTATATTCATGCGCAAACTGGCCACAGATTTCGCATCTGAGTTACGTAAAGTCAAAAACATCACCGGCCGAATAATCTTCACACAAGACTCAAAGTCCTGGAGAAAAGACTTGTTTCCTGAATCTGAATACAAGGCTAACAGAGAGCAGGACAGTAAGATACACTGGGCAAATGTACATAAAGTAGTAGAAGAGTTCACCGGATATCTAAAAGAGAAAGGTGTAATTATACACAGGGTATCAGGTGCCGAAGGTGATGACCTAGTATATGCTTGGACTTGTGCACTTAATAGCAAAGGCGAGAATTGTATCATCTGGTCAGGCGATACAGATCTGATGCAATTGGTAAATTACAATAAGTCTACCGATTCATATACACTATGGTATGACAATACTAGATCTAGATTGGCTGTGTACCCTGGCTTCCAAAAATACCTTGACATCAAAGATGGAAGTAAAGAAAGCGAGTACGATGCTATTGATGATATATTTAGTGTAGATCATATTTTGCTTGTCAGCAACCAGGTTAAAGAAGAGTTCAAGATCTTCATAAGCTCAAACAGCCTTGAGACAAACGAAATATACTGCGATGATTATGTCTTCATGAAAATCCTGACAGGTGACAAATCAGATAATATCAAGTCCGTATACTCAGTAGAGAAGATTGGCAAGACTGGCAAACCTAGAACATCTAGAATTAACGATGAAAAGGCTAAGAACATCTTGAACACTTTCAAGAAAAGGCATGGTCGTTTCTCGTCAATGTATCTCTTTGAAGAGTCATTCAAGGAAGATATTGTAAAAATGATAGCTTCTGAAATGAAACTTACTGGCAGTGAAGGTCTTTTATCTAATCTGGAGTTAAATACAAATTTGATACTTCTGCACAGTGCAACAATACCAGAAACATTACAGACGATTATGTTCAATCATATCGACGAAATGTTAACTGATAATAAGTTAGATATGAGAAACTTGCTTTCAAAAGATAGTATATTACATGGTAGTAGCTACTTAAACCCTAGCTTCAAACAAAACACAGGTAATACAAGCAGTTTATTCTAATGGCTAAAAAAGAAAGACAGAAAAAGGAAAGAGTTAAAAAAGCAAAGCCATCTACCATTGGGTATGATGGCACGCTTTTTGGTTTTATAAAAATCTTCTTTACAGATTCTGAAACATATAGTAGTCTTAAGCAATACGATAAGGGCAAGAATAGATTTATGGTCAATAGATTTATGGCCATAAATTACCCAAACATGGCTAACAAGCTTAACAGAGTGGGTACAAACGCTGCAAACGTAGTTGACAGTTGGTATATGATTGCACAGAGATATACCCGGGTACCAGGATGGATATACACTAAACTAAACAAGCAAACAAAGGTTGATAACAAGGTTTACGATCCAGACCCAGAAGCTCTCAAATTCTATCTAAATAAATATCAAATAGGTCAACGGGATTTTAAGCTAGCTCTTAAATTTAATCCAGATGAGGTGATGAAAGAAATCGATTATATCGAAAAACAAATGAAGGCTAATGAGTGAAAAATTAAATTATCCGTATTTAGATTTTCCAAATGTTATAGACATAACTCTTTACAAGAACAATTATTACGATAACTTAATCGTAAATAAGATAAGAAAGGAAGCAGACTACGGTGATTTACCTGATCTTAAAGATTGCTACATTGTATGGGCCAAAGATTTCCAGGAGATATTGTATACTTCCTTTTCAAGCGAAATCGATAAGATAAGATCTTTACCTTCTACTGATTTACAAAAGAATGCGACCAGTCTATATTTCATGGACAAGATCTTTTCAACATTCGGCAACCTGAAATATGTTAAGGTCAATGTTTCCAGAGATGTTAACTACAGCAGAGTTAACAAGGCCGAAAAGGTACCAACGATATTCTTTAACTATAAAATAACAGCATCATGTATCGATCTTACCAAGATATATGATAACAGTACACTATTACAGGTCAATCAGTTATTTGTAGAAAATGGGTTATGTGCCCATGACAATATATTGGGATTCGACCACATCATAGAAATTAAAGCCCAGGAGTTTATTAAATTTCTAGAAGACAACGAAGATAATCCACTTACACCTTATCTGTTTGAGTTAATAGACCCAAAAACAGAGTCTGACAATCCTCTAATCATATTCATCACAGACTTCGATATTTAATCTTCAGATCTCGCCAATAAATATATAGCTAAAGAAGCAATTTAATGGCAGCACAAGATTATATAGTAGATAAATTAGATGAAACTCTAATTATAAAGCTTTCTGAACCCTATGAAAAGGTTGAGCAAGTTATGGGATATATTGATGAGGTCATTGGCGAGGATAGTGCCAATAAATTCGAAAGATATTTTAGATGGTGTCAAGACAATGTAAACTTCTCAGACTGGATATTACTTACAGATCTTAATCTTGCCAACCAGGTCATAGACCCATTAAAGCCCTTCTGGATTGAATACAAATATGTTGTAGTTGAATTAGAAACGGGCCATACAATGGAATTTATTTCCATTGCTCTGGAAATCGTATCAGACAATGGTGTAGTAAGACAAGTAAAGCAAGTAGGTGTAGATTGTTGTGAACCTGGTCAAATACCCAATGGTTGCCAAAATCTAATTGTTACTGACTGTTGCGATCCTGACGATCTCTTCAACCCTTATGCGATGCTGAACAACACAAAGAACATGTTCAGTCAACTTACAAATGTGGTTAATGATATATTCGGCCACTGTGTTAAGTATTACAAAGTAAGTTCAGATCCTAGAAGTAAAGACGTAATCTTAAACGAATATTCACTTTATGATGTAATAGCCCTTAAGGAGATTAAGATTCTGGTACCAGATAATGCATTCCCTCCTAACGAGTTCCAGTTTGGTGAATTTGGTATGGACTTCGAAAGTTTTGAAATTCATATAACAAGAGAAGAGTTTCAGAAAGCATTTGGTCCTAGAACAATGCCACAAGAGCGTGACTACATTTACTTTCCTTTAATTGACAGAATGTATGAAATCAATTCTGTTGCCCTAGCTGACCCAGTTGTATACAAAGAAATTTATTATAAAGCAACCCTTAGAAAATGGCAGGAAAGAGCCAACGTTGAAACACCTGTTGATATCCAACAGGATCTTGACGATCTAACGTTAAGTGTTGATGAGTTATTCGGTGAAGAGGTTAAAGATGAAACTTTAAAAATTACTAAGCCACAGCAGTACAGAACTATCGGTACTGGTGCAAATGACTATGTAAGAAGTGACCTTTCAAAGCAATTATCTATATCAGACTATAAGATTAACAACAACTGGGTTATAGTTTCAAAGAATCATTATGAGCTAAACAAACTTACACCTAATGAACTTGCTGTTAAGTATAGACAAAGAGCTAAATTCTTAAGTACTGAAGATAGAGCATTTACATTTTGGTTCCAGCCTGCGTTTCCTGCAGAAAGGGCCTACAGCATCTTATCCAGTATTTCAGAATCTGATGGTTCTGATGGTAATGCTATGTTGACTTTCTTTGATGAAAGAAAATATAGCATCGGAGATCTTATACAGATTACAGATGGTGGTGACTATAACGGTTTCCATAGAATACTACAGGCTCCTTCAGGTGGCACTCAATTTGTTATAGATACACCATTTACAGGCAATGTGCCAGGTGCAAAAGCCAGATCAGTTGTAAAAACATTCTTGATACATGGCTACGGTGGCCTATTTAGCGGCCTTTCGGTTGAAGTTACTAGAACATTTATTATAGTGTCAATCAATAATGTTGACTACTTCTTTACACACGGCGTTACATTTGATCCAGATAAGTGGTACCCACTTGTACTTAATTTATCAAACGCATTTAAGTCACTTTCAGTATATCTGTATGAGCTTGATAAGCAACTTAATTTCACGATGCCACAAAACGAAACTTCTGCACTTAAGTTATTGTATAATGATTTGATATTCCTGCCTTCTCAGGTTGGTATCGATTCTGAAGACTATTGGGCCCTATTAGCAGGACCTGTAAAACTAACAAACATTAGAATATTCAAACGTATAATAGAAGAAGAGGCCCACAATATAGTACTCAATCAGTATGTTGTACATGATACACAATACGCTGAATTAGTAGATAATGCTATACCTGAACTCCAACTTCTAAGATTACCAAACCCGAGATAAACATGAACGGAAAAAAGAATTATCGAAAACAAGCAAATGATATAAGATCTTCACTTGATGATATATTAAACGACTCAGACTCGTTAGATTTGCCTATCGATAACACAGAATTAACCCCTATTAGAAGACCTGACCCATTTGACTACACTAAAAAGAAGGGTGATGCTACTAATCAGGCTAAAAAGACTATCAGCACGCTACTCAAATTTTATCTCAGTGAAGAGATAATCAATAATGATGAGTATGTAAAAGCCAAAATGAAAATTGAAGAGATGACTTTAAGTAGTCTTATCTTTCAAATGGAAACGGCTGAACGTGCAATCACTACACTCCTCCAACAAATAGATGATGGCGATGTCTCCCCGCGTATGTTCGAAGTTCTGGGCACATTACAGAAGTCTATGCTTGATATCATTAAGAGCCAGACCATGTATATGATGGCTACTGAAGAAGGCGTTAAGAAACTGGCCAGAGACTATGATGTGTATTCAGAAAGAAAACAATTAAGATCAGGTGAGGAAAAAAAGATTGAAGGCCCTACAAATGTAAACAGAGGTACTAAAAATCTAATGATGCAGATACAGGAGGAGATGGAAGCAAACAAACAGGAAGAACAGGTTTTTGATAGCGAGCCTGTGAATGAAGATCCAGATGATGACTTTCCTGTAGAAAATTATGACGAACATGACGAATGATTTTATGATACCAATGGGCTCTAGCCCTGAGGAACCACAAGCAGATAAATCAATATGGTCAACGCTCGGAGTAGAGAAACTACTAAGAGCCATGGATGAAGGTTATAAAGTAAAGTCTACACCTTTCCATGAAGGTAATATAAATTATAGAAGAGGTAACATTGTATTTGAGTATACAGATGAGGAAATGCAGCACATTAAAAGATGTGCAACAGACATTCTTTATTTTGCTGAGAACTTTGCAACTGTAATGACCGATAAAGGTCTACAAAGAATCGAGCTTAGAGACTATCAGAAAGATATGCTTGTAAACTTTGTAAACAATCGTTTCAATGTATGTCTCGCTTCAAGGCAGATAGGTAAAACAATCTGCTCATCTATATTCATAGCCTGGTACGTTTTATTTAATTATGATAAGAACGCACTTATACTTTCGAATAAGGGAGCTACAACAAAAGAGATCATTGATAAAGTAAAAGCGATTCTCGAAAATCTTCCGTTCTTCTTAAAGCCAGGTATGCTTAAGAATGATGTAATGAATATGAAGTTCGATAACGGTTGCCGCATTGTAGGTCAATCTACAACAGGTAAAGCGGGTATCGGTTTTACTATTCACCTTCTATTCCTAGACGAGTTTGCTCACATTCACCACTCTTTCGTTGACAGCTTCTATGAAAACGTTTATCCTACGCTGTCTTCATCGAAAGTATCTAGGATTATTATTACCAGTACGCCTAACGGCTATAATAAATTCTTTGAAATCTATGATGCAGCAGATAAAAGACAAAACGAGTTTTCTTCTTTTAGGGTAGACTGGTGGCAAGTACCGGGTAGAGATGAGAAATGGAAAGTACAAGAGGTTAAAAACTTAGGTAGCGAAGAGGCGTTTAACCGCCAGTATGGTAACCAGTTCATGGCATCCAGTAATCTATTGCTTAACGGCGCATCAATTAAAAAGCTTAAGAAGTACGAGAAGAAATTCACATATAGAGAATTTGATGAATTTGAAAGAATTTCTCTGGATATGCAAAGGTTTACATTCTTTAATTCTGAATATGATGATGTGAGCTTTAAGGATAAATCTAAATACTGGGTGTTCTCCGTTGATATTGCCGAGGGCGTAGGCGGCGACTACACTGTTATCAATATCTGGGAAATTATACCTATGATAAAGAATGATTTTTCAAGAATCAATTCACCTAGTTCTATAAACGACTTTTTTGCCCTAAGGCAGGTCGGTCTTTTTAGAAGTAACGAGCATAGTGTTGAAGATATATCAAAAATACTTTATACTCTAGCTATTGATATTTTTGACCAGGAAAACGTTAAACTTGTAATAGAGTATAATACCTATGGTGCAACTGTTATCGCACACTTACAGACCATATTTCCACAAAGAAATGAGTTCGATGAGGAAATGATTGTTAAGTTTAAACATCGCCACGATGCAGCTACTACTAAGTACGGTCTTAGAATAAAAAAGGATAACAAGACACTTCTTTGTCAAAATCTTAAAAAGCTTATTGAACAGAATCGTTTGTTTGTAAGCGACACTGAAACGGTAAAAGAGTTATCAACATTTGGTAGAACTCCAAGTGGCTCATATATAGGACAAATGGGCCATGACGATCACGTAATGACTTGTGTATCAGTTACAGAATTTTTTGCTACTCTAGACTATTCAGACTTTATTGAAGAAATCTTAGACGGCATTGATAGCGAATTATATGACGCAATGGAGGTAGAATTACAGAAGAGTAATAAAGAAGGAGACGGTAACATGTTTTATGATATTTACGACCTGCTTGGCTGATATATAATCCAAATAAAAATAACGTATATAAAAAATGGCATTGTCACCAGAATTAACACAGTTTAAGTCTAGCGGCGTTTACAGACTTGAATACGACAAAAGTCAAATAGCTAGCGTTCCAGCGGATACGATCCGTCTTGTAGTAGGCTTTTCGAAAGAAGGTCCATTCAATTCGCCTGTATTCGTTTCTGACACACAATTTTTCCAAAATACATTTGGACCAATTGATAGAACGTTAGAAAGAAAAGGTTCATACTTCCATAGAACTTGTCTTCAAGCTCTTGAAAGAGGACCTATTTTGGCTCTTAACCTTTTAAGATTGAATAACGATCTTGAAAGTCCAGATGTAGACCTAGACGATTATCAAGTATTTTCAACTTCTGCTACGTCAGTTAACCCTGCTGAAGACTCAGCTCTTTACTCAGGTTTCTTTAACACTGACAGATTCTTCTTCCCAGAAGATGTTGCATTCTTAGAAAACATCGGCGCTCTTAACACCGGTATTATCCAAATGGTTAACGTTAGACAAAATCCTATTACAGTATTTGTCCGTAAAGCACAGGATGTAAATCAATTTAACGTTCTTGCAAAAGAGTGGTTTGGTGCTGGTGAAGTACCAGCATTCATGAGCGAATTTGACTATATCAGCGATTACATGGTTGATGTATTTGTAGTAAACGGAGATTGGTCAAACTATCCACAGCTTTCAGTTGACCCAATTTACGGTCCATACTTCCATGCTACTAAAGGTTTGATTAAATCAACATACGAACTATTCTTGGATCTTCCAAGCGTTGACGTAGTAGCAAAATACACAGGATGTCTTATCCCTGACTTTATCGATCTAAATGGTAATAACCTTTTCATTTCGGATTTGATTAACTTTGATACAGCTCAGACTGGTCTTCTTTGTGCAATCAACAAAGCACCATTTGATGGTGACACTATCATTAGCGGTACAGCGGATGGTATTGACTTAGTTGGTCACAACATTGAAAACAAATTAAACACAGATCCAACTTTCACTAGTCTTAGATTCTTATCTTACGACAGAGCAGTTAGAGATGATTTCCCTTACACCTTAACAGAAACGCCTGAAATCGGTATAGATCTTAATACCACTACAGATATTGCATTTTATCTGGTTTCAGCAGGTGCAGGATCTGCATCTTTGACTCCGCCTTCTGTTGGCTCAGGTGATCTTCCAACTGCGTTTGGTGCAAATGAAGCTAACGTTGTAATTAGAATCAATTCAGACCATCCGCAATACGATACACTCATCAAAGATAAATTGAGTTCTAACGTTGCAGGTCAAGGTCAAAACCAAAGAGTTGCAGGTTCTTATGTACTTGTAGACGATGGTTTAGCTTACAGCTGGGCACCAGTTGTTTCATTAACAGAAGCCGCAGGTTTCCTTTACATTGGAGTAAGTATTGAAGTAGCTTCTTACACTATCAGCGTTGAAGCTCCAACTTCAGTAGGTAACCAAATCTTCATTATTTATGGAGCAAGCGGTTCAGACTGGGATTCAACAGGTACAGACTTCTTTAAATTTGAAGTAGGTACAGATACTTATGACGATTGGGACACCGGCGTAATCACTTCAGGTGATATTGCAATTGATGCATCCGACACCTATTTCCTTGACATGGACTGGGCTTTACAACCAGATACATTTTCTGATGACGCTTCAGGTGTAACAGGCGGTCAAACAAGTGTACTTGCTGCAGCATCTGCAACATACTATAATATTCCAGTTGTTGAAATCACAGGTTTTAACGATGCAGAATACACTACACAATTAGCACTACCTGACTTTGGTAGCTATGAAGATAGCGCTGGAGCTACAGTATCTGGTGCATTTGTTGTACAGTCATTAACCGGTACTCTTAATCAATCATTTGAAGTAGTTCCTGTAGTAGGTTTACCTTCAAACGAAGTTAAAATCGATTTTCTTACTAATACAGGTGAAATTAAAGTAGGAGACTATCTTGTAGCAACAGAACTTGGCCCAAATGGTGAATCAAGACTTACAAAAATCAATAAGATAGTAAGAGAAGGTATTTCACCTAACCAACTACTTCACATCTACTGCGACCAGGATATTAAATTGTATCAGAATGACACACAGATCAAGAGATACAAGAATATCGAGGAAGTAACAGACGCATATAAGCTTTTCACGCTTAATGGCTTTACTTTAAATCCTGCGTACCACATTCCAAATGGTTCACAAGATAGAGTAGATGAGATTTATGCTGATACTTTAACTGATGATAAGAATCTTTTCCAAGCTCTTATCGATAAAGATATCATCTCTTATCGCTACATTGTAGATACATTTGGTCTTGGTATTCAACCGCAGTCTAAGTATCAACTAGCGTATCTTGCTAAAAGAAGACAAAATGCTCTTGCTATCTTAAATGCACCTTCGCTTAAGGATTTCAAAGAGTCACAGGATCCTAAATTCACAGTTAACGGTTCTGTAGAGTCTAGATTGATTTCTACCGGCGGTGATCTATTGTTGAATCCAACATTCACATACGGATTGCCATCTATAGCAAACGGTTCAAACTACTCAGCTTACTATATTCCATATCTAGTAATAAGAGATAGAGGTAAGAACATTACAGTTCCTCCAGCAGGTGTTGTATCTAACAACTTTATTGACAAATATACAAACGCTCTTCCTTGGTCTATCGTTGCAGGTCCTAGAAGAGGTATACTAAGCGGTAAAGGTCTTATCGGTCTAGAAACAAACTTTGCAAAAGCTGACAGAGATTACTTGGAGCCATTCGGTCTTAACCCAATCATCTTCCAAAGAGGCGTTGGTATCGAGATTCACGGTAACAAGACTGGTCAGCAAAATATCAAGTCTGCACTTTCTAGTGTACACGTAAGAGAAGTATTGATTTACGTACAAGACGGTATTGCTAACATCTTGAAGAATTACTTGTTTGAATTTAACACAGCTCAAACTCGTCTAGAAATCAAGACACTCGCAGATAACTTCATGGCTGGCGTAAAGCGCGACAACGGTGTATACGACTTCAAGAACGTAATGGACTTGACTAACAACACAGCAGATGTAATCGACAACAATATGGGTATTCTAGATACTTATGTTGAACCAGTAAGAGGTCTTGAAATACTTGTTCACAGAACTACAATTCTTAGAACAGGTGCAATTGCATCAGGATCATTCTCATAAACATTAAAAAAGCCCGGTGAAAACCGGGCTTTTCTAAAAAATTAGAAAAACCAATATATACCAAAAATAATCTTAATTAAAAATGGCAGGTTTACCACATTATAATAATTCTAAAGCCGCTACACAATTATTCGAACCAATACAGGGTAATTTGTTTGAAGTGACAATTCTTCCTCCGGGAATTGACGGTACTCTTCTTCTTGAGCACGTTAACACTGTAACCGGCATTGGAGGTGTCAACCCAGCGTATGACGCAGTTGTACAGAAATATAAGTTCGCAGAAAGAAGCTACGCTGGTATGCCAGGAAAAACTAGTATCGACGTAACAATTCAGTTCTCTTTGAACTTAAATGACTCTAACCAGAACTACATTTACAAAACACTTAGAGACTGGTACAAGAAGATCTATGACCCTGCTACAGGTGCCATGGGTATTAAGAAAGATTACGTTGGTACATTGATTATTGTGATGTACGACCGCCAAGGTAATATCCACAGAAAGCTTACACTGCTTGATGCATTCCCAACAGGAGGTGTTAATTTCGCAGATGGTTTAGATTATGGTGCACAAGATCCTATCACACTTGACATGGTTTACAGATGTGATAACTGGACTGAAGAGAACAACTAATTTTTTAATTCATACACTGAAAAGCCGGAAGAAATTCCGGCTTTTTTATTTTACAGTCTATATATACTATGATAGTATAATACTATGATAGTATAAATAAGTCAAACCCTAAAATGGCACGCGATGAAAGTAATCTTACAGAACGTATACAAGTCCTTCTATCTAAGGAAGATCTTAACAGATTACACACGATCATATACCAGGAAGCCATGTCTGAAGGTAAAAAACCTGAAACGATTTCAGCTTACCTGCGTATAACAATCAAGAATTTAATTGAAAATAAAACAACATCATATGAGTGAAAATCAGAATCCTAATGAAGAAGAAATGAAAAGAATCGCTGAAGAGCAAGAAAAAGAATTGCCTATCAGTGATCCGTATCTTGAAAATGCAAAGAGGTTAAAAGAGTCGGCTAAGAAAGATGGTTTAGGTAAAGTTGATACCAAACGAGGCAAAGGCGGCGCAATCGATCCTAACGAGTTAAATTCAGACATGGTTCTTGGTTATCATCCTTTGCACGCTGAAGATCTACCTTCACGTGGTTTATTTTATCCAAGTGATGTTGAAATTCAAATCAGACCCGCTAAAGTTGCGGAGATCAGACATTTCTCTACACTTCAGGAAAGAGATCTTTTTGATGTTGACGATAAATTAAATCATATCGTTCAGAACTGTATAAAGATTCGTACTAAAACCAGAATCATGAGCTGGAAAGATATTCTAGAAGAAGACCGTATATATGTTCTTTTAGCAATTAGAGCACTCACGTTCAGTAAAGGCGAAAACAAATTACAAGTCAAAAAGAACTGCCCAGATTGTAACACGGAGAACACTATAGAAATTGCTAACCAGAATCTACAGTTCAATACAATTCCAGATGACCTGTTAAAGTACTATGATGAGTACAACAGAGTTCTTTCTATACAGACAAAATCCTGTGGTACAATCTATCTTAAGCCACCTGCTATCGGTGTAATGCAGACTGTAACTAAATACATTCGTGAAAAAGAAAGACAAGGTGAAAACTGGGATAAATCATATATCCAGATTTTACCATACATTCAACACGAATGGAGAGGTTTTACAGAAAAGGAAATATTCCAAGGTGAAGTTGATTTCCAAGGATGGGATGATACTAAGTACACACTTCACTATAGATTAGCCGAACAAATCAAGGTAGGTGTTAAACCAGATGTATCTTGCGCTTGTAAAGCTTGCGGGACGGAGGTGACCGCTGCTATTAACTTTCGCGGCGGAATCAAAGATCTTTTCGTTGTTTCAGATATCTCTGGAGAACTTCTTTAAGGTTAAGTTTTACCTATACCACTATCTCAGAATACAGCCAAGTGAAATTGAAGCTTGGCCGTATTATGAGCTTGAGTATACGATAGAAAACTTAAAAGACTTCTTAGAAAAGAAGAAGAAGGGTGAAGACGAACAAAACGATAAGTATAGTAAGACTTCTACTTCTAACGATATGAGGCGTCAACAACAGGCAATGAGTAGTTCAATAAATACACCAAAGATGCCTAGTACTCCCTCGTACAAAATGCCGAGTCCTAGCTTCAATATGCCCAAAAAATTCTAGTGATGGATGGCGTTTAGCATATTTAAGAACCCGTTTGAATCTCTGTCTGCAGAGGCTCAATCGTCTATGGTTAAAAGTCTTGAAGATATTAAAGATTACTTTTTTAAAGGTAATACTATAGTTGACGCTATCAATGGGCTTTCTACTTTACTTACAAAAAACATACAAGCACAGGATAAGTTAACACAAATCCTCCTTAAACGTCAGGAAAAGCAAATGACGGATAAGGATCAAAAGGAAATGATTAACACCATGAAGCTTTTCGGTCCTGCCATGGAGCGAATTGTCGGTGCTATTAAAGATTATTCAAAAGTACCTGAGGATGCTGTCGATAAATTTATACTTGCTATTGAAAAAATAGCAAAAGCATTTGAGAGCGCTAAAGATTCAATGAAAACAATACAAGAGGCAGCCAAGGGTTTAATGTTTATGGCTCTTGCAATTGTCTTATTTGGTTTAGCACTTCTCATCGCAGGACCTATATACATAATGGCATTGCCGGGTATGATAGTGGTGCTGGGTGTTGTTTTTGGAACTCTTTACTTATTCACGAAAATACTTCCTAAAGATAGTCAGAATATATTAAACGGAGCAAAAGCCCTGTTGTATATGGCTGCAGCGATTCTTGTGTTCGGTCTTGCTTTATACTTGGCCGGATTTGTATATGCTCAATTATGGAAAGGTATGATAGGTATAATACCTATACTTATGACAATCGGCGCTCTCATATTTATAATGCGATTTATGTCAGGCTTTGATAAAACAATCAAAGAAGGTGCAATGGCCTTGTTAATAATGGCCGGTGTTATAGGTCTTGTAGGTCTGATATTATTTTTAGCAGGTCTTGTGTACGGTGAACTATGGAAAGGATTTGTAGGTATGATAGCAATATTACTTACAGTAGGCGCACTTGTTGTTATAATGTCTCTCTTAGATATGATGAGCGATACAATCATGGATGGAGTTAAAGCTCTGTTATTTATGGTTTATGTTATAGGTATCACCGGTCTAATACTGTTTTTAGCCAGTTTTATATATGCTGAACTATGGAAAGGATTTGTAGGTATGATAGCAATACTTCTTACAATAGGCGCGTTAATAGGTCTTATGTTCCTTATCGATATGCTGAGTGATACAATCATGGATGGAGTTAGAGCCCTAGGATTTATGGTTCTTATTCTTTTCTTGACAGGTGTTGTTTTATATTTAGCTAGCATAATATACAAAGAATTATGGGAAGGCACAATTGGTGTAATGGCTATACTCTTAGTTATAGGAGCTCTTGTAGGTTTAATGTTTTTAATTGATATGATGTCGGATAGCATCTATGACGGTGCGCTTGCTCTTCTAGCAATGGTAGTAGCATTTGGTCTTACTGCTCTCGTTTTATATCTGATAAGTGATTATGCAGATGAAATGATGGCAGGCTTAGGAGCATCATGGCCTATACTTATTTTGATTGTTGCACTTGTAGGAATAATGTTCCTATTAGACAAGCTGAAAACTAATATAATTATGGGAGCCCTATCTCTAGGCGTAATGGCAGTAGCTGTTTTAGTTTTAGCAGGAGCTCTTTATGTATTAAAAGCAGTAGAATGGACTTCTGCTGATAGTTTATCGCTTTCAGTTTTACTATTAGTTCTAGCCCTGGTTGGTACAGTATTAGGTGCTTTAATGCAAGCTGGTCTTTTACCTCTTTTAGGTGCTGCAGCACTTGCAGCAATAGGTTTAGCAATTTTACCTCTAGCATTCGGACTTAAAATTTATAAAGAGTCTGGTTGGACAGATGCTGACACAGGAACTTTAAGCCTATTAGTAACTTCATTAGGTTTAATTGCAACAGTACTGGGTAATCCATTTACAAACTTCATGACCCTATTAGGAGCGGCTGCAATGGTTGTAATAGGTGCAGCAATGGTTGATATTACAACAGGATTAAAAACATTTAAAGAGTCAGGATGGAAAGATTCAGATAACGAATCTTTTGTAAACGCAATGGCTTCTGTTGTTAAAGGTTTTGCTATAATGTGGGATAAGGGTATACAAGCTGCATACGGTTTACAACCATTTGACTCGCTTGATGTATATTTTGGAGTTAAGGCTCTTAGTGGAGTTGGTAATATAATGACCAGCATGGCAAAAGGTCTTAAAGACTTTGCTTCAATGCAATTCGTAGAATTTGAAGTAGTTAAAGATAAAGATGGTAATGCTGTAGTTCAACCTAAAGCTGTATATAAATTAACTAACTCTGATATTGAAAACGCAGCCAAGAATTTTGCTTTTGTCATCAATACAATATTGAATCCTATTAAAGAAGTAGGAAAAGCAGAAATGGAAGCTTCAAGTTGGTTTTCAGGTGGAGCTATTTCTACAGGTATTAAAGCTCTTACAGGAGTAGGTAATATCATGACAGATATGGCTAAAGGTATACAAAGCTTTGCCGATCTTAAGTTTACAACATATAAAGTCGTTGATGGTGGAACTGCAAATGCTAAAATAGTTCCTGAATCTATAGTACAATTAACAGATGCGCATTTTAAAGCAGCAGGTGACGGTTTTGGGAAAATAGTAAGTGCTATACTTGATCCTATCAAAAATGTAGGTAAGGCGGAAATGGAATCTTCAAGCTGGTTCAGTGATGGTGCTATCAAAAATGGTATAGCAGCACTGACAGGTATCGGTAACATCATGACTGAAGTTGCTAAAGGTGTACAAAGTTTTGCCAATCTGGAATTTACAACATACGAGGTTGTTAACGCTGGCACGGCAGATGCTAAAGTAGTACCTAAAGGAATTTTTAAAGTAGGTGATGCAGAGTTTGCAGCAATGCAAACAAATTTCGGCAAAGTACTAAATGCATTTCTAAATCCATTTATTTTAGCATCAGCCAAAATTGACGAAAACGAAGACGAAATTGAGACCGCAATGGAGTATTTCGGTAATATCACGAAATCCATAAATGAAATAGCAGATGCTGCAAAGAAATGGGCTACCGATGTTACAGATGCCGGCGTACAGGATAAATTATGGTCAGTATTCCCAGTAATGGATTCAATTATAAAGCCTGTTTTATACAATGCACTCAAAGTTAAAGAGAATAAAGATGTTATAGACACGTTCTCAGATATACATGAGGATATTATAGAAATTATAGGCAACATAGGTGATGCCGCAAAGAGCTGGGTAACTGAAATTACAGACACTGGAGTTCTTGAAAGAATATACACGATGCCATTAATTATCGATGGCATTGTAGAAATAATTAGAAAAAATGGCCAAATCTATAACGATAATAAAGAAGCATTCTTGTCATTCCTATTCTTATTCAATGAAGGAAAAGGTATAGAAACTATTGCTAAGATTAGAGAAGAAGCTGCACAGTGGGCCAATTTCCAAAATCCTGAAAGACCAGGATACGCATTTGAACAATTTACAAGAAGTGTATTTGATGCTTTCAGAAAACCTGATTACGTTTCTGTTGCAGCTAGATATCAGAACTTCACCAATAACATGGAAGTCCTGATTAAGGGTTACGACAAGATACAAAAGGTAGCAGAATCATTTGAAAGAATTGCCGAAGCATTCGGTGAAATGAAAGAGCACATTAACGGTATGGAACTTGAGCGTTTAACTCAGGTAACTAACTTAATGGGATTCTTAGATAATCTGGCTAACGGTAGTGCAAATGATATCGTTGCAGATGTAGGTGAAGCGTTGATAAAAGGTATGGAAACCCTTAAGGATATCTTAATGGAGATTAAAGACCAGCTAGCTGTTGAAGCACCTTCTGCAGCACCTGCCGGCGCAGTAGCCGGCGTAGGTCCTGGTACAACAGCTGCACCTACACAGCCACAGCAAAATCAACCACAGAAACAGGATATGAGTTCAGTAGTAACTGCAATCAATAACCTTAAGACTGCTCTTACTTCAACAGGTATTAAGATCAAAGACTCTGGCTCTTCTACACCTGTTGGTAAAAAATAAGGCACTTAACAAAACAATAAACCCATGAAATTCAGCGTAGGACTAAATTTTGAAGATTCTGTTATAGCAGAGATTTTTAGTAATGAAGAAATGACGATGGAGGTTTTTTCAGAAAATGTTTCCGTGAAAAAGCTAACTGCTGTACTTGATGATACTCGCAAATTTGTTTTCGAGATTACAGATACATTAACAGAGTCTGAAGAATATGAATTTGTATTAGAGCTGCCAGGTAAAGTCGGCGGATATTTACCATATAATATAACTGACGTCTTTACCTATTCAGATATAGATCAAGACTACGGTAACATAGATGATATAGTACTAGCAAACAGGATAATTACGACTCAAGATATTTTACAAAGTAAACAAACTCTTACAACCCTTAAGCAAGAAGTTGAATCAATTTCAAAATCTTATAAAGATGAGTTAAAGTATTATGAAAATCTTATGAAATACTCATTGTCATCTGAAATGCTGGTTGAGGTTGTAACAGAACGTGAGGTTACAAATATAACAGGTGCAGATGGTCTAGTTGAAAGATTATATCTTTTACTAAACGACACAGTATTACCTGCAATGAATCATTATAAAGACGTTTCACGTCAACACTATCATAAATACAAAGATCTTGAGTTTTCTCTTAACCAGATACTTAAAGATTTCCCAGAAGAGATAAAAGATGTAGAAACCAGACTGAATGGATAAACAAATCTAAAAGCAGCAATAAACTTTTACTTTTGTAAAAAGCATTGTATATTTACAAAGTAATTATAAATGGTCCCGTAGCTCAGTTGGATAGAGCAACAGATTTCTAATCTGTGGGTCGATGGTTCGAGTCCATCCGGGATCACAAGTAAATATGGAAAAACTGCAAAAGTCTTTCAAAACAGAAAACTATTTAATAGTTTTACATAAATACTAACACAAACGTTCTTTATTTATTAGATATCCATTCTTTTAGTAAGTCGTATTCCCGCTTCGGTGACGAATATGAACACTGAAAAGAGATAAAAGATATTGGCGGCCTATAGTCATCAAATAAACCGGGAAACCGGTATAAAGTGAGCAACCTATCGTAAAGTTGTTTGCGGCCCAAGTTAACTTCGGTTAATTTGGACTTAAGTAGGCAAGCGAGATATCACAATTCCTGAGTATCTGAGGGTAACACTGTAGGAGAAATGGAGAGGTGAATTGGCAATGTGGGTTGTCAGTTTGAGCTCGGAAGAGCAATAAGAATAACTCGTAGAACTTTGCAAAAAGTATGCCCGTCCAGGTATATCATTGCGTTGTTCAATATCAGAGAGGACTTAAAGCCGAAAGGCATGTTGAAGTACAAGTGGTGTTGTTATCAGCCCTGTTAAACATCTACCAAGATGCTTGACTTGAAGTATTCTTAAAATATCGAGATGGGGACATTTCAGAGAGTAGTTAAGTATTGACTCTGACAAAATCAGGGTTAGCTTGGTCGACGGACCACTACTTTCACAAATCCACACACGAAAAACTTAATACTTTGCATTGGTAGCAAACACTATTATTACAACAATTAAGCAAAAGTGTCCGTCAGTTGCAGACGAAAGGTGCTTACTTAGTAACCGGTTGTCGGTTGCCGCAAAAGGCCGCAAGTCTAATGCGATTTTTTAGAAAGCTTTATAGCTCCGCAAGAGCGAATCAGATCGGCAGATTTGAGTAGATGTAAGTATAAAGAGAGTAGTCTAAACAAGCAACTCAAGGAGTGGTACACCTAAATTACCAGCACTGTTAGAATAGTACTCAAAAGGCACTGGACAAAAGAGGAATCCATAATCTCTCTAAAGATCTAACATTTAAACGTATAGTCTCAGCGTTAATTTATTTTTAAACCGTGGGATAGAGCAGCTGGTAGCTCGCAAGGCTCATAACCTTGAGGTCGGAGGTTCGAGTCCTTCTCCCGCAACAAAGTTAACAGAAGGCGGTATTAACCGCCTTTCTTTTTGTTTAATATATAGCCTACTAAGGCGAGATAGCTCAGTTGGCTAGAGCGTTGGATTCATACCCCAAAGGCTGTGGGTTCGAATCCCTCTCTCGCTTCAATGTTTGAATTGTGTGGTTCGTTCTGAGCCAAGAGATTAAGTTCTCTGCATTATTGAAATCTTATTTTCAAACCATTTACACCCTATGAGACAATTTATTCTATCAATATTTCTTTGCCTGTCCGTTTCTATCGGATGGTCTCAGCACGATCTAGCTGAAGAAACAAATCAAAATGATGCCTATTACATAAGGACACTTGAGAGAAAAGTCGAGCTCATGTCTGACAGCATAAATAGGCTGCAACATGGTTTAACAATTTCTAAAAGAATAATGTTAACAGAACATATAAGAAAAAAAGCCTGGATAAAAGTAGTAGCTGCAGAGACTGTACTTGTAGGTGGTGTAATTCTAGCAATTGCAACCGGTCTTATTGTACCAGTGGCCATGGGCGTTGCAGCAGTTGAATTATGTTTACTCGTAGAAGGAAACTATAGACTAAACACCAGGCAATTAAGAAAACTGAAAAAAGAAAATCCTGAAAAATTAAAAACCGTCCTTTCTCTAAACAAAAAACAAAAATAAACCACCCTAATGAAAAAAATCGTTTTATCGTTTTTGTTAGCTGTTTCTGTACTATTCGGCCATGGCCAGGATCTTATAGAAAATGCTAATGATCAGGTACTATTGACGCCAAAAGAGTCTAATGGTAAAAACCTGATTGAAAGTTTTTTTGAGTTTTACAACATCGAAGTTGTAGAGCATTTCGATAAACTTAATGTTTATCTTGTTAAAGCCAATGATTATGAAGATTTCTATGATAATTGTCAGGCTAGTGGTCTTTTCCAAATTGTTGAAAAAGACAGGGTTGATACCCTAAAAATGGACTATTTACCAAATGATCCTGAATTTGCATCATGTTGGCATCTTGCACAATCAAATGACAAAGACATTGATGCAGATGAGGCATGGGATCTTTTACCAGATGGTCAGCAATGGGTATCAGTTGCAATGTTTGATGGCGGTCTAGATCTAACACATCCTGATCTTGCCGGTAACACAGACAGTCCATTCAATGCAGTTAATGGTACAACTAACGTCGGATATGTTAATTCATTCGATAACCACGGCACAGCTTGTTCCGGTACTATTGCTGCTGTAACAAATAATGGAGTTGGTGTGAGTAGCGTTGGTAATAACAAGGTAAAAGTTATGCCAGTGAATATCATGTCTGCAGTATATGCTGGTGGAGCTTTTAATACCTCAACTGCTATTCAAGTTGCTGCAGTAAACGCCGCAATGGCAAATCCTAATTGTGTTGCGATTGCAATGTCCTATGCCGGTAGTAATTATTCAGCAACACTGGAAAATGCATTCTTAAATGCCAGAGCAAATGGCCGAGGTGGTAAAGGCATGATGGTCTTTGCCTCTTCAGGTAATGGTTATAGCGGCACTGCTGCTCAATATCCTGCCAATTACAATGGAGTATGGGGAGTAGGTGCAACTACAAGTTCAGATGTCAGATCTTCATTCTCTAACTTTGGTCAGATCTGTGACATATCAGCACCTGGTTCAGCTATTAGAACTACTGATCGTGTAGGAGCTGATGGTTATAGTTCAACAAGCTATACTACTATTAATGGTACTTCATTTAGTTGTCCTATTACAGCTGCAGCATCTGCAGTAATTGCTTACAAGAACTGGGAACTAACAGATGATGAAATACTTTCAATACTTTCATCAACTTGTGATAAGGTTGGAGGCTATTCATATACAACAGTTACTGGCTGGCCTTACAGTACACGTAGTAATGAACTTGGTTATGGTCGTATCAATTTGAAGAATGCAGTAGTTGCAACTCCTGGTCCTGGTTCACCACCACCGCCACCGCCTGCACCTAAACACAACTTCTTTGTCGAGTCTTTAAACGTTACACCTTCAGTTGTTAACCTAGGTGAAATCATTACAGTTACATTTAACGTTAAAACAACTCAACCTAATCTAGACTCAGTACAGGTATCTACACAGTATAGATATTCAACCAATTCTATATGGGGCGACAACGACGATATTATTATCGGCACATGTACCTCGATCTTAGGAGATAGCATTGCATCTGAATCTGAAGCATTTACATATACTGTAGGTGGTTTTGCAGGAATAAGATACATTCTGGCCAAGGCTAACTTCGATAACGCAGCAATTGAGGAAACTAGCAGTGACAATACTTCATTTAAAGCATTCACTGTAAATGATCCATCATTCTTAGGTACAGATATTAAGGTTGAATTTTCAATGCCAATTGCGAATCCTCTTACAACATCTGCACAGATTGTAAACATGCAATGGCGTATTACTAATCTAGGTACAACTACTGTTACTCAAGTTAATTTATCTAGAAGATGGGTTAATTGTCCTACAACTAGTTATATGCCTTGTGTAAATAGCTCAACATGGAATGGCGTATTATTACCAGGTCAAAGTGCTCTAGTTCCTGGTGTAAACAGCGTTATGAGTGTAAACCTTTGCCATCCTAATGGTTGTGCAATACCGGTAGGTTCTTCAAATATCTACAGAGTAGATGTAGTTTCTGTTAATGGTTTTTCTGGTGACGGAAATCCAACTAATAACAGGGTTGAATTACCTATAAGTAGAATTACAACAGCAGAAGAAGGTATGATGGAAGGCAATGGTATAGAAGAAAAGGAATTGCCGATATCTACACAGTATTACACAATTACTGGTGTACTATTGGATATTACTAAAGAGGAATATCTTCCTTTCGGAATATACATTGCTAAATACAATTATACAAACAGAAGCGAAACTGAAAAGATTGTAATTAACAAATAACTGCAAATTTACTGAAATTTTCAATACCAGTTAACTGAGAAAATTAGATGCCTGTATTCAAAAGATGCAGGCATCTTTATTTCTATAAAACAGAAAACTACTTTGAAGTATAAAATAAGATAGTTATATTTATAACATCATTCAAATGCCGAGGTGATGGAATTGGTAGTCATGCTGGTCTTAAACACAAGTGGGCAGAAACGCCCGTACGGGTTCGAGTCCCGTCCTCGGTACTAGCCAACTTAAATAAAAGCAAAACGGTGTTCAAAAAATTCGGTGGTCAAAGAATAGAAGATGTTAGCCTGTACGTAAAAGAGTATTTGCAAAAATATCCTGACGTAAAAGTCTACATAGGTACCGACTCAGTTCAACTGAAAGCGGCAACTAATTATGCCACTGCAATTTGCCTATGGCATGTTGGAAATGGGGCACATGTTATCTTTCAAAGACAAAGACTTGAAAAAACTAAAGATCTTTTTACCAGACTTTGGATTGAAACTGAACTGTCTTTAAATGTAGCAAATGAATTAAGAGACAGTATAGGTGTTGAGTCAGTAGTTGACCTTGACATTAACCCATCTGAAAAGTACAAATCTAATATGGCGCATGATGCAGCAATCGGTATGGTTAAGGGATATGGCTTTGAGGCCAGGGCTAAACCAGAGGCATGGGCAGCTAGCTGTGCTGCAGACCTTCTTTGCAAAGGCTGATAAATAGAATATGAAAACTCTATTTATAGCCTTTGCTCTTTTCTTTTGTTCTTGTACTTATACAATAACATATAACTATAATTATTGCGGTCAAGACAGTACTGTTGAAAAAAGTGTCGAGGTTACTGGCTTCCAAGATCCAATTGTAGAAGAACCTCTAATAGAAGAACATGTCGAACAAGAGTTTAATCGATATGAAGAGAACTTTACAGATACTGTAATCCACTAGAGTATTCTATTTGAATATATAGACTAAATAATAATATGCAACATGGCGAATAGAAAGACTTTAATGTTTGATGCAGATGCTTATATACCATCAGACGGTCAGCTTTTTAAATGGGATTCAAGCACAGAATCTGTTGTACCCGCCGCAGCACCGAATCTTGCTGGATATACGGGTCAAAGTACTGGTACAGGTGCTGTATCAGCAGGTTCTTTTTTCGGCGGAACCAATGAAACATATGCCATATCAGGTCATGTTGCAGTAACTGTATTAACACCGGGTACCGGCAGTAGCTATGTAGCAGGCGATACTGCAGTATGGTATCTTCAAGGTGCTATTGTAAAACACACTACAGGTGGATCTTTCACTGCATATCCTACAGTTTATGCAACAGGTGAAGCGCCTACTTACGACTTTAGTGCAGGTAATAACCTATTTTCTGCAGCAACTATCTCTTTAAGCGCAGCCAGCGGTACAGTATATCTTACTTATACACCAGAGGTTAGCGGCACTACTACAGTTGCTACTACCGTCGTAAACATTTCTTCACAGCTTATCATTACAGAAAACGCATTTGTATAAACAAATACTCTGTTTTAAGTATATAGATCATATGGGCCCGACCAGGAATTGATTGGCGGTCGTAGTTCTTTGAGATGCAGGCGGTCTTAGATGGAAAGACCATAATCACCTATCAAGCCAATAAACGGCAATTCTTATATCACAGCAGAGGGTGACCTCGTACTTGACGGCGTAGCTGTTGAGTTTGCTTCAGAGTTTGCATTAGCAGCCTAAGCACTTGGCGGCAACTGCCAAGATTTAAAGAAAGTTGCGCACTCATGAAATTCGGCTTATACCGAAGAGTAGATGCCACTGAGCATTAAGTGGCCAAATAAATGCAAAAACCTTTTATCTCAGATAAGGCTAAAATCGGAGATATTTTGTTAGTTTAGAAAAATTGACTAAGCCTGTGAAAGAGTCCTTATAATTAACCGAACAAGACGTGGGTTCGACTCCCACCGGGTCCACCATTTAAAGCGATCAAATTGATCGCTTTTTTCTTGTCCGGTCACTAAACAATACAGTCTTAAACGTTATAAAGATCATGAACAAAAGGATTATTTTAGTCGGTAAAGCCGGCTCTGGTAAGGACTTTATGAGAAAGAAATTAGAGTCCAGTAATTTCAAATACGCAACAAGTTACACAACAAGACCTGTAAGACAAGGTGAAGTAGATGGCAAAGATTATTTCTTTATCACTGATGAACAGGCCCAATCTATGATTGAAAATGGTGAATTTTTTGAATATGTACCATTTAATGGCTGGATCTATGGCACAACCTTAAGCCAATGGAATCAAGAAAACGACGAGTCTGTTTTCATCATGACACCAACTGGCCTTTCACATGTGGGTCCTGATGACAGGAAAGAATGCTTTGTCATCTATGTCGACATTGATAAAGATATCAGAAAGGAAAGGCTGCTAAACAGAAACATGCCAGGTGATAGTCTCGAAAGAAGAATCGAGGCAGATGAATTAGACTTCTATAATTTCACTAACTATGATATTCGAATTACTAATCCAGACTTCTGAAACTAAACAAATCTCTTTAATATAAATCAAAACAAATAATATAAAATGGCTAAAAAAGTAACAACTGAAGCAGAAGTTAAAGTAAATGCTTCACAAGAAGAAATGGTAACCATCATCATGATTAAACCGTCTGATGCTAAAGAAATGAATGATGAGACTTTAAAGTCTGAGCAAATTCGCTATAATGATATGGCAAATAAGTTCGGAGAACTTCTTAAGACTAAAAAGTACGGTGTTAAGTTTGACGACATCAAAGATGCAAAAACATTGCTTAAGCACTTTGAGAAAAATGTAAAATGGACACATGCTGAAGCTCCTCTTTTCGTAGCAGCTTATCAAAAGCTTAAGGATGCTATCACTGGCGGTCTAAATGAAAATGGTGAATTGCCAATCGATGGTCCAGCCCTTAACGGTATCTACCAGCTTCTTTTGAAAACTGAAGGTGTAGGTTTCTTTGCAGTTCGTGATTACATGTCACTTCTTACACTTACAGGTGAAGGTATTTCAAATGCAATGCGAATGATGGTTGAAGATCAAAACACCTTAAAGAGCATTCACGTAAATCTCAGCGTACTTGATGATGAGACAAATGCTCGTCAAATGGGTATCGAAGTAGAAAATTTAGAAGAAGTTAAACACTAAAAACTATGATATTTTTTATTGAAGGTTTATCAACAACTGGTAAAACAACCCTTATCAATAAGTATCTAGAGCTATATGGTAACGGCGCCATCCGATTCAAAGGATCTGGCGCCGTTAACATTGGCATGCAATCCAGATGGCAAGATTATAATTTCTGGATGCACAACATCATTGAACGATTAGATCAGATGAATGAATATAAAACCGCAATTCTTTGGGATCGTGGTATTACAGATACTGTTTACAGTGAAGACGATAACTATGCAACAGAACTGCTAAGAGTTGCTAAATCACATATACGTAAAGCAGTTATCTATATTGATGCTCCCGGTACTATCTTAAATCGTCGTATGACTAAAGAAGGTAGTGATGCACAAGTTCATAAAGTTAAATACGAAAGTACTATACAGAGCTTTGATACCCTAAGAATCACGCTTTCAGGTGAAGCTTTAATCACTGATGAACATGCGCAGTTAATGCATCAATTTATTACAAGCAAATTATGAGCTTAAAGAAAGATTACAAAGATGTTATTGCCAGGGTTAATTCACTTCGAAGAATTGACCCAACTGGGGATCTAAACAAAAGGGTAAAAAGAGTTGCAGTTATATTAACTGGATCTAGATCAGGTTCCAGTCTAATGAAAACAGTTGTATCTAAAAGCAATGATGTTGCATATCTTTCAGGTGAAGAAGAGCCATTTTTTATCCTGACGGGAAATGGTTTTCCTTGGTCCAGTGATAGCGACGGTTTTGATACTGTTAAAAACAAGCAAAAATTGCTTGACAACTTATTCAACGATCTTGGCATCAATGATAAAGTTTTTAATGTTTCAAAAACAGTACAAGACTGGCGTAATCGAATCCTGTTGCAATTTCCAGATATAGATTCCGACACTATAGATTACTTGCTACCTAAATATGTGTCAAAGTTTTATACTGAAGAAACTGATTACACTGAAGCATCGCAAAAACTCCTGTTTGCTCTTTTCAAAGAAAAAGCCGGCCTATATGATATATGCCATGGCAGTTATGACTTCATGTTACAAAGGTTTAAGATCGAAGAACCTCCTTTTGTAATACCACCTCAACGTAGACGTTTTACTGAAGCCGATATTGAAGACAAGGTTCTTGTTTTCAAAACTCCACAAGACTGTTACAGAATTGGTATATTTGAAGAGCTTTTCCCAAATGCTGACATCAAGTATATCCATTTGACCAGAGGCTTTGCACAAACAATAAATGGTCTAATAGATGGATGGCTTTCAGATACTGGTTTTTTCGCTCATGATGTATCAATCGTAAACGAAGAATTAAATATACAGGGCTATTCTGATGTTAAGCCCTATGGTAAGAAATGGTGGAAGTTTGATTTGCCTCCAAACTGGAAAGATTACAAAGATGCTCCTCTATATGAGGTATGTCTTAATCAATGGCGATCTGCACATACACATATCTTAAATTCAGGCAAGCAGGTTTTACATATTCAGTTTGAAGACTTCCTAAAAGATCCAGATAAGACAGTAAAGAAAATGACTGATTATCTAGGTATCAATGAAATTAAATTAGGTAAAATTCCAGTTGTAATGGCAACAGAAAAGCCGGAACAATTTAGATGGTTAAAAAGAAGTGCTCTAATAAATGAGCTAGCTCAGAGAAGTGACGTAAAAGAACTAATGAGTGCACTAAGTTATAAAATGGAACCAGAGTTATGGGTGTAAAAGAAACTAAAACAAAAAAGTCTAAAAAGACTAAAGAACAAAAAAGCGTAGACACGGGTATTGAATTGCTTCATGACATTTCTGCTCAGCCAGAGCCTGAACAGGAGGAAGCTAACTATTTCAAATACGGATATACAAACGAGTACGATAAACTCGAGACCTGTATGATCCATATTCCACGTCGAAATGAACTTGAGTATGTTGATCCTAAACGGGCAATGTACAAAAGCATTCCTAATTATGAAAAGCTGCTAGAAGAAGTTGATCAGTATAGAACTCTTCTTCAAGATCTTGGCATTCAGGTTTATGATGACCTTTATTTCCATGATACTGAGTACAACCCATTCCCTAATCAAATCTTTATGAGGGATCTGGCAGTTATTATGCCGAATGCAATTATTCTTGCTAATCCAAAGTACGACATCAGAAAAGGTGAAGAACGCAATCTGTTGGCAACCATGAGAAAATGGGGTTATATGGGTCGTGTGATTGAGCTTTCTAAGAATGCTACAATGGAAGGCGCTGACTTCTTTTGGATATCTGAAAGTGAAGTTTTGATCTCAGTAGGTAATAGAACCAGTGAAGACTTTGTGACTTCATTTAAGTTCTTCTATCCTAATCTAAAGGTTACTTTAGTTCAAGCAGCACCTGAAGGTATACCACAGCACATTCTTGGAGGTGCACATATCGTTGATAAAGATACAATCATTCAACGTAAGTCTATAATTAAACATGATCTAGGTTTTAGAAATACCATTCTGCTAGAAGAAACAGATGAGGTTGTTAACGGCTATGCTATGAATATCATAACCATTGCACCAATGGAAATCATCATGCCAGCAGGCAATCCTAAAACACAAGAGATCTACGAATCACACGGTATCAAAGTTCACACTTCACCGGCCAAAGAACTAGGTAAAATGGGAGGAGCCTTTGCCTGTATGACACTACCAATGAAACGAGGATAATTATGAAAATGTCAATGAAATATAATGAGGTTGAAAGTGCCTCAGCTGCATACATGTGGTTTTGTGACCTCATTAACAAAGAAGGTGAATACGTAACCAGTAGAGGTGAGCAGACCAAAGAGGTGTTAAATGCGGCTGTTCTTATTAAGAATATCCGAGATCGTGTTATTCCGATTTCCAATTTCAATGAACGTTTCATTTTACAGGAAACATATGATATCCTAAATGAGAATCAACCTAGGGTCATGCACTCCAAGGAGATGTTAGAAAAGACCATGGGTAATAGTTCTAACATCATGTTTTTTGGAAATGAAATGCGTCAGGCTTTTAGCAGATGGTCGCTTTTAAGAATCAAGAATCTTTTTGAAAAAGATAAGTACACAAGAAAAGCAATTTTAGATCTAGGTAATAGAAGACCAATTGTGCATGCTCCATGTATGATTTATGCACATTTTATCATCAGAGACAATGCACTTCACATGTTGGCTGAAACTAGGGGCACAGAAGTCTCCATGGGTTTTGTCAATGATATTTATTTTTATACTATTATCCAAGAGCTGATGTACAATTGGCTTCTAGAAACCTATCCTGATCTTGAACTGGGTACTTTCATGTATAAGACAACATCACTTCATTATTTTACAAATGATGAAGGTGGCCCACTCTGGTCACAAGACTTTACAACTGAATATCGATCAGGCCTATTTATAACAGATATGCCCTATTCAAAATACATCAGAGAGATGGGTGTACTATATCATTATGTAGATGCTTTCATGAAAGCAGGTGAAAGAGAAGATGTAGATGGTGGCATTATCACTACTTATAGAGACCTGAAATATCCAAGCATTGAGCATTTTGAATCCCCATTCTTCTGTAACTGGGCTAGAATACTAACAACACACGAATAACATGGCAGGCAACACCAGCATCTATAAAATTTACCATCAGGGCAAGGGATCGTTCTTTGCTAAGACGGCACCCGTAGAAGGTTTTGATATTAGTAGTTTTGCTTTTCAGAATTACCTATACAAAAAATTTGAATCAGATCTTAAGATTTGTGAACCTATAAAAATAGTTTCTGAAAAGCCAGATCAGGTACAACTTGTTTATAAATACATTCAGCATCAAGATTGGTATCTGAATGAAAATAACATCAAGACAATAGGTAAAGCTTTAGCTGAACTGCACAATTTTTGCCATGAAAAAAGGGACTTAATTTCACTGCCTGTTAAAACACCTGTTATTGCAATGGGCCATTGGGCAAATGTTGAAGATTGTTTTGAGAAAGAACTTGCGGTAAGTATAAGAAATGACATATATGCAACTCTTAAGCCCTATGATAGGGATCAGATCTGTATTCCTTTGCATAGAGACTTTAAGCTACATAACATTATTTCAGATGGCGATAATCTATACTTAATTGACTTTGACTTTGCCGCCGTCGATAATGTAGGTATTGAGATTATGTCTTTCATTATAGATTTTTATTACACTACTCGTGATGAAACATTAGTAGCTGAGTTCATAAAAGTATACAAGGAAAATTCAAAGCTCAATATAAACTGGGAATCTGTTCTTAATGATTACCTTGTCTATATGTGCGTTAATACATTTCCTTTTTATATGAGAGCACGAATTGGTGAAACCAACTTCAAGCATTTATTCAACGAACGTAACGGTAAATTAAATTTTACATACATCAACAAAGATTTTTTATATGAGAATTTACAAGGGTAAAACATTCGCAGAAGTTTACAGAAAGTCGCTTTTCGACTTAATCAATGATCCTGAATATTCAGTTTCTCCGCGTGGCATGAAGATAAACGAGGTGACCAATGCTGTACACATAGTTGAGGATCCAACCGGTTGCCTATACGAAAATGAAAGACGTGGTAGCCAGCTTAAATATATTGCTGCTGAAACCCTATACTACTTTGCAGGTCGTAGAGATCTAGAGTTTATCAAAAAGTATGCTGCATTCTGGGAACAAATAGCCAATGAAGACGCAACAGTCAATTCAGCCTATGGTAATCTTATCTTTACAGAGGTGAATAAGGCAGGTGTTACACAATGGGACTGGGCCTTTCAGTCGCTTGTAAAAGATAAAGACACTAGACAGGCAATTCTACTTTTCAATAAACCTGACTATCAATACTTTGGCAATAAAGACGTTATCTGTACCCTGAACGGTATATTCAACATCAGAGACAATAAGTTGAATTTTTCTATTCAGATGCGATCAAACGATGCTATACTTGGTACACCTACCGATTTTTCATTCTTCTGTCTTCTGCAAATGCAAATGCATAAGCTTTTAAAAGAAACGGCATATCCTGAATTAGAACTGGGTACTTTTACACACATGGCAAATTCATACCATGTATACGAAAGACACTTCAGTATGATTGCTGACATGATGACAAATTATTTTAAGCCAGTTGAATTTGAGCAAGTCGGCATCAACTTCATTGACGTTAACGGTAAACCAACACCTGAATTTACTAAATTACTTGAAGCAGTAGAACAGGGTAAAGATTATAAAACAGAAGATAAATTATTTAATTGGATATATGAAAAAGCAACAGCCTAAGTTTTTTGTAACCAGCGATACTTTTTTCGGTAGAGTTAACACAGCAACCGAGCGTGGATTTGCAACTGCTGAAGAAATGAATGCGGTTATGATAGAAAACTGGAACAATAAGGTTGCAGAAGACGATGTTGTAATACACTTGGGTAATTTTGCATGGACTCCAAACGACGTTGAAGAGGTTCTTGATAAATTAAACGGCCAACTTATTTTTATACTAGGTGACAAGGATCAAGCGCTTGCCAGAGTTGCAGAAGTTAATCCAGAAATAAAGTTACAAGGAGAGCAAATACTTTCACACGATAACGTTGTCTTATCCCATTGGCCTATGGAGATCTGGCCAGGTAAAGACAAGGGCTTTTATCATTTTCATGGTCACAGTAAACCAGACGTCAGAACAGACATCAAAGAAATGAAAAGGGTTAATGTATGCTGTGACCATTGGTCTTTAGCGCCAGTTGAAATAAAAGACACTATAGACCTTCTAAAAGATTTTATGTAGAGTTTACAGCAAGAAACTATTTGTTTAAACTATTTGTTGTTATATTTACATCATACATAAAACATATGACAGAAACTACAAAATCTCTTATGCTTGAATTTCAAGCAACCAAAACCCACAAATCTTTTACTAAGGTTTACAAGAAGCTTGCGCCTAGTCTTAAAAACTATATCAGAGGTATAGTTAAAGACCATGATGTAACAGAAGATCTTCTGGCTAATACTTTCTCAAAAATCTATACGAAAATAGATCAGTATGACCCGCAATGGCAAGCATCTACCTGGTCATATACAATTGCCCATCGCGAATGTCTGCGTTGGATCAAGAAAGAACGCAATACACGTGTTTCACTTTCATATTTCAATGAAAATGGTTCTGATGTAGTATCAGATGATGGCGATATGGTAATCAGCAACTCTAATACCAGCTTAATTGAAGTTGAAGGTTACAAATCTGAAGGCCAATGGCTTGAAGAAGATCACCAACTTACCCAGCAATATGACTTTGCAATTGAGTCTATTCAAAATCTCAAGCCAATGTATCGTGAGATCCTTACGGATAATCTAATAAACGGCATGAAATATCGTGAAATTGCAGACAAATATAAATTGCCATTACAGACAATCAAAAATCGTATCCGCCGTGCTAAACAGCTTGTGGCTGAAAGCGTGTCAGGTGAATTTGGTCAAATAGATATATGATAATATCAATAGATGTAAAATAGGCCAGGCAAACTGGCCTATTTTATGTCTAAACTTTACATAAAAATTCAATATAAAAAAGAAAGAGATATGTATTTAATAGATCTGTATAACGATATTATAGTATGGTATAAATATGCCAAAATTACCAAGGCTAATAGAAAGAAGCTTGAAGAGAATAGTCTCAGGGTAGATTGGGCAGGCAGGATTTATACAGTTGTAAATGTGCCAGATCAGCTTAAGAATTATCCTAACATCGAGATGTGGGTAATGCAACAGCTTGGTCCATACAACAAGATTTTATTAGAGTTAGGTGTAGCCGACTATTCATTTCCTGAAGTTCAAAGAATAGATGAACCAGGTGTAGATGCATATCTTGTTGTGATGTACCCTGAACTTACAAGTATAAGCATCTGGCGTATAATTTTAGAAATAGCAAAATGGATTGGTATAGTCGTTGTCGGTAAAATACTAATTAGTGTTTGTATAGACAATGGCGTATTTACCACAATCGGAAATTTTATTAGCAAGTATGTCTGAATTTAATATAAAAAGAGTAAACCTACTTGGTAAAAGATTTTACGACGTTGAAGGTTGTGGAGTTTTTCCAAGTGTCACTACTGTACTGAATACAACTGGTGATAAGTCTGGCCTAGAAAGATGGAGAAAGAGGGTTGGCGAAGAAGAAGCACAAAGAATAGGTCAAGAGGCCACAAGCAGAGGTACAGTAATGCATAAACATCTAGAACTATATCTAGGTGAAGATCTTACTAAAGATAAAAGCGAACTTCTTGAAATGTCTAAAGACAAATCCAAAACTGATGAGGAAATAAATCAGTTTAATGATAAAGCAAAAGATCTTGGTGAAGATCTGTTCATGAAATTCTATAAGCATGATGACTTTTTTCCTAGAATACAGGAGACTATATTTCAGGAAAAGTTTCTATGGTTTAATCAAGGTGAACTTGGATATGCAGGTACTGTAGATAATTTTAGTCTTCTGAAATGTGGTAAAAGAAAAGTCATAGACTTTAAAACCGCAAAGAAGCCTAAAAGCGAGGATTGGATCATGGACTATAAGTTACAGGTTTCTGCATACTCTATTGCAATATGGCAAAGAACAGGTATAAAACCCGACGGTTGTGAAATCTGGATTGCAAATGAGCTGACAGATGAGCCTCAAAAATTTGTTCTAAACTTTGACGAGGTCAGGTTCTTCTTTAGTCTCTTCAAGGACAGATTAAAAAGGTTCAACGAGATAAAGAGAAATGCTGAATTACAGGGTGTCAATATATAATTAAAATCAATAGAGGACAGATGGCACTCAAAAAATTTACACAGTTCATTACTGAAAAACAAACAGACAAGGAGCTTAAACAGCAGGCTGAAGAAGATCTGGGTAATGTAGTCGATACGTGCCCAAGATGTGGTAAATCTTTTCATGATTGCATTTGCCCTGAAATTGATTACTTCAGCACTGTAAACATATACAGAACACCGAAAGGTGAAATTAAATCAGGAAAAACCAAATAATATGATAAACACTTTAAAACAATGGTATTGGGCAATCACACTGGTATTTTGTGCCCTTTTATTTTTAGGTCAATGTAGTTCTAATAGAAGAATTGATGCCCTGAAAAAAGACAATAGTAAACTACAGGCAAAGGTTGATAGCCTACAGGCGCCACTTTCTGAAAGAGAAACAAAGGACATTATGCAAAACATTATGTTTGATTTTCTCATATTCGAAGATGATCTAGACAAATCAAAAACAAGCCTAACTGATATAAGAACTAAAATCGATAAAGACTAATGTTTAATCCAATCACTATGGTCCCATTTTTATCCAGCTGGGTCAAAAATCCTTTCAGCAAAAACAATCTAACAGGTACACTTCTTTTAGTTGCAATAATTTCTATACTGTTAAATGTCAAGAGTTGTAAAAGCAAAGCTGAAATGAAAGCTGAAATGGAGTTCCAGAAAAATGTTACAACCAATAATTACGAGGCCTTAAATGGCGAAGTAAAGACGCTTAAAACCAAGAATGGTGAATTAGAGTATTCAAAGACAATACTTTATACAGACATGGAAGGTCTTAAGAGCCTGAATAGTAACTTATATGAAGAGTTAAAAAAGGAAAAAGGCAAAGTTAAAGTTATAACAGATGTCGAAACTGTAATCGAGTATGTGCCAGTAACTATACCAAATACTGTTACATCTTTTGGCTCAGGTAAATATGGCTTATCATTTACTTCGACTTATAGAGATTCTGGCCTTTACTCTCAAATAGAAGGTATCAGTAAGTTCAATATTAAAGATAATGTTGTTTCTCCTGATTCTACTTCAATAACTAAGAACTCTCTTAAGATAGATGTAATTTATGGTATGAGAGAGATCGATGATAAAATTGAAGTATTTGCCAGAAGTGCATCACCGCTGGTAAGTTTCAATGAAATACAAGGTGCTTATATCATGAATAAAGGTAATACTCTTTTACCGGATGATAAACCTGTTTCAAAACCAATTAAGTGGTTGTTAGGACCGCAGATTGGTTATAACTATAACTGGCCAGCAGAAAGATCCAATATACAACTACTTGCAAATCTACAAAGAAGAGCGGGTAAATTTACTCTAGGCTTCCAAACAGGTATAGTAAGAGGCATAGAAAGCCAGCAAACGGATTTGAGATTAGGTCTCAGATTCCAATATAATTTATTTCAATGGTAAAATTTCTTTCATTTAAAGATTTTGTAGCAGAATCAACCCTAGGCGGACAAATGATGCCAAACATTAATTTTGCTCCTAATCTAGCTTTTGCTCCAATGTCTGAAAACCCGCAACCCGATGCAGGTGAACAAGATCACTTGAACATGCGAACTAAGATGAAAAAGAAAACTCCTAAAAAGAAAAAGAATGAAGAAAGATAATCTTATAAAATACGGTATCATAACAGTATTTGTCAGCCTATATCTGATAGTGTCGACCATCTCTATGATACACTCTATAGATTTTTTCGGTCTGTCTAACAGTTCAGGTATGGCTTTGGCACTGGCCTCTGCTTTTGAAATAGGACAGGTTGCTGCACTTTGTGGTATTCTAATTCTAGATAAAACAAACAGAGTTGTAATCTGGTTCTTGTTTTTGCTTTTAACGTCAATGCAAATCATGAGCAACGTTTACTTTTCATATAAGTATCTAGGCGACTACTCACAATGGGCTGAACTTTTTGGACTAACCGAAGAAGAACCTATTTTCCAGAAGAGAATGCTGGCAATTATTTCAGGTGGCATTCTACCTATAGTTGCCCTAGGTTTTATAAAATCACTTGTTGACTACATAAGACCAGGTTCTCCTGAACTTGAGCAAACAGTAAATGTTGAAAATAACGATAATGTAGTTACAATTACAGAAACTGAAGAGATTGAAACCCTGGGTGATAAATTTGACTCAACTATAAATATATCGGATGAACTTGCCCCTGTTAAAGAAGAGGCAGTAAGAGAAGTTGTAACTAAAAAAGTTGAGATGCCTAGAACGCCTGGTCAATATATTATAAAAGACCCAATTACAGGCGGTGGCAACATCAGAACAAAAGGAAAATAATAAATTCTAAATGGCAATTTGTAATGCAATTTCAGAATGTGGAACAATAACAGCAGCAGTCGAGTGTTTAGCAGCAGTCGTACAAGGTGAAAGTTATCACTATGAAATTCAACTTACTAATGCAGATGGTACACCGTTAGATTTAACACAGTACGATGCTATAGTAATGAAACTCTATGGTGAAGATGTCGATCTTAATTATGAACATCTTTACTATGGTTATTGGGGTTGGCCATTTCCTCTTAACAGTGAAGTTCAAAACGAGCTTTATGTTTTACAATCAACCGAATTACCTTCAGGTGAAACAACACCAATTATAATCAATGAAGGCATGTTAGCTTTTGACGTAGATTATGAGTTAACAAGATACTTCAGCACTGGTAAACTATACGCTGAGTTTAAACTTAAGCAACAAAATACTGGTACTGGTGGTTTTCTTGAACAACCTATCTACACAACAATAACTTGCCTAAAAATAGGAAATGTAAAAAGTTCTACTACAAGAGACTTTTTCTTCTAAATAAAGAGACGAATACATGCCTACACAGGGTAATGAACCGCCACAAAGGATAACAAATGTGCCGCCTACTGGCGTCATCAAATTAACTAGAGAGCTCCAGTTATTGACGCCTGTGTTAACCTCTGATGGTGTTTTTACTGATAGAATTACCCTTAACAATACATTTTTAGTTTTAGACTGGAATAACTGGCCTGAACTTGAGTATGATGTAGTCGATGATCTTTATCAAATAAGAATAGGTGCAGCTGGTACAAGCGGTACTGGTGGTATAGGTGTTCCTATTATAATCTATGACGAGGGTATAGAAATTACACCCTCAGTTTCTTCAGTAAATTTTGTAGGTGATGGTATTGTAGCAACAATTGACGATCCTGCTAATCCAGGTGCAGTTACTGTAACAGTGAATGCTATTGAGCCATGTTGCTCATGTGCTGAATGGGTTTTAGATCGAGCAGGTTTAACAACACTTACAGAGGGTAAAGCATCATTTGATTCTAATAATCCTACACTCTTTTCTCAAATATATTTGAATCCTGTTGATTCTTCAGGAGTTGACCAGACAGCGTGGATCAATAGCTTTTCTGCGACAAATGGGTTTGGCTACATAACAATTAAGGGTAAAGATAGCAATGCTTATGTTAATGCATATGTAGGAGGCTCTTTAGTATTTGGGACTACTGGTCAGATAACATTAAATTTAATTCTTAGTAATAATACTAACCTATTCCTAGTAGGTGAGACTATTTGTATATGCTTCACTCAAAATGGTGAAAACGGCACTAGTGGTACAAGTGGTGTAGATGGTACATCAGGTACATCAGGTACTACATTTGGATCAAGTGGTTCTTCAGGAACTAGAGGTACTAGTGGTACGAGAGGTTCAAGTGGCTCAAGTGGATCTTCAGGTTCAAGTGGTTCAAGCGGTTCTTCAGGGACTGTAGGTACTTCAGGTACTTCTGGCACCACATTTGGATCAAGCGGTTCTACAGGTTCATCAGGAACAAGCGGTAATGATGGGACATCAGGATCTAGTGGAGACAACGGTACTTCTGGGTCTAGCGGTTCATCAGGTACTTCAGGATCTACCGGAACTTCAGGAACAAGCGGTAGTGGTACTGCAGGTTCAAGCGGTTCATCAGGTTCAAGCGGTTCATCAGGAACAAGTGGTTCTACAGGTACTTCAGGTACAAGTGGCAATGGCACAGCAGGATCTTCAGGTTCATCAGGAACTAGAGGATCTTCAGGCTCAAGTGGTTCAAGTGGTTCAAGCGGCTCAGCTGGCTCATCTGGTACAAGTGGTAATGGTACTACAGGTACTTCAGGATCTAGTGGTGATAATGGTACTTCTGGTTCATCTGGAACTAGAGGCTCAAGTGGTTCAAGCGGCTCAGCTGGCTCATCGGGTACAAGCGGTAATGGTACAGCAGGTACTTCTGGCTCATCTGGCTCATCTGGCTCATCTGGAACTAGAGGCACAAGTGGTTCAAGCGGTTCAAGCGGTTCAGCTGGATCATCAGGTACAAGCGGTAACGGTACAGCAGGTACATCAGGATCTAGTGGTGATAATGGGACTTCAGGTTCATCTGGTTCATCTGGAACTAGAGGCACAAGTGGTTCATCCGGTACAAGCGGTAATGGTACTGCAGGTTCAAGTGGATCTAGCGGTAATAATGGAACTTCTGGCTCATCTGGATCTTCAGGTTCAAGTGGAACCAGAGGAACATCTGGATCGACAGGTTCATCAGGAACAAGCGGTAATAATGGTTCATCAGGAACAAGCGGTAATAATGGTTCAAGTGGTACCAGAGGTTCAAGCGGCTCTTCAGGTACTAGTGGTGTAGGTACAAGCGGTACTTCAGGTAACAGCGGGTCAAGCGGTACTAGAGGTTCTTCAGGTACAAGCGGAACTAATGGTCCTGCTGGCTCAAGCGGCACAAGCGGTGCTGATGGTGCAAATGGTTCTTCAGGAACTAGAGGTTCTTCAGGATCAAGCGGTACTAGTGGCGTAGGTACAAGCGGTACTTCAGGTGATAATGGTTCTTCAGGAACTAGAGGCTCTTCAGGTACAAGTGGTGCAAACGGTCCTACAGGTTCATCAGGTACAAGCGGTGCTGATGGCGCAAATGGTTCATCAGGAACAAGAGGATCAAGCGGCTCAAGTGGTACTAGTGGCGTAGGTACAAGCGGTACTTCAGGTGATAATGGTTCTTCAGGAACTAGAGGTTCATCCGGCTCATCAGGTACTAGTGGTGGCATAGGTTCAGCCGGAGCAGCCGGTACATCTGGTTCATCCGGTTCTTCAGGAACCAGAGGTTCATCAGGTTCATCTGGCTCGTCAGGTACAAATGGTGAAAGTGGTTCATCTGGTTCATCTGGTTCATCAGGAACTAGAGGTTCATCCGGCTCATCAGGTACTAGTGGTGGCATAGGTTCATCAGGTGCAGACGGTACAAACGGTTCTTCAGGTTCATCAGGAACAAGAGGATCAAGCGGTTCAAGCGGTGATACCGGTTCATCAGGAACAAGTGGTTTAGATGGATTATCAGCTGTTACAACAACTACAGGAGGCGGTGTAGTACCAGGTTCAAGCCTAGGATGCTATATCAATACCGGCCTAGCAGGTTATAATAACTATGTAACTACGGATCAGGCATATACTAATGCATATACTTCAATCACCGTTGAAAATGGCGGAATATACGTATTTGGTCTTAGCTGCAATCAAATCCCATCTGTAACTTCTCCGCCTCCAACTTTTGTTTCAAATTACGAATATGTATTTTTCTTTGGTGCTGCAGGTAGTGGTGGAATATACGGACCAGGCAATACTTTAATTACTACTTTCCCTGCGGGTACTGTAAGTACAGGATCGGTTATAGAAGTAATCTGGGATGGAGCAGTAGCATCATATATTATAGATGGAATTTTAATAGGTACTACTACTGTACCGCCAAGCTGCAATGCTCTTTACGCTTCTACAATACTTAACCTAAATGGTGACGAAGTTTGCGAATTTATATTTGCACCTGTCGGTCAAGGAGCAGCCGGTGCTGCAGGAACTAGCGGTACATCAGGTACTACACCATGTGGTGCCCTAGCTGCTGTAGAACTTATACAATGGGAAGATGAACAGCTGGTTAACTATACAAGAACAGCTGGTGTTGATAGTCCTATTATACATTTCTATGATCTTGTAGATCAGTATGACAGCCCAGCCAATATAACATTAACCTTAGACCCCAACTTATCAGCAACTTCAGATTGTACAGCAAAAAGAAACTGGAAACTTATATTCCCAGAATATCAAAGAGTTGATGATGGCACTGTATGGACTGTACAGCAGGCAGGTGCAGGTGTAACAACTGCAGCACTGGTGCAATATCAAAGCGGTATAGTTACACCACATGCCCTAGAATTAAATTGGGATCCTGAATACGCACTGGTCGGTGGTGAAATCGACCTGGCAATTGTTCTCGACAGATCTGGATCTATGGGTACAAGTGGTACAAGTAAATGGTACTATCAATCACTTGGAGTTATAGCCTTTATACAGGCTATGCAATCATACATAGCACAGGGAATGATACGCGTTTCTATACACTATTTTGGTAGTTGTGGCAGTGAAGCAACAGTAATCGGTTTAAGTGATAACTATTCTGCTATTTTAGCGGCAGCTAATACTCTTTCAGGTATAGGTTCTGCCGGCACTACTTATGTTTCAGGTGGCATGTACCTTGGCTGGGACGAAATCATTAATGATCCTATGTCTAGGCCAGGTGCACAAAAGGTTATTTTTGCGACAGGTGACGGAGGTGCAAGTGACTGGACCGGCGGTGTTTGTTCACCGTTATCAGGAGACCTTCCAACTTTCACTACAGCTATTAAAGCAGGTGACTACCCTACTTTAGGTTCTAATACACCTGTAGAAATATACACACTTACAATAGACATCACAGCAGGAGATCCAGATGATGTAAATTGGGAATCTATGTCTTCAGGTACACTGGAAGATGGTCACTATTTTAGAGCTGCATCTGGTACTATAGAACAGGATTTTGAAGACGCTACTGATAGTATTCTTTCACAAATCATAACCGGTATCGGTGCATACAGAATAATAAAGTATGAACTTGAAAACTTCATGGGTGACAAATACACCGATCCTACGGCAATTGGTCACAACTTCACCAGTAAGATTAAAAATGCAGTTTGGTTCTTTGATAATGTTGCCGACAGTGGCGGTGGAATAGGTAGTGCCACTATTATTCCAGCAGGATCTGTAATTTTCATTAAAGATGCCTTTGTTGTGCCTGAAGATGGTCTTACAGGTTTAGGCACGGATTTAGCAATAGGTTTATCTGAAGTTGATAACACAGGCGTTGCAATTAGCCAATTAACAGCCGACATAGATTTAACGACAGTTGGTGTCGCATCGGACAATACATTACTGATGATTAGAAATCCTCAGGCTCCATCATATTATTCAACAAATGGTCCAGCGTATGGTTCAGATAATGAAATATGCTTTGTGAGAAATAGCGTGCCTGTGATGTTATCTGTTAGCACAGACGCTAATACGACAGGAGGTTTCTGGGTTGTAGTTCCTTATATGACTTTAAAGCCAGATTATGGCCATGATGATATTGATACTACTTATGATCTTTGGGTTACAGGTGGTTGCGGTGCAGGAGGTGGAGGTGGTACTTCAGGTACTTCAGGATCATCCGGTACGACAGGACCCTCAGGTACTTCAGGATCATCTGGAACTAATGGATTAAATGGTACATCAGGTTCTTCAGGTTCTTCAGGTACTAGAGGTACATCAGGTTCTTCAGGTTCATCAGGTACTAGAGGTACATCAGGTTCATCAGGTACTAGAGGTACATCAGGTTCATCAGGTACTAGAGGTACATCAGGTTCATCAGGTGCAACTTCAACTAAAACACAATCTTTAATAGCTTCACATTCCCATGGATTAGAGGCTGATGGCCTATATTATTGTGGTGATTCTACAGGCGGCTGGGATGGTACAAACTGGGATATAAACATAACTTCATTTACAGAACTACCGCTAGAGGATTCATGGTGTTTGATACCCTTGAACAACACACTGACTGACGGTGCTGACGCCTACCTTTTATGTGGCACCGCATTTAACGCAAATGCTACTGGAACCCATTCGTTACAATGGCGTATTTTACAAACAGATTGTACAGAAATTGCCGCGGCAACACAAGCAAGTAAAGGCATTACAATAGAACAATGGGACACTAATTCTACGCCTTTTAACGGCGAGGGTTCATTATGTTTTTCCGACACCGCTAAAGCAACTGCGACATGGCTTGCATGTGACAGTTTCATATTAATTGCATTTAGAGTAGTCGGCGCTCCAACTGGCCTGACTAAAATAAGCTGGACTCTTAGCAACCTGGAAGGGTCATAATATAAACATTTTACCAGCTTTCTGTATAATTACTAAAAAGTAATGCAGCGTCTTTTAGTAATAACACCACATCTTTCCACGGGTGGTTTACCTCAATTTCTCTACAAGAAACTTACTGTACTTAAAAATAAATTTGAGATACATGTAGTCGAATGGGATGATATTACAGGTGGTGTTTTAGTAGTTCAAAGAAACTTAATCAGGGGTTTAGTTGGTTCTAACTTCTATACCTTAGGCGAAAAAAAGAGCCAAATCCTTGAGATTATAAAACAGGTTAAGCCCAATATAATTCACTTTGAAGAATTTCCAGAAACATTTATCGAAACAAAGCTAGCCCAACGTATTTTTTCAGATAAGGGTTATTACATTACTGAAACAACGCATGGTACCGGTTTTAGAAAAGAGGATAAACTCTTCAAAGCCGATAAGACAATGTTTGTATCTGACATTAACTATACCCAATATGGTTCAGTAGCTAACAAATCAGAAATCATAAAGCATCCTGTTATTAAAAACAGAGAGGCCATTTTGCTAGAGTTAGGTTTAGATCCAGAGTATTTTCATATACTTAATGTCGGCCTTTTTACACCTGGTAAAAATCAGGCCGAAATCATGGAATATGCAAAAAGGCTAAAGGGTGAAAAGGTTCAATTCCACTTTGTCGGCAATCAGGCAGGTAACTTCGAAGGCTATTGGAAACCTCTAATGGATAACCTCCCAGATAATTGTAAGATCTGGGGTGAAAGAAATGATGTCTACAGATTCTATAGCGCCATGGATCTATTTCTGTTTACTTCTAAGCTTGAAAACAGACCGCTTTCAGTGTTAGAGGCCTTAGCCTATAACATGCCGGTCATGATGTATAATCTAGATACCTACAGTGTTGAATTTTCAAATCATGAAGGTATAGAGTTTTTAACAACATTCGAAGAAAATCTAAAAAGAATCAATTCACTGTTCAGTAAAACTACAGAAGATAAGCCATTATATACGCCTTTTATTGAATTACAGGAAGCACCGTGTATTCCCTGTAAAAAGAAAATCACGGCGATGCATATACTAACTGACATTGATACACCACGTGAGATTAGATCAATGCAGTCTTTAACTAAATTAAAGAACCATAAAGTTGACTATATCCCGGTTATAAGCAAAAGATACACTGAATTACCTCCTGCTGAAACATGTGAATATCCGGAAAAAATAAGCATGGAACCGGGCGGCAAACTTACACCTGGTCACTATGGTTGTTATCTAGGTCACAAGAAAGCATTTGAAATGGGTCTAGAAACAAACAGTGACTTTCTACTTATATTTGAGTGTGATGCTGTGATTGATATGCCAATGAAGGATTTTATACAAAAGCTTAATTATGCCTGCACAGTGTTGCAAGAAACTGATCTTTTCTGGTTTTCGTTTGGCTTCCATAACAATGCTAACATTATAGAAAAAAATACAGGCTACTGGGTAGTTGATGGCTTCTATGGTGCACATGCCTATTTAATACCTAAAAAGTCATATGCTGAATTTAAAGAAATGTATGACAAGAGCAAATGGAACGTCGCAGACCTTTTATTTGTTGAAAAACTGAAACATAAAAAAGCAGGTATTTTTGAAAAGCCTATAACTTTACAGGCTGCCGGTTATTCTATACTTGATAAAATTGAAACCAATGACAGATACTAGAAAAGGATTTATAGTTACTTATTTTAAGACATCAGATCAGGGCGAGTCTATGCTTAAGGATCTGATTGACACAATATCGACTGAAAATTATTATCTGGTCCTGGCTGCACACTCTCCGGTTCCAGTTGAAATCTATTCAAAATGTGATTACTATATTTACCAGGAACTAAATGTTGTAGATGATAGAAAATACTCACATGGTGTAGCAGAAAGCAACCTGATAGATTTAGCCCTTCTCCATCTTGCCTACAAGGAAATAGAATGGACCTACAAAGTATGCTATGATGTTCAGATCAATGACGTAAACCATTTCAAAGAATGGATAAAAGAAGGTTATAATTTTGTAACATGTAACTGGGGTGAATACTATATTTGTACAAATTCTTTTTACGGTAATGTTGATTGGTTATTATCAAACATAAGATTCTATAAAAATATAGAAGACATGTTCAGTGATAATACGGTACTGGAAGCATGCTGGCAAATGTCAATAGAGAGAAATGGTATTAAAAATGAGGTATATTCATGGCCCAGTAAAACGGAGTTCTTTGGCCCAAACAAGATAGATGCCCTCTTCTATGATTATAATCAATTCCAATTCTGGTATAGTCCCGAAGAAGGTAGATTTTATATTCAGAACAATGGCCAGGGTGTTAAATGTGATGTCAAACTTTTTGACTACTATACGGACCTGTGCATGTACAGAAGTAATTTTAACCTTAGTCAAAACTCAACTTTCTGGATTGTTCCAAACAGACAAGAAAGTATACCAGATTGTAAAAATGGCTTCTATGCTGAATTTTATATAGGAGACCGCGTTGTTCGAAAAAACACACTTATTAAAGATTTTGATCTTAAGCATCCTTATTCTAAGAAGTTTAAAGCTTTTAAGAAAGGTGAAGAGAAATATGCAGAGTATCTGGAATTTGATCAGTTTTCAGGTTATAGCTATCTTGGTGTAAATATAAATGATATAAAAAACTTTGTAGATATTGGTGCCAATTATGGTTTTGTTAGTTTACCATTCATTGAAAGAGGTATAAAAACATATCTAGTAGATGCCGATAAAAGTAATATCGACTTATTAAATAGCATTTATGGTAAAAACAAAAACATAAAAATAATCAGCGACGCAATATCTGATATCGATGGCACTATAGATTTTTATCATGACGAAGATTATACTTTAGTATCAAGCATGGACCCAATCGGCCATGGTGGCAATGGTAATAGAATTAAAACAACAGTACCTTCTATAACTATCAACACCTTCTTATCTAAATATCTAGAAGAAGAAGAAATCGATCTTATGAAAGTTGATATTGAAGGTGCAGAATACGCTTTATTTAGGGCTGCATCCGATAATACGCTTCGTAAAATAAAAAGGATATTGATAGAATTTCATGGTAATGAAGATTATCGTGCCATGGAAATCATACAAAAACTTGCGAAAAGCGATTTTAATTATAAACTCTATCCTTGGGGTTTATCATCCGATTACATTATTGAAAATAAAATGGGTATAATTTATGCATACAGATAAGGTAAAATCTAAGAAAATAGGCAACTCTATTGAAGTTGAAAACATTACAGAACAGTTATTAGAGAACTGTATAGTTAGTGTAAGAAATATATTTTCAGGTGCTTTAACATTTGAAAAAGCAAGTTTTTTGCCAGGCGAGAAGAAGGTTTTTGAACTTGCAGGTCCTTCAACATTCAGGGACGAATGGTCTGATGGGCAAAAAAGCGTGAAGGTTTATAGTAACCATAAGCTTATACACTCTAAAACATTTGATGATAAAACAAAATGCTTTGTCGTTATATCAAACGATAAATTTGAAAAGATAGCAGAACAGTTAATCATCGGTTTAAGTAAGTATTCTAATGTTGACATATTACATTACACTATAGGCTATAAATCAAATCTTAACTACAGGTATTTACGGAACATTGAATTTGACCTAAAGGGAGATCTTAATGACCCACAGTATATGCAATTTGCAAAACCACCAGTATTTTTGGATGTCTTAAACAGAGGTTATAAAGCTGCTGTATTTATTGACGCCGATATTCAAGTAAAAAGCAACGTCGATGATCTTTTTAATTACATAGGTCAAATAGAAGATGGTCCAGTACTTCATAAATCGCCGCATGAATTTTCACTGGTAAATGGAATGTATGTGCCAGGTCCGATGCTCAGTGAGGCAATGGATATACAAAAACAAACTGCACCACAGGGAATTACAAACATAGTCATATTTAATCAGAACCATAAGGAGCTATTCACAGAATGGGAAAAGATATGTTTCTCTAAAGACATAGAAAGAATAAGAAAGGCTGAGTTTTTACATGATGAGCTTCTGTTAAATTGTCTTATGTGGAAAAAAGGTGTTAAACCTAAACTTTATTTCTTAACCCTAAATGTTTCAAATATAGAAGATGTAAAATTCTTTTATCACAACAAGAAAGAATATATTTACCAGGCAGATTTGAATAATTATAATTTAGGACTTTTATCACAATCCATTATAAATTATGAATCAGAGACTATATGCGGTTTCCATTGTGTTAAAGATCCTGAAGTTGCCAAAGGGATAAACAACTATATTTATAAACAAGAAGTTGGCTATAACTTTAGTGAAGAAATTTTAGATTTTTACGATAATCTTGAAATAACAGGAGATAGATTTTTTGAAAAAAGTAAGCCGCTCATTATTAACCATTATGTTGATGGCCCATTTTTAGAAATAAGAGGCGGCGAAGATAGAAATTTTAAAGTCCAGTTCTTAGACGGTAAATTAAACACGATATACGAATCAGATATATCTGGTAATATGTGGTCAGGTTCAAACATAAAATACTATGACGATTATACCACAAGAATCTTTGAAAACGGCGCTCTAATCTATAATGAGAAAATTAACCTGAAAGGTAAAAAGGTCTACATTGCCCTTGGGTCAAGCTCTTTAGGCGATACACTGGCATGGTTTCCTTATGCCGAAGAGTTTAGAAAAAAGCATGATTGTCATGTTGTTGTTTCTACATTCATGAATCATCTTTTCAAAGATCAATACCCTGATCTTGAATTTGTTAATCCAGGAACTAACGTAACAGGCTTATATGCCATGTATAATATAGGCTGGTACTATGATGATTCAACTGATATGCCCGACCTCTCTAGAAATAAAGCTGACTTCAGGGCTTTACCTTTACAGCAGACTGCAACAGAAATACTTGGCCTAGACTTTAAGGAAGTAAAGCCAAGGATCAAAGTGCCACAGGTTGAAAAGAAAAAGAAAGTTGGTTTAGGAATACATTCAACCACCCAGGCCAAGTACTGGAACAACCCAACTGGCTGGCAAGAGGTTACAGATTATCTTATTTCTAATGGCTACGAAGTTGTCATATATTCTAAAGAAGGTGATGATTACATGGGTAATAAGTTTCCTAAAGGCGCTGTAAAGTTTCCAAATGGATCTATTGAAAGTGTAATTGAGGACATGGCCACATGTGAATTTTTCATAGGCATCGGTTCAGGTCTAAGTTGGTTAGCATGGGCTGTTGGTATACCTGTTGTTTTAATTTCTGGTTTTAGTGAAGAATATTCAGAGCCATCAGAAAACGTTATCAGAATTATCAATAAGAGTGTATGTAACGGATGTTTCAATAAACATAGATTGGATGCTGGCGACTGGAACTGGTGTCCGATTCACAAAGGCGCCGAAAGAATGTTTGAATGTACAAAAACAATCACCGGTGAAATGGTAATTGATAAACTCAAAGAATTAAAATGAGCAAACAAGTAGTTGTAATACTTTCACATGCTGATACAGTAGATAAGCTTGAAATACTAGAAAAGTGTGTTTGTGAAATCAAGAAGCAAGGATATCCTATTATTTTGTCAACCCATATACAAGTCCCAGACAAGTATTATGATCTGGTAGATTACATTGTATACGATAAAGACAATCCATTAATTCCTTACAGCGAATTTAAAGATATGTCATCCATACACATATGGTATCAGGATGATAAGATACGCCACTCGTATCCAATAGAAAAAAATCACTCATATGCCGTATTAAAGCTTATAAAATCTTCTGTGGGTCTAGCTTATTCTAACGGTTATGAAATAGCCCATTTTGTTAATTATGATTATGTTATAAATGAAAATATATTAAAAAATCATTCTTCTGCACTTGAAGAATATGAAATGTTTTCATATTATTATGACCCATTTGATCCTAGTCGAAAGCATATCAATACGGGTTTATTTTCTGTTAGGATCCAAAGATTTTTAGAAATTTCAAATCAGATAAATTCAATAGAATCCTTTATAGAAAAGGGCCAACCTGTATTTGAACATTTTGTATATCAGCATTATGTTGTAGAAAATAAAATGAGTGTAAAAAATGAAAACCAAGAACTTTTATTTAATGGGAATACTATAAACTCTAAATCTATACTAAAACATGTTATTGATAGTTGTATACATGTTTATTTCACCAAAGACAATATAAAAGGTCAGTATTATGTGTATCTAAGACCTGACACTGAAAAAAATATCACGCTTTTGATTAAAGCACAGGGTGAAACTTTTATATTTAATCCATCGTGTTTTAATAATAATCTTATACAGATAACTGACTTAGTTATAAATGGTGAAAGGGTAGAAATAATCATACCGGAATATGGCTTCTACGATAGCTTTGATATAAACACACATCATTCAACTTGTGAGATTTATGACTATACAATAGTTACAAACATTAATAGCCTAGAAATCAAAAGCACAAGTACTAAAAAACATATGCTCGACATAAATACTAAAAATAGATCATTTTTTGAAATTTCTAACCAGTTTGGTAGTGATAAAACAACATATCACTTATATCATAAAGTATATCCGCAATTTATCGAGTATTTAAGATCTGAAGAATTTAATATGCTTGAGATTGGAATACAAGAGGGCAAATCTTTAAAACTCTGGGAAGAGTATTTCCCATATGCAAAAATATATGGTATGGATATAGGTGTCGACTTTAAAAATGAAAGAGGCGAGACTTTTATTGGAGATCAAAGTAAAAAGGAAGATCTTGAAAGAATTGCTAATACTATAGAAGGTAAATGTAAATTTATAATAGATGACGGTAGCCATATACCTGAACATCAACTTAAAACTTTTTATTACTTATTTGAAAATCTACTAGACTATGGTGGAGTTTACATCATTGAAGATATAGAATGTAGCTACTGGCGACCTGAAACACAATTATATGGTTATGAAACAGGGCATCTTAATATAATCGATTATTTTACAAAGTTGAACCATTCTGTAAACAGTCACTATAGTTTACATATAAATAATCTAAACATAAAATCTATAACATTTGCTCCTAACTGTATCATAGTAACAAAGAAAACAGAGCAGGATATAATAGACGATAATCATAATTATAGATTTAGTGAATGTTTATAGAAAAATAAACTATCTACTAGAAACAAATCTATTACAAACAATATAAATCAAAAATAAATTAAATTATGACACAAGATCAAGCACTTTCAGTTTTAGTTCAAGCAGCTCGTGTAGCTCAAGCAAAAGGAGCATTTACTTTAGAGGATGCAAAAATCGTAGCCGAAGCAGTGGCAGTATTTGTACCAGCTCAGAACCCAGAGTCTGAGGTAAAATCTGAAGTAACTGCTGAGCAAGAGGTTACAGAAAGTGGTAACTAATCACTTTTAATGCGAATTGCTATCGCACCACCTAAATCTGGCCTACAAGATTACATAGACTGGTTATCGTTACACTTCTCTATTAGCGTTTTAGAGCCAGGCGAAGACCTTGAACCTTATCAGGGTCTAGTCCTTACAGGCGGTGCAGATATCGGCAAGAACCAAGAGCGCGACAGGATAGAAAAAATATATCTTGATCGCGCTCTTTGTTTGGGTATACCTGTCTTAGGTATCTGTAGAGGTATGCAATTAGTCAATGTCTATCTGGGTGGTACCCTAATCGAAGACATTGAAGAAACTTTATGTAATCATGGCCTAGACAGAGAACTTCTTGCAACTGAAGGTATGCGAATATCAACTATGCCTTCTAGTTTCCATGATGTCTTTTTTGAAAATACTGTCATAAAAGTAAATTCAAGGCACCATCAGGCTATAGATAAACTAGCAGACAGTTTATTAGCAACAGGCGTTGCAACAGATGGTATCATAGAAATAGCCGAGAACGATCAGTTCATACTTGTCCAATGGCACCCTGAAAGACCTGAAGTTAGAAATGATATCTGCTCTAAAATAGTCATAGAAAAATTTTCCAGTCTACTCAATGAAAAACAATATAAAGATTAAACCTATGATTGTTAAACCTGAAAAAAAAGAGGCCCAACGGCCTACAGTCGTAAAAGGTTGGTCGGATGTCAGTCAAAGCGATAGGGACAGGAAGCTGGCTGAGATAAGAGAAATTAACTATAGGAAAAAACATGGTCCTTTACCAGAGAAAAAGTATGAAGGTGAATCTCTTACCAAAAACATATCACAGTTAGGTGATGCAAAAAGGTCAGACACTGTTTTTATTATAGGTGGCGGTCCGTCACTAATAGGTTTTGATTTTAACACACTCAGGGGTAAAGATACTATAGTGGTAAACAAGGCAGTTGATTTTGTGCCTAATCCCAATTACTTTATAACAATGGACTATACCTATATGTCCAAAACAGAAAAGCTTATTTCAACTTATTCCAATTCAGGTATAAGTACCGTATTTGTTGTTAATAAAGCCGGAAGTGTTTCTAAAAACAACATGGGTGAATATGTTGACACAAAATTTAATCTTAAGTACACCAGGCTCAATGAATTTAATTATTTAATTGAATCAAGCCATATTATCCATCCTTCTACAGGGTTTGGTAAAAGCCTTTCACATTTTGCACATGGCGATAACAGCGGATTCTGTGCTATACAACTGGCTTTAATACTAGGCTATGAAAAGATTTATCTCCTAGGCATGGACTTAACTTTAACCAATCATGAAACAAAGTCGCATTTCCACGATGCCTATAGAGGTCAGTCTTCTATAAAAAGAAAAATCATGAGCTATTATGAAAATATAAAATACGCTCTTAGATTAACTAAAGAATCAGAAAAGATAATAAGTTGTTCAAGTATTAGTAGACTAAATGAACTTATAAAATATGAAAACTACAACGATATCGCGGTACCTGAAATTGTAGACAATAATAAAGAAACAGTAATTGATGATATGACTGAACAAAACAACATGCACGATCTAGTAGTTGTAGGTTACTATACAGTAAACACACCTTACCAGACAGAAGCGCAAAAACTAATCGCCTCATGTAAAAAACTAGGTTTAAACCATGATATCATAGGTGTAGATAATTTAGGTAACTGGCAGGCAAATACTAGATATAAGGCCAAATTCATGGGTGATATGCTTTTAAAGCATCCTGGCAAAAAGCTCTTATATGTAGATTGTGATGCAGTTATCCATAGGCTTCCAACTCTCTTTATGAACTACTCTGCAGATATTGCGGTTAGATTCCAGGATTTTAGATGGAGAAAAAATGAATGCCTTAGTGGTACCATATACATGGAAAACAATCTAAAAACCAGAAAGCTATGTGAGATATGGGGTAAAATAAACAAGAGTGAAGGCCCTAGTGCCAAAACTTTTGAACAATGGAATTTAGGTGCTGCAATCGAGCAAATGTCTAAAACAGATAATCTGGTTTGTAAAAATCTACCGGCTGAGTACACATTCATATTTGATTCAATGAGAAAAATGTACCCAAATGCCGTGCCTGTGATTGAACATTTCCAGGCAAGTAGAAAATATAAAAACAAAGTATGAATAGAGTAACTATACTTATACCTACATATAATAGGGCTGATTTTCTAAATGAAACTCTTAAAAATTGTTTATCACAGACCTATAAAGAATTTGATATTATAGTCTATGACGATTGCAGTACTGATAATACATCAAAGGTTGTCGAAAAAATTAAGAGTAGAATACCTAATCTAACATATATCAAAGGTAAAGTTAACATGGGTATAGGTTTTGCAAGACAGGCTCTTTTGCAAAATCTAAATACTGAATTTGGTGTATGGCTAGACAGTGACGACCTAATGAGAAGTGACAGATTAAGCCTTTGTATAGATTTTATGGATAAGAATCCTGATATAGATATACTGTACACATATTTACAAAGATTCGCGGGATCAAATGGTAATGTCAGTCTTTTAGATATTATTAAAGTTGATACATCTAAGTACGATAAAGAAAGTTACGAAAGTCTTAAAAATAACACAACGTGTGCTACAGCTTTTTTTAGATCATCATTAAAACAGTTTGAAATTGTCGCTGATCTACGATATGGTAGTGAAGATGTCATATGGTTATGGATGTTATTGAATAATGACATTAAAGTAGGTCAAATCAATGAACCTTTATATTTCTACAGAAAACATTCTAATAGAATAAGCGTTCAAAAAAAATTAATGGTTACTGCAAAGGCAAACGAAAACAGAATCATTGCACAAAAGATAAAAGAATATGGTCAACAATAATCCACTGAATGTTTTTTTCGATAAAATCTACTGTATTAATCTAGATGAAAGACGTGACAGATGGGCACAGGCATCATCTGAATTTAAAAAATATAATCT
>Ga0181356_1000020_pt1 | contig 58115 bp, 69 predicted proteins | sample Fa13VDMM110SN_FD_130104 | JGI IMG/M metagenome (GOLD analysis project Ga0181356, IMG submission 130104) | Freshwater viral communities from Lake Michigan, USA - Fa13.VD.MM110.S.N | ecosystem: Environmental > Aquatic > Freshwater > Lake | place: USA: Michigan | collected 2013-09-24 | reverse complement strand
TTGTTAGAGTGATGGGTTGTTCAACTAACTATTTTGTAAGTTTCGAAAAACTTTCTAAGCCTGTGAATGAATAATTATTGTTAACTAGGGAAGACACGATGGGCAGTACATCGTCATCTCCACAAATTTAAACCCACTTTTTAAGTGGGTTTTTTATTTAATATATACTTTATGTATGATAAAATTAGTGAGTTTTGTTCTATAAAGAATATAGGAAATGTCTACAAAAATGGAGACTCTCCAACACCAAGAGTTCAATATTTAATAAATCTATTAGATTCCGAAGGAATTGATTATAAAATAGATACCTTTCAATCGGGAAGATCAAATTGTTATAATATAGTATTAAGAGGAACATCAAATAGAATGGTTGTTGCTCATCACGACATAGTTAATCCATCTACTGATAATGCTAATGATAACTCGGCTTCGGTTATTAATGCGATAATGATAAAAAAAATTATGCCTGAGATTAATGTAGTTCTACTTGATGGTGAAGAAGTTGGTGGTTTGGGATCTAAAAGATGTGCTGAATTGATAAATGATGGATTTTTTGGGGATATTGAGTGGGTTTTAAATTTAGAACTTACTGGATGTGGTGGTAAACACTTTTTTATAGGTGATTATCCTGGTAATTTAACAAATCATATTAAGTCTATTTTTAATTGTCCTATTGTTAAAACTCCGTTCAATGATTCAATTGTTTTCATAAGAAATGGTATAGACTCTGTTGTTATCAATCCTCTACCGCCTACAAAAGATAGAGAAGTTTCTATAGTTAAGTGGGATGATGAAACTTATTTAGATTTTAAATTGTTATTTAACTGTCATACAGAAAAGGATACTTTAGATACAATTTCAGTCAAAGATATGAAAGAATTTGTAGAGGAAGTTGTAATTCCTATTTTAAAAAAATAATTTTGATATGAAGTATATTAAATTATATGAAGATTTCACATATGAAGAAGAACTATTAGAACCTGAGGTTGAATTGCGAACAGAAATTAGTGATAAAACTATTGATGATGTTCTAGAACCTGAATTTTTCGAAGAAGAATCAAACAAACAAGTTACTCAGGATGAAAGAGGTGTTTATAATATTTCTGGTTGGAATACTTACTAAACTTTTTATTTCATATAGATATACTATATTATGAGTTATATCAATTCGTTTCGTGGTCGCTTTGTCTTTCTGAGTAATTTCTATCCTTGTAGAATAGAACATAAGGGAATCACTTATCCAAGTGTAGAACATTATTATGTTGCTCTTAAAGTCACTGGTATGCAGTTTATTGATGGTGTTTATTATACAGCTCCTGACTTTAGAGAGTTGGTTGCTAAAATTGTGGATCCAGGAGATGCCAAGAAAGTTGGTAAGTTTGTTAAAGTTAGAAGTGACTGGGATGAGAAAAAGCGAGAACTCATGGAGTGGGGTGTTAGAGAAAAGTTTAAGGATTTAAAATTAACACAAGATTTGTTATCAACTGGTGATTTAGAATTAATTGAAGGAAATAATTGGCATGATGTTTTTTGGGGTAAGTGTTCTTGTCCAAGATGTAATGGTGGTGGTCAAAATCATTTAGGTAAAATTTTAATGAAAGTTAGAGAAGAATTAAAACAACAAAATAAAAGGTCTTCACTAGAAGAATAAATTAAAAATAAATTAAAATAAATAAAATGTCTGTTATAAGTTATTTTGGTGGCAAGAGTTCATCAGTATTCCAAGAGTTTATTAACTCAAAGATTCCTAAAACAGGAATTAAAACTTACTTAGAACCATTCTCTGGAGCTATGGGAACGTTTATGGACGACCCAAAACTAAAGTTTGATGTAGTTGTTTATAATGATAAAAATCGTCACCAAACCAATCTATATAAGTGTTGTGCTGAACCTGAAACATTTGTTAAGTATTTAGAAAGACTAAAAGAAACTTTGTTAAAAACTGATGAAACTGATCCATTAAAGAAATGGGATTTTTATAAAGAAATTTATAAAAGATATATTAAGAATGAGTTCTTAGATAATATGGATTTTGAAATAGGTGACTTTAAGAAAGCTTCTATTTATGCTTTCTTAATCACTTCAGCTCATAATTCGGTTTACCCAAGAGGTGCTGGTTTTAATGGTTATAAGAAAGACAAAGACCGTTTGAAATTAGAAGTTCTTATTGATAAATTAAAAAAGAACAAATACACAGATAAATTAAAATCTATTAAAGAGTTCTTAAATATTGATTTTGAAGAACTTATTAATAAATATGACTCAGAAGATACTTACTTGTATTTAGATCCACCATATCACAGACCAGATGTAAATGGAGATGATGATTCTAAAAGATTATCTTGGTATGGTGCTGATAAAGAAGGTGTTTTTGGACCAGCTTCCCACAGAAGGCTATTGGATTTAATTAAAAATTCAAAAAGTCGTTGGTCTCTTTCATATTACTATTTTCCTTTGTTGGAAGAACTGTTACCAAGAGACCAATATATTTGGACAGAGAAAGAAGTATTTAGAAGTTCGGCTCACGGTGGAAATAATTCTGATTTAAAAACAGAACAAGCTAAAGGTGTTGAGTTATTAATTATGAATTATGATCCAAAAACTGGTGAAAAGTTATAATGGCTAAAAAATCTAATAACATATTTAATAATACATTAATTGGTTCTGGTTTAACCTCTAATACTAGTAACGCTTTTACTGTAAATTCTTCTTCTGGTGATAATGCGATTACGGTAGGACCTGATGGGTATTGTGTTATAAATAAATTGGCACTTGTTGATGATATCACTGGTAATAAATGGGAAGTAAGAGTATCAAATGGTGAGATTATATTAGAACCGTGTGAAATAGAAGATAAAAGAGAATTTAGAATTAATAAAGTATTAAAAAATGATTGATCATTTAGATAGAATTGAAAAATTAGGATTCGATATAAATTTAAATTGGAATAAATCAATTGATATTATCTATAATGTTGATAAACCTATAGATTTCAGAATTTTATTTTGTGGATATGACTCATTTTTAGAACCTACTTATGAGGATATAGTTGAAACGAGTTGTGATTTTTTTTATATGTGGTATAATAAAAATTTAGAAACTCTTAAAGATTATGAGATTGATTCAAGTGATTATAATTTTGATAAATTAGTTGATACTTGTTTGGGAGATATCACTAAAAAAGTTTATAGAGATTTTAATTTAGACAATTTATTAGATTAACCTTTCCCGTATTTTTCCACACTGGATCTGATTCTTTTGATGTGACCTTCGAGTTGTTCAAATTTTTTTGTAAAGTCTTTATCAAAATTATATAAGTCTTCCATAGTTAATTGTGTCATTTCAGAATCTCTTTCCCCTGAAGTTTCGGATTTCTTTTTCCAAATTTGAATAAGTTTTTTAGGATCATACTTATTCTTCGGATGTTGTGAATATAAAAATTGAGGTAAAACAGAAAAGTGAATTCTATGTGCTTTTACTATTTGAATCGCGTTATATTCTATAAGACAATATTCTAACCTCATTCTTTTTAATTCATTATACATTGGTTCATATTTAACTTTAATAAAGTGATTACCTTTAAGTCTCTCGGCTTTTTCAAAGTCGTCTTCTGAAATATACTTATCAAAGATAGCTACTCTTACTTCTAAGGGTAAAAAGTTAAAATTTACACAAAGAAGAATTATCTGATCTCCATATTTTTTAACATCTGCTACTAATACGGGAGACCATTTAATCCAATTAGAATCATCTAAGTAGTGAAAAAAGTAAAATCCGCCTTTTTTAATATCTCTTAATGATGTTGCTTTCACATAATCATCTGTCTTTAGATACTTCTGGTAGAAATCTAAAGAATTTTCTTTGAAATAGCTCGGTATATCATTTGCCTTAACAAGATTGTTTAATTTAAGTCTTTCGTATAGTCCTCCCATAAGGTTTTTATTTTTTTTATATATAAAAATAAACATATTCTATAGTATGCTTAATTCAAAGCCAAATAATAGTAATTATAATCAAGGTAATTATGTTCCAAAAAATAAAGACAAAGTTCTGAAGTTGAATAACAATGGAGGAGTTTATTTTAGAAGTAGTTGGGAAAAGAAAATAATGACTTGGTTAGATCTTAATGAGAAAATAATCAAATGGGGAGCTGAGTGTATGAAAATACCTTATCAAATGACACATTTTGATAATGGTGATACAAGAGTAAAAGAGCATTGTTATTATCCAGACTTTTATTATGAGATGAGATTGCAAAATGGAGATTTAAAACAAGTTGTTGTTGAAGTAAAACCTATGAAAGAGTATAATATGGTTCTTGCTTTAAATGAAGGTAGACTAAGTGTTCCTGAAGACAAAGGTAAAAAACTCAAAAACTTTGAATATGATTTGAAAATGGCTTATAAGAATAAGCAAAAGTGGGAAACTATGATTAATTGGTGTAAATTGAAAGGTTATGAATTTATAATCATTACGGAAGACCACTTAAAAAAGTTTAATCTTTAAGAAAATAAATAAAACAATAACACTAAAATTGTTAATGGTGGAACTAATCGGTGGTAAACTAAAGAAAATCTCTTACTAACTAAATAGATTGGAATTCTAAATAAGATTAAAGAAGAAAGTATTAGAATAAAGATTGAGTAGAAATTAAAAATACCAATAACAAGCCAAATAATGTAACCAACTTTTAACATATAGTGAAATAAGTCAAGTTTATTATTTTTATCTCTCATTTTAAAAGGTTCATCAAGTCTTTTATAATTTAGAATATAATAGAGGCTGTTTAAAATAAATAAAATAGATAAAATTTTAAAAATCATAGAACAATAATATCTTTTAAACCCATTAGATTATTCATTTCTATTTCTGATAGTCTAATGTTTTTTTTCTTTTCTAAAATATCATAGATAGAATCTGGTATAGATACTTCTGATGGTAATCCAACTGGATGGTCTTCTTCTTGTAGACTAACAAATTTATTTCTTTCATTCATGTCTATATGTAAAGAACAACCATCTGATTGATGTAAATCATTATCAAAATTTTCCCATAATTGAATTAGCACTTCGTTCATATCCTTTATTTTATACAAATATATCATAAAAACTAAACTTTGTTTCAAAAATATATAAAAATAAAAAAAACACTATATGAAAGTTAAATTAGAGTATATTTGGTTAGACGGATCCGAACCACAGCAACTTAGAAGTAAGACTAAAATTGTATCATTCAAAACTTCGGAAAACAATATTTCACATTATTCAATGTGGTCTTTTGATGGTAGTTCTACTTTACAAGCTAAAGCTGGAAAAGGTCAGAATACCGACTGTCTACTTAAACCAGTATTTGTTGTGGATGATCCTTTTAGGGGAAATCCTCATAAATTGGTTCTTTGTGAGGTATTGAATCCAGATGGAACACCACATAAAACTAACAACAGAATAAAATTAGCCGAAACCGTTAAAGAATTGTGTTTAGATAATCTTTCTAAAAATGATGCACCTTGGTTTGGTTGGGAACAAGAATATACTCTAACGCATAAACCCGAGGTTCCATTTGGAATAGGAGAAGGTATTCCATTAGGATTTACTTTAGATCCACACTCAGGATATTTAGCAAACATACCTAGACCTCAAGGTGATTACTATTGTGGAATTGGATCAGATAACGTAGTTGGTAGAGATATTGTTGAAGAGCATATGAATATGTGTATGGAAATTGGTTTAGATATTTCAGGAATTAATGCAGAAGTTCTTTTAGGACAATGGGAATATCAAATTGGACCAGTCAATGCGTTAGAAGGTTCTGACCAATTGTGGATTTCACGTTACTTATTACAAAGAGTAGCTGAAAAATATAATATAAAAGTTTCCTTACATCCTAAACCATTAAAAGGTGATTGGAATGGAACTGGATGTCATGTTAATTTCTCCAATAAAGAAATGAGAGAAGAAAATGGTTTAGATATTATTAAAGAATCTATGATTAAATTAGAAAGATATCAAAAAGAACACATCGATATTTATGGATTACATAATGACCAAAGATTGACAGGTGAACATGAGACATCCAGTATTAATGACTTTAGTTATGGGTTTTCTACAAGAGACACTTCTATTAGAATCCCAGCTCAAGCAATTATTGAAGGCAAAGGATATTTTGAAGATAGAAGACCAGCTTCTAACTGTGATCCTTATTTGGTCTCAGATAGAATGTTATCTACTGTTTATTCAGAGGTAAATGTTTAATTATTTTATGTAACTAAAAACCCACTCAATTGAGTGGGTTTTTTTATGTTTATGATTTTAGATTGAGTGTAAACCTTGTCCGTCATTACTTCCCTCAATTGATAAAAGTTTGATGAGGTTATCATTATCACCTTTTTTCTTATAAAGTTCGTTAAATCCTTTTGCGATTCCTCTTTTGAAGACTTCAGTGAAGTAAGCAAAAGCGTTGACTGATTTATCTTCGTTGAAATTATACCAGTTTTGGAACATATCCAATAGTCCTGATTGATAACAGTCTAGTTTATCATCGTTTGACCAGTATCTCATTTTTTTGATTGTTTTCTTTGCTAGAAGTTCTAGCATTTTATCTGCGTTTCTTGTTAATTTTCCTTGTGCTTTTGACACTATAATCTCGACATAGAGATCCTTGTTATTTAAATAAATGGCTCATGGATTAATTTTTGGAATAAAAAACCTTTTCTGGATTTTTTATTTAATTCTATTAGTTTTTTAATTTGTTTTCATGTTATATATTAATTTATTGAAAAGTTTATAAAACAAAAAAACCCTCTTAAAAGAGGGTTTTTAATTTAATTTTTAATAAATTACAATTTTAATCTTTCTTTATATTGAACTTCTTTAACTCCATCTAACTCAGATGAAAGAGAATTAGATCTTTTTTCTAAGTTTTTAAGTGCTGTAGTCAAAACCTCAGATTCTCCAATTAATTGAATAGATCCTTTAATTTTTTCAATATTAAAGTTTACGTCTTCTAATTTTAAAGTGATTTCTCTTTCTTTATCTTCTAATTTTCTTTTAACAACTAATTCTTTAGAAAGTTTATTTTCATAGAAATAAGTTAAGTCATAATTTAATTCATTTCTTACTTCATTTACTAATTCTAAAGCTGATTCGTATTTAAAGAATGAGTTACCATATCTTTCATCACATCTGTAAAGATAAGTGTTGTTTTTGTAATTGAATGCATAACACTCTAAACAAGGATTGATTAGGTTACCAATTCTTTTAACAACGTCTAATTCAACAAATTTATCTAAGTTTTGAGAAACTTCTAATAAAACAGGGTAGAAATTTTTGTTAACAATTGGAACGATAGGAGAAGAAAAAAGAGACTCTAAAGTTGTATCTTCATTTAATTCATCATCATTGATAAAGATACCACCTTTTTTAGCAACTGAAAGTCCAAGTGTTAAATATTCAGAAATTCTAAAATTAACTCTATCTTCTGAAACTTCTGCATATTTCATAGCAGTTTCTAAAGTTCTTAAACTTCTTAATTCTTCTTCATCTTTAATATGAGTTTCAATTAAAGTTTTCTCAATTGAGTTTTCTGTTAAAAGAAACCAAGAATCTCTGATTAATGCGATATGACCATCTTCTACTGATTCAACAAGTGAATAAACGGATTCGCCTTTACCACCACTAAGAAGATTTGATCTTTTCTCAGGAGTTGTTGTTAAATTATGAACAAAAAGTTTAATCTCAGGAACCCAATCATAAATAGCTAACTCGTTTAGAACTTTTGACATTCTGTCTTGGTCATTTTCTAAATTAATTGTTTGTAAAAGAACGTTAATTGGTTGTCTATAAAGTTCTCCTTGATTTTTTGAGTTTAAAACATTATACAAATTTTTCAATTCATATAATAACTCATAGTTAGCCATATCATCATTTAGAGATTCTAAAAGAGATTTCACACTTTTATCGTATGTATAAGCTTTAAGTTTTTCATTAAGTGAATTAATGATAGTCTTTTCAGAATGTTCATTAGAAGCATTCATGTGACCCTCTACTATAGTAGAAACCTCTTCTTGATCAAGGGAGAGATTCTTTCTGAAATTAAACAACTCGAGTTTAAGATTCTTCATATTTATAATATTTTTTTTTCTTTATTAATCTATATATTAAGACAAAAAAGTCAATTTTTACCATTTTATTTTTAAATAGGATTGGGATTTATTGGGGGATTAGGACCTCCATTATTACCAGGAGCTGGATTGCCAGCATTAGGATTGGTTAGAGGAGCCGACGCTTTTTGTCTAGCTTGTAGTATATTATTGAACCATCTTGTTCTTTTTGGTGCAATTAGATAGTAATCAGGATCATCTGAAAAACTACCATTTATGATTCTTCTTGATGGATCTGATCCTAATGGTGAAGCACTTCTACCAAAGAAACTACTGCTTGTTAATCCAATTGGATATGTAGATCCACTAGTTCCAGAGGTTCCAGCGGTTCCACCGGTTCCTGATGTGCCTGAAGAACCAGAAGATGATTCAGCTCCTCCTCCATCTCTACCACCAGAACCGTCTCTATTTTCAGTGCCTCCTACTGATCCTACTGATCCTGGAATAGACGATGATGGAAATTCCCAAGGTGTTCCATTAATTGGGTCTCTTGGTGCACCACCTGGTTGTCCAAAGAAGTCGCTGAATCCACCGTCTATAGGGAATCCATTTAAGTCAGACATTCCGGTTCCGTATTGTCTTGGATATCCTGCCATATTGACTCTATCTTTTCTGAAAGCTGGATAATAAGTACTAACTTCAAAAGAAGCTTTTAGTTTTATATTATTATCAGATGTTAGATTTTTTTCTCTACTCATTTCAATTTGATTCGTATCTGGCATTAAAATAACAGCATCAATATTCATAAAATTATGTTCAAAATACATAAACTTATAAATCCACATAGTATCCATAATAGCCTGAGCACATTTGAAAGTGTCAATTTCACTTGAAAGTGTAATTGTGAGTTCGTAATTAACCGTAATTGGAATTGCTCTAACTTTCGCTAAAACTTTTCTAATTTCAACTTCATTTTCTACGACCATTCTTAACCAAACGTTTGGATTGGCGAACTCATCGGATTTTATGTTGAATCCGGTCATTGTTAAGTGACCTCTTGGAATCTGATCGGTGTTTAATTCGACAAATCTATTCTCAGAAACTACGTCATCTGAAAAAGAATCTAATAAGAATCTTTCATCGCCGGTTAAAGAGTAATAAAATGGAACATTTACTGCTACATTACCAGAAGAGAATTTGTTAACCCATCTTACTTGTCCCTCAAATGTGTCGAGAACACACACTGTTAAATCTCTAAAGAAAACATCTTCAAAATTAAATCTTTCTCCTATCATATAATTATATATAAAAAGTCATCTACTACATTTATTTTTTAACTTTACTCTGTTTTTTGGATATAAGTTTTATGAGTTCAGTTAATCAATTACTTTTATGGGAAAAATGGAGACCAAAGTCTATTGAAGATATAGTATTATTGCCAAGAATTAGAAACCATTTTGAAAATGGAATTACTAGTAATTTTATATTTTATGGTCATTATGGAACTGGAAAAACCAGTTTGGCTAGAATATTAATTGGTAAATACACAAAAGATAAACCCTTTTTAGAGTTAAATTCATCTTTATTTACTTCTATTGATGTTTTGAGAACTCAAATTGAAGATTTTTGTAAGTATACTCCAATGATGGATACAGATTCTGATATTAAATACATCTTTTTAGATGAGTTTGAGAGAGTATCTTCCCAATTTCAAGATGCTTTTAAAGCATTTATTGAAAAATATAACAGAAATGTTAGATTTATTATTACAACTAATCATATAAATAAAATTTCTGAAGGTATTAAGTCAAGAATACCACAAATAAACTTTGATTGTGTTGATGTTGAAGAAGAAAGATTCCTTAAACAGGAGATTTTTAAAAGAATTAAAAATGTAATACTACCTCAGGAGAATATTACTATTCCAAAGGAAAATTTAATCGCGATTATTACAAAGAAATTTCCAGATTTCAGGAGTATAATGGTTGAGTTACAAAGTTTTATTTCTACCGGAAGCCTATCAAAAGAATATTCAGGTGTTTCAAATAAAGTTAAGTTGGAGTTATTTGAAATGTTATATGATAAGTCTTATGATTATGAAAAACTTTGGCATTTTATAAATAATATTTTTGGCGCCGAAAGAATAGATGTTCTTTTTAAACTTTTAGGTAAGACTTTTGTTAATTGGTCTATCGAAAATGGTAAAAACATTGATAAGTTATTTATTTGTAATTATATTCTCTCAGATTATTCTTCGAAGCTTGACTCTGTTTCTGATCCACTAATTCTTGCAATGACCGTTATTGGTAAATATAGAGATACCTTAATATAATATATAAGTCTATGGCTAGTAGTTTCATAGATTTTTATATAGGTTACCCAGGACATCCTAGATTCAGAGACCCTGAATTAATAGAGGATGATGCTATTAGAGTTATTGTTCAAAAATATGAAATGATTCTTTTCACTAATAAAGGTGAGGTTTTTGGTGAACCAAATCTTGGTGCTGATTTGTATGAGTTGCTACATGAAACTAGACTTTCTGCTGAATCAATACAGTCTGATATTATTTCACAAATAAATACATATATTTCAGAAATTAAAGGAATTGAACACACAGTCGAAGTCAATTTTTATGACCATCCTGAAAAACACGAAGAATATATGACTATTGATTTTACAATTGCTGGTTATGAAGTAAATGCTGTTGTTACTTAATTGGACAACTTGTTGCTGTGTAGATAAACTTATAATCTCTTTTGATTTTCACTCCTAAACTTTCTGCAGTTGTTACTACATCTTCTAAACATTCTGAGTCTGCTCCACCAACTATAGTAACTTCTCTACCTTTTAATTCTTTTAATAGTTCATATAATTTAATTGGGCAGTGAAACCAAACATGTTTGTTGTTTATAAAAGTAATTATTGTTCCTTCTTTTGTTGAGAAAATATCTCCTTTTTTTAATAACTTCTTTTCTTCTTTATCGAAAATATCATTATAAACTTCTTTATTTAATATTTTCTTATAAAAATCAACATCAACATCATAGTTGTATCTTTTTTCGATAAGATCTTTTTGATTTGGGAAATGATAAATATCTTTGTGAATTGGGATATCAGGATTTTCGTCGTATAGGTAGTCTTTTTCTACATTTTTCCCGTCTATGTGATTGTCCCAAATTTGATAAACATTATTGAAATTATTACAATATTTTTTCAATTCGTTTAAATACATTTCTGAAAAGTATTTTTTAAATGATTTTTGAACATCAACTATTATCAAAGTATCTTGATTATAACTTTCAAAAGTTTTAAGAAATTTCATAAATTATATATTAAATAAAAAAACCCATCATTTCTGATGGGTTTAAAGTTTATAGTAGTAAAATTATGCTTCTTCGTCTTCTTCCTCTTCCTCTTCTTCTGGAAGTGCTTCACCTTGAGCCTGTGGCTCTTCAAATTCTCCTTGTGCTGCTTGAGCTTCAGGTTGAGCTTGTCCTTGTGGTTGAGCTTGTCCTTGTGGTTGAGCTTGTCCTTGTGGTTGAGCTTGTCCTTGTGGTTGAGCCTCAGGTTGAGCTTCTCCTTGTGGTTGAGCTTGTCCTTGTGGTTGAGCTTGTCCTTGTGGTTGAGCTTCTCCTTGTGGTTGAGCTTCTCCTTGTGGTTGAGCCTCAGGTTGAGTCTCAGCCTCACCTTCTACTTGAACTTGTGGCTGTCCTTGTGCTTGACCTTGTCCTTGAGCTCCGCCCATAAGTGCGTTACCTGGAAGTTTTTCAATATCAAGATTGTTCATGTTTATGTATTTAATGATCTCTTCAGCGATGTCAACATCACCAAAAAATTGACGAAGGTTTTTACCTGTTGTATCTTTAACTTTTTTCACATAAGCATTGATTAATGATTGTGGAATATCGATCATAGTCTTAACTTTATAGATATCGTTAATTTGGAGAACAGATTCTTTAATAATTTCTTCTCTATTTTTTCTAATACGATAACTTTCAAATGTTCTAATGTGTTTCATTTTCAAATTCTGATTTTTTATAATGTATATATTATATTAAAAAAATGTCTTTTTTTCAATAATTAATTAATCAGTATTGCTATTAATATTCCTAAGATTGTTCCTCCTATACCAACACCGTAAGCTATGTTCCTTTTTTTCTTTAATGTGGATACTTCATCATTTAAAAGAGTTATCTGTTTATCTCTAACGGATATTTGGTCGTTGCAAAGTTTAGAATCATCTTCGCAGTTTTTTAATCTTTGTGTGAGATTGACTATCTGATTATCTTTATCAATTACTTGGCCTTTGTATAAGATTAAGTCTGTTTCTAGTTGAGAGACTTGTTTTTCAAGTTTGTTTATCACCTTTACATAAGAAAGACTTAAACTATCACATTCGGCTCCTGCTTTCTCTAATAGATTCACTAATTCAAATGTGTTATCAATTTTTTGAGCTTGTTCATAAGTCATTATGACAAATTTGTTTCCTAATGAGTCTTTTTCAATTCTTGGGTATTTTTGACTAAATGTCAAAAATGAAAAGAACATAAATAATGTTGTTATAATTATTGTTTTCATGAAATTATTTTAATTTTTCTAATAATGACTCAATTAAGTCTTCATCTTCTCTTTTTATTGGTTCTTTTTTCAAATTATCAATCTTATTTTTAGTTTTTTGATAATCTGATTGCCATTTGGTTACATCTTTTTTAGCCAATTTTAGTTCTAATTTTGTTTTCGCTAACTCTTGTTCTACTATTTTAATTAAATTGTCTCTTTTTTTAATTTCAATTTCTCTCTTATCAAAGTCTTTTTCAAGTTTAATATTAACAGTTTGTAAAGAATCTCTAACTTTTTGAATTCTTTCAAATTCTTGTTCTAATTTTTTATATTCTTTTTTGTATCCAGTTCCTTTAAGAAACCACATTGAAAAGAATAAAATACAGAAAAGTAACAGTAGAGCTGTTACTATATTTTGAATGCTTAGTTTAAAATTCATTTTTGGTATTTTAATTTTAGAATTATTTATTTTTTTATCCATGGTCTATATATAATTTTTTTTATGTTATTATTGATAATTAATTTTTTTATATATATTTGTGAAAAAAAATAAAATTTAATAAATGTATCAAACATTATATTGCTTCGACTTTGATGATACCTTAGTTCACACAATGCTTCCTGATCCTGGTATGCAAATTTGGGAAGAAAAAACAGGAAAACCCTGGCCTTACAAAGGTTGGTGGTCAAAGTTTGAAACTTTAGATATGAATATATTTGATACTCCTAAAAATGAGTGGACTTATAAAAAATATTTAGACGCCAAATCAGATCCAACTGGTTATTTATTTTTAGCTACTGGTAGATTGGATAAAGTTCCTGGAATGAGAGATGGTGTTCAAAAGATTTTAGACCATTATGGTTTGGAATTTGATGAGGTTTTTCTGAATTGGGGCGAAGATACTTTTAAATTTAAAACACAATTATTTGAACAAATGATAGTAAAAACTGGTTGTAGACATTTTATTATGTATGATGATAGAAAAGACCATCTTCCACATTTTGAAGAATGGGCTCAAAAACAAAGTTGTACTGTCACTGTAGTTGATGTGGTGAATAAAACTTTAAAAACTTTCTAATAAAACAATAATATAAGTCATATGGCAACTATAACAAAAAAGAAAACACAAAGTAAGGCAAAAGAAATACTTTCAAAACCTTATAGATTAGATTTACATAATGATGATTTTAACTCTTTTGATTGGGTTATAACTTGTCTAATGAAAGTTTGTAATCATGAATATGAACAAGCTAATCAATGTGCTCACATTGTACACTTCAAAGGTAAGTGTGATGTTAAGTATGGTGATTATGAAACCATTTCAACTATGAAAGAAAAGTTACAGAATTCAGGTCTTTCTGTTACTATGGAAGAAAATTCCTAACCAATTCCAAACCAAGTACCTCCCATATTTGATTTACCAGATTTTGGTTTAGCTTTATTTTTTGCTCTCAAAAATGAACCATAGTCAACGCCTTCAACAAAATCGATGTTACTCATACATTGATTTATGAATTGCATTATTTCTTTATCAGTGTGTTTATTAGACCACTCATCAACCATTTCTTTAAAGTCGGTTTTTTGAAATATAGAAGTAGTGTTTACGATAGTCATTACGCAGTCATCGTGTCCTACATCTGCTGCATATTTAATATTACCCGCTGTGGTTGTGTGCTTTACAAAAGTAGTGATTTCTCTAATAGTATCTTCATTGTTTATTCCAAATCCTTTTGAATACATCAAATCTTGATAGTCTTTAACCATTAGATTTTTATTTTCTCCAACTTTCAGCCCAACTTTTTCTTCCGTGGCGTCAATTCTGTGTTTATATCTTACAAAAATAGCTGATCCGTAATCATTTTTACCATCAAAAACGTGTGGCATTTCTGCTAAAAGAGTATTTCCGTAATTGTTTAACTCTAATACTACTTTTACATTTTCTGGATTGAAGTATTCAAAACAAATTAAATATAAAAGTTCTGATAATTGTTTTATTGATATTATATTACTTCTAAATATTCCTATTTGTTCTAATTTGAAGAAATCGACAAGTGATTTATAGTTATTTTTCTGCATGTCTATTACTTCTTTTGTTTTATTGTTAATTCTAAATATATTTATAACTGAGTAGTCTTGTCCTAATCCTTCTGAGATATCGACGGATATTATAACTTTATAATCTTTTCTTTTTAAAGGTATGAATATATCATCATCATCTACAAATTTCAAATCTGAGTAACTGAATTTAATTTTCTTATCAAACTCTAATATTTCTTCAAATATGTAGTTTTTCTTATTTTTTAACAACTCATCTATAATATTCTCATTTAACAATGATTTTGATGCATTTATAAATCTAAGACCATATTCTTGATTAAATGCGTCTTCGCCACCTATATCTTTTATAGCCTCTTCTTTCCAAGTAGTCACTTCAGCTAAAGATCTTATAGAAACCTCAAATCCCCTATTATCTTCAATTGATAAAGATTTAACTTCTTCATCTGAGCAATTCTCATTATTGTATACCTGAATTATATCTTTTTGTAAATCTGAGTTCCAACTCATTTCTATTTTTGTTTTATTATTCCATTTTTCTTTGTATAGTTCAAAAACATCTTCTTTTGTAATACCGTGGTCATATAATTTGTGTGTATTTAGTCTTAGATATGTCACAAATCGTCCAGGAACTTGATGCCAATATACTCTCATCGCTTTGTAGTTATTCTTCTGTGGATCCCCCTCTGGTCTTTCTGCATCTGTTAACAACTTATGAAATAAGTTCATACCATTTGGAGTTGAAGTGATAATAATCTTTGAGTTTTGAACAGCAGCGGTTGTTGGAAAAGCGGCCGTATAGTATGGTTCTATAATATTAGATGGTATGTGAGCAAACTCATCTAAGTAAAGCACATCAATAGTAAAACCGATAGCTGGAGTCTTTGTTCTAGCTGATGTTTTAATTCTACATCCATTTTCAAATGTTAATGACTTTTGATTCCAAGTTTTAATACCTGGCTTTAAGAAAAAAGGTAGTAATGAATAGATTGATTTAATTTTATCAACAATCTCTACAGCCGTATCTCCCTTATTGGCAACAATCATTATATTCTTATCGTTATCAAATAGAATTTTATGTAACATGAAAATAGCAGATGAGATTGTTTTACCAACCTGACGAGAAGCCATAAGTATATTAAATCTACTGTTTACAAAGTTGTCAAGTATTTCTTTTTGATAGTCTCTTAGTAGAATATTACCAATAGAACCATCTTCTCTTTTTACTTTACAGTATTTCTCAACAAAATAGTGTACATCCAATGCACATCTAACATATTCTTGTTGTTCATCTGGTGTCATTTTGAATGTGACACCGGATCTTCTTAATCCTACTTCACTTTTTAGCCAAGGATTTTGATATCGTTTAATAACAATACCATCATTTATTTTATCTGTTGACTCATCCACTAATTTAGTGGTGAATATCATTTGTTTTTCTTGTTGCTCTTTGGCTGCCATAAGGACAGAGAATATTTTTTTATATATATTGTAAAAAACCACTTCTATGTCTAAATCAGAGCAAGAAAGAAACAGATTAAAAGATGAGTTTGACCAAATTCAATCAGAAGGCGGTGAGTTTGATATATCTAAACACTTAGCAAAACCAGAAGATTTACCGGATTTAGGTGAAATAGAAATTTATGACTATGATGCCGACTTAACAGTTGCTAGTCAACAGTCTATGAATGTATTAGAATCACTTGTTGATTTATATTTAGGTGACGTTCCTCAGCTTAAAGAACATCCTTATATTAAAAATAAAATGAAAGAAGATGCTGTTGTTTATGCTGAAGGTATATTCTTAACAAAGATGACTAGAAAGAATTTCTTATCTCAATTGAGACAAGTAGACAATGGTGATAACTCTGCTAGAATGCACGAGGTTGTAAATCAAACAATTGGTCAAATTAGAGAAAATGCTAAATTCTTATCTGGTCAAAAAACAGAATTAGAAAAATTCTATAAGACATTAAGAAAAGACTTAGGTTATAATGAGATTGAGAATCAAGAACCTAAACAATCAGAAGAAGATGGTGACGGCCAACCGGACGGAGCAATTATGGACAGTAGATCACTTAATGAGATGATAAAGCAAGCAATGATAAATAAAGATGGTGAAAAGAAAGGTTAGAATCTATTTATAAATCTTTCGTAAGTTTTCATAATTCTATCAATACTGATTTTAATTTCCAAATTTGTAAACATATTTACTTTATTATAAGTAACTCCTTTTATATCTAAAATAATTTCATTTTCTTTTACTAAACTCTCTACACTACTTTTTATATCGGATTCGGTATTGGATAAGATAAATCTAAGAACGTCATTTATTGATTTTGCTAAATTTAAAGTTTTTATCTCATCATCATAGAAATAAATTTTCTCATATTTTGGTATTTCTTCGTTAGTGAATTTAGAACCATCTGTTTTGTATCCTACTAAATGTTGTAGAAGTAGTTTTACTTTTTTATGAGCCGTTTTATCTTCATCTCTGTTGAAAAATGTCTCTGATATAAAGTAATAATTTTTTATTTTAAGTCCAAGTTCTTCTTTTAAATAAGTTTCTAACTTCTCAATCAAAAAATCGTAATTTGATTTGGTATTTTTCGAGCAAATAAAATAAACATCATCATCAGAATTTTTTAACGTTATAAAATGTTCTTTCCATATTTTATAGTCTAAAGATTTAATTAAATCCGGTTTCATAAATTCTTGCATTGAAAAAGCTAAACTTGTGATTTCAATTCTGAGTGATTTACAACGATTCTTTATTTTTTCAAAAAGTTCACTTTGTATCCAATATTCTACACCATCGATATCAATAGATACTCCTTTTTTTCTATAAATTGATTTTCTTATCAGATTAAACTCTGATTGAGTTATTTTGACTAGTGGTTCATTTGGATTTTTTTTAGAAACAATCCAAACCTCACTGTCTACTACAATTGCGGTATTTAAGTCAAAGAAGTGTGCATTCATGATTTGTAATTAGTTACTTTATATTTTATTTCATGTGGCATATCATCAAATCTTGAACCATCGTAAGTTCTGTCTTTCCATTCAACTCCACCACTCAATTCTTTGTCAAAACTTCTACATTTGTTACATTCTTTTGGATGAACTAATCCTTCGTCTGTTTTAATAAAATTTAATTCTGTGTAAGTAAAATGTCCTTTACACCAAGGGTTTGAGCATACTGATTTAAAACTTTCCATATAGTATATATAAAAAAAGAAACCCATCAAATTGATAGGTTTCTTTAATTACTTTACTAAATTTTGACTTAGTGCAAAGTCGTATATTATTGGTAAGTTTAAACATCTTTTGAACTCTTCTCTTATATCTTTTAGTTTTTTAGATTTTTTGATTATGTTCATAATAGATATTCCAAATTCTTCTTGAAAGATTAAATAACAATAAGACCAATTTTTTTCATAGTGATCTAAACATTTCCATTCTGTGTGTCCGCCTGTTAACCAATATAGTGATTTTTCGGGTGTTATTTTATTTTCATCTATTTCAAATTCAAAATTCCATATTTCGTGATTATTGTCTAACATTTTCATCATAATAGCTACACCTTCTGCTATATCTGTTGTTGTTTCTTTACCAATTTCAAAAATAAAAGTTTCTTTTAGTTTAATTATTTTAATTTTTTCGTCAGAGAATACTACCTCTGATGGTTCTTCAATCGCTAATTTTCTTTTTTTCATGGTTTGAAAATTATTTTTTGACACCACTTATCCAAGTGCCGTTAAATTGTCCACCCTCCCATATTCCGTTCTCCCACGTTCCGTAAAATTCACCTTTTGTGAATACTCCGTAGTTCCAATTTCCTGATAGAAAGTTTCCATCATGCCAAATTAAAGTATTATTTTTTATTTCAATTATTGCATCACTAATTACAGAGTCAATTAACCAATAGAATTTTTCAGATTCTAGTATTTCTAAAATTTCTTTGGGGTGAGTGAAGACTTTATTATTGAATTTTAACTCTTTCGGTGGTGTTGCAAATGCTTTGCCTAAATTCATAGTTAATAAAATTGTTTGTTAAAATATATATTCTGACTTTTTTATCGAATATTTACTAAAACATGGATTTTTTAAGATTTTGATAAGAAAGTCAGAAATTTTTTTTTATTAAATATATGTAATAAAAAAAACCACTCAATTTGAGTGGTTTTTTAAGATTTTGATAAATCATCAAGAAACTTTTTTTCATTACTTGTCAATGAGTTCATTCCGGATTTGAATATTTTATCAAGAATAGCGTCAGTTTCAAGAACTTCGTTTAAGATATTGGAAAGTTTTTTATTTGAGCTTTTAGACTCTGTAAAAACTTTAGTATTCTTTTTAGTTCTAAAATCAGTAGGTTGAATCTTCAAAAGTCTATCTTTTTCTTTTTGAGAAAGATGATTGTAGTTGGAATTCAAATAAAGACCTTTATAAAGAGGTTTTGAAAAACTATCTCTTAAAGCTTCTTTTTTCACACTACCAATTACATAAGATTTGTCTTTTTCCCAGTATAATAGTGTAGAACCAGACTCTTTGAACACAGCCAATGTGCCAGGTTGTAGATTAAGTTGTTCACAGATAACATCAAGTTGTTGACTGTTATACTTTTTGACTTCAATACAGATAATATTTGACCAGTTCATCGTAGTGTTTTTTTATTTATACAAATATACAAAATTTTTATAGAAAACCAAAGAGTTTTTAAATTTTAATTTTTGTTTTTACTATTAATGTGTAAATATAGAAAATTCGGCATAAATAAAATAATATATACAAAAAAATTAAATCATTTTGATGAAATATTTACACTCAAGAGATAACTACCTGAAAAATATTAACGAAAGAAAAATAATCCAACAAGATAAAATGTTGGAAGACCTAACAACTAAATTAATTTTAGAAGAAAATGCTCCGGGGTCTGGTGCTTTTGGTAACAACGTAAAATGGGGAGACTCGCTTTTAGGAAGATTCATAAATTTTGTTATTCGTAAGATTGGTGTAGGTGTTGATATGGGTAGAATATCTTTAGTTTCTAAACAAATGAAATCTGAATTTGAAAGATTAGTTAGTGAATCGGCTATTAGAACACTTTCTAAAGAAGACCAGGAAGACATTTCAAAAGTTCAAATCTCTTCTATTTTAGGAGTTCTTAAAAAAGCTGTAGATGATGGTGAGAAAGTTAGTAAGATTAAAGACATCACACAAAGTTCTATTGATAATTTAGAAGCTTTAGAAGTTAGTGAAAAATCAGAAGAGTCTAAAAAAGTTATAATTTCTGCTTTAGAAGAATTTTTAAAGTTCTTAGAAAAGTATAAAGATTCTGATGGTAAAGGTGGTCCTTTATCTGAAGATGCTGAAAAAACTACTGATGATGATGTAAAAAATGAAGAAGGAAAACCTGGTGATAAAATATCTATCAAAACAGGATACCCTACAATGATTAAGAACTTGAAAGCTCTTTCTTTGGTTTTGGCTAATTATAAGAAATTTAAACCTAAGGCTATTGCATCAGCACCTGAAGATTATTTTCACATTACAAAAGGTGGTGAGACTATTGAGGTAATTCAAAAAGATGTCAAAATTAATAAAAATAAATTGGCAATTGAGCAAATCTGGTTATCAAATGCAAAAACTTTAGAACCTTATACTATAAAGGCTGATAAATCCAAAATGGACAAAAATAAATTACAATTAGGTAAAGATATAAAAATCAAATTGTCTTTAGTTAAAGAAAGTTTCATATTCGAGGAAGGTCCAATTCAAACTACTATGGTTGGTGATAAATCTGGTATCGGTTCTGGTGGTGCTAAAGATAGAAATGTCGGAACTGGAAAAGAAGACCATTTGACACAAGCTTATGGTAAATTAAAGAAAGCCTGTGAGGTGTTGGAAGATCCTAAAGATAAAGGAATCGGTGTCACATTTGATTTCTTAAAAGCTATCACTGATAAGTCACTTGATGAAAAAAACAAAGAAACTATTAAATCTTTATATAAAGAGATACTGAGATATTTAATTGGTGATAAAAAAGCTACTTTAAATGCACCGGCTGATAGTTTGTTTGTTGAATCTGTAGATACTATCAAAGATAAAAATAAAAAAATCATTGTAGCTGAGAAAATAGCTAGATTTACAGTGAGAGCTATTCAATTTGATGGTCAAAATCTTTATGGTGGATTGGGTGATTTGGGTAAACCACTTCAACAGTTTGTTGATTCAATGAGAGAATTGAAAAAAATTAATCCTGAAGAACTTAAACAAGTTGAGAAAAAACAAGAATCTATATTATTAAAATATAATTCATATTTAACATTAATTAGAGAAGCAGAGGGAGATGATCCAAAAACTCAGGAAGAACCACAAGGACAAGTTCAAGGTGAAAATAAAGAAGACAAATCTGCTGAGATTTCAAAAGAGATTAAAGAATACTTTGATGAAAACTTAGACTTCGAAGCTTTCTTACTTTCTGAAGAAGAAATAAAAGAAGTTGAGGAAAAAGTAGAAGATGCTTCTAAAAAAGGAGGTAAATCAATCGTTATTAATGGAATGAATCCAATAATGGAAATTATTAGACTTTTTAATAGAGCTTATAAACTACACACAACAGATGTTATTCCAGGAGCTAGAACTGACGGTGCTGTTGATAGATTAACTTATAATGAATATACTAGATTTGGTAGTTCTTCTGGTGCACCTTCAGCAACAGAACATGGTCCTTATAGACATAAAAAGACTTTCAATATTTGGGAAAATGCTGTTATGGATATATTTGCTGATACTAGATTCTCACCAGTATTTGCAAAAGAAACTGTTTTAGACGACGGTGCCGGAAATGTTAGAGAAGGAGCTGGTGTTGCTTTAAGACAACTTATGTTAGATTTATTGGATGGTGATGAACTTTATAAATCGGGTAGTAGTGGTGATTCTGCGGGAGCTCAAAAGAAGGCTATTGAGAAATACTTTGGTGAAACAGCAACAACTTTCTTTGAAACTAACTCAGACGTTCAGTTGGGTATGGTTGATAAGAAAACTGGAAAAAATGATATGGAAATCAATAGTGAAGTTGCAAATTCTATAACTATTTCTAATTTACAATTTGCGAAGTTAAGCTCTGTTACAAATGATGATGTCATAAAAGAAAGTAAATTTAGATTTACTACTTTACAAATGAATGGTAAAGATAAAGATGGTAAAATAGTTCGTTGGTATCTTTTTGTTAATGAGATGGCAAATGATAAATATTATGTTATGATGTCTAAGACAATGGCTTGGTTTAAAAACATGATACAAAGTGAACATCCATCTAATCAGATAAGTAAAGGAGATTCCGATGTAACTCCTGAGTTGAGAGATAGATTAGGAAGTGGTCCATATCCTATTATTCATACAGTTATGACTAAGAAGACTTTAGAAAGTATTGCAAATAATAGAGCTAAAACAATTGAGGTAAAAGGTATAATAAAAGTAGAAGACAAGCCTAAGACTATTACAGAAAACATAACAATAATTAATATAAATTGGTTGGTTCTTAGAGAAATGGAAGATAATAAATTGAAGAGTCAAAGTATTCTTAAATTGGATTCTAAAGAAGGTGTTGCAAATTCTTTAAAAAGTATTAAACCTTCATTTATAAATTACAGAGAGCTTGTTGATAAAAAATATGATGAGGGAAAATTTACCCCAATTGTGAATAAACTGACATGAGATATCTAAGAAAATATGATTTTTTTAAGGAAGTATTGATGACGAGTCACAAAAATAAAATGATTGAAGTAGGAAACGAGCTTAAAAAAGACACTCAATAAATTCAAAGTAAAAAGTAAAAAAAGAAAAAAACCTGTTTTTTCTTTTTTATATATACTATAAATTAAAAAAAATATAAACAATATGGCAATTCAAATTGGAAAATACAAGAGACCAGGAATCTTCTTAGAAGAGTTTGACAAGTCTGTAATCACAAGCCCAGTAGTTGAAGGTATTACAAACCTTGTTATTGGTGTTTCAAGAAAAGGGCCTGTTAATACGCCGATTAGAATAACTACAACTAGTGAGTTGGAGTCTATTTTCGGACAATTAGATAGAGGATTAGAAAGAAAGGGTTCATTCTTTCATAGAACAGTTTCTAAAATGGTGGAAACTGCTCCAGTTTTCGCTATGAACCTTTTAGTAACTGATGATACATTAGATGTTATTGAGTATCAATCTCTATCATCTTCTGCAGCTTCAAGTAATGATATTGAAAGAGAGGGTCCTTATAGAAGATTCTTTGATACTACAGGTTTCTGGAAAAGAGACACCGATTCTTTTATTAATCTTACTAAAAATTCATCAGGTTATTCTGAGAGAGCATTTAATATTACTAACCTTTCGGATAGATATGTTTCTGTTTTCATCTTTAAGTCTACTTTAACTGGTTTTGACAGAACTCTTTTAGAATATTATGGTTCTATTGAGAAATTACCTTCATATGTAAACGCTTTAGATTACGCTTCTGATTATCTTGTTGATGTTGTTATTATCGCAGGTGATTGGTCTAATTATCAAGAGTTAGCAATTGACCCAAGATGGAGTAATTACTTTAGTGCATCTGGTCTTAGAAAAGCTCAAGTTAGAAACTTTGCAGATGATAGAAATATTACAACATTAGCATACTACGAAGGATTGTCATTAATCCCATATTTTAGAGACCTTAACGGTAGAAATATTTTTATTGAAACTACTATTAACAGAGATACTGATAGAACAGGTGTGTTCTGTGCATTTAACAATGATGTAGTTGAAACTGATTACTACAATGGTGTATTAGACTTATTGGGTAATACAATTGCTGATGGTGGTGAAAATGAAATTAACTTCTTATCATATAAAGAAACAATTACTGAAGATGTTAAGATTGTTTCAACACCTCTTGACTTACCGGGTAACGTAACTGCAATGTTAGGTGATTTAGGTCCATCATATGGTTCTTACTCGTATCATTCACAAGATACACACGCTTATGGATTTGACTTGGGTGGTGTCAATAACTTTTCAGAAACTCTATTGACTACTGGTTTAGTTGAAAATCCTGAAAGAACAGCTTGGTTTGGTGAAGGTTCGGTTTACAACGTGGATTTAGTTTCATCTACACCTGCTATCGTTACAGCTACAACATCTATTAGTGTGACATACGGAGCTGGTCCAGGTGCATATGGTGTGATTGGTGATACTCTTATTCCTATCGCTGCAACTGCTACTTTAATTATGAATGCTGGAAATTATCCTTTTAGTACAACTCTAGCAACTTACTCATCAGCTTTTGTTTTAGATACAACTGGAGAGATTTCTGTTGTTAATAGTTTGTCTGTTGGTGTTAATCCAGCGGTTGGTGCTACTGATATCGTTTTAGGATATATCGACTTAGGAGTTGCTTCTCAGTCTTTCGTTTCTCCTTTATCTTTCTCAGTTGAAGATGTGACAATTGAAAATGGTGGATATATTGAACATGAATTTGGAACTTTCTCAACTAGTGATTACTACATTTCTGAAGTTACTGTTGGATCTGGTGTAATTAAAATTGAATTCCCTGGAACAAATGATACACCATCTGTTACAAATTACAAACAATGGAGAAAATTCAAAATGTTTAACAGATTGGTTAATCTAATTGATAGTCCTAACAGAAATAGAATGTCATTGGTATTAAATCCAGTTACATATGAAAAATACAGTTTTGAAAATATTACAATTTCTAATATTGTTCAAAGTTCGGTTTTAAATAAATCATTTAACTTAACTACTGGATTGACAACGGCTCAGTTATATCATATCTTAAATGGTTATTTAGTAATCTATACTGAAGATAATGAATTTATCTTAGGTTCTGAGGGTGTTCAGACTAAATCAGATATGGCTGACCTTAATAACAACAGTGATTCTATTGGTGTTGTTGGTAAATACTCAACATTCTACACTAAAAACTATGATGGTCAAATCAATACAAAAGATTACTTCTTTAGTAATAGATTATTCTTAGACGCATCTGGAGCATCATCTAGTAATTCAAATTTACTTAATACAACAGTTGATGTTTTATTCGTAGATGGTGAAGAAGCAACAAATGGTGGAAACACTCAATCTTGGGCTGGTTATGATTATATCATTTTCAGATCAGATGTTGCAAACTGGGATCTTGAAATTAACTTAGCGACATTTGAACAAGTTTATTTCCCTGATTCTACATTAAATACTGGTTCGTTTACAATTAATAGTAATGAAGTAACTGCTTTTAATGGTAAAACTCCACAACAAATCGCTGGTCTTTTAGGATATGGTAATGGTACAGGTGCTTCTGAGTATTACGCTTACACAGTAGCTGAAGAAGTTGTTTATGAGTCACTTACAGAAGTATCAAGAATGTATGATTATCTTGTTAGACATTATTTGAGAATGTATGTAGATAATGATGCTACATTATATGTTGAATTTAAAGATTCTGATTTAGCAACTGACGTTGATGTTGCGGCTTTAGCAAACAACACTTTCTATGTTAAATCTGAAAAATCAAATTTCAAACAAACAGTAGAGATTGAAATTCCATCTGGATATGTTCAAGTTCCAAATAAAGTTTTGATTAACGGATCTAGATATTCAGAAGTAAAAGTTGGTGATTTCTTAGAAGCTTACTACGATGCTACCACATTACAAACTGGTCAATATCCAAGAAAACTTACAAGAATCTTGTCTAAAAGACAATACTCTGGTGATGCTTCTTTAACTGAAGTTACTTGTGATTCAAGAATCGCTACAAGATTCTCTGGAGGACAACTTCAAACACAAAGATACTCAACTGTTGACCAATATGCTACGACTTATAAGGTTCTTTCTCTTAAAGGATTTAGAATCAGAAATGCTTCTTTACCTGATGGAACTGAAGCTAGACAAAACTCTGTTTTGAACTTAGTTGCTAAAGGAACTCCATTGTTTAAATCATTGACTAACAAAGAAGCAATTGACTTTAGATATTTAGTTGACGCATTTGGTTTAGGTCTTGCTGAAAAGAGTAAACAACAATTACTTGATATCTGTGGTGATAGATTAGACGCATTTGGATTCATTAATATGCCATCTGCGAGAATGTTTAAAAACTCTTCTTCACCAACATTCGTAAACACAGAAGGTGTGTTACAAATGGAATATGTTTCTAAAGGTGGTGACCCTGAAAGTAATCCAGCATTCCTTTACTCATTTGGAGAGGGAGCAGGAACAACTTGTGTGGGTTATTTCTTCCCTTATGTAAACATTAATGATAATGGTAGACCATTGGACCATCCACCAGCACCATTTGTTGCGACTACTTATATGGCTAAACATATTTCAAATGTTGGAAATGTTACTCCTTGGACAATCGCGGCTGGTGTTACAAATGGTAGAATTACTGGAATCAATTCAATTGAACAAGATTTCACACCAGAGGATATCGAATATTTGAATCAAGCACAAATTAATCCACTAGTATTCAAAAGAAATAGAGGATTCATTATCGAAACTGAGAACACAGCTCAAACACTTGTTAAGTCAGCTCTTTCTTACATCCACGTAAGAGAAGTTCTAATCGAACTTGAAAGAGAATTATCAAGAATGTTGTTAGACTTCCAATGGAAATTTAACACGGCTGATATCAGATCAGATATTAAATTAAGAGCAGATGTTATCTGTGAAACTTATGTAAGTAAGAATGGTTTATATAACTACTTCAATAAAATGGATGAGGAAAACAACACTCCTGAGATTATTGACAACCAAATTGGTGTTCTTGATACATATGTTGAACCGATTAAAGGTATGGGTATCATCGTAAACAATGTAACAATTCTTAGAACAGGAGCTATCGCAGCTGGTGGATTCATCAACGGATAATCTTTAAGAAAAATAATTTAAAAACCCTCGACCTAAAAAGTTGAGGGTTTTTTTATTTAAATCAAACTTTTTAGTGAATTTAGATTATAATAGAGGAGATAATATATGTAATATATAAAAAAAATAATCTAAATTATATGTCAAATAAAAATAATGAAATGTCGGAAGAGGATTACCTAAAAAGACATTTACAAGACTTAGACCAAGGTCAAAAAGAAGCTTCTGGTGATATTCCTTTTGTGGAGAACCCACAGGTGAATAGAACAAGTGACTTACAATATTTCAATATGGATATCAGAGAGTTACCTTGTGGTCAATTCTATCCTACAGGAACACTATTTATGGTTCGACCAGCACAAGTTAGAGAAATTCAATCTTATGCAATGGTAGATGACAACAATTTCTATGATATTGTTGAAAAAATGAATGATATGCTTCAAGCATGTGTTCGTATTAAATATCCTGATGGGAAAATAGGTTCTTATTTAGAGATTAAAGACCAAGACAGATTATTTTTAATTTTCTTAATTAGAGAGTTGACATTCCAACAAGGAAATGCGTTAGCTGTTACTGTTAAGTGTGGTTGTGGTCAGGAGTTGAAAGTTGAATTAGTAAGAAATAACTTTGTTTTCCATGAAATGGATGAGAAATTAGAAAAATATTTTAATATCGGAACAAAAACATATCAGTTTAAAACTATAAATGGTAAATTCTTTGATTTGACTCCACCAAATATCGGACTTCAAAAATCTTTCACTGATTATATCATTCGAGAAAATCAAGATAAGAAAACTCCAAACTTAGCCTTTTTGAAAATTATTCCTTTCTTAATGGCTGGAAGAACTTCAATTACTATTGATGGTGTTAAGTCAAAAGTAAAAGAGTTTGAAGAAATGGATGATATTTCTTTCCAGTTCCTTAATGCAGCTGTTGGAAAGATGACTATTGGTATTTCTGAATTAAAATCAACTTGTGAGTGCGGTGAGGAGGTCCGCACAGATATGCAATTTCCCAACGGAGCCGCAGGTATTTTCGTTGTTCCAGATGCCTTTGACGCATATATTAAAGAATAAGTTATTACTTCAAAAACACTGGAGATTACAAGAATCTGCAATTGATATGTGGCCATTCTTTTTATTAGAAGAGAACATCAAACTTGTTAATGAACTTGCCGAGGAAGAAGATAACTCTCGTAAGAAACAAGAAGGTGAGCAATCTAAAGGAATGCCAAACTACGATGGTATGATGAAAAATATGAGTACTCCTAATCTTGGAAACTTTAGTATGCCAAGCTTCTAATTACAAACATTATAAAACAAAAAAACCCATCAAAATTTTTGATGGGTTTTTTATTTGTATTATTATTAATATCCAGAAACCAATGGTGGTTCGATTCTGAAACTTTGGTCGATATATTCATCAATAAAGTAGTCAGCTACGAAGTCTAATGTAACGTTTTCAATAATAGCGTTAGAACTCCAGTCTAAAGCGTATCCACCAATTTTCTTTAATTGTACGTTTTGGAAAGTTACTCTTCTTAAAACTACACCTTTTTTATCATGTTGGTTAACAATAACTGTTCCGATGATGTCAGATTTATAGTGAAGTGCACCATTTTGAGAGTTAAATACTAAATCATACCATGCTTTCATTGTATTCCAAGTCTCCATAGAACCAGCTTGATTCACGTTTACTTGCATTGGAATAGAAAATGCCACATCCGTTTTTGTCGGAGGAGCCATGAATAATCTTGTAGAGTATTTAAATCTCTGAGTTTTTTCTGCAACGTCGAATTCAGTTAAGTTCAAGTCGATTTTAGTTGCGTTTTGTAGCAATAAGATAGGGTCTCTTCCCTGTGCTTGTAAGATAACTGGTAAGATAAAAGTTATCTCAAACAGGTTTAGGTAAGCTACTTCATCAGGTAGAGTTCCTGGTCCACCCGGTGATCCGGCATTTGTCACTTGTGTAAAATGTGGTAGTGGCATATTTTTTTAATTATTTTTTGTACTTTATATATTTTTCATGGTTTTACCTCTAACCCATTTTACTTCAAATATGTTGTAAATTTTGCCTTTTCCACTTTTTGAATTTAATAGATAATTTATGGATTGTAATTATAGATACTGTGGTAAGGAAATAAAATATGGTAGACCTGATAGAAAGTTTTGTAATAAGAATTGTAAATCAAAAGAAAAGTCAATTATAAAAGAATTAAATGCTTTAAACAGAAAAAGTAAAAAAAGTAAAGACTTTATACTTAAATCGGAAATTAAACATAACAATAAGTATAATTATGACTTAGTCCTTTATGAAAACTGTAGAACCAAAATAAAGATAATATGTCCTATTCATGAAATATTTGAGCAAACACCAGACGCTCACTTATATTCGGGTAGTGGTTGTCAGAAATGTGCTAGGGAAGCTAGAAGAAAAACTCAAATAAACGAACAAAGTGATTAGTAAAACTATTTTGTGTTTTTAGACTATAAATATTAAGTAAAAAAGTATATTATAATATGGCAAAAATTTACCTAATAGGTGATACACACATTGGATTGGGTTATCCTAATTCAGTTGATAAGTGGTATAAAGTTCACAGAGAATACTTTCAAGATTTTCTTATTCCAACTCTGAAAAAAAGAATTCAACCTGGAGACATCATAGTTCATTTAGGTGACTTATTTGATAATAGAAATGTTATTCCAATTAATCTTCTTAATTATGGAATGGATGTGGTTGAAGAGATATCAAAGATAGCTCCTCTTCATATCATTATTGGAAATCACGACCTTTGGTCTAAATCAGCTTCAGAAATTAATTCAATTAGACCTTTTAGATACATTCCTAATGTTACTATCTATGATAAAGTAACTAAAATTGAATGGAATGGTAAGAAAATTCTAATGATGCCTTATATTGAAAAGAGAATCGAACAAATAAAAAATATTGATGAAAATAGAGATTGTGATTATTTGTTCTGTCACTCTGATCTAAATGGTTGTAGAATGCACCTTACTTCAGTTGCTCATAAAAACTCTGATAAAATTGATATTGAAAACTTTTCAGCATTCAAAGGAGTTTACTCAGGTCATATACATTTAGTTCAGACTAATAAAAACTTTACTTTTGTTGGTTCGATTTTTCAAATGGATAGAAATGATTATGGTGACCAAAAAGGAATTTTCGTTATAAATACTGATGATAACAGCGAAGATTTTATTCCAAATAAAGTTTCACCTGTATTTAAAAAAGTAAGAGTTACTGATGAGGATGGTGTTCAAACACTTGAAGCATTAAAAGATTCTAAAGATTATATTGATATTGCTATATCTAATAATTTACTTATATCTAATAGAAAATTAAGAAGAAAGTTGGAAGTTATCTTAGAAAAGAGTAATTTTGCTTCTGTTGAATATATTGACGATATCACAAAAGAGTTACAAGATGATGAACTCAATGAGTCAATTGAAATAGATGAAGAAACTATGGATATTTCAATTTCATTAGATTATGAAGATTATGTTAAAGAGTATATTCTAAAACAAAAATATGATAATGATAAATTCAAATCTGGAGTTATTTCAGAATTTGATGAAATAATTAAGATTTATAAAGATAATTATAACGCACAAAACGATTAAAATGGACCCTATTGAAGTGTATAACAGATGTTTATCTGAAAAACCGTATTCTAAGGAGCTTAAAATATATTCTAAAAGATATTTACAACGAGTTGTTCAAGAGCTTGTTATTATTGAAGAGTATGAAAAATGTATAGAGTTGAATAAATTTATCAAAAATAGATTTATTTTACCAGTTTTGTTAGATTGATTTTTAAATCACCACTTCCTTTTATTAGTCTGTGATAAACACCCATTGGTATAAGAACTTTATCTATTACTTTAGGTAGTTCGTTATCTATTTGAATCATCCAATCTGTATCACCAATAGATTCAACAATACGATTTTCGTAGTCTCTATGCCACATAAACTCTCCAGAGTCAGTATCTTGTTTGAATTCTCTAATAAATTCATTATCACTTAATTTAGTTTCTTGAAATGGGAGTGTCATACACCTAATTTTCATTTAATCAATAGTTCTTTTTGGCACCATTGTATATCCTGTATTTTTATCAGTGAATGGAAGTCTTTTGATAACTTTAAATTTAGATACTTTACTAAGAGGTATGTTTTCTGGCTCACCTGATTTATTATCCGAGAGAGATCCACAATGGTATATCTTTGTTTCTTTTTTGTCATTCCAATCAAAATATATGTAATATATCTTTTTTGAGACATCATCATATGCGATATCACCAGATTTTGGAGTCAAATCTTTGTTTTTAGCTATCAGTTTTTTAAGATGTTCTGGATCGAAATTTATCAAAGACTCTGGATTTCCCTTTTTCCAAAATTCAAACCAGGGTCCTATTTTCAATTCAAGATCTGGATCGACCTGTAGAAAATCTTTGGATACCATTTTGGTCGATACGAAATTCTTAACCACCTTATCTATATCTTCTTTATAATTCTTATCAAAGACTAAAACAGATTGGTCTGTAAGTATCGACATAAACTGATTGTCTTGTATTATTTTAGACCATAGTTTTTTGGCGGCAATCTTTGCGATTACATTACTAGATGCGTATCCTAAATACTTTATAAACTCTTTGTATATCAAAATACCAAGTCCAGTTCCTTTAGACTCTGGTGGAATACCGGGAACAAAATGCAATCTATTATTATGATAGTTTACTTTTGATATGACTAGATATCTTTTATCATGATCTTGTTCTTTTGAGTAGTCTCCTAAAAAAGGATACTTTTTCACTATATCTTCCGGAAAGATAACTCTGCAGAGGTCTTCTCCATCACCTTTTTCCAACATTTCAAATTTTATTTTAATATTAGTTATGTCTTTTGGATCTACCTTTGGTGCTTCAGAAAAAGAACCTTTAGGGGATTTAGTTATATTCAACCAAGACCCTTCTTTTGGAGTAATCAGTTCCTTTATAAATTCTGTGTATTTTATTAATGTCCTCATATATTATATTAATATAATTTTTTTAATTTAATTTTCAAATCTTCTGTGCCTTTTATTAATCTATGGTAAGCACCCATTGGTATAAATACTTCTCCCCTTATTTGTTTAGGTAATTCATTATCAATTTGAATTAACCAATCTGTATCACCAATAGATTCAACAATACGATTTTCATAATCTCTATGCCACATAAATTCACCAGAATCAGTATCTTGTTTGAACTCTCTGATAAATTCATTATCACTTAATTTAGTTTCTTGAAATGGGAGTATCATACACCTAATTTTCTTTTTAAATTTTCTAAATTTTGAATAAATTTAATCTTAGTATCAGGTCTTTCATTCTCAACCGGTGTTAAATCTTTATTGATAAAATCTATATGTGTGCCATTTGGTGAAACTTTTGGTGTAGAACTATCATTTCTAATATCACCTATTTTACTATCAAGTGATTGAGAAATTTGTTTTAATAAATCTACTCCATAATAATTATTGATATCACTGGAGGTTGACTTATTTAACCATCTATCTGGTTCATATATTCCAAAAAATGGATACCATTTTCCACTAGTTACATCTTTTTTACCACCATGTCCGGATGATAAATAAAATGGAACGTGAATTCCATTAACATTAAAGACAACTATTTTTCTATCAGCATAATCAATAATCTTAGACTTTCCAGAAATTTTATTTTTAGGATCTAATCCACCGGTTTGGGGATCTTTTGCATATGTTTCATACGGAATCTCTAATCTAGTGGCAGTTATACTAGATTCAAATAATTGATATGTTTTTAAGTATTTCATTCTATTATTTCTGGTAATATTTTAGATAGGAAGTCTTTTATAAAATCAACCATCTCATTTTTATATATTGGTATATATTTTAATGGATAAGTATAATATTTATTCAAGTGATTTATAGATATTTCTTTACTTCCTTCCCAAAAAGGATTTAATATGTAGTCACCAATCTTAAGATGTTCACCAGACATTTCTTCTATAATCTCAAATTCATATATTTTAGAATTTAATTCTATTTGGTCAATATTCATCTTTTTTATTTCTGAAAAGAACATTCTATTAGCATCTGAAATGATATCTGATTTAGGATAAATATGTTTTTTATATTCTGGAGAATTAAATCTATCGTGGGAAACATCTCCAATGTAAATTTCACCATTTATGATTCTGAGAGTTCTATCCTCAATATTGTCTGATGTTATTTTATTCAATCTATTTTTTTCAGAGTCACTTAAAGAATCTATTCCTTTTTTAGATATTTTATCCAAAAGTGAGTCCACATAATCATCTTCTTCGGACGATTCAAATAATTGATATGTTTTTAAGTGTTTCATTAAACTATATATAAAAATAATCAGGATAATTATTTGACTTTAATCTATATCTCATAATTTGCCTATCTATACCAGAACCATCAACTGCTTTTGATATAGATTCATATTCTTTTCCCAAAATTGAAACTCTTTTCATTTTGGGCTCACCGGTCTCCTTTAATTCAACTTCTTTATTTAGATAAATACAATCTGGATAAGACTTAGAGTTTAATCGCCAAGTTATATAATCATTTGTTTTATTTAGAATCTTTGATGCTTCTGTTATTGATTCATATTCTTTTCCCTTAATTGATATTCTTTCTTTCTTTGATAAGTGTGGATCAATTTCAATAAATTTATTATACTTTATATTTAAATCATTATCTTTGAATAGATAGTTTTTGAAGTGAGATGATTTTAATCTTGAACGTATTAAGGATCTATCTATATTGAGAATATTCGCAGCCTCTGATATTGAGTCATATTGAGTGTTGTCTATTAAGATTTTTATTTGTAAATTTTTAACATTTTCACGATTTATTAAGCATCTTTTATTTTTAAAATACTCAATAATCTTCAATTCAACATCTTGACCAATAAATCTATAAAATTCTCCTCTATTTGAGAAAAATCTATTTGGTATTTTACTCATATAATTTATTATTGACTTAATATCAGAACTTTTAACCCAATTGGATATTTTTTGAAACTCACCATCTCGATTTATTTTTAGTTTACCAAAAATATATCTTAAATTTTCACCAAAAAAATTATAAAAACCTTCAGCATTCCTTAAAAAGTTATGTGATACTCTTTTTTTAATAATTTTAAGTTCATCTTTATATTCATTTAGTCTACCAAGATCTATTTCACTTTTTATGAATTCACATCTATTTTTAAAGTTTTTATTATATTCAATCCACTTCTCTTTCTGCTTTTGTTTTACTTCTATTGATAATATATTTTTGTGAATATTGTTTTTAAGTTTTTCTTTATATTCATCAGCTTTATCTTTACCAAAAGCTTCTTCATAAGTCTTACCAGTCTTAGGGTTATTTTTAGATATCCTCTCTCTTATTAAATCCAAATCTGGGTGATTTGATAAGGTATCACCACCATCACCTCCTTTTGAAATATTATATCCTATTTCCCTATAAGTAGAATTGTATTGTTCTATCCAATAAATCTCTTTCTCAGAAAGTTCATTATAACCATCGGTTTCGTCAATAACTTCTTTAACGAAGTTATCTTTTCCATATTTTTCAAAGGCTCTATTAATAAGTAGACCAGATCCAAAATAATTTGGATCTGATATAGTATCTTTACCTATATAAATTTTATTATTTATTAGATTGGTAATTTTATATATTTGCATAATGATATTTTTATTTACCATTATATATTAAATGTTTTACTCTCCCTTGAATTACCAAAAACCGGGATAAGTGCGTCCCCCAAAAAGATGACCAAATTTATTGAGTCTGCAGCTCCAGTACCCAGCCTTAGTTTTATCTTTTTTCAAATGACACTGGTGTCTAGCAGCAAATGACTTTCTAGCTTTAGGATCATTTACTTTAGCAGTTAACCCACCTTTAACATCTCCAAAGTTTACAACTTTAACTCTACCAGTTTTAGGATTCTTTACATATACTTTATATTTCTTAGGACCTGAGCTTCTTGTAGGATAATTTAATTTAACTTCTTTACCTTTATATTCGGCTTCCTCTCTTATCTCTTCTATATTTTCCATAGGTAAATCTAAAGGAACCAACTCACCATTGAACATTCCAAATTTACCAATATCAGTTGATTCATATAATTCTTTATCAACATCACATAGATTAACTTTACCTAAGTCAAATAGTTCTCTAGCTTCTTTGATTACTTCATAGAAAGCTTCTGAACCTGGTCTGAATATATTTTCAGTAATAGGTTTATTATTCTCTAAATGATATTTAAGAGATTCTGATACATTAACAGATTCTGTGAATTTTATAATTTTCATAGTTAGTTATTATTTTATGATACTTTTAATCTTATCTATAATCTGAGCAAATGATGTATTACAAATATTATTATGGTCTACACCTTTACAGAGTATTAATTCTTCTGATTCAGATGTTGGCTTTCTATTTTCTTCAACACCATTTTGTATTATTTTTCCATCTTTAACTGACTTATTAAATACTTTATCAATTTCAGCTATAAAAAGAATACATTTTGACTTCAGAGTTATTCCTTCTCTATACCAATCTGTTTTTGTTGTTATCTGCTTTTCAGCAAATTGCATTTTACCTCTAATATCTATTTCTACAAAAGACTCACCTGCCTTTGGTTGACCTAACCAATCCGTGATATTTAATCCATAATGAGTTAATATTTCTTGTGTTGGAAATTTATCTTCTACAATCCAAACTGATTCTTCTTTAAATTTCTTATCAGTGATTAATTGTTTAATATCTTCTATTGTTGGAATAGTTGTTTCTCCTAAAAACTCCAATACTTGTTTACCACTTTTCCAATTATTATATTCTTTTTCATCAAATGTTGTATTGGCTTTTGTAAAATCAGCATCAACTTTTACAGTGGAGTTCCATTGAGTTCCAAAATTTTTGAGTGCCTCACTTTCAACCGCTTTTGGTTCTAATGGTAGTTTAAGATCGGGGGATAAATTAACTTTATTGTCTCTTAAATCTTGACAATAGAAATCAAATCTTTTAGCACATCTTGCACGAGGAGGATTCATTAAAACAATATTAGTTTTTTGCTCTTCAGGGCTATTAACAGGAGCACCTCCATCTATAAAGAAAACAGTTTTCAAGAAGTTTTTATTACCATTATTTTCTAAAATATTGGCTAAGTGAAAAGCAATTGGACACCCAAATGAAAATCCACCAATAGTAAATTTTCCAATATTAGTTAGTTCTTTGGATAAATTCATAGCGAACTTTTTAACATTAATTTCTTCTGGCCAATTACAAGAATAAACATTAAACGTATCAACTAAACCAGGAGCTATTTTACTATAATCAACTTCTGGCTTTCCGACTTCTCCACCTGGAATTAATAGTATGCTTTTCTTACTCTTATCAAAGATCTGTTCTTCAGGATATAGTTTTATAATAGAAGTCTCACTTTGAGATTCTAAAATAAATGATTCATATAATTTTAAGTATTTCATTACCTTAGGTTGTTCCATAGGTTGTTGTTCCATAGGTTGTTCTTCCATTTGTCCATAAGAGCAATCTGAGCAACATTCACAACCAGATTGTCCAGTGCACTCATCACAACATCCACAACCAACTTCATGAACTTCTTCTTCAGACTCTTCTTCATGACCACCAAAGGAGTTCATAAAGTCTGATAAATTCATAACATTGGGTTGTTCCATAGGTTGTTCTTCCATTTGACCACAAGAGCAATCTGAGCAACATTCGCAATCAGATTTTCCAGAACACTCATCACAACATCCACATCCAACTTCTTCAGACTCTTCTTCATGACTTTCAACATCATAGTCATTTTCTATTTCATCCTCATCGTTTACTATGCTTATTGTGATAAAAGATTCAAATTTTTCAATTTTATTTAATTGTTTTTTGAATTCTTTTTCGGTTTTTTCTTGGTCTTCAGTTGATGTTTTAAAAGATGTTTTATCTTCTTTATTTTTTTCTAAAGATTTAGCATTAAAAAGAATATCTTGTTCTTCTTGTTTTTCTTTTTTCTCGTTAAATTTTTTAATTTTCATATAGTTAGTTATTTTTTCTGAAACATTCCGTCCAATACTTGATACATAGCATCAACTACTCCGTAAGAGTCTGGTCCAAATTTACCCTCATACTTGTTAACAACTTCTGATAAATCTTTTTCTAATTCAGACCATTTATCAACTTCTTCAGGTTTTCTATTATCTTTTAGGATTTCATTCCAATCGAATTCTTCATTAAATTTTTTTAAATGTTTCATTTAATTACTTAATTTTTTTACTATTAAAGCACACTTTTCAAATTCTTCATTTGCTTCTAAGTCTTTTAAATACTCTTTTAATTGTTGTCTACTTGATAATTCAAGTCTTAATTTAAATCTTACCTCTTCTAATTCTTTCATATTTTTAGTAGATGAGTCAATTATCTTATTTATAATATATTTATCAACTTTTTTAGAATAAAGAAAATCATCCCATGTATAGATACCATTTTCATTCAGAAAATTCAATATTTCCTCAACACAAGAATCAATTTTTGAATTCTGTTGGGTTTTCTTATCTTTTTTGAAAATCTTTCTAAAGAACTCTTCATTTAGAAAATTATCATAATTATGGATTTTACTCATATCTTATATATTATTTTCTTTGATTGAGAAATGTAAAATTAATATATACTCAAAAGTCATATTAATAGATGTCAAATCACAAAAAACTGTTCTTCTTCAACAAAGAAGGTGATTATTTAAATTTTAAATATAATGAAAGCACTGATCGTTTTGAAGGAGATATACTTTTTCATAAAAACTCAACAGATACTTACAAAACAGCAGCTGTCTATACTTTAGAAAATATACCTTCTTTTGAATATGAATTACCTGGTGAATTAACAACCAAAAAGTTTCAATTATTTAATGAAAAAGGATTTCATTTTTATGAATCTAAGTCTTTAATTGAAGAAATGATAAGTAAAATAGAACCAGTGAACAACGATCCTGCTTTCTATACTAAATGGATTTATGGAGATGCGTTTGAAACAAAGTTTCCAATTGGAACTCTAATCAAGTTTAATAATCCATTTTTGGAATTTACTAATACAAACCAAGTCTATACTGTAATTTCAACTGGTGGTAGTAAAATAATGGTAGTTTCAATGATGGATAATGCTACTTTTGAGGCTCAATATCAACCTACTTATTTAGAACCCGAGAATTATATTAATGCTAGTATTTCTGGTGTGAATGCTTTTGGTGTTTATGATTATAGAGATTCCAATTATATGACAAAACTTTCATTATGGAACGAAGTAGAATTTTTTGATGAATATTACTATGGTAGAAAATTAAATATAGTCGGTAGTGACAAGAATGATGGAATTATAACAGTTACAAGTTCGAGTTTTAATGATCTAACACATTTTGAATATTCTTTAGATAGAACTGATTTACCTTTAAATACAAATTTGATAATGGAGGTTCTTACAAGAACTGACGTTCCTTTGGTTTATCAGGGTGGTATGACACTTAATGGTAACAGAATAGAAATCAAAGAACTTCTAAGATATCCACAGGGTTTGAAACCAGGAACTGAATTTAGAATTGTCGCAAGTCAATCATCAGCTACAAATTTCTACAAAGTGTCGGCTATACAAGAATTTAGAGAGATTACTTCAACTACTTTTTTTAATTTAGAAGACCAGGTTATTTGGAACGGTAAGATATACCAATGTGTAGTCGCTTATACTCAAAGTACAAGTAATTTAGCAACATCTAATATAATACCTGAAAATACAGATTATTGGGCAAATCCTACTTATGTTGGTGTTGAAAATAACTTTGCATTTGAAGATTTTTTAAGTGCTCAATTATTTTTAACATCTGATAGATACTACTATACTTATGGTTGGACTTATTCAGCTGAAACAACTTTAGCTTCTTTTGCTCAAAAGTTCAAATCAAGTTTAGAAATATTTAATATTGACCTTTATTATACCAATAAGAAGTTAAAAGCTGATTTAAAATATCCATCTAAATACGCAGTAGTTAATTTTTATCATACTGATATTGGTCCAACCTACTCTATAGGTGGTGTAGACCAAACATTAGAAAGAGTAGTTGGTGTAACTGAAAGGTTAAATTCCGAACTTAACTATAACTATTCAGAAAATAAAAAATATGTTATTGTATTTACCGATATAGATGATTTTGGTCTTAAAATAGTGATAAACAATCAGATATATGATGAGGAAGCTGTATTACTTTACTCTGGATCTTACATAGATATGGAAAGGAGTATTGATAAAACTCTTAGAAATTGGTTAAAAAGATGGTATATAGATTTGATGGCTTTGGGTATTTTAGTTGAATTAAAATACACCGGGTCTTTTACATCTGTCTTTTATAATTCAATAGTTATTAAATCTCAATATCCAAATGTTGATGTTCAAGTAAGTGATATTTTGGTTGGAACGACCGCCTTTTATTATTTAGAACATTCTAAAGTACTTTTTACAAATATTGGAACATATTTAAACATCAATATTGATGGCGATGACTATGGATTTACCGTTTCTACAGTTGGATCTACTCCTTCTGTTTCACAAGCCTTATCAGATTGGGAAACTTTATATTCAGATACTGTATCCGATTTACATTCGGTTCAGGTAAAAGCTTATAATAGCATACTTAAATTTGACCTTTTAGATCCAGGTCCGAGATTATCGGCAGCAGGTCTTAATTTAGATTATACAATAACTACTGGTAAAGTATCTTTACCTGGTTTACCTGATTATACAATTCAAAAAAGTCTAACAGGAAATCCTGGTGTTTTAGTAGCATCAAATGAGATAAAACTACCAGCTTCATCTACATTTAGCTTTGAAGATGCTGGTTTTGCTACAGGAATGGCTCTTACAATTAATAATACTTTTTATACTTATGTTAATCAAGACTTTGTTATATTAAATTTAGATCCAAAATCTTTGAACTTGAGTTATCAAGGTCCATTCTGGGGATTAACTGCTAATCCTTGTTTGGTTTCACCATTTCAAATTACTGGTTATGATTCTGGTTTTAGTCAATCAAGTTGTATAGTTCCAATTACACCAACATCAAGTGTAATGGGTCCTTTTTATCCACCAATGTTTGACCCGAGTTTTAGTATTTTTATAAGCACATTCAACGTTTATACAACTAATTACTATCAGGGATATCCCGGTATTGTTGATATTGAATATGTTGAGTTAAATAATTCAATATACGCTTTTGGTGATTATCTGATTTCGGTGGATGCTTACTTTGCAACTCTGAATGCTACGGTATCTCTTCCTGGTAACACTCAAAGTATTGAAATGGAGTTCAACACCACAAACAATTATTTATATCTCTTATCTAAGAAGAAGATGTTTCTAGTTGATCCTACAAGTAATACTTTAGTTACTACTATAACATTCCCTAATGTATCTTACAATGCTTTTGATATGGAGATTAATCCAGTAAATGGTGATGTTTATGTATCATATGATAATGTTGCAAGAGTTGATATTTGGGAATATGATAATTTAACATCTTCGCCTTCTATTACTTTAGATACTTCTACCTCTAACTTCCCGCCTTTGGCTACAAGAACTGGAGCAATGGTTTTTAACGATTTTGAGGGTGATATGTATGTGACTACTGAGGGCAATCCTACTGGATTAAATGAGGTCGTGAGAATTAATGGTGGTATTGTTCAAAACTTTTTGGCGAATCCAAATCAAACAATTCAAAATACAACCTATGATATACCGGGTCTGACACATAGTATATTTTATGATCCTGTTTATGAGGCAATTTATGTTTATGGATCAGCTAGTCTTTGGAAAATCGATAATGATGCTTATGAGCAAATTAGTGGAATTGCTACTCAACCATTTTCGGATATAATTTTCAACAATTATTCAACACAAATAAACATATCTGATTCAAGTAGTGATTTCACTATTCTGAATCTTGGATCTACTACAAGTTTCACAACATTGGGGTTTCCATCTTCTTTATATGGGTATTTAGGTTTGAGTCAATTTGATAATGATGTTTATATGAGTGTTCAAGGACCAGGTATTACAAAAATTGTAATTATTTCGTCAGAAACTGGCCAGATTAAAGACCAGATTACTATTTCTGCTCAGGCTGGAAGAATTATTTATAACCCTGAAAGAAAGTCTATGTGGTCTTATCAGCCTTCAAATAATACTTTTGTTGAAATTGAAGTAGAAATTAATCAAATTATAACTCAGGTTGCTAGCACATTCTCACAGGTTGCTGAAAATAACTACGGAACATTAGATCCTAACTACACACCTAAAGATAATATGTGGTTGAAAACAAGAGATTACTTTAGAAGACCGAGAGAAAATTTTGAAGGAGATGTTTCTGTCAAGTATTATTGGAAGTTCATGACTGACCAAACACCTCAATTTTTTATGTATGATTTCTCTGGTGAGCAATTAGAATTAACTGGTGATTATGCTTATACTGGTCCTAAACCACTTACTAATATTTATCTTAATAAGAAACCTAATAGAGAATTGGATAAAGTTTCCTTTGAGGATTATCAACAAACTGTTTTTGATAAAATTGAATACACACTTAGTTATATTGATGATTCTGATGATGTCACTGTTGAGGCTGCGTCATTAGAACTTTTCTTAGGTTTTAGAGCAGAAGAAGAGGGAGCTTTAAGATCTGTTCTTCAACTTTACAAAAAAGAAGAAATAGAGTTTGATATTTTATCATCTTCTTTAACAAATATAACTTTCGAAACTTTAGATCCAGATGGTGACAAAAGAGGTAGAATAATGATAAGTGAGACATCTACTGAGAATTTTACTGGTAGGGGATTAAAAATTGGTCAACATATTGTTATGTATATAAAAGATACAACTAATCAATTTGGTCAGTATATCTCAGAAAATAATGGTCTTTTTGTAAAAATTAGAGAAGTTTTTACTAAACAATTAATAGTAGATTTCTTTAGTCCTAATTTTGACTTTTTAGCTGCTGAAAATACAAAATTGACCGATTATCCAAAGGCAGGAAAAACGACTTATTTAAAATCGACTTTTAGAGTTAGAGACAGAGAGATAGGTAGATTCTTAACATATGGTGAGACTGAGGATGAAGACATAAGATTTAAGATTGAATTAAATAATGTTGGTAAATTAATAAATCCTAATGAAGTATTTATATTTAAAGAATATGATATAAACGAGGGTGGAGTTGATTGGACTTATCTAAACATGAAAAGAAAAGAGATGTTAATGACTAAAGATGTCATTTATCCTTATGTTGGAGCTTATAAATCAATCATAAATGCTATAAATTACTTTGGTTATAATGATTTACAGCTAAATGAGTATTATGAGCAAATTGAAGGTTTACAGGACAGAAGTCTTACAATCAGCAGTGGTGGTAGAGTGTTAAGTAGTGGTAGAACTACATTTACCAATAGAGGTAGACAACTTTTTAAAATTGAGATACCTGACATTTTTGATAATACTGTAAAAGGATGGTCTGAAAAAGATTATATCACAAGTGAATATTTAACAAGTGATAAGTTCAGAGCTACTAATTCTTTTAACTTAACTTATTTTATAACCGACAAAGAAGGTAATTACATATTAAATTACTCATTAGAAGAAGTTATAATTAAATTACAGGGTTTAAAATATTGGTTAAAGAGAAACATCATACCGATGACTCACAAAATTTTAGATATTACTGGAAACGCTTATACCGAAACGGCTCAGAACTTAACACATAATGTTTATGATTGTAGAGTGATTAATATTAAGGAACAGATGACACCAATTACTTTTAAAATGAATGAAGTTTATCTTTCTCCTGTTAATAGTGGATCTACTGTTTATAATTGTGTTTTAGATTTTTATAGTATAATAGAAGATTTAGGAGCTGACTACAATCCTAATCAGATTTTAAATAGTACTGGTGAATTATTAAGAAAACCTCGACCTTATTATGAGTTTTCTAATAAATTAGTTACTCCTGATATATTTGATGTGAAAATTAGAACTTATAAAACTTATAAAGAATGGGCTCCTTATGTTACATATGAAGACGGAGACAAAGTTATCTATTTTGATAAACTATATGAATCATCTAAGAATAATAATAAGTTGAATAATCCAAGAAAATATGAAAACGTTTTATATTGGCAACCAAGTTCTAAATATAAAGTTTCTGATGTTGTTGAGTATAACAGAGAGTTTTATGTTTTTTCAGGATTAGGTGGACAGTCTACATCAGCTCCTCCATTCTTTCCACAAAGTTGGTTAAAAATAACAGAATGGAGATTACTTGATTATGAACCAGTTCAGATAATAACAGAACAAAGAAAAGGAACCAATTTGTTACCTTTTAATTTTACTGTTGATTCAAATATAGATCCATTTATTACTATTGAAGTAAATTCACATAGTGGATATGGAGCTGTCTTTTCCGATAAGAAAAACTATTATTTAAAAGGAACTAAAGATATTACCGAACCTTATAGACCTATCGATAAATTAGGACCATTTACTCCTATAACACCTGTTTATTAAGCATAAAAAAACCCTCTTTGAGAGGGTTTTTAATTTATTGAATTATATTATTCAGTTGGTTGTGGAAATTGAGCTGGAACAGTTCCTTCAAGAAATACACCTTCTTCGAAAGTAAGAACCCAATCTTGAATATCTTTTGATAAATTCTTACCAGTAGCGTCATAGTAGTTGAAGATTTTACTAATAGCTCCAATCGTCATTAATATCTGAGAGAATAAAGTAGAATCTTTTCCAAGTCCTTTTACTTTGTGATTTTGAATCAAGTGGTAGATATAAGTAACTTCGGTAGCTGTAACTGCAAAAGGTAGAACTTCCTGATTAGTGAATTTTGATGATTTAATTTCTGTTAAAACTTTGTTTAACTCAATTGCAAAAAACACAGTATTTACATCATATTCTAATTTAGAATAAATTAAATCAGTTAAAAATTTCCATTGGTCTTTATTTAAATAGAAGTTGTATTTAGTTGCTTCTAAAGTGTCAATGAATTCTTTCCAAATTTTTTGAGATTCAGCATAAAGTTCGTCTTGTTCTTGAGGAGATTTTCCCTTACCTGATTTATTTTTCATAAATTGATTTATTTCCTCAATTTTAGAATCCAATGATACTTCATTCTCATTGTTGATGTGTGAGTATTCAGCTTCTAAATATTCAAATTTAGTTTCTGGTTTAACAACGTTAGTTTCAATTTTTCTTGTCATTTCTTTTATTTTATTTTTTATTAACCTTTAATAATTTCTTCTTGTGAGGCAAAAAGCTCATTTAAAGTTTCTAGTTTATCTTTTGAGTTAGTGTATTTTTCAACCCATTTATCATGCTCTTCCATTAAGTCAGAGTGTTCTCCGATAGCTACTAAATTATTTACATAAAGTGCTAAATTTGCTTTTGCTTCTGCCATCTCTGCTTCGTATTTTTTTCTTAAAGCTGTGATGTAATTCATTCCTAGTTTTGTTGTTTCCATAATTATATAATAAATTCTTCGTTTTTTTCGTCTTTTTGTTGCTCCTGATATAACTCTTCTACTTTGTTAGCTCTTGCTACCTTTTCAACACCATATTTGTTTACAAGTGAAGAGAATGTGTTTAAGTCTGTTTTTACAAGTTTGATTTTTCCTGAATCTAAGTTGATGTTGACTTTGTCAATTTCTTGTTCAAATAAAATTGTAGATGACTCTTCATCATAAGTATTTAATAAATCTTCGTTGATGCATACTTTTAATTCTTTTTGTAGAACAAAAGAAATATCATCTGCGATTTTAGCAATTTTTATTAAATTCTTTTGTTTTGAATCTCCAATAAATTGAAATTTAATTGCTATAGGAAATGATTTTTTATTAAAAACGTTAAAAAAATCATCAATTGTGTCTTGTGACAACTCATAAAATCTATCCATATTAATCTTTTTTATTTTATAAATAAAAATGCTGTAAAAGTTTAATTAAAGAAAGAAAATCAATGAAAATATAATAGAAGTTAATATAAGTAAAGGTGTTACAATATAATAAACTGTGTTATAATATCTTTGACTTTCGAAAAGTGAAAATCCAATTACCAATAAATATGAATATTTTTCTACTTTTCTAATTTCATAAACTCTAAAAAGTTCTTGAAGTCCTCTTTCGTTTAACATTTGAGTTAATTCTCCACTAAACCCTCTAATATATGTTTCTGATATTCTATCTATGTCTTGTTTTTTAAGAGCATATGCTTCGCCAATTAATTCCTCTGGGACATTAATCACAGTGTATAATCTTTGAGCAGAATCTATTCTTAAATTGAATTTTTGTTGTAATTCAAATTTAGATTCTTTAATGGTTTTTCTCCAAAGAAAAAAAAGTTTAAGTTTTTTCAGCATAATTATTATATTATATATCTAAATGTTTGTTTTTTGTTCAAAAATAATAGTTTATTTTTTTAAAAAAATTCTAAGTATTTTTTTTATTCTTCTATAATTTTTTGGTGGTGTGTAAATGGAAGAATCAACATCTCTTATATAAACACCTGGACTTACATATTTATTACCCATTTTTCTTATGTTTTTTCCCGGATCTTCTAGTTTTTTTATGAGTTGAAGAATTGTAGGTATAATCAAAATATAATAATTGACCACCACTACCTGGTTTATAATCAGGATGTTCTTCTACTTCTTTTTCATTGTATTCAGTTCCTTCTACTAAAGCATCAATTTTAGAATCACGATTCTCTTGTTTAATCTCGGCTTCAATTCTTTCTCTTTCTTCTTTAGACATACCACCTGGTCCAGTCATTGGTTGAACAGATACTAAATCTTGTCCAATAGTTTGAGTAGCAAATTTCATAGCCACTGGAAATAAACTTGAAAACTCTTCAGTTTTAGTTTCTTCTAATATTTGATTTGATTGATTTTCGACTAACTGTGATAAATTATCTAATTTAGATCCAGTCATACCCATAGAGCCTAAAATATTAGACCACTTTTTCATTATATCTTTTTTATTTGGTGTTTTCATAAAACAAAAAAACTTTTCTTTTTATAGAAAAGTTTTTATTTATTGTTTAGATTTCGTATTTATTCTTTAATCCATTTTTTGGAACATCTCTGTGACTAATCTTCCAAAGTTCTTCTTTTGGTAATTTTGACAATTGTTGAAGTAAATTTAAGTTTTTTTGATACTCATTCATATTAGGTTGTTCTCTATTATGGAAAAGATGATAACATTTATGATCCATTTGTTTCCAGTTTATAAAATGTTGAACTTTAATAGAAACAAAATCATCTTCTGCTCCCCACCCAATGAAGTTTTCATTCCATCCAGCAATCTTATTTATTATTTCTTTTCTAAAGATACAAATTCCACCACAAATTGGAACTTTTTGATGGTCTGTTTCTCCTCTACCTGGTCGATTAATTTGTATAATCTGATCTAATTGAAGATTAGCTTCGTTAGGTTCTAAATCTACTACTGATTTGTATGGATTAACCATTTCATATGTTTCAATTTGTTTTAGGGCATCAATTAATTGATTTGGATGCATAATTAAATCAGAGTCTGCAAAAACAATAATATCTGATTTTGCCATTTTAGTTGCATAGTTAAAACTCCAAGATTTGTTATAAGGTTTGTCTGATTTTAAGAAAAGATGTCTACATCTAAGGCTTAAATGTGAAATTTTTGAGTGAGTATCTTGTTCAACTACAATTACATCTACTCCCTGGAAACCATTGATCCAGTCTAATACTCTTCTAAGATTTTGTAGTCGGTCTGGTTTGTGTCTGTAACCGATGATATACGTGAAGGAATGTCCATTATTCATTAAAAATAATTATTTTTTATTTATAGTTAATTGGAATCGTTTTGTTTGAACCATTCTATTGTTTTTTCCAATCCTTCTTCAATATCAATTGATGGATTGTATCCAATCTTCCTAGATGAGTCTATATTTGCTAATGAATTTAGAATATCTCCTTTTCTTTTATCTTCATACATCGGTGTTATTTCCGAATCTAACTTTTCTTTTATTAACCTAAATAACTCATTAACTGTTGTGCTTTTACCTAACCCAACATTAAAAACATGAGACCCGTTCACATTTATGTTTTTTATAATATTTACATTCATATCTACTACATTTTTAACATATGTGAAGTCTCTACTTTGGTAACCATCTCCAAATATAATAGGTCGTTTATTTTCCCTTAATGATTTTATAAATTTTGGTATAACTGCTGAATACTCAGAGTCACTTCTTTGATTTTCTCCAAATACATTGAAGTATCTAAGTCCATAGAAATTTATACCATATAAGTTATAGAAATTATCCGCTAACATCTCATCAAATCTTTTACTTAGGGCGTATGGTGATAATTGTTTTCCTATATTATTTTCTACTTTTTCAAAATCACTATTGTCACCATAAACAGATGATGAACTTGCATAGATTATTTTTTTAATACCATTATTCTTAGCTGCTTCTACTAAGCAACTAAATCCGTAAACATTGTTATTCATATAGTCTTTTGGTTGTTCGATTGATCTTGGAACTGATCCCCATGCTGCTTGGTGACAAATTATATCTACTCTTTCACAAATGCTAGATACCAATTCAAAATCACATATATCACCTTTTTTAAAAAAAACTTTATCTGATTTTACTATATTTTTAATATTACCATTTGATAGATTATCGAGAACTATTATATTTTTAATAGACTCGTCATTATTAAGTTCTTTTACTATATTGGATCCAATAAATCCGGCTCCTCCTGTTACTAATACTCTCATTGAATTTTTATTTTTTTAGCTGGTGTTCCTACATATACTCCTGATTCTTCTATGTGATTAGTTACTCCCGCATTTAATCCTATTGTCACTAAACTGTGTATTGAAATTTTCTCTTTAATTGATGCATTTGTTCCAATATAAACACAATCGTAAATCTTACAATTACCTGAGACCTTAACTCCTGGTGCTGTTGTGAAGTAATCACCAATCCTACAATCATGACCTATTGTTGTGTGTAGATTTAGATGTGCATGTTTACCTATCTTAATATTTGTTGTCAGAACGCATCCAGCACATATTATACTCCCTTCACCTATCTCTAAATCTTTATCTAAAACTTGAGCTGATGGGTGTATGAAGGAGAAGTACTTAGTATTGCTTGGTAGCCTTTGAGACATATCATATCTCATTTTAGGCTCTCCAATAGCGATCAATACTTCATACTCATTAGGGTCAAACTCAGACAATGGTCTTATATATTTGTTACCTTCTTTCCAATATTCATCATCTACAAACTGCTTCATAGTCGAATCTCCAATATGAGCAATAATCTCTTTAGCAAATCCACCAGCTCCAATTAGTGCTCTTTTCATTCTCTATTTGCTTTTGTGTATACGTCGAACTTTGATAAGTCTGGGTATGGTAGTTCTAGATCATCTTGATGTTTTTTAGTGCCGTCTATATTATAAAATTGGCCCATTAATAACATGCCTCTAGCTGCTAACTCCGGCATCATATAGAAATTCCAACCTAACATATCAAAGTGGTCATCATGATAAGAACACTCTCTTCTACCTGAATATCTTGCTCTTTTGAACCAAAGGTAAGCTTCATAATTATCTGTTAGAATAGCACCTCCCTTTGATAGCTTAAAGTGTTTATAGGGCCCCGTAAATGAAATACACATATGGGTTCCGGTAATGTACATATCAGCAGTGAATCTTAAAGCGGAATCCCAAACATTAGTGGGTTCTAGTCGATAAGCACCTTTTATAGTTTTTCCATGAACTGGTTTAAATTTTACTTTTGCTCCAGCATGGATAATTTCACAAGGCACTGATGGATATGTTCTTGATGGAATTGTTAGCTCTTTACCCTTTACATTTTCATACATCATAGATAGAAAAAGAGCATTACTCTGATTATCTACCGTTACAACATAGGGAGCTCCTGTGTAGTCTCCTAATGCTTTTTCAAAATCTTCTGTTATTTTATATACTCCGTTTGCCATATTTTTATTTATTTATATCAATGTTATCTACTTTGTTTACCCAAAAGTCTATAAAACTAGTCACACTTTTGTTTGATTCCTCTTCAATTGATTTAATAAAGTCTCTTACTAAGTCTCTAGTTAAGTCTGCATGTTTTATATCATTCCATCCATATGAAATTCCATATTTTGAAATATGATACATTTCTCTATATTCATCTGGTGTGATTAGAGCATTTGTATTTATGATAATTGATCTACATCCACATAAAGCGGCTAATATTGAATAATAAGTTGCATCATCATATGTTACAAAATATTCATGTTTGTTAAACTCCTCGGCTAAATATTTAAATCCACCAAGTTCCATAAAATTTGAAAGATCTTTAGATTCTAAATAGCTTAGAGTTTTTTCACCAACAGGATACTTTTTTTTATTTATATGACAATATCCTTTCTTTTTAGAACCTAATCCTTTATTACTAAATATATCTAATTTCGAATCAATCGTTGTTAATTTATATCTAGTTTCTGCAGAAGATTTAAATCCTTTAGTGAAGTAGAAGTGAACATCACTATGTGACCAAGTTTTTTCAATATTCTCTTTAGTGTGATATAATATCCATCTAGTCACATTCTCTGCTTCAAATGGATTACCCTCTATTTGTTCAGGATATAGTGCCACTATTGTGTTTTTAATATCTTTAGTGTTCCAAGTTCCATCATTATTTTGATCTAATATATTAGAATTACATTCAAACATAGAAATTTGATTTGTCCAAACTTCTTCCCCCATATCAGCTAATATTTTAACTAATTTATGAAGAACAATTTGCCCACCAATGTTTTCCTTTCGCCCTGGTATATAAATTAAAAATGAAATTTTAGACATTTTATTATATTATTTTTTATCTTATTTTTATCTTCAATCTTTCTAAAACTTTTTCATGATATGGTCTTGTTTTTTTACCACAGTATGGATCCCATATTGCTCCCATATCAATTTGAGTAATTTTACTTTTATATTGATTATAAAATTTATCAGACATCAATTTTGCTGGAATTGAACAGGAATATAATACTACCGGATTTAAATCAATTACTTTTTCAATCTCTTCACTTACTTTATTTTCTAATTTTATAATTTCTTCATCTTTGAATAAAGTTCCAAATGGGGAGAGTACATGAGTATGATTAAATAGAGATTCTAGGTGAGTAAACCATTTAGGTCCCACTACAATTACTGTTCTTGTCTTCAGTACTTCTATAAACTCATCAATTCCTTCTTCTATCAATTTTCTTCTAAATACTTCACCTACATATAAATTTTTCAAGTTCTTAATGTATGGCCAAACTATGCCAGCTCTTTCATGGAATGTTCCAGCATTGACAGAGACATAGTATTCTGGGTTGGATTGTATAATCTTTAACATCTCATCACCTAACTTATCTATTTCTATTCCGTATTTTGGAATTTTATTTGTAAAGTGTGGTTCTATTTTTAACATACAAGTCCATTCGCCATCTTGGTATCTTACCATAGTAAAATTTTCTATATTTTTTACTTTTTCCACCAACAATGGATAACTAAAATATTCTTTATTAATGTTCTCTGATAGTTTTATAATATATTCTTTACAATTTAGATTAGATAATAATAAATAATCAATCTCTTCTTTTAGTTTTGTAAATTCTTCCTCGTTGAGTTTAAATTTAATTTCTGAAATGAAATTCATAATTTTCTCAATTCTGTCGGTATCATTCATATTCATATTAAATTCTTCTTTTTTGATATATTTCTTTTTTTATATTTCTAACGGTTTTAATGCCATTTTTTTTCATTATTTCATCATGATTCGTTCATGTGTTTATTTTTTTTTATAATAGATGTGTCTTATCTTTAGGATTAGGCCATCTGTACCAGTGAAACAAATAAACTCCTTTCATGAGATATATCTTTTCATTTAATTTTTTTGCTTTTTTGTGAATATCATTATCGATACCTAACATTCCTCCTTCTGTAAAACCTCCACATTTTTTCCATAAATCTTTTCTTAGTAATATAAGAACACCACTTAGTAATTCGGAATTTGTTTTATCTTCACATGTTGTTTGATATATTGTTTGCATCATATTACCAAAATCTCTATGATATTTCATATCATTTGAATCTGTGTCAATTCCTGGTGCAACTTGCCACTTACATCCTATTCTATTTGTATAACAAGTAAATATTTTTACTTCTGGATTTTCATCAACAACGGATTGTATTATATGTCCGTAGTTCGGCGTTGAGAAGATGGTATCACCATCTACAAAACAAGCAAAATCATCATCATTTGGTAAAACTCTCATAAAGTCATTATAATATTTACCTAAATTCTTTTCTGTGCTATATGGTACTGAGTAATATATCATACTTCTTTTCCGTTAATATAATTTTTTAATGTTCCGTAGCCATTTCTTAGTTTTGCTTTCTGTCCTTTATGTGTCCAGTAATCAAAGTAGTCACTTGATATAATTGATGGGTTAAAAATATCAATTATCATATTTTTATTATAAATTGAATAATTAAATGATAGTTGGTCTCTTTTTGACCACTTAATAAGTTCTTTCCACCAGTCATTACATATTTCTATGCAATCTTTTTCGTTGTGTTTTCTGATTATTACTCCACTCTGTACCATCCCATTTTTTTCAGGATATCCTGATTCTTTGTAAAATTCAATTTGAGAATCAACAGTTGAATGTTTGTCTTTTTTTAGTTGTTTAACTGCTTCGGATTCTTGATAAACACATATTCTATCTGGGTGTTTGGCTATTGCAAAATTATTTTTGAGATTATCATTTATAAATTTTTTCATATTTCTTTTTACTTGTATGTTTCCATCAACCCAGACAGATGTTTCATATTCTTGTAGAAATAAATGTGGTAGTATCTTTAGACATCTTGCCTTTTTTGTTTGTTCTAGATTATTTAATATCTCTGGTATTTTTTTTATCTTCCATGTTTCGCTTTCTATTTCTTGGTCAGTGAAACAAATATATTCGATGTTTTTTTCTGGACACACCACTTCTTTTAGGAGGTCATAGTTTCCTGATATACTAGTATAAACAACTATTTCTTTTTTCTGTGAAATTTGTTCATCGATAATTATATTTATTTCGTCCACATTTTCTGAGTATTTTATTTCTTTATTTAAATCACCGAGTTTTAGATATCTACCATTATAATTTCTATCCTTTAAATCACCATGATATAAGTGATTTACCGTCTCATTTAAATATCCAACTTTATAGTCACCAAAGTTATTAATCCATTGATTCGCTTCTTTGTAAATTTCACTATTGTATTTTTGAACTTCTTTTAGAGTTTGTCCATTCTGAGTTTTATATAGACCGTATGTGAATATTGTATCACCTCCCCCTACATACATTTTCTCAAAAAGATTCTTTTCTTTTAGAATCGATGTTCTTCCCACCCAAGCCCCTCCTGGTCTAAATCCTTTAGAGAGTAGATGGTCCACATTTTTCTTATTACCGGATGCAATTGATTTGAAGACGTTTGTTATATTTCCTTTTTCATCAAAATAATTTATAGTTTCAAAAAGTTGAATAAAATCATTGCCTTTTGTAACATCATCTATATTATTTAACCAATCTAAATTGTTATAGATTATATCACCGTCTATCCAAAGTAAATAATCAGTATCTATTTTATCGATTATATTATTGATAAGGATTTCTTTAGACCACAGTTTATTTTCTTTATCACCTTTTATTATAATCTTTTCACAAGGTATTTCAAAATCTAAATCACCATCTTCATAGTCTACTAATCCAACAATTAATTTATCGTAGTGTCCTTTCCACTGATCTAAAAATTTAATAAAATTTGTTTTTTGTCTACTATCACCTCTAAAATTATAGTAAAATGAGCATATTTTATAAGTTGATTTTCTACCAAGCATTTCACTAAATTGTTCATCGGTTAAAAACTTTTCTGACTTTCTTCCATCCCAATTTTTTTTAACATATCCTAAGTGAATTATATCAACATCTATTGTTTGTTTTTTTGGAAAATAACTACTAAATTTTAAATCAGGATGACTTGAGTTTTCTAGTTCATCATTATATCGATTTATACCAATTGAATTGTTAAAATTGAAAAGTTGAAAAAATCCATATCCATTATCTCTTTCATATTTTGGTAAATTATTTACCTGTGTTTCACCTTTTCTCCATCTCTCATATTGAAAATGGTTGTAACAAATCCATCTATCTGATGTATATAAAGTATCGGGTTCTAAATTAGTTAGTTCAATTTTATTTGTCACAATTATATCAGCATCTAATAATAATATAAATTCAGGATTAATAATTGATTCAATGCCAACATTTATTGCCTTTCCTTTATTGAATTTAAAACCATCTTCATAAAAGACATCGGTTGTTATACATTTTACTCCATAATTTTCACAGATATCTTGACAAATTTTATCATCGTTTGAGGTTACTACTGTGATGTTCTCAAAATATTTTGTATTATTTTCTAAAGATAATATCAAAAAGTCATTATAGTTGACAGATGTGATTATAACATCTATTTTGTTTCTGTGAATTGTCTGATTTATTGTATTATTTATAATAGTCTGTGTGGACATTTTTAGAACTTTAGGTTCTTCAACCTTTGGTTTCCATTTTACTCTACTTTTATGTCCAAAAATGGTATTTGATTTACCCATTACAAATTTGTCAACTTTTTATATTGTATTTATATATAAACGTAAAACCTCTCTAATTGAAAAAAATAGGTAGATGTGAAAAAATTGTATTTTCTTCTTTAAATGAAGGACTAATCACTGCGAAAATTGATACCGGTGCTTTTAATGCTGCTCTTCATGTAGATGAAGTAAAAGTTATAGATTCTGGATTACAAGTTAGAATCAAAAACAATACTTATATTTTTCATAAATGGTCTGAAGTAGAAGTAAAAAGCTCAAATGGTAAGGTTCAGAAAAGATATGGTGTTAATTTAAAAATTCAATTAGGTAAAAAGAAGTATAAAATATTTGTTTCTTTGACTAATAGAAAAAGTATGAAGTTTTCACTTCTAATTGGTAGAAGATTTTTACATTCTAATAATTTTTTGGTAGATGTAACTAAAAAGAATATTTATGATAGACCTAAAGAAATATAATTATTTTACCGGTGATAAATCATCAGTAGCTTTTGGTGTCAGTGATATCGTTAAGTTTTTGGATTTAGCTGGTCACAACTATGTTCTTTTTACTCCACCAAAACCTACTGGTTCAAGTAAAGTTCACGATATTTGTTTGTATCATTATTTAGATAATAAAATAGAGTTCAATAATATTGATGAGTTTAAAGATAAAATTTTAGATAAATCTAATTTATTTAGAGTTGATTTAATAGTATTTGACTTTTGGAGTATAAAAAAAATGAATTGGTCTAATTACTTAAACGAAATTATTAACCTTTCACAGAATTTTATAATAGTTGCTAAAGAGTTTCAGTATAAAACAACAGATGATGTTAATGATTTTTTACTTCAAACAGAGTATAAAGAACTACACAAAACTGATAATTGGCTTACTGATAGAATTAATAAAAATACAGCAACAATTGATTCACTCAAAAAAGCTTATATAAGAGATAAGAAATTAGAACATTTATTTGGTGATGAGTAAAATATTTGTTAAATTTATTAAAATTTGTAAAAATGAATGTAAAAAAGAAGTTTCTAAAACTTACTTCAAAGACCTATCCACACGGAACAGAGGCACAATTAAAAAATCATTTACCTAACGGCTTTAAAGAAGATGGATCTGGTAATTATTTTATTGAAATCGGTGTTAATCCTACTACTATGTTTACTAGCCACCTTGATACTGCAGACCGTAAACAAGAAAAAGTAAAACATGTAATAGATGGTGACATCATTAGAACTGATGGAACATCAATTCTTGGAGCTGATGATAAAGCAGGTATGACGGTGATGCTTTATATGATAGAAAGGGAAATTCCTGGACTTTATTACTTTTTCATCGGTGAAGAAAGAGGATGTGTTGGTTCAAGTAGACTATCAAAAGTTTGGAATAGTAGACCAGAGTCAAGTTATATAACAAAATGTATATCATTTGACCGTAGAGGAACTGACTCAGTAATTACTGAACAGTTGTATGGTGTTTGTTGTTCTTTAGAATTTGCTAAAGATTTATCAAAAAGATTAAATAATGTTGAAAAGTCTTTTAATTATAAACCAGATCCAACTGGAATTTACACTGACTCTGCTCAATTCACTAGTTTAATTTCAGAATGTACTAATATTTCGGTAGGATACTACAATGAACATTCTACTTCTGAAAGACAAGATATAAAACATTTAGAAAAACTTTGTGAAGCGGTGTGTAAAGTAGATTGGGAGGCTTTAAGTATCGTAAAAGAACCAGGTTATCATCACGATGATTTTCATGATGATGATTGGGAAACAGATACAAATCAAAATTTTCAAACACATAATTTCACTTGGGTTAGTTGGGAAGGTAAAACATCAAAAATGATGATTTCAGACCAACAAATTGAGGTTGAAAAAGAAACTATTGTAAATTGGATGACCTCTGGTGGATTATCATATGAATATGCGGACTTTACTTGGGATGGTCAGAATCTACACGGAGCAAGTTGTTCAGGTGAGTATCATTTTATAGCAAGTCGTTCTGAGCTAATAGACTATATCGAAGATTTGAAACAAATTCCATCAGACCACTTAAAGGGTTTTATTTAGAATTTTTTACTTCGGGTTGATTTAGAATAAAAAGCATTTGACCAGTTGTTAATTCATTTATATTCCAACCTCTTTCTTTGCAAATCTTGGTCAAGATTCTTTCTTTGATTAGGCTTTTTACCAATTTGCTATCTTTTTTTGAACTCATAAACTATATATTAAAAAAATTGCTTATCTTTGATTTATGTTTGAGATAAAAGGTAAAATAGTATTCGATCCAATCAATGTGACTAAAAAACACAATGATCAATCTACGTGGAAAAAAGTTGCTATTGTAAAATTTGATTGTGATATCTACGCTTACTACTCTTGGTTCTTACAAAAAAGATTTAATTTGTTTTTAAATAAACCATTAAGAGGAACTCACTTAACATTTATTAATGATATTGTAGATGATGATATTTATCTAAAAGCAAGAGAATTATTTGATGGTAAAGAAATAACTGTAAAGTATGATCCTGTTTTTATCAGGTCTAATAAAAAAGGTCACTGGTGGTTGAGAGTTGAATCTTTAGATGCTCAAAACATTAGAAATGCTATGGGTTTAGGAGATCCTTATTTTGGTTATCACATCACTGTTGGTTTGGCAACTCACTTACAATTAGAGCACTCTAAATATATTACAGAACAATGTATAAGATTTGACTTATAGGTATAAAAAAACAAAAACAATTTTTATCTTTCCTTTTGAATGTCTTCTAAAACTTCTATGGTTAGATTAAGTTCTTCTATATCTTTATCACACATTTCGTGGTATTTCTTTTTACCCCATAATGACCAAAAAAAGAAATGAACAACAAGATATATCAAATAAACATCAAGGGTCGGTCCAATAAGTAAAGGAAAAATAAAAAAAGGAATTAAAGAGATTATCCAAAAGAATAACTCAGAGTAAAGTCCTCTTAAAAATTTATGACCTTTAATATATCTATTTAGACTTTTATCAGAATAGTTTTTAGTTTTTTCCGATTCTTCTTCTTTTATTTCGTGATAGTTTAACATAAATTATTCATATTATTTATGTATATATGATAAACATTTTCAATAGTTTACCGTAAAATTTTTACCAATGGATGATTTTTTTGATAGTTTTAAGGGCAAACCTAAATATGACCATAAAGTCAGAGTAGTTCATTTTAAGAAAGAACACTTTGATGTTTATATTGGTCGCCTTCCAAATGGTAAATATAATAAGTGGGCTTATCCAAAAGAATTACGTGAATCATTTCCAGAAGGAACTCCAAGAAAAACAATTGTAGATGCTTATGAACAATATCTTCTTTCTAATGAAGAATTAATGAATGATTTACATGAACTAAAGGATAAAGTTCTTGGATGTTGGTGTAAAGATTTGGGTGGTAAAGGAAAGTCTTGTCACGGTGATATACTTGTTAAATATGTTAAAAAAAATTGTAATTAATTTTGATATATAAATTATTATTACTATATTTAACATTATTAATTACTATATTTGAATTTATGAAAACAATTTTATTAAAAGGTGTTGAAATTAAAATTGGATCTAGAGTCCGATTTGTGAATGATAAAGGTCTCTATACTGAAGTTGATGGTGTGATTAAACCCGAAGTAGGAAAGATTTATACTGTTAGAGATATTAATGACTTGGGTGGTTTCTTATTAGAAGAAGTTAAAAATATTTATTTTGAATGGTATTCACCTTCTGGAAAATTAGATTTTGTATCTGAACCAGGATTTGCTAATTTTCGATTTGAACCTGGTTTACCTTCTTTAAGAAGAAAAAAAATAGTACAAATTAAAATTCTACCTGAAGTTAAAGAAACTTTATATAAACCACAAAGAAAAAGAGTTTTAGAAGAAGAATTGGTTTAAAATAAAAAAAGAGTGATTATAGTCACTCTTTTTTTTATTTATATACTAATTAAAATTATCTACGAGATTTGTAGCTTTCTCTAGCCATTGATGCTCCCGCTCCTGACATTGCTTCTACAGGCACTTTTTCTGAATTCATTGCGTTTAATTTACCTCTTGTTTCCATTTCAACACTTCCAGTATCTATTCTTAAATCTTTAGCAAAAGACGATAATACAGTAGTTAACATTTGGAATTGGTCAACATTTAATCCTTTACAGAATTCATCATAGTGTTTTCTTACTTCCGTAGCGGTTGTTGGAAAAATGTTTGAACCAGTTGCTTTGTTATATGCTCCAAGACTTCCAGCATACTCAACTTGATAAAAAGCACTAATGTTTAACAAAAAGTGGTTTAATTGTTCAAGTTTATTTTTATCTAATGTTCTAGATAATCCAGTTAAAGCTTCCATTCTGCTATCTTTTGTAATTGCTTTTGGAACAAATTCTTCGTTTACCGAGTTAAAATTTGTAAAATTCTTTATTCTCATAATAATATATTTTTTTTTATTAATGTATATATTTTAAATAAAAAATGATTTTTTCAACTTTTTGAATTTTAAACATAAAATTCCAAATAAATTTATAAAGAGATAATCAATTTTTTACTATTCAGATTTGATTTCTT
>Ga0181356_1000019_pt1 | contig 58993 bp, 85 predicted proteins | sample Fa13VDMM110SN_FD_130104 | JGI IMG/M metagenome (GOLD analysis project Ga0181356, IMG submission 130104) | Freshwater viral communities from Lake Michigan, USA - Fa13.VD.MM110.S.N | ecosystem: Environmental > Aquatic > Freshwater > Lake | place: USA: Michigan | collected 2013-09-24 | reverse complement strand
CTACCTAAAAACTGTGTTTCATTTTCTAAGAAAATAATATAATTGTTTAATAGATTAATAGAATCTTTTTTATTTTGAACTTGGGTTTCAAGAGAGTCTGTTTTTGTTTTTAAAAATTGTGAGTAAGCGTCACAATTAGCATTTGTCTTACATGAAATTATAATAAATAATAAACATATAATAGATAATAAGTTTTTCATAATTTAATCGTTTAATTTTTTATTGTTTTAACTGCTCTAGCATTAATATGTCCTTCTTTTGGGGATATTGCTATAAGTTTGTGTGTAAAAACTTGCATCCAAGCATAATCAGAATTATGTTCTGTAGAACTCCAATAATTAGTGTTAACAAAATTACCTATAAGATCCTTATTGTTATACATTTCTTCTAATTCGTTTTTAGTTGGTAATCTCCAACCTTTACCCAATTCTTTACACTCTCTTTTAGCGTTATACCAAGTGACTTCAGTCGGTAAATCATATTGAGCAATTTCTATACTATCAAGTTTATATGTTGTTCCTATTATCTGTGATTCAGATGTGAGTGTAAAAAACAAACATATAATAGATAATAAGTTTTTCATATCTCTACTTATTAACAAAGTTATAAGCCGCGGTAGATCCAGACATTGTAAAGGTGTAGTATTCGGTATCACAATAACTTTCATTAGCTCGGATTTTTACTTTAGAAGCCGCTAAGAAATCAGACTTAAAATCTTTATCTGAAAATAAATTATCTTCAAAGAAAATCATTGTATTATCAGATGATTTCATACCTTCAACTACATATTTTTTATCAACACCACCAACAGTAAATACAAAGTCACAACTAATCACGTCGTCACAAAAGTAAGAACCGTTTAAGTATAAAAAAGGATATTTAACTGTTTTTTCAACTGCGTAATTCATATAGTTTTTCAACTCTATAATTAATCCAATATTTTTTTCAGACCATCCAGAACCCATATAAGTTACTTCATATGAACGTGGAAATCCAGTGGTATAATATTCAGTATCACCAATGTAGTAGGTTCCTGATGTAGTTACAATTTTATATGTAGGTTCTTTTTGTTGAAGTTCATAAGAAAGTAAATAAGAATTAGGATTTCTATATGTAGTCAGAGAGATAACAAAATCGTTAATAATATTTTTTGAGCTATCAGCGACTTTATTGATGTAAGCTGTTTTACTTTGATAAGCAATGATATCAGATTTTATATAAGGTATAGATGTAATTCTATCTCCTATTAATAAAACATCAGTGATAGACAACATTTTTTTGGTTATTGAATCTGGATATTCAATAACTATTTGAGGGTCACCTGTTTCCATAGCTAGCCAACCAGTGTTATTTGTTGCAGTAAATGCTTTCTTAAAAGGATCATCAAATCCGTTAGAGATTGTTTTGTAAGTCCATTGACCAAAGGTTGTAAATGTCGTAAAGAGTAAAATTGTTAAGAGTGTTTTCATGTAAGTAATTTATTATTTAACAGTCATATCAAAAACTTTTTTAAAGTTGATACAATACTTAAAAAATTTATTAATCAATAAATTCAATCTCATTGGTATCTTTATTCCAATCAATCGTAATTGGTTTATTTCGAAACTCATATCTATCATTAAGAACTGATGCGTTAAAAAAGTGTGTTGTGCCATCAAATACATAACCAGCACCTTCGTGAATATGACCAAATACATGTATTTTTGGTTTTACAGCACCAACTCTACTCAATAATTCTTCACATCCAACATTTAATCCATCATAAGAAACAAAGTCTAATTTGCTGAAAGGAGGTCCGTGTGTTATTAGTATATCTGTATTTTGTGGTATTAAATTCCATTTCCCTTTAATTTCTTCACCATTCCGAGGTAAATTAAAAGCCCAATTATTAAACTCAGGTTGCCACGGAGACCCCCATATATGAATATTATCTTCTGGAAAATCCCCATTAGGACCATCAAAATAAAGTGTTAATCCATCATCCTGTAAATACTCAATTGTTTTATAACCGGTTAGTATACCAGATGCCCAACTTGGATCATTTTCCATAATTCTATCATGATTTCCAGAGATAAGAATTTTAGTTTCATATCCCTCTATTGAATCATACCAACTAAAAAAGCTTTCGGCTTCTGATGGGTTATATCCACTTGACATAAAATCACCAGCATGAATTAATATATCACCACCCGGTAAGAAAGAATTTACTAATCTGTGTTTAGTATGTGTGTCTGATAAAAATGTTATTCTCATTGTGTCTAATTTTTGTATTCTGTTATTTGGACATGTTATATTGCAATAAAAAAATAGGTTGAGAACTTTGAAATATCTCTTCGTGTCATCTACATTAAATTTTAGGATTTCCTACCAGAATCTTCCAATGTTCATGTCCAGCAATCTTTCTCTTATACCATCCTTTACCTGGATAATCTTTTTCTGTTGATTTTCCACTTGCAACATCAGGATGTTGACCGGTAAATTCCATTACTTTTTCTTTACCTACTACTTCTCTTACTTTTTCTTCTTCTTCAACAACTGGAACTCCATACTTATTGATTAGAATAGCAGCTAATTTATCAGATACTTCACCGTAATAGTTTTTACTTACATCCTTAAATTCATCAGCCTTTACTTGTAAATAACCTTTTTTACTTGCATCCGCACCGTCGTGGCCTACACCACAGGATTTAATACCATAAGGAGTTGTTTCACCCCATATAATAATATCAAAATTAGGATCTTGGTCAATATCAATACCTTTCCAGACATCCCAAGTTGTATCAGCAAATACATCATCTGGTTCTGCAATTTTAGCATAACCACCTATTGCTTTATAAGCTAAGTCGATAAGTTTAAATAATTCGTTTTCATACTTATCTTTCAAATCTGTATCTTTAGGAATTTCAATTTTAGTCCATTGATTTTTCTTAGCTTTAACTTCTTTAGCAATACTAAATTCAGTTTCGGTTTGTATAGCTTCAGATTCGTTAATAAACTGCTCGTAGGTTTTAAGTGTTGTCATATTATTTGAGGTTAATTTTAAGGTGTGTTTTTTAAACACATCGATAGGAATCCTGTGTTCAATACTTTCATAAAATACAGAATAAGTAGTTGGGTCTTCGTTTTTAATTAACCAATCAATTGTTAGTTGAGGATTAACTACTTTATCGAATTGACCAAGAACGATATCTAAATGAGGTTTTAATTGACCGGTGTTATCAAATTGAATACCTAAGTTGTTTGAAACAAGTGCTGGATTAAAAAGTAATCCCCTAACACCAAGTTTTTTACAGAGGCAGTATCCAAGATAGCCACCCATAGAAGATCCAATAATTAGTTTTATGTTTTGACCTACTAGTTGATTATAGATTGAATCGAATAAGGTTTCAGGATCTATTTCTTTGTATTTTAGTTCAGGAAGATAAGTGTTTTTAAAATTAGAACTAAGAAATTGTGATTTCAAACCACTATTACTAGATTCAAGTCCGTGTAAAAAAACAATTAAACCCTCTTGACTTTCTTTATATTTATTTATAAAATTCATAATTTTTTTATTTATATTATTCAGATTATATATTAAACTTCAAAGTTGAATGTTTTTGAAAAGTTATTTAAAATATTTGTTAAGGATGAGATTGCCGATGAATTATGGGATAATGAAAAGTTATATAATAAAATTAAAAATATTTCTGACGGAATATACGACCCAGTTTATGATGACTATGAGTTATTATTATTTAAAAATATATGAACCTAAATGAAATACTTGATTATAAAGAATTTGTGTATGTCTTAAAAGGACCTTTTTAAATTCAATATATAAAAATAAAAATTAATTATGTATGAACCATTCGTAGGAGAAATATGTCAGTATCCTTATAATTTCGCACCAAAAAACTGGGCATCATGTCACGGTCAAATCATGTCTATACAACAAAACACTGCTTTGTTTTCACTATTAGGAATTGCTTTCGGTGGTGATGGTAGAACCACATTTGCCTTACCTGATTTAAGACCAAAAGATGAAAACGGAAATGTTATTCAACTTCAAGTTGGTGATATTTATGAAGGTAAACCTTATATGGATTACTATATTGCATTAAACGGAATTTATCCTTCAAGAAGCTAAAAAATAAAATTTAATTATGGATGAAGTATTTATTGGGGAGTTAGCTCAATTTCCTTACAATTTTTGCCCCGCTGGTTGGGCTTACTGTCACGGACAGTTATTATCTATCGCTGAGAATGATGTGTTATACAATTTATTGGGAACTAGTTATGGTGGTGATGGTGTTGAAACATTTGGCTTACCGGATTTAAGACCAAAAGATGAAAACGGAAATGTTATCCAACTAAGAGTTGGTGAGGTACACAATGGTAAAGTTTTTATAGAAACTTATATAGCATTAGAGGGTATTTATCCATCAATGTCTTAATAACTTATAAAAAAAACCTCACTTAAAAATGAGGTTTTTTTATTAAACTATTTTATTAAATATTAATTTACAACTTAAGTTATGTGCTAATTGTCTAATAAATCCAGGTGTAGCCTTAGTCTTATGTAACAATTTTGGTTTCTTAACAATCTCAAAAGTAAAATCTTCATTGATATAAATTAAACCAGCGTATTCAGGAACTTCTTCAACTGAAATCAAATCTTTTGGAACAACGTAGTTAAAGTAATTACAAACTCTGAAAAGTTGTTCACCTTTTCTAACATAAGTAAATTTTTAGTTTAAGATATGATTATGTTTTTCTTTAATGAAATCTTTTTTAAAATCCTGGCGACTTATTTTAATTTCACATTCATAAATGTAATCAGACTTACTCACAGAAATAACGTCACACTCTTGAAGACCCATTCCAGTAAATCTGGTTGTTATTGGTGAATGAGACTTTTGATAAAGATACATTACTAAAGCCGATTCTATATTTTTTGATTTAGAGTTATCTCGTTTTACTTTATTGATTGATGATTTTCTACCCATTAATTACTTAAAGAATCTTTGTAACTTTTTCATCAATTCAACATCATCAAATATTTCTTTTTTAACTTTATCTACTAAATATTGAGTGGTTTCTGGTCTTGAATCAGCCATATCAGTTTTTGATTGGTCTTCAATTTTTATTTGAAGTCTCAAATGTTTTTTTAACAATTGGTCACTTTGATAGTCGACAGACATTGATGATGCTTGCATCATGATTGTTGTGATAGGTTTAACCCAATTTATTAATCCCCAACCTTCTGTTTTTACACCAAGACTCTCACTATGTATGCCTGTTCCTATAGAAAGACATTCGATATCAGACAATTTGATATCACAATTTTTAATTACATCAGATACAGCGGCTAAAACTGGGTTATTGATGTAAACACCACCATCGACTAAGACTCTATCTTTACCATCAAACTTCATTTCATATGAAGGTAAATATGTCGGAGCTGCTGATGTTGCTCTACAAACATCTTTCAATTTAACGTTGAATCTTTCGTCATGCCATTGAGCATTCCTGGTTTTGAACATAATAATTTGATTTGACTTTAAGTCATAAGAAGTTACTATAATAGGCTTGAGTGTATTTTTAAGTGTTAGATCACCAAAATATTGAGTTAAGAGTTTATCTAATCCTTCTGGTGAATATTTAGGATTGAAAACTGAATTAATATCTTTGAATATTTTTTGAAATTTATTTTTAGGCTGTGGAAATATAACAGAGCCTTCTTCAGTATATAATTTATAAAGTGTTTCTAAATCTAAATGTGGTGTTTTGCCATTTTTAGTTACGGTTACACCAGCTGCAATAATTCCTCCTGTAGAAGTCCCAACAATACAATCGAATAATTCCCAGATTTTTTTTCCAGTCATCTCTTCAATTTTTTTCAAGATTAATACCGGGATGACTCCTCTCAATCCACCACCATCAAGTGATAATATTCTATACTTTGCCATTCAATTTTTTTTATTTTTATATATTGATTTAGCGTGTATTCATATTTTTTAGAAAATAAATTTAATCTTCGAGTTCTATATTTAATGTTTTTGGCATTTCTCATGATGTCTAAAATCCTTAATACCTATATAAAGTGTTATCAATCCAATAACAGCCCAAACAATAGATAAAATTGGACTATGTAAAACAGCATCTAATCCAGTATGATTATCTTCCTTCAACGAAGAACTAACTAACAGAACAGATTGAATGAATTGTAAGATATGTAAAATACCGTGAATTAAGTTCAAAGAACCTAATCCAATTAAAATAGTTGACCTTTTCATTTCTTATACAATTTTTTAGAAACTTCAATTGATGAATTAACATCCTTCTCACAATAAGTCTTAATATCTTCTACTCTACCAGACCAGTAATATTTATGAACATCAGAACCATTGATAATATCTTTTGGTGATACCACTCCTAGTTCATAACATAATTCCTCAAAACTGAAAGCCCAAGCGAACTTAGTCTTCCAATCATCCGACAAATCTATAACTCGAACATCCCAAGGTTTCTTATCATATAAGTAAATCATATTAGCTGGTTTGATACCATACTTATGTAGTTTATGTAGCACCCAAGGAATATCAAAATAATTCACACGAAATCCACTAAGATTAAAATTCTTAGTTTCAATCTTTTTCAATAAGTTATTAAATGAATTAACAATATCTTCTTCATTATCTCCATAATAAGATGATATTTTGTTATTACCTTCATTATCAATATATCCAAAAGAGATACAAACAATTCTACCGTATGTTGAAATAATACCACCCTGTTCTAAATAAGCCTCTTCGATTGAAGAATACTTTTCTTCCCAATTCATACGGTGATATTTAGATTCAAAAAGTTTAGCACCTCTTTCATCTTCAGAAAGAAAGTTTTCCCAATTAGGATAGTTACAAGCTGTTTCAATATCAAAGTGAAATAATTCCATACTTATTATAAAGTTTGGAATAAAAAAGTTTACTTATTAATATCGCTAACTAAACGTGTTAAATGACCTCTAAGATTTTGTATATTCTTTTCAGCTGATAAATGATAAACATCAAATTCATATTGGTCTCTAACAACTTTTCCTTTTTCGTTAACTCCAGTAATTATTGTTTCAATATTATATTGAAAATTACTTAACTCATCATAAAGTTCTTTCAAACTTTGTTTTAAACTTTCTCCTAAGTTTTTGATTCTACCATCAATATCAGTTAATTCGATTGTGAATTTTCTAACTAAAGTAGGATCAGTGACTGCTATCAATCTTTTTACCGCAAATTTCGGTCCAGATTTAGCACCACCTCTTGTAAGTAGATTTCCTAAAGTTCCACTTCTATCTCTTTCTTCAAGTGCAACACCATTGACGATATACATATCTATTCTATCGACATATTTTAAAGCTATCATATAATGTTCTAACCAAGATGATTTATTAGGGTCATTATCTTTTGTTACTTCAATATATTCTGTTTTAGAATCGACTAATTTTAATTGATATCTACCACTTGCTGATTTTATATCAACCGGTGAGTTATCTTCTTTTACTCTTGCGTCTGGAATCAAACCAGCAACAAATGATTCAAATAAAAAACCACCCTGTGATGGGTTAAAGAAGTCTTTAATTTCATTGATATGGTGAAGTAAAAGAATTGCAGACATTTCTTTTTGAATAGTGCTTCTTTTAAGTCTTGAAATATATTGTGGTGAACGACTTTGAGTTGATAGTTTTTCAAATTCCATTAACTTAGAAATAAAAGATTCGTGTCCTCTATTATTTGTTCCAAGAGTTTTAGCATATCTTTTAACTCTTTTCACAATTTCCATATCAATCTTTACGTTAATCCAACCAGTTGGTGTAATTGGAATCACAGAGTAATAATCAAACTCTGGATCTTCGTAATAGAATTGGTGACCAATTTTATATTTCTTTTGTATGAATTGCGGAACCGGTATTGGTTGACCTGCTGAATTTAAAGCTCTATTCTCTACGTCTTTTCTTAAGGCAACAACATTACCATTTTTATCGATACCTGCTGGATATTCTTTATTATCAGTTCCTAAAATTCTAGTAACGATTCTTCCAGGTTCTCTTTGAACTCTACCTTTAACTAAATCAGCTTGTTCGCCATCATAGATTAAACCATCATCATCGATTACAACATCTAAAATTGGTAAGTCTACTGTTCTGGCTTCATTTAATTCATTTAAGAATTTAGAAAATTTAGTAATAATATCCATATTAAGGATATATATTAATTATCTCTGCCAAATAATTTGATTTTCATCAATTAGTTTCTTAAAGTTGCTTGATGATATACCACATTGAATTCGTTTTTGTTTTTTGTGGTCTCTTTTAAATCTAAGTGTGATTACAGGATTACTATTAAACTTTTTGTAAAGTAAATTCCATTTTTTTCTAAATTCTTTCCATTTACCATCATCACTTCGGTCATTTGATATTTGCTTCATTTCTCCAATCATATCTTGAATAATTGTAATATCTCCAAAGTATTTCTTCCAGTTTTCAAAACTAACTAAAATCTTATATTCTTTAACAATATTGGTTTTATCAGTTTGCCAAAATCCAACATAAAGGTAAAAGTCTTGGCTTAAAAGAGTTTGTCTTTTAAAGTCACCAAAATCAACACCAGAATTTAGTTTAATATTTTTTACCGATACAGGAATGTCATTTTCAAAAGCATCCCACTTATCGGTATATCCTTCTGATTTAATAATATTATTTTCTAAAATAATTCTGCTTTCATATTCAAAAGCATGTTCTTGTCTTTCTGCCATTTTATTTAAACATTTTTTTAGACATACGTTTTCTATGAAAATCAAGTGAAAACCTATGAACTTCGTTTAAGATGTGTGCAAACTCATTATAACTTTTAATTGAAACATCAGTTCCATTTGATAAGTGTATTAAGTTTGCTCTGTGTTTATCATCTTTAGAAATAGCTATCACATCTAATTTATCATAAATATCTAATGATTTTAAAACGGATATTGCAACATTCAATTGTGGACGAGCACCATCTATTATAACTAAATTTGGTAGATTTGTTTTCTCTTCGACTAATCGTTTAAATCTTCTCATTAAGACTTCATCAAAACTACCGTAATCATCACCACCAGCTCCAGATTTAATAATGAATTTTCTCCACTCAGATTTATCAGCTTCTAAAAGTGCGAATCTAACCATTCCACAAACCGCTTCTGTTCCTGATGTATGTGAGTTATCAAAAGCATCAATTACAGTAGGTGAAAATTTCAACCCTAAATCCTTTTGAATTTGTTCAACTCTATTACGTTTACCAATAGTCATAGTTGGTTTAAGAAGACCTTCTATCTTTTTAACTACTAGCATCTTTATTTTATACTTTTGTGCCAATTCATACTCTTGAACACTCGAATGATATATCATTTTTCTTTTGAAAAACTTAAGTGATGTTGAAAAATTAAATTGAAAAATATCTTTAATTAGTTTAACAGTGAATAGGTAATCAATTTTTTTTGCTAAACCAACACACGGAGCTTGACATCTTTGCATATGGAATTCAAGACAAGATTTAAACTTACCTTTTTCTACGTTTTCTTCGGTTATTGAGTAGTTACAACTTCTTAGTTGAAAGATATCATAAATTGCTTCATAAACTTCATGAGCAACTTTACCTGAGGTAAACTCACAAAGAACTTCACCATCAAACTCTTCGTGTGGGTAGAATAACTCTAACTTTTTCCATTCACCTCCGGTTAAAACCAATTTACTACGAATAGTTCTATCATCTTTACCTTTTATATTGAATTTAGGTTTGTAAAGCTTGATTAAATCTTCTTCTAAAACAAGAGCTTCGTTTTCACTTTCAGTTGAAATAAAATCTACATTATTGATTTCAGTTACTAATTTAGCAGTTTTGGTATCTTTATGATTTTTTTGAAAGTAACTGTTTACTCGTTTAGGTAGAAACTTTGACTTACCAACATAAATGATTTGTTCCTTATCATCTTTGAAAAGGTAACAACCAGCGGTTTGTGGTATAGAGAAATTTTTAATATTCATTTTACAAAGTTAACAAATTTTTGGAACTTGTTCCCAATCTGTAGTCCATTTTTGTGAAAGAAATTCTCTTCTTGTCATCCACATTTGAGATTGAACTTTTGGTCTTTCTTTATGTTCAAAATTCTCTTGAAATAATTTAGGAATATGAAATCCTTCTGGGATTAAATCAAAGAAAAGAACTCCTGCTTTTGCCCACAGTTTCATCGGTAGATCACTAAATACATCAGATATTTCATTCCAGATTTCTTGTGGATTATTACTTGGTTTCCATAGTTTAACTTTTTTAGACCAAACAAAATAGTCTGACTCAAATCTATTTGTAGTGACAAAAATAACAATCTCTTTAGATTTTAAACCTTCTGATTTCATTTTCATACCAGCATCCTCTAAAAAGTTCCAAATTGCATCAGTAACTTGGTCTTTTTGCCAAACAGTTCTTCCAAAACTCCGAGAAGAGGTAACTACTTTTGGTTTTTTAAATCCAGTTTCTATTTTAAAAATAAATTCACCGTTTAGTTCCATCCAGGTTCTAAACCCAGTCACCGTAAACATTTTTCTAACCTGGTAACCCTGTATTTTTTTGAACTGACCAACATAATCAATTCCTATTGAGTTTAGTTTCTTTTTCCATTTATATCCTATTCCCCAAACATCATCAATATTCATATCGTCAGTGTTTATTCCATCCCAATAAGAACAAACTCCATTATATTTACTTTGTTTTTTTGAAATAACATTCATAAGTTTAGCCAAAGTTTTATTAGGAGCAATTCCAATCGATACTGGAATTCCAGTAAGTCTAAAAATCTCATCTTTAATCATTGTCGAAAACTCAACTAATTCATTTTGTGGAATGTGACTTAAATCTAAAAATGATTCATCAATCGAATAAATTTCAATTTGGGGTGAAAATCTTTTTAAGATATTTGAGATTCTATCTGAAATATCACCATATAATACATAGTTTGAAGAAAATTTATGCATGTTGTTTTTAACACTATCTTCTAATTTAAAAAGTGGTTGTCCCATTTTTACACCCATGTCTTTAATCTCCTGACTTCTAGCAATAATACATCCATCGTTGTTTGAAAGAACAACAGTTGGTTTATTCTTTAATTTAGGATTAAATAATCTTTCACAACTAACGTAGAAATTATTACAATCTACGATTGCTATTTTTTTATCTGACATAATTTCCAAGTTATAGTTCCCCAAAGTTTTTCAGGATGTATGTTTTTAAATAATTCAACTTCTAATTTTTCTTCACCACTCCAGATAACGAGATCTTCTTCGTTAGGAATACTTGACCTATCTACAACCAAATAATCTCCAAAATTGAGGTTATACTTTTGTTCTCCTTCCCATTGAAAAAAGAAAGTCGAATAAGGGTCAGTAATAAGAAGGTCGTTTGGATCTAGTCTTTTTTCAACGTAAGCACGAGCTGGAGAACCAAATCCAGTTGTTTTTGTATTAATTTTAAATGAATCCATAATAAGTTTTAATAAACAAAGTTAATTAAAAAAATTAAATATATAAAACTATGAGAGTAGTTTTCTTTTTATTGGTTTTATTTTTATTTTCTTGTAGAAGTACTAAAGAAAGTAATACCAAAAATAATATTATAAATAACGAAAAAGTTGTTATAAATGATTCAATTGTTGATAGTTTATTAGTTATTGATTTAGATAAGGATGATGATGGTGTTTTAGATATAAATGATTATTGTCCAGAACTATTTGGAACAAATGAGTTAGGTTGTCCTGAAGTCAATCATTTGATAGTTGAAAACAATGAACAGATACGAAAAAATATTGATGAAAGAGGAATCATTAAACAAATTGAAAAACACGAAAGAAAAACAAATCTAAAAGTTGTTGATGCAACTTCTAAGTTAAAAGAAAATGATACAACTTCAGGTTGGATTGCTTATTCAGTTCCAGAAGAAATGAAAGTTGCAAAAACATATTCTATAAAAGTAAGAATTTCAAAAAATTCAACAAGCCAAACAAAAGCCCATTTGATTTTAGGAAGTTCAGACGCTATAAATAATCCATCACTACCGAGTGTGGCAACTATCGAAGATGTTAAAGTATCTGGTGAGATGTCTGCTGAATTAAGAGCCGATGCTGGTGCTTTTGATATTAAGGCTTTATCAACTAAAATTCAAAATATAGACAATGAGAGTTACACAGAATGGGAATGGGTTGTTACACCTAAGAAGAGTGGTGATAGTCCTTTAAAGTTGATTATAAGAGTCAAAGACTTGAATAAAGATATAGTTGTTTTTAACAAAAATATTAAAATAAAAAAGAATGTGACTGTAGCAGTTGGTGGATTTTTTCAAAAGTATTGGCAGTGGTTTATGACAACTATTATAATTCCAATATTTATTTACTTTTGGAATCGTAAGAAAAAGAAAAGAAACAAAAAAGAGTTAGATTAAATCTAACTCTTTTTTTTAATAGTCATCATCGTAATCTCCGTATTCGTCATAATAGTCATCATCATCTTCTCTATCAACTTCAGGGAAGATATCATTCTCATTAAACAAATCAGATAAATATTCAACATCTGACTCGTCAAGATCTAAATCTTCAACGTTTAAAGTGTCACCATCTATTGAGTAACTAATCTTTCCTTCCTTCTTTAATTTCTTTAAAACATTAATTACTTTTTTTCTGTCAACACATTCACAAAGATTGTAATAATCATAAAGTTCCATTTTCTCCATAAAATTATTTTTTTAATATAAATTTTAATATTTATATTTAGCTAAAAAGTTTACTCTTTTATGATTTTATTTTTCGGAACACCGTGAACATCTTTCCACTTGAAACCTAAAGTTATGTGAAAGTCAAATTTTGGCAAATCATATCTTGTCCTTATCGCATCTAATTTATCAGATTTACAAACTATAAAATATGAAGTGTTGTCAGATTTACTTGCAGTTCCTATACCAAGCATTTCTAAATCATCTACTTCATAATCAAAAATTAATTCTAATGAATTGATGAATTTATCCATTCCAACTTCTGTAATTAATCGGTTATAGTCAGAAACGTTAATCAATGTTAAATGATGTTTACCTGAATCTCTATCAGCTTGGTTTTTTGTATAGATTTTAAATTCTTCTTCGCCTAAAATACTCTCAAGTTCGTTTAGATAAGGATCTACTATATCAAAAGGTATATTTAAACCAAGATAATTATTACCGACACGGTCTTTCAAATAAGAAACATAGTAAACCATAATGACTATATATCAATTTTTAAAATGCAAATTATAACATACTTTTGAAATTTTCAATTTCAATCCTTTTGATTTCATCACCTAATGATTTTCCTTTAAAACCTTGTGACATAAGTTCTTGAGCAGAAGTTGTTGGTTTATATTCAACAAATTTTATCTTAATAGAATCATTTATACCCAACACTCTAAACCATTCTAAAATAGTTTTATCTTCAATATGACATTGAAGTTTTGATTTATACATATCGAAAGCAAGTTCTGGAGTTAATTTTAATAATCTTAATAAGAAAACAATTTTAGTTGCTACTTCTGATTCGATTTTATAATCTTGAACTAATCTTTTTTCCAATCCTTCTGGATTTTCCAATTTAAATAAGTTAGAAATAACAACTACAAAGTCTTTCGAATCAACTAAGTCAGTGTTGATTTCGGAACCAGGGAAAACTTCAGACCACATATCAAACTTAGTAAAGAAGTTAAGATAGTTTCTGTAATCTTTTGCTTGTTTAAAAGCTTTACGCATCTCTTCCCAAATACGTTCTTGCGACACATCATCTTTAGGTCCGATTCCTTTTAGTCTATTATCATTTTTAATAGATTGAGCTGTTTTTGAATCTATCTCACCTCCGGTTCTTGCAGCAAATCTAAAGATTCTACAGATTCTTAATCGGTCTTCTATGAATCTTTGACTAGCGTCACCCACCGCTCTAACTATTCCGTTTTTAATATCATCAACACCACCTACTAAATCAACGATTTGTTTATTTTTAATATCATAGAATAAAGCATTCATTGTCAAGTCTCTTCTATTACAATCATCTTCTATTGTAACATCCGAACCCATTTCTACTTTTTGGTCGTCTCCTTTAGTATCTCTACCTCCAGAAATATCTCTTCTATAAGAAGCAATCTCATAACCTTCAGGTTCGTCTTTAGTATAAACTCTTAGAACTCCAAAGTTTTTTCCTTGCTCATCAGATACATTAAAGTCTTTTAATATTTCTTTTGATTCATCAGGAAGAGCGTTTGTAACTAAATCATAATCTTTAGGCTCAATTCCTTGAATAAAATCTCTAACAGCACCACCGACTAAGAAAATATCTTTACCCGCTTTTATATAAGCATTTGATATCTCTATAATATCATTTGGTAAAGGAATCTCTGTTGAGATTTTACTCTCAGTTATAAATTGTTGATATCTTTTAATTTTCATTTTGTAAATATAATTAATCTCTATATAAACTATTTAACCTTGTCATTCTTAACTTATCAATAAGTTCTTCAAGTTCAGAAAGTTCTACCGGTCTTTCATCATTCTCACAAAGTTCTTCTAATATTTGTTCTTTGAAATCTTTTCCATTAGATTGTATATAATCAATATCTCCTTCAAACAAACCTACAATTAGATTTTTGAACTTTATAGCTTCTCTTCTGTTTGCAAAATAAACTTCACTAAACTCAGAACCTTCAATAGAAATTCGCCCGGTTGGTCTCATAGAAAGTTTTTCACCATCTGCTGATTTATAAGTGCTATCTGAAAGACAAATATAAATATCTTGTAACCAAATAATTCCATTATATGAATTAATATACGCAGAAATATTATCTCCAAAATACCATTCTAAATTTACAGCATCTTCTTCACCAACTGGGTGAAGACCTTGCATAATACCAATCCAAAAATCCGATCTATCACCATCTAACCATTCTGCTAAAGATTCACGATACCAGCTATCATTAAAAAGTAAACTTAAATAACAATTTGCAAATTTTACTTCACCTCTTCTTTCAAGTTTCAATTGAAATTCTCCTAACTTTTTAGCTTCTTCAAATACTCTCTTTTTTCTAGCCTCTTTTTCTCTTTGTTCAATTTCGTTGGCATAAGTTGTTAAAGCTTCAGGTCTTCTTATATGACCCAAATTTCTTAGTTTAGTGGATGCACTTCTATAAGTAGATGGACTTAACTCTTCATTTGTTATTTTTGAAACACCTCTAGTTTTATCAACTTCAATTAATTGTTTTTTAAATTTAATATCAAAAATCCATTGATTAATTCTATTAAATGTCACTGCATCATAAACTGATGTTTGTGTAATATGAGGTATTTGTAAAACATCTTTTAATTCAGATTTTATTTCACCGGAACTATCAGTTCCCCAATAATGAGCTTGAACAATTTTTTTTACTTCAAAATCATCTGGATTTTCTTTAGATTCAACATCATCTTTACAAGTAAAATCAACAATATTATAATCCTCGAGTTCCATATAACTTGCAACATCTGAAATAACTTGAGATATATCATTCCAATTAAATTCTTTATCTTTTTCGACATGAACTCTTACCGTCTCATGGTTATTGTGAAATTTTTGAATACTAACGGTAGTGTGAAACTCAGAATCTTTAAGTTCAAGCAACATATCTTCAATCACTGATTTATGTTCGTGATTTTTATACCATAAAGGCAAAACTTCAATAGCTTCTTTATATGTTTTAAGATACTTCATTAGTCTATGTAAATATTGTTTATTCTGATATTTTTTGCAGAGTCAATAACATTTTGATAATTTACCTCATCAACTCTTTTTAAAAGGTTTCTTGTTTGCTCAACCTCTTCTAATTTATCTCTCTCTTCTGCTAATGTTGCAATTCTTTCTATCAAATTAGAAACATACTCAGGTGATACAACTTCTTTTATTCTACTAACAACACCATTTGGATTCCATTTTTTAAAATACCAATCGTTCTTTTCTTCTAATAAATCAACAAACATCTTTTTGAATCTCATAGCGTCTGCTCTTGTAGTAAAATGAAATATATCTCTATCATAAGAGTCAAAAGCCGGTGAATTTGCACTAGTGACAGATAAATACATTCTATTTGGATAGATAACGCCAGTCCATTGCTCTTGTGACCAGTTAAAATCTTTGAATGTTTCTTCAGTTTCTTCATCAGCTTCCATAATTCCAAATTCAAATGGTAGTGAACAACCGTATTCCATTCCATCACCTACCCAATCATAAATCATATCTTTAAACCAATCAATTTCAACACTTGGCATGATATAAAACTTACCTCTTTTTTCTTCACTTCCTTTTTTTATAATAAGATTGAACGGTTCAAATCTACTCATTTCATCTCGAGTTTCCTGAAGTCTCATTCTTTCTTCTTCTTTTTCTCTTTGAGTAGAATAATCTAACATTTCAGCACCTCTTCTTTTATGACCCATACTAGTCAATTTATTAGCAGCACTTTTATAAGTAGATACTTTTAGTTCTTCATTAAATCTTTTTAGATATTTCATAGCGTTGAATATAATAAATTTGGTGATATTGTTCTTATGTATTCAGCAGCATCCTCTAATCTAAATCCATAATCTGAAGAGAATGAATTTTCGGCTAAGATACAATTTGTTAATTTTTCATATAAGTCATCTGCATCCGTGTATCCAGAAGGATATCCTAATTGTGGATTACTGAATATTTGTATAAGTAGATTCTTAAATTTGTTAGCAGATGCTCTATCAGCAAAATTGACTTTACCATTCATCGAATCATCATAATCCCACATATTCCATTTAACAAATTTAACTGTATCCCCTAATTCATATTCTAAATTAAAGATTTTACCCCAGAAAAATCCATTACCAAAATCATAATCTGGACAAACTTCGATATACTGATGTATTAAATCTTCAGAAGTTGGTATTAAACCTATGAAAAAACAAATTCCACTTTCTGGTTCATCACCAAATGCTAATGAATCAAAATTGATATCTAAGTGAAAATCACCAGTTAATGTTTCACCAGTTTCTTCATTTTTTATATCCATTTTAAATGCACCAAATTGAGCATAGTCTTGAATACGGTCTTTCCACTTAATCATTTCTTCTTTTTTCTCTGTTTCACGAGCCCAGTCTTTTAGAGCTTGGGATCTATCTGTATGTCCCAATTTGTCTAATTTTCTAGCAGCAGACATATAAGTCTGTGGTCTTAATTCTTCGTTAAACTTCTTTAAATATTTCATATTACTTATAAATTATTATATGTAAACCATTTTGATTGACAATCTCTATCAGCTTCTATTGAAAAAAGATTATTAATACTTATTTTATTTATTTTATCCTCATATCGGTCAATATCATCCGCAGAGGCATTAACACAACTTAGTAGTTCCATAACCTTTTCTTTATGAGGTTCTAATAAACTATTTAGTTGTCTTTTAAATTTTAAAGCAGAAGTTCTATCTGAAAATATTCCAAAATAAACATATGGTTTTGCACTATACATTTTTTCAGGTCTTTTCATATAAATTAATGTAGTTTTAGTCCATTTGTATAAACCATTTATATCAACTGCATCATCAGTGATTGGCCTCTCGTTATCATGGTCCCAATTAAATTCCTGCAATGATTCTTCCCAGTCACTAAACCAAACTTCAAATGAAAAAATTGGTGTATTTGATCTAATTTCATCAGTCTTTACTTTAATTTTAGTTTCTTCAGTAGCTTGTAAAAAGAAAGTAAATGTAATACAAAGAGGAGATTGTCCGACTTTCCATCTTTCAACAGCATCCTCTGCTGAATATCTAAAAGTTTCAGTTTTAGACGAATCAGGCCTTGAAAAGTAAGACTCACATCTTAGATTAGTAAATGTCAAATTTTTTCCAAGAACTCCTGTAGTGTTTGCCCAGTGAATTTTATAAAAACCATACTTCTTTTCTAAGCCATAATCAATAAGAGCTGAGGCTCTTTCTTTTCCACCTCCAGGCATATTACTTAATCGATTACCTGCTCTAATATACTTATCTGGATCGAGATCCTCGTTAAATCTTTTGATATATTTCATACTTCTTATATATTATTTTTTATATATAGAATTATGAAAAGAATAAAATTATTTGAGGATTTCAAACAAAATAATGAAGAAGGAACTCTGATTACAATAGATGATATTATCAATTGTATTAAAAGTAGAGGAGTTATTTATTCAACCATAGTTAAAGAATATCCTGATAATAATCCAAAAGATCCAATCACACCAGTTGATATAGATGAAGATGGTTTAATAACTGTTGAAATCGATGGTAGAGAATACTATGTTGATTTAAATGACGTTGAAAAAATAGAATTTTAGTCTAATAAATTTCTTAATCTTAAATCTCTTAAAATTGGCTTTGTTTTTTCAATGATACTTTTTTGTAATTCAGAATCATTATTATATTTAATATCACTAAAATCATAATAAACATACTCATACTTATCTAAAATTTCTTTTATAGTATGTCTATGTTTATCTTCTTCTTGAAACCAATAATCAGTTTTTGGATCAGACCACGGAATAAAAATATCAATTTCATTTTCAATTGACCAATCAATAAGGTCTTTTAACTTTTCGGTTTTATTTTTATAAACATCTAAGTGAAAAAGAAAAATATTACCACCATTTAATTTATCAAAGTTAATTCTATCAGGATTAGAAGTTCCAAACTTCCAAAAGATATAAGGATCTGACAGTTTATATTTATACAAAACCATACAATCTGTTAGATTATCAATGATATGATAACAAGTGCGTGCAGAAAGGTTCCAAGCATGCTTGAACTCATGATTCATTGAAAACTCTAACAGATTAATCATTTAAGAATTTAATGATTTTTTCTTTGACTCCGGTTTGTTTAATACCAATATATTCTTTAGTAATCACAAAATTAGATAAACCTCCATTAGAATTACCAGAAACTGGACCAAACTTTTCACCTAAATCCATATCATCAATAGCAACCCAATTGGTTACTTCTGGATGTTGGTCTAACCACATTTTGATTTCTTTAACTCTCCATTGTTCTAATTCGGATTTAGTGAATTGAGATTTAGACTCATACTCAACAAGAGTTGGAGTAACATCAATTGGTGATTTAATAACATTATATTTATCAAACATATCTTGAAGTTCATCTAAAGTTGCAAATAACTTCCAATCCGAACTAACAACTATTTCAACATCATAATGAAGTAAAATTGAATTTAAGATTTTAGTTGACTTAAAGTCAAAGTTGTCTAACTTAATCCAAGCTGGCATATCATCTTCAGATGAACCAGGAAATTCTTTTCGAAACCTGAGCATTTTTTTAGCACGACCACCCCACTGCTCAGAAAGACACATCACTCCATCAAAATCTAAAAACATTACTTTCATAATACAAATATACTCTTTTAATATCTATTATTTTATATATAGTTTATGAAGTTTATTAAAAATTTTAGAGTATTTGAAAACTTACGCGGTGTCAAGAAGAGTTTGTTAGAATCTGAAATTGATTTAGTAGAATTAGAACATATATTAATTGATTTTAAACAAATGGGTTTAGACTATGATATTAAGGCTGGTTCATCTATTGTAATTGATTGGAATTTGTTCAATGATGATAAAACAGGTGGTTCAAAATGTTTAAACTCCGGTGATATTGATAAATACAGTAAATCAAGAACTGGTAATTCATTAACAATAGAATTAAACAGTTTAGACCGTGATGGATTGGTTGGTTCAATGAATGAATATAATATAGAAGATACTAAAGAAGCTTATGAAATGTTAAAAGATTATTTATTTGATAATTATGATTTAATTCCAAATTATATCTATGTTAATTATCACTGGAGTTATATGTACTTTGAAGACTTCGATAAGATAAAAGAAAACAAAAGTGATCCTTACTCTTTTAGCAGAGGATCCAAAGATCTTAATATATTCAAAGCTCATAAATTAGTTTTAGCATTTTATAAGAATTGAAATTAACATTCTGGACAACTGTGTCTACCATTACCATCACAATTGTAACACTCTTTTTCACCAGAACCGTCACAATCATCACATTCTAAACTACCTTCACCGTCACAGTTTTTACATTCGTAGTTTCCATCACCATCACATTTGTAGCATTCTTTTTTACCTTCACCAGAACAATCTGAACAATCTTGTTTTCCACTTCCTGAACAACTTTCACATTCCTCACCATCGATTTCACCATCACCACCACAATCATCACAATCATCTTGACCATTTCCATCACAGGTTGAACATTCAATTTCACCTTCACCATCACAGACATTACAGTCTTCGTTACCCCCGCCATCACAGTCTTCACAACTAACAGAACCATTTCCATCACATTCGTAACATTCTTTGGTTCCATCACCATCACAATCACCACACTCAACTCTACCACTACCACCACACTCAGAACAAGAACCATTTCCACCTTCTGTATCAGTTAGTTCATACTCATAATCAAAGTCTGATGAGTTATAAAGAATACCCTTAGATGGATCATAATACTTAAATGAATCCATATAAGGATAATATGAATATTCACCACCATTGTCTAATTTGACAGAGAACTCACCCTGTCTTTTCTCAACAGTCTCATCTTCTTTATGAAATTCAAATTCAGTATATTCACTAAAGTCTTGTTTTGATTTAAACCAGTATCCATTTTTAATAGCCCACTCTTTGAACAACTGTTCATCTGCGGTTCTAGTACTATAAATTCTTTCCATAACTTTTGTAGATAGTTCATAAGGTTCCATTTCCCAAAGTATAGCTCTACCACAGATTTTATCTGGTTCATTCTCAGATATTAATAATAAAAGTTTACACTGACTATTCGAAGTGTAAATACTTAAATAGTCCTGACATCTATCATAACGCATACACGAACTTCCTAAACTTCCGGATTCACTCTCATACATACTTTTATGATAGTATTTTTTAATATCATTTCCTTCAACAACTTTAAATCTTAAATCTAATACATTCTTTTCTTTTTCTACTTCAGCTCTATACTTGTAAACAAATTGCTCAATTTCAGAGTCTGTGAATTTATGACCAGCCTTTGTAAGTATAGCTCTAACAAATCTACCAACAGCGATTTCAGAACTACGAACAGCTTCTGGCCCAGTGCTGATAGAATTTTTATTGATTAAAATTTGATATTTTTTTCTATCTTTAATCCATTGAAAAAGCACAATTGGATTTCCAGTATTAAACATATACTCTAAGTTTGATCTATAGTCAGGAAGAAAATTACTTATTTCTTCTAAAGAATATTCTTTTACAACTTGACCAACTGTGTCGTTTTCAGGATTTACAAAGTCAGACTCTTCATACTTATCAACTCCACTACCTTCAATTTTACTAAGTTGATATGTGATTTGTGTATAAATTCCATTTTGACTAACTACTTTAGCGGTTTTTCCAACTTTATCATCTGGTTTAAAGAAAAGTGTATCTGTTTTTTCTTTATTAATATCAATATAATTTTGATTTACATCAACCTCTCTACCTTCAATATCAATAAGTTTTTTAGAAATAGAAGAATCAACTCTACCCAAAATAGATACAAATTCTTTTGTAAAATTAATATTAGCCTCTAATAATAATTGTAAGTGAGACTCGGTGATAAATTCGCCATATTTGAAAAGTTTCATATGACTATATATTAAATAATTTTGGTTAAAAATAAAAAAGTCTCAGATTACTCTGAGACTTTTTTTTACTTTTCATTTCCCTCAATGGTAATTTGTTTCACCTTACCATTGGTTCTTGAAATCGGACACTTAACACCAACTGAGATAATCAAGACCTTACCTTTTACTTTTGAAAAATCAAGAGTGTCGGTATAACCATCTGTCAGTAAGACACTATTACAATCGTTGTGATGTTCTACAATGTAGTCAATCATTGGTTGTAAACAAGTTCCACCTAATCCTTTAATTGGAATACTTTCCAATTGTCTTTTACTTTTGATATTTTCAACCCAGTTCACTTGTGTATCACTTTCCATGAAATTGATTTCAATGTCATTTCGATAAACATAAGAAAGAACTCTCTCAAATGTTCCTTGACCACCCATTGAACCAGAAGTATCAAGACCAACATTAATCTTAGTTTTCACCTTACGAGCTCCTTTCAAACCAGAGATACCTTTGCGATTAGGTTTAACAATAGTTCTTTCTTTAACGGTTCCAAAAATCATATTAGAAACTGCTCTTTTGATTTCACGAAGATAATCTTTGCGTTTCTTACGAAGTTTGTTCAATGTTTGTTCAACATTACCCGCTGAAAGACCACGAGCCGCAAGTCTCTCCATAACATCTTTAACCATCGCGTCTCTCAATTCTTCTGGAACATCATCACCGATGTGTTTATCAAGATATTCACCGTTACCGTTTTCCATATCTTGGAAGATTTGTTCTTTAGACCAAGTGTCCAAAGACTCACCATCTTTAGATGGATTTTTACCATAAGGACCGTAAGATGGTTTCCCACTAGAGTCTTTACCACCTTCGTTACCAGTTCCTTCACAATCTGAACAGTTTTCACCTTGACCATCGCCATCTTTTTTCTCACCTTTACCTTCACCAGGTTGTTGTCCTTCACCAGATTGGTCACCTTTCTGTGATTGGTCTTTTTTACCAGAACCTTTACAAGATTGACACTCAGAGTTCTGTTTTTGCTCTTTCTGCCATTTTTCTTTTTCGTCTTTCAACCACTCATACAATTCTTCAAAGATAAGTTTTCCTGTATATTCTTTAGGAACAAACAAAGCCATGTTCTTACCATCTGGAGACTTTGGAATTTCAACAAACGCATGTGGAATATCTTCCCAAATAACGTGGTTGATAATCATATCTTGAGCGATATTTGAAAGTTTGTGGTCGTATTGACCAGTGATAGTTCTACGAGGGTGGTTGAAAAGTAAGTGAAAATCTTCATGTAAATTGATAAAATTGACTTCTTTTTGAGACAGATTTTCCAAGAACTTCGGAGAGTAGTAAAAGTTCATACCTTTTGAGGTAACATTTACCGCACAAGTTCCAATTGAGTCTTGCTCGTGGAATTGTATGTGAAGAGAAAATTCACCATAATATGGTAAATTTACTTTTGTGTCAATCAGCATCGTTTGAACACTGTTCAATAGTTTCTCGTGAATGTTTTTGATTATCATAATTAATGTTTAATATTTTATTTTACAAATATAGTAATAAAAGTTTAAAACAAAAAATAATTTTCCATAATAGGGAGGGTTTATCTTTAGGGGAGTTGAATACCACCGAAGCTCACATTACATATACACCTTGTTATGTGTAGGTGTGATTATTTACCATCAAACTTCAATCGGAGAACTGAAAGAAAATTTTAGAAAAAAGAAGGGAGGGAAATTTTTAATTAGTATATTTGTATAAAATAATTTAAAATGACAAAAGAACATTACAAAAAACTTATTGATAAATATCTTGAAGAAGATATATTTAATGGAACAGATAAACTGAGTTCTGTTTCTGCTTTATGGAGATCAGATTTAGACATGGATTATGATGATAGACAAGAACTGATGATGTATATTGCTAAGATATGTATAGATGTTTTAAAGTATCATGGAATTACTAAATTAGATGATATGATTTCAAATCCACTTGAAAGTTCAACTAATATAGACAATATGATTAGTCAACATGATAATATGATTGATTCCATAATTGATAATTTAGAAAAATCATCAGATTCAAAAAAAGATAAGTATAAACTGAATTAACTATGGTGAATTTTAACGAGATAATAAAGGTAAAGTTTCTAAAAATTGATGAAACAATATCTGGTTCAAATATAAAAGAAACTGATATTGAATTAGATAATTTATTAAAATTAATTAGTGACGTTGAAGAAAAAGAGGATTAGGAAAATCCTTACACAAGGAAGCTTTTACCGGAATTGATTATTTAGGTAATGAGGTTAAATTTAATTCTTATGTTATTTGGACAGAAAAGAAAATACTGAAATATAATTTTGATGAAAGTTTAGTTCCTTTTAATAATGAAATTCTAAAAAGAAATAGAGATAAAAAAATTGGGATAGAATATTTTTTCACAAACAGAACAATTCTCTGATAAGATTAAAAAAACATCATTAGAAAAGTTTGGCGTTGAACATTATTCCAAAACATCAGAGTATTTAGATAAAAGGACTAAAACTAACATAGATAGATATGGCATTGACAATCCGTTTCGAGATATTAATAAAATAAAAAATATATTCATAGAAAAATTCGGAGTGATTAACCCAATGCAACTGGAATTTGTCAAAAAAAAGGCATCTATATCTCAAAGAAGATCTATGGAAGAAAACGGCAACTGGATACCACAAATTTTATTATCTGAATACAAAATTTACAAAAATAAAGTAAGATCTTTGACTAGAAAAAACATAAAAAAATTAGAATGGGATGGAACAGATTATTATGATGGTGAGTATATAAAAGAAAATTTTAAATTGCATTACTTTGATGATAAATATCCAACAATAGATCATAAAATCTCAATCTTCCAGGGATTTATTGATAATATACCTACAGAAATAATATCATCTATTGGTAATCTATGCTGGACAAAAAGACTTATAAATATAAAGAAAAGTAAAAAATCTATCTGAGATTATTTCAAAGAGTTTTCTTCTTTTTTCTTTCTTTCTTCTGCTTGTTTCTTTAACGATTTATCTTGTGATTGAATAAGTTTATCAATATCAGTTTCAATTAACTTTCTCTTACTATTTTCAACTTTTTTCATTCTTCTTTGCATTTCATCATCAAATGATTCTATTGCCACACCTGCTGATTTACCCTCAACATGCAACTCGTATAAACTTCTACGAGAACCACTAATATCCATAATTGTCATAGTATATCTATCTATACTATTGTTTGGAGTTACAGTGATAAACAGCGTTTCTTTTTCAATTTGACGAATTCCTTCGGAATTGTAAGCCATTTGAGTATCTTCATCACGGATAACCATCTTCCATAAACGGAGACCTTTTTCTTCATAAGGTGTTGCTTGAATAGAATCCGGTTTAAACCTATCAACCCTTCTTCTCCATCTACGCCATATTACTCGAATTCTTTTCCATCTAAATTTAAATTTTAAAGCCATTTTAATTATTTATTTTTTTATTTAATTATTTTGTTAATTTTAATATCTCTCATTGCAGCAACTGGGACTTGGTGATAGTCATCCATCTTCACAATCTGAGTTCCTTCTGGTAATGTTAAAAACACTTCAGCCTCGTCCATTCCATCTTGATGTTGAATATAATCACTCAAGTCAAAATTAGATGTAAACTCACCATCAACCATAGCAGTTGCACCAATAGTTCCTTTGAAATGGGGTAGTAAGAATGAATCTATACCACCACCATCAGTCATAGCATCTGGGTATTGTGTTTGCCAAATCTTAAACTCTGGTAAAGTCATAATTGAGATAAAACCATCAGACTCATAAGATCCTTTCAAAGATGTTCTGTCGCCTTTTCTATGCCATTCCAGAAGGAACTTTTTATCACCAACATAAACTCCAAATGAAGTGTAATCATCAGTGATTTCAACATCACGATTATCATTGTGGTCAATAGTTCCAACAACTACTAATGTAGTTTCTTCATTGTATGTTCTTAGGTCTTTTGACTTGATTTCAGTTGAAGTGGTTGTTTCAACTTCTACTGTTTCAACTTCTTTCTCTTCAACTTTCTCTTCTTCTTTACTTTCATAAGAGTTTGAATTACATAGTTTATCAAACTCTTCATCTTGAGCAAATCCAGATTTAATCATTTTAGAAACAAGTTGATGCCAGTTCAATTTACCACGATATTCAAATCCTTCTTCAGTAAGTTTCATCTTACCATCAATATCTAAAGTAGCAATCTTTTGATATACTTCTTTTTCTAACTCAAAGTCTTGATTTGTGATATCATCTGACTTAGCAATTTTGATTTTGTAGTAACCTTCAGTAAGCATCTTCATTAAGACATCAGTTTTTAACTTCATAATGTCAGCAATCTTAGCTGCTACTTTAGCCTCGGTTTCATCCAACTCTTCCATATCTTTCATTTCTTCAGATACAAAGAATGCATAACCATTTGGTTCATCAACCGGTTTCATTGTTTCAAGTCGAGTTTCTAAAATACCAAGTGATTCTTTTTTCTCTTCAGCTTTTTGTTCTGCTTGTTTAGCCTCATTTTTACAACGAATGATTTCTTTTTGAGTTTCTTCAATACGATATTCTAACTCAACGATTTTTGCTTCGTTCATTTTACGGAATTGTTGTTCCATATGAGTTTCAGTGGCTACTTTTAATTTATCATTAGGCGCTGGTGGATTTTCATTTGCTTCAATAATTGTTTTAACATCTTCTTCTGAAAGATCTTCTAACATAGAATTCATCACTTCTGAAAGTGCGTGGTCTTCGTCAAACTCTTCATCAGATCCAAATAAATCATCAAGTAAACTTAAACCTTTCTCAGATACTTCTACTTTTTCTTCTTCATCAAACAAAGATTTCAATTTATCAATAGGTTTTTGATGTTCTACTTCTAAGTAACAACGGTCACCTTTTACATCAGCGAATTCTAAACTACCAACAATGAATTTCTGAGCATATCCTGTAACATCCATTTCATCGATTTCGTTAAGTAATCTTTGAAGCATGGCTTTATCAGAAAGATTTGTTCCTTCTTGTTCTTCGATATTGATTGTTCCTTCATCACAGATAGTGATTTTAAAAATACATCCTTCTAAAACTCCGGATAATTTTTCACCTTTAAGAAAAGCAATGTCACGAATAAATCGTATACGAGCTCCATTTACAGCAGAAACAAAGTTTAAGAATTTTCTTTTTGGTTTGAACTCACCAATAAGTGGTTCTTTTCTAACATCTTCCGTTTCTGGATTTTGAATATCTTCTTGCATAATTATTTTTTTACAAATTTAATAAATTATTTTGAATCATCACTATTAATGATATCAATTTTTGCATCTCTAACACCTTCTTTTGTTAAAGGTTCTGGGAGTTTGTCTCCATTCACATCAACAATACCATCAGTTTCGATATATTTGTCACCACTTTCTTTAATAAGTTCTTGTAGAACTGGATTAAGAGTTTCTTTATCATCTTGAATCTCAAATAACTCCATTACTTCCTCTCTGAATTGTTGAAAGTTATAAACAACAGTTGGTTGTGTATCATCGTGCTTATCTAAGCAAAGTGTTAATAATAAATATAACTCTTTTTTAGAAAGCAGTTTCATTTCTTCAACTTTATTTACAACATTGAAGTTTTTAAAAATATCAACAAACTCATTTGAGACGTTAATATTCTTATTTGATTTGTCAGTGTTTTCGTCGTTCATATTTTTATTTTTTATATTCCTAATTTTTCTAATTTATATTCTCTGTATTCTTGTTTAGAGACTGAACCTAACTCATAAGCACGTTGAAAGAAAGTCTCAAATATTTCTTCATAACCCATTTGTTTAGCACACATCGCTCTATTTAGAGCTTTCCACTCGTCTGTAATTCGATTAGCTTGTGTTTTTGCAAGTGTGATTGCTTTATCCACATCACCATCTGATTTAATCCAAATATCACTAACCCGTATTTTATTCTTATCAAACTCTGATTTAGTTTGACCGTTGTATTTTCCTTCTTTTAATCCTCTCATATAACTATTTGTTAGAATATTAAAACAATGATTAAATCCATTCTGAAATCTAATTCCATTCCACTCCAAAGTTCCTGATAAGTTTTGTTCATATATCTCACCAGATAGTTTTCTTTTCTGTGTAATCTTACCTTTAAACCAAAACCAATAACAATTCTTTCTTTCTTCTTCAAGAAAGTCAGAAAATTGTTTATCTATCCAAGTATTCATTAAATTAAGAAGTAATAAAAAGCAAAAATATTAACCAACCCCAACCATTGACACCCAATGATGCCAAAACGACAACACCTGTGATAAGTGCTATCTGCACCAATGTTTTATTTGTTATTTTATCGTTCATCTCACAAATATAAGGAGAAATTATAAATAATCAAACAATTAATTCAAAATATCATCAATTCGATTATTTCTAGACCAAGATATATCAGATTCATTTACAAATTCAACCTGACCATACTGAATGATTTGTCCTTTTGTAATCATCTTGCAAATCTCATAATTTATGTTGAATTTATTATCTGACTTAGTTGGTGAAAAATCTAATACTAAATAGTCTTCTGATTGATCTCCTGTCTTGGTTACAATATCTCCAATTGCGAATTTGGTTAAAGTATGTTCACTGCCATCTTCATCATAACCCCAGATTTTAGAAAATATCTCAATAGTATCTTCTAAGAACATAACATAAGCCATAATAGAAGAAAGTTTTCCCTCAAACTCGTAGGTAAATTTAACATATTCCTTTTCTTTAATACTATGGTCTAATTCTTTTTTAGATTTAATAATATCATCAGTTATATTAATATCTGATATTTTTTCATTATTACTACTGTCTTGATAGATTGTTTTTGTTTCTATTTTATTTGAGAACCATTTATTAAAAATATGAAAGAAGTTATCTACTCTGTTTTTAGCGACAGAGAAAGAAAAACTAAACTTCATGTGTGGATCTAATGTAATCACCTCTCCCGTTGGATCAGTTTTAAAAGAACCTAAACCTTTAGTCATTCTTTGTTTAAAGACTATCATTGGAAAAGAATTGTGAGAGTGATATCTCGGTATTACAAAATATGGAGTTCCATCGAGTCGGTCATTCCAACTCATCATTTCACTGTCTGATAAATGTTTTTGCATTTTCATTTTAAAATTTCATTTAATTTAGTATCTCTCATTTCACCTAATGTTGTAAAGAACTTATTAAAAACCTTTACAGTAACAGGAACTTTCGTATTAATTTCACTTTCAATCCAAAGACAGACACCACATTGGTCTTCAAAGTCTGTTGGTTGATGCGACTTATAAATCTTACCTTTAGAACAGATTACTTCTTTTTCATCATCAAACATTGTTCTTTTGCAATAAACTTCCACTCATATTACTTACTTTTTGTATCAATATCAACATTAACATTTGTGATTTGATTAAGTTTAATCTCTCTAATTAACTGAACAAAATATCTTTCTAAATCAGACTCGGAAGTAAATTGAACACCAATATAACTATTGTCACTATCAAAACATAACCATTGTCCCATTGTGTATATGTGATTATAATTTGTAACTCCAGGTATGATAACAAAGCTGTCTATATCATTTCCCTGATAACCAGTATCAACTTCGGCTTTAGTAAACCATTTCAAACTTGAAACTTTTGAAGTATTTTTTGTAATTCTTATCATACCAATTTACTATTTTCTATTCTACTATTAGCCAGATTTATATAATCTTGTTGTAAGTCAAATCCAATATAATTTCTACCTAACTGTTTAGAGGCAACTCCAGTAGTTCCAGTTCCCATAAAAGGATCTAAAACAACATCACCTTTATCTGTTGAGCCTTTGATAAAATATTTAACAAGTTCAATCGGGTAAACAGCAACGTGAGTATCTGCGATTCTTTTAGATTCAGATGATATATTGACTAATGTTGTTGGTAAAGCACCTTTTGGATTTGGTGCCCAATCTTTATATTCATCAGTATCATTTTCAGTTCTAGCATATCTCTTTTTCAAAGGTTTTTTCATTCTTTGAATAGATTTTTCTGAATACTCGGTTCTCATTTCATCGATGTTGAATTTAAATCCTTTTTCTTTTGCAAACCAAAACAGATATTCAACACGGTCACCAAAACGACTTCTATTTGGAAGACCTTTCATTTTATTCCAAAAAAGTCTTTCAAACATTTTTAATCCTGTTCTTTTATGAATTTCAGAAATCAAATCATAAACATAAGGATGTCTAAAACCACCTTCTACTTTATCATTGATATTTAAAATAAAAGAACCCGTTGGTTTAATAACTCTACAGATTTCATTACAGATTGGTAAAAACCACTCAACATAATTATCAGCAAGTATTCCAGGATTATCAATATAAACTTTTAAATCAGCATATGGTGGCGATGTTATCACCAAATCAACAGAATTATCTGGTAATTGTTTTAGTAAATCTAAAGAGTCTCCTTGATATATCTGATTTATCTCCATTACATTTCTTTACTTTTTTTATCAAGAAAATCTTTCTCACCTCCAGTAAGTGAGTCTATTCCACTTATAGCAATCTTATCTAAAATATCATCAATATCAAAATACTCTTCTTCGATTTTATCAGTTCCAATTTCTTTTCTAATAACTTCGATAGATACTACACTTTCATCAAAATCTGGAATTGAATCTTTTACTTCTTGATTTTGATGAAACTCACACTCAATACTCATTTTATATTTTGTAATTTCTGTTACCATAGACTTAACCAGTTCCGGCATCATACCTCTTTTAAGTCGATTAGTCATCATAAATTCATCAATTTTGATAGTAACATTCACTCTTACTTTTGATAACTCATATTTGAGTCTATCATCAAACATCATATCATACTGTTCTGGATTTGAACCTTTTCCTTTTGGAACAAAGTATCCATAATTGTAAAATAAAGTGACTTTGCAATCCTCTCTGTCTTTATGTAGAATATTTTGACAGATGGTGTCCATCCAACTTTCCACGAATTGAAATTCCTTCAATACTTCTTCTATGTTTGTGTTAATGATATACATATTATTAATTTAAAATTTTATTTATTTTACCGTCTCTGAATTCAGACACGCTAATACCTTTAGCAATTTCACCAAGTGTATCTTCTAAGTCACCTAATGTTGGTTGAAAATCAGGTAAGAATTTAACCATTATCATATCTCGTAATTTTGTTAAATCATAATTGCCTCCATAAATATAAAACATACCGTTTGGTAATTTTGTATTTCTAATCCAAAGTGATGGGTTTTTATCCAGTGTGAATTTTTCATTATTGAGTTTATACTCTATTTCTAATTCATAAAGAGAAGTGTCTTCACCAATTGTTACCATTTTTCGCTTATATCTCCTATCATACGACAAAGAGATATCTTCATTCCAAATTAAATTACCTGACTCTGTTGTAGAAACCAAAGTTTCAATTACTAATGATATTTTATCCTTTACCATATTTAAAATTTTCGTTTACCCATTCAATTGAATATTCATTATATTCGTTAGCATACATTTTGTGATTAAGTACTACCATAACCTTAGGTTTCTCATTATCAATATAAAGAACTTCATATACTTTACCTTTTTCAAAGAGAATCCAACCGAATATATTTTTTATATCTTTTTTACAAATAAGTTTGTCACCTTTTCTCATAATAAAAATTATTTTTTATATACCCAAAACTTTGAGTTTATCTTCTCTTAATGATATTCTATTTGGTTTAAAAGTTGTTTTGACATACTCAAACCATTCAGACCAATTTTCAAATAACAGATTTATTAACTTATTTAAATTTTTATCCTCCATTTATAACTACAAATATATTAAAAATAAAACAAAAAAAACGGTTTTTTATATATAATTCAAAATATAATTTTTGAAATGAAAATCAAACATAAATTGATTAAAGAGTTTCAGTATATAAGTCCAGATAAAAAAATCTTTATACTTAAAGTTGGAACCATCTTACAAGAATACAATTACATTGTAAAATCAGAAGTAATTCCGATAGATAAAGACATAGTTGATAATAACCCTGAGTTCTTTGAAACCATCGACTGGAAATCTGAACTTTTAACTCATATGAGAACTCAGAAATTTCCAACTCCTTCTCAGTTTCACAAAAAACTTGTTCCATTTATTGAAGATATGGTTCTTTCATCTATTCAACAGAATAATACACCAGTGTCAACATTTGATGAATCTAAAATCAGAGAGATTGAATGGAAAGAAAAAGATTTAAATAACAGAGACCGTAGAATAAAAGATAAAGAAGATGAGATTGATATTCGATTAAAAAGAGTTGAAAAAAGAGAAGGTGATTATAAAAACGAACTTCAAGGATTAGATAAAAAAGAAGATGATATAAGAACAAGATCAAGAGAATTAACCGAAAGACAAATCGATTTAGAAGATAAAATTCAATCTCTTAACGAAAAGGAAAGAAACTTAGACAGAGGTTTATTAGAATCTTCAAAAGATTTAGATATCAAATATTCTGAGTTACAATTAAAAATTGATAAAGATATAAGATTTTTATCAGAAAAAGAAAGAGATATCGAATCTAAATCAGGTGAAATTAAAAGAAGAGAAGAAAGACTTTTACAACTAGAATCAGATATCGAAGAGGTAAAAAAGTATTTACTAATGAAAATAGAAGAAGTGAATTTAGAAGAATCTTCTCTAATGAAACTTGAACAGGAAATTAAAAATTGGGAAGGGCTTCATTGGAAACTAAAAAGAGAATCAATTCCACCATCAGCAATTCCTGAAACAATAAGTGAAGAGTTAAAAAGAGAATTTGGTTTGTAATAAATTGTGATGAATATTTAATATATAAATTATGACCGAATTAAAAAGACTTTATAACTATTTAAAAAAGAATAATAAAAAGAAAATTCTTTTTTTAACAACTTCAAATAGATGGAGTGGTGATAAAGAATTACCAAAGTCTTCTATCATTGCTGAGGAACTTATGAAGAAATTAGGAGATGATAGATGTCAATTAATGAATGTTGCAAAGTTAAAGATATTTCCTTGTGAAGGTAATGTTTCAACTAAAAGAGGAAACACTTGTGGTCTAAAAGATGCTAAACTTGGCGATAAAGAAAAGAATCCTACTGGTCAAATCAGATGCTGGGCAGCACTTAATAACAAATCAGATGAAATGTATAAAGTAGCTAATGCTATTTTTGATGCAGACATTATAATATTCTTTGGTTCAATTAGATGGGGTAAGATGAATGCTATCTATACTTCTTTAATTGAAAGACTAACTTGGTTAGAAAATAGACACACAACACTTGGAGAATCTAATCTACTTAAAAATAAAGAAGCTGGTGTAATTGCTGTTGGTCATAACTGGAATGGAGAGGAAGCTGTAAAATTAGAAAAAAAAGTTTTAGAATTTTTTGGTTTCAAAACTCCTATTCAATTATCGTTCAATTGGCAATATTTGAAAAATGCTAATGATGAATCGAAAGAAGAATATGTAGCTGAGTTTGGTGAGTTTCTTAAAGATTTCAGTTTTGTAGAAAGTCTACAAGAATCTATTATTAGATTTAAAGAATGGGTTAAAAAATAACTACTATGAAACTTTTACTTTTATTTTGTTTATTACCTTTGATTACAATAGGCCAAGTAAAATGGTCTTTTGATAATACCTTAACAGGTGTTTATGGCACAACTAAAACTGGAAATCAACTAACATTAACGATGGGTGGATTGAATTCAATCGATTACAAAAAATTTGGATTTGATTATAACCCATCTTATATAATTCAATATTCACCACTACTTACAAACAACGAATATTTAAGTAGACAGAATTTAAGATATAATAATTCAAAATTTGATGCTTTTATAACACACACATATAACTACTCTTTTATTAGAGGAATTGATAACGATAACTTTATCGGTATCGGAGGTGGTATAAAAAAAGAACAAAAAGATAAATTCAAAATATCGGTATCCTATGCTGGATTATATCAAAAAACAGTTTTTGAAAATGGTTCTGATAAAGAGTATTTCAGGCATTCACTAAGAACAAGAATAAAATGGACAACAGAAAAGATTCAGTTTATAAGTGAATTTTATTTTCAACCAAGCATGACTGATTTCAATAATCAAATAATAAACGCCAGTAGTCAATTAGTCTTATTCCCAAAGAATAAAATAAATTTAACTATACAGGATTTGATTAATTATAGAAGTGATAGTGAAACTCCTATGATACACAAATTGACTGTTGGTATAAAGTTTAAAATATCAAAATCTTAGAAACTTGTTCCTATCATAAATAATATAGGGTTGCTCTTTTTAAATCCTAAATTAACCTTATCATAAGTATTATTAAATCTTAAGGTAGTATTTAAAACAAACTTCTTAGTGATTTTCCAATTCAGATTTACACCATAATAAATGTCTAAATTAAAATCATCAAAATAACTAATATCTAATTCAGGACTTTTAAAAACTTTGTAGATATCACCAGTTACAAAAATCTGTGGTGATATATCAACAATTTTTGTTTTAATTGAGTAAGTATACATCACCATAGCTCTCGTTGTTAATTGATTAGATGGTGGATTCATAGGGTAAACATTAGAAACCCAATTTCCAAGCGAATCTACTATATATTGTCCTTCCCAAGGTCCTTCCCATTCACCCCAGTATGTTTTTGATGCAGTTAAACTCCATCCAAATTTACCTAACTTTTTAGTTTTATAAACATCTATTATTGATATATTTATATTATTTTGAAAATTAAAATCACTTGACAACATAGTTTGCAGTGTAGTATTTCTTTTATCAGTAGTCATAGATAATCCATAACCAATTCCATAATATTTCCAGAGTGGATTAATTGAACTTAATATCATATTACTCCATTTGCCATTTTTAGACTGAATATTATACGATAGATTAAGTGTAGTAGATACTCTTTTACCAACAACTCCAAATGATAAGTCAGAAGTCGATAAAACATCTTTTGAAAAGTCTACATAAATTTGTGATACACCTAAATTGTTCCATCTTGAGTTAAATTCAAATAACTCTTGTGGTGAAAGACTTACCGTATCTTGTGATACCTGACAATAAAAAAATGAAATAAAGAAGGAGAATAATAAGGTTAGTAGTGGTTTCATAGGTTATATATTACCCATCAAAAGTAATATAAATCTAAATTGAGAAAAGCGCCCCGGTGATTTTATATCCAACCTGATCTTCAATTAACTTTCTATCAGAATTGTCAATCTTATCATAGTAATTATAGATGTTTAGAAAATCGTTGATGTCTTCTTTTTCTTTGATAATATTAGATAACCCATCACAAAGAGCTTCATACTCTTTAGTGTCGTATTTTTCAAGAATGTTCCAGAGTGTTCCTTTATCGATTTTCATAATACAAATATAAGGAAAATATCAATGATAGCAAAGGAATTAAGCGACTAAATCTTCTTTTTTTAACAATTTTTCTTTGAATTGTATCATCTTAAAAATTTGAGAATTAGAATGACCTGGGAATCTTTTTTTCTTTTCAAAAATCCAACTCAAATCTTTAATTCTTTTTTCACATTGTTTGATATAAGTAATACCATATCTAAGACGGATATTTGAGATTTGACTAAATTCAGAATTATATAACTCCTGGTAAGTAGCACTATCATCTTTTTCAATAGTCTTCATGAAGTTTTTCATTCTAACCATTAAATCAGATTGAATAGCACTGATAGAAAATCCCTCCTGAAAGGATTGGATTACTTTTCTATCCACCATATCGTTAATTCTATTTATATCCATACTGCAAATATATGGAAAAACTACAGATAATACAAATTATTATTTAAAAAATCTATTAGAAGTTCTATCTTCGTAGATTTCAAAATAAACACATAATTTCTTCATACATAATAATTTATATTAGAAACTAAACTATATCTGTGTATTTTTTTTTGATAAAATAAAAAAGTATATTATTCCAAAAGTTACTCCAAAAATATGAGCTAAATGCCCAACATCATCATTTGTGTTAAGAATAACATCTAGCAGTTCAGAGGCTATTAAAAAGATAAAAAAAGTGTTTCTCAATCTAATTGACCACGATTCTTTTTGTAATTTCCAATTAATTATAATTGATGCTGATGCAACCGAAAACACAGCACCTGATGCTCCAATTATAGGATGTGAACTTGCTAAGAAATATAAACCAGAACTAAAGATACCAGAGAGTATAAAATACTTCCAGAATTCTTTCTTACCTAAAACTCTCTCGACATCTGGACCAACTATTAGAAGTATCAACATATTAGACACCACATGCATAAAGTCAGCATGTGCAAAAATATGTGTAACTAATTGATGTGGAGAAAAGTGTTCAGAATTTAAAGGAAAAAGAGCCAATAGATTATTTAGATATAATCCATTGCACTGCATCAAGTAAGTAAACGAGTAAACAATAAAATTAATTAGAATTATCTGAATTACCGCCTTCATCTGATTCTCTATTATCCATTACTATTCTTTTACATCCTTCACAAACAACAACTGGTCCGTTTGGCATCATTATAACTCGGCGTTCACACTTCATTTCACAATCTTTTGTTCCAACAGGAGCAAAATCATCTTCTATTTTACGAGGTTTTCTTTTAAATAAATCTTTCATATTATTCCTTTAATGATTAATTCTCTTCTTAATGATTTCAACAAATTCAATTCATCTTCAAACTGATCGTTATCATTTGTTAATTTTTTAATCTGTTCATTAAGTAATGACAAAGATAAGGATTTTTTATTGTATTTTACCCAATCTTCTTTAATATAATTAGGCATTTGTGAAATATCAAATACTTTTTGTTCTTCTTCTACTATAAAAGAATATTCACCATCCTTTTCTATTAAGATGGTGAAATAATTATCTAAACTATGATGGTTAATTTTAGAAGTCGTTGTAATGTGTTTCCACGGACTAACGTTAATCTCTCTTTTCATTTGAATAATTATCTAAAAACAATCTTTCTTCAATAGTAAGAGATGCAATTCCTAAAGATGAAATTTTGTCTAATATTTCATCTATATTAAACTTTCTTCTATTTTCGGTTTTTATTTTTTCTATTTCACCTATATCATTTGATAAATTTGAAAAAAGATCAGACTTTTTCAAATCTTCAACTTTAATATTAAAAGAATTTTCAAATTCCTCTCTATAAAATACAAATCCTAAAATTTCCACTACATCATTTATTTTTTTACCGTGAATTTTGTATATCGTTGATATTATTTCATCAATTAAACTCTTATCTATACCATCAGATGTATAAAGGCATTTAGTTTGTTGGAAAATAGCGACATCATCTTTATCCATAAGATAAATTAAATCAACATTGCCGTGTTCCTCAATGTTTATTGATAAATAAACCATATCATTAACACGAGTTCGGAACTTTGATTTACCACTCTTAACCTTTTTAGAAATTTCAATAAATTGATTTTTTTTCAATTCATCAGCTTTTTCTTTTTCAATTCTAAGTGCTCTCTCAAATAATCTTTTCTGAAGATAACCTCCAAGAGAAACACCAAAAACAAAAATTAAAACTACTAAAACTATCATCATATCTTATATATTTGTTTTCTAATTTTCACAATTAAATTATGTATAAATTTCATATCAACACTGTCTGGTAAGTTAGACTCACTGAACAATCTATCAATTTCTTTAATCTCACTTTCAACATCATCAATTAAAGTTTGAAGATTGACTTCACCTTTTCTGATAGAAATTAAATACTCAGCATCCGGTCTACGAACAATGATACCTTTACCTTCAGCAATCTCACGAGCCATACCCATAAGACGTTTGCAGTGCATCATATTCTTACCATCAATTTTTTGACCGTGTGATTTTACATCAACCCAACGAGATTCATTTCTGTTTTCTAACCATTCTTGGTAAGAAAGATAATCTTTACAATGTTGAGTGTAACCATCTTTATTATAAGTAATAATACAGATTGGATTCTCACCTTTTGGAATAGAAGATAATCTTAGTTGATTTGATTCAGCAACATTTAATCCTTCTCCAGATTTAACTAAACCTTTGTAACCAAATCCCATTGGTTGTCCTAATTCTTTTCGAACTTCAATTAAATTTTTTCGAGTAAATTCTGATATACTTTCAGAAAACATACAAAAAGCATCTTTGTCAAAATAAACAGCATAAATATCTCTAGCATTTGGAACATTTACAACTCCAATGAATTTTTCTTCATATCTATCATTATTCCAAACTTTCCAAGCAATAGACTTCTCTCCTTCAATAACATAACAGAAGTCTAATATATCTTTACGAGTTACTTTATCTTTTTCCCAGTTTTGTTTTTTATCTTGTCCTTTTGCTTTTGAAATTTGTTGTTTAGCATATCCACCAAAAGAATTAGCACAAATATTAGTGATAAACTTTTCACGGTTTTCTAAAATCAAATCAAAAACAGGGTCTTTATAAATGATACAATCTTCTGGAGTGTTAAGTAATTCTAATACAGTTGGATTGTTACTTCCTAAAAGACCAAGAAATCTACGAAGTTCATAGATAACAGTATCATTACTATCATCATTGATTTGTTCTTTATAATTTAATCCTAATATATCATCTTCTGATTGAATAAAAACTCCGGCATAATCGGTATCTGATGTCGGAACATTGGTTCCATAAGCATGAGATCCTCGAACAACAAGATATAGTGGTCTTGCGCCTGGTGATTTTTGTTCAATAAGATTAATAAGTTCTTGTTTCATTAGTCTAATACTTGATTTATTTTATTGTCTCTTTTTAACTCTTTGTTGTTTTCTAAGAATTTCTTCCAATGCCGATCGATTTCAGATTCTCTTTTTCTTTTATCAACAAGATTACAAGATTTCTTTACACTTCCTAATAAGAATCTGTATTTAAAATAATTTAATTCTAACTCTTTACGAGTTATTTTAAGTTCGGTGCCATACCCAGTAGTGAGAATCTTTATTGTGAAAGTTACCTTTTGACTAATACTAGTGTCATGATTTATGTTGATATGTTTAGACTTGTATTGATTTATGTTATTGAAACTTTCAACTTCCCAATCAGATTCTTTCATCTGAGTAATAACAAATTGTTTGATTTCTTTTGTGACCATTATATTATATTTTACAGCAAATATATTAATAAGATTTAAGAAATAAGTTATTTTTATGAAAAAAATTAAAAATCACCAATCATTATTGGTGTTTGTTGAGAAAGCCGATTGAAAAGTGGTTGTAATTTTACTTATTTCAGCATTAACAGAATTTACGAATGATTGATTATTCGAGTCTTTGTAATTAATATTCGAATTAGTCTGGTTTGAATTTTGAACATTTCTGACTGTAGTGTTTACAGCTTGTTGAGTCATGTTTCTTAATATAGGATTTCTGATAGTTCCAGTTAACGCATTAGTTGCCATTCCAGTTAATTGTCTATTCAAATTCTGTCCTAGCTGTTGACCAGCTGTTTGTGGTTGAGTTCCTACATAAACAAAGTAAATATTTGAAAATTCAACTTTATACTTACCATCTTTAAATGAGACATCCATAGTTGCATAACAAACACCATTTGAGTTATCTGGTTTAGCATTCATTGTAACAGAACAAGTAATTTTATCCGGTGTATTTGTAAGAATTCTAATTCCAGAAAGGCTATTGTAAATTTGACTGGTAATCTTAGTTTTAATATCTGATTTTTTAAGTAAACTATCTACTTCAAATACTTTTGAGTAATCATAGATAGAGTCTATAGATACTTCAGTTTGAACTGGTTGTTGAGCAGTAGCATCAGTTGGGTTTCCAAACATTAAACCAGCACCTAAAGCAGCACCAGCTAAAGCTTTTTTAAGATTGATTTCTTCGTTTACAAAATCTTCGTAAGAAAGAACTTTTTTATTAGACATATGTTATATATTAAAATAAAAAATTATTATTTTACTTAAATTTCTTTTTCAGTTCAGTTAAATCATCAACATACATATCTTTAGGATCAGTTTGCTCCATCTTTTGAATTTCATCTTTCTTTTCAAGAAAATCAGATTTTAGTTTATCAAAAACTTCTTTTGTTAATGAGTAGATAGGCATTCTTAAGAGATAGTCATATGAACCATCTATCATATCTAAGTTCATTTCTTCAACACCTTTGATGATTTCAATTTTAGGAACATTATTAACTTTTAACTTTTCATCTAAAATAGCTTTAATAAATCTTCCTCGGTTTGATAAAATCTTTAACTCTCTATTCATTTTATCTAAAAGATATTGTTTTCTAACATCGTAATAAGCTAATCTAAAACAAACAAAGTATTTTATAATGTCTTCAGTACATTCGAATATCATTAACTTTCCTTTCTCGTCGAGTGTTGAGAATATTTCAGTAGATGATTCTTCTAGTTTTAACAACTTAACTAATTTCTCATCATCTAATTTATCTAAATCAGATCTTGTGAATTTAATAGTATAATCAATATTATCTTTACAATTATCATCATAAGAAACAATAATTTTATCATCAACTAACTTATCTAAAATGTCTTCATATTTTTCATAAGTCATTGAAGGTGGTAACTCACTAATCTTAACAGTAGAAGTATTTGCTCTAACAAATTTACCTCTTATAATCCATCTTTTATTATTTTCGGTGTCTTGAATATAATCTCCTGTAAATCCATTTAATGATGGTTTAATTTCACCTGGTTGTTTACCATTAAGAACTTTTAAACAAGCATCAATAATTGACTTTATGTTTCTATTTAAAATGTTGGAAGCGAAACCTACAGCGATTCCAGATGAACCGTTAAGTAAAACTGTTGGAACAATTGGTAGAAAATAATGTGGTTCAATTGTTTCACCTTCTTCTTCTTTGAATTTCAACAATTCAAAATCTTTATAAATTAATCTAAAGTTTTCAGATAATTTTGTTCCAATATATCGAGGAGCACCCGCTTGAGGCGATCTTAGTGAACCAAACTGACCTTCTTCCTCTAAAAGAGAAGCATTGTTTTTAAATCTTTGAGCCATAGTAATAATAGCATTTGAAAGTGACATATCACCGTGGTGATAGAAACAATCCGAAGCGACTTTACCACTTAGTTGAAAAACTTTGAGTGTTTTCTCATTTCCGGTTCTCCAGATTTGATTTGCAATATGAATGATTTTTCTTTGAGTTGGTTTGAAACCATCAATAACTGAAGGAATTGCTCTACCTTCAATTACATACATTGCAAACTCTTTATATTCGTCTGATAAGAACTCTGATATACTTTTTTCTGTCATCATAATTCGTATATAGTAAAAACTTTATTTTGTTTTTCCTAATCTAATACAACGAGTTTAATTTCACCATTTAAATCCTCATATAGAAATGAACAACTCTCACAAAAGTCACCAGTATTATAATAAATTTTATCACCTATTTTTTCAATAGCCGGTGTATGAATGTGACCTATCATAATTGAATCACAATTAACCTCATCTAACTTTTTAAGAGATAAAATCTTAAAGTCATTAATAAATGCAATAGCATTTTTAACTTTTGATTTAAGATATTGTGATAAAGACCAATACTCAAGTCCGAATATTCTTCTAAACCAATTATAAGTTTTATTAATCTTAAAGCTAAACTCATAAGCCCAATCACCTAAAACATATAAGAATGGATGAAGTCTGATAAATCCATCAAATTGGTCTCCGTGACAAATGTATATTTTCTCACCTTTCAATGTTTCATAATACAGCTCATCACAAAGAAGTACATCACCAATATTTATATTATCTTCTTTTATAAGTTCTCTTAAATAAAAATCATGATTACCTAAAATATAAGTCACACTGACTCCTTTTCTTGATAATCTTAAAACTTTCTGAATTACTGTTGAATGATCAGGATGCCAATAGAACTTTCTTTTAAGTGAAGTTAAATCAATAAAATCACCAACAATAATTAATTTTTCAAACTCATAGTTTTTTATAACTTCTAAGAGTTTATCAGCTTGGCATTTTTTTGTTCCTAAATGAACGTCTGATATAAAAAGTGTTTTAATTTTCATAATCTATTTATAAACACCATATTACTTGATATAAAATATTTAGATAAATTAAATGGTTTTTTATAGATAAAAGATTTTGATTATATTAAGTTAATATTAATTTTTTAATATATAGACTAATGACTAAATTAAAGAGATATAACCAATTCCTAATTTTAGAGAAGTTTGATGATAATTTTAAAGCAGAATTACAAAGATTGGGAATCACTGACGAAGAAGAAATCAATCGTCAACTTTACAATGCTCATAGAGGTCATTTAGCTGAATATTTAAAAACACAGGGTAAAGAACTTAAGTTTGGAATGCTCTTAGCTCTTTTTAAAGATGCTCAAACTGCAAAGAAAAGAACTGATTTAAAAGTTGGAATTGTAAAAGCGCTTCATAGAGTTATACCAATGGCTTTAGCTCCATTTTTTCCAATTGCTGCTGTTTTAGGTATTATACTTGGTTCTACAAGAGCTTTTAATAAAATATTAGCACCTATACTACAAGACTCATCTGATACTTATGAAGGTTTTCTTAAACAATTAATTGAAAGGTCTATCAAAGTAGCTGAAGGTGAGATTCCGGTTAAAGATAGATTCACAAGAGCTTTTGTTGTATCTGATAAATTAGTTAGTGCAATTAGACCCGAAGTTATACAAAGTTTTTCAAACTCACTTTCTCTTAAAATGAGTTTAGAGGATTCAGATAAAGAAGTTCCAGAAAACTACATTGAGAATGAACTAAAAGATTACTTGAATAAAAATTTTGAAGTAAATCCACCTATTCCACTCAAGCCAGATAGTAGATTCCCAGACATGCCGGAATAAACAAATTTTACTTTTTACTATATACATCTAAAAAAATTGTAAATTTTAATGTCTGTAGATAAGAAGTTTCAGAAGTTAGATGATATCGAGCACGTAATATTGAGACCAGGTATGTATATTGGTTCAATAAAACCACACACATCAAACAAATGGTTAATATCAGAATCAGGAGTAGAACTTAAAGAAGTTACTTATAATCCGGGTTTTCTAAAAATATTTGACGAAATCATTACTAACTCAGTTGATGAATCCAAAAGAAAAGGATCGAAGTTAAACACAATCAAAGTAAATATAGATAAAGGAACAAACACTATAACCATTTGGGATAATGGTGGAATTCCTGTAGTTAAACACTCAGAACACAAAGAGTGGATTCCAGAAATGATATTTTCAAATCTAAAAGCTGGTTCTAACTTTGATGACTCAGAATCTCGTTCTTGGGCTGGAACAAATGGTGTTGGTTCAACATTAACAAACATTTATTCAAAAAGATTTACTATTTCAACTTGTGATGGTAAGAATAGTTTTTCTCAAACATTTTCAAACAATATGAGAGAAAGAACAAAACCAGTTGTTGCTAAATCTACAAAAGGTTTTACAGAGGTTTCATTTTTAACAGATTTTGAAAAGTTTTCATTAGATGGTATTGATGATAATCACTTTAAAATGCTTGAAAAAAGAGTTTATGATTTAGCAGCATGTAACACACATCTTAAAATTAACTTTAATGGAAAACTACTTCAATTTAAGTCTTTCGAAGATTATGTTAAATTATATGTTAATGATTACTTTTTTGAAGGAACAAAAGATAGAACATGGTCAGTTGGTATCGCACTTTCAGAAAATGGATTTCAACAAGTAAGTTTTGCTAACTCTACTGAAACTTATGATGGTGGAACACACGTTGATTATATTATGAATCAAATCATCACTGAGTTAAGAGCTTTCTTTGCTAAAAAACATAAAGTAGATGTTAAACCATCAGAGTTAAAACAACATATGTTTCTTTTCTTAGATTCAACTATAATTAATCCTAGTTTCTCTTCTCAAACAAAAGAAAAGATAATTACAGAGATTAAAGACTTTGGATCCACATTTGAAGTTTCTGCAAAACTAATTCAATCTATTCTAAAATCAGAAATTGTTAATTCTATCTTAGATTGGATTCAACAAAAGAAAAACGCTGAGGAAAATAAACTTCAAAGAGATTTAAATAAGAAATTAGGTAAAATCAAAGTTGAAAAGTTAATTGATGCTAAAGGTAAAGACCGTTGGAAATGTTCAATTGGATTATTCGAAGGTGACTCTGCTATTTCAGCTTTTAGAAAATATAGAACACCAGAAACAATGGGAGCTTTTGCTCTTAAAGGTAAGTTTGTAAATGTATCAGAAATGACTAATCAAAAATTGGTAGGTAATGATGAGGTGGTCAATTTAATGGCGTCAATTGGTTTAAAACTTGGCCAGGATATCAATCTTAAAGATTTAAGATATGGTCGTATTCTTTTTTATGTAGATGCTGATGTTGATGGTAATTCAATTGCTGGTTTGTTAATTAACTTTTTTTACAAATATTGGCCCGATATATTTGAAATAAAAATGATTTATAAAGTAGAAACACCAATTGTGGTTGCTATTCCAAAATCAAAAACTAAAAAGAAAATTCTTTTTTACACTCAAACTGAATATAATGAATGGGAAAGTAAGAACGATATTAAACAATATGAGATTAAGTATAAGAAAGGTTTGGCAGCTCTGGTAGATGATGAATATCAAGATATTATCAATAGTCCAAGAATGACTTTAATTACAAAAGATGATATGTCAAAAGGTTCTTTAGATATTTGGTTTGGTAAAAACTCAGATTTAAGAAAAACGGAATTATTAAAATGAAATTTACAATAAAATCAGAAAGGTTAGAACATAAAGACCAGATAATTGAATTAGATTTTTCAGAGTTAAAAGTTATTGATAGTGTAGAGTTTGGTATGGTATTTAATTCCGATAAATATGAAGGAAAATCAGTATGTGGTAAATACTTAAATCCTTCAAGAATTGATGGGTTACCAATGTTTGAAATTGACACATTCCAATTAGATAGAGAAGAAAAGATTTCAGAAATTCTAAAATAATTTGTATATTTGCGATTATGAGAGGTCGTGCCTGGAGAAGATTCAAACATGAAATAGTCGTCAAAAAACGACTCAGTAGACATATGCATTCAAATTGGTGGGCTTTTCAGAATGTTAATAAGTCTTATTGTGGTGAATCCACTATGATAGATTTTTTAGGAACTAAAGAATATTTTATAGCAAAAACTTTAACCACTGAAAAGCACGATACACAAAACAAAGTTAAATTCTCACCAAATAAAAATTATAATTACTGGAGAGATCACACCAACGAAACCAGAGAATATCAAAAAAAGGTATTTAGAATTATTCTAAAAGAAAATGGACTTATATAAATTAATACCAAAAAAACAAAGACATAACCGTGATTGGAGTGTCGGTAAAGATTATGTTTTTTTCAAAAAATTACATAATGTTCCACTCTGCTACTTTAAGGATGGAATTGTTTGGGTGTTTCTCGATTTGAGAATACAAAGACAAGTTGTTGACTTAATACATCATTTAGAAAACTCTAATTTAAAATTTTATTTTACACACCCTGAGTTTTCAAATCCAGGTGAAGAATTTAGTATCAACAAAATTCCCTTACATTGTTTTAGATGTTATGCTGATTCTAAATTTTATAAATCAATTAAAAAGATTGATTTTGATTTTATCGAAAATTTAGTAAGTTTTACTAAAGAGTTTAGTGACTTTGAAACTTTACTCTTAAACTTCAAAATAGTTCAAAAAGAAGTTGGTAAAAAATGGTATGATTACTGGAGTAAAAAAGATATTTGGGATTATTCAGAAGAAATAAGAGAAGAATTTAGGACTTTATGGCGTGAAATTCAAATAAATAATATTCTGTAAAACTTATTTAATATATAGTTTTATGAATATTAAGTCATATAGACAATTTATTAACGAAGCAAAATTGCATATCTATCACACCACATTTAAAGTTTACGACTTAATGGATAGAAAGATTTATAAAAAATCTCAAATTAAAAAGTGGATGAGAATGTATGACTTTGATGAGTATGCTCACTGTGTTTTAGTAAGTGATAAAAAACCTCCTTTAGAAAAAGGAAAGTTTTTACAGATACCAAAATCTGCGTTAAGAATTAAAAACGTTAATTTCTTTGACTCTGATATTAAAAAACATCAGGGTTATATGCCAGAAGATTCAAAAGTAGTTACCAGTAACGGTCAAGAAGTGTTTCTTTATATCTTTAAGAAAAATTCAAATGAGGCTAATAGAGCAAGACAATTGCACGGATTTATTTACGAAGGTGATGTAAGAAGATATAATGGGCTTCAAAGATTTGGAAAAATACACAAGTGGGACGCTGAAGGCGGAATGGATAAAACTTACCTAACTTGGAGAGCAGATAGTGGTAAAAAAATAGAGTTTTGGGATAAGTCTCAATATCATAGTTTATTAGAAAGAGATCCTGTTTCTGGTGTTGATGAGGTAATCTGGTCACCAAAAGAAGGAGATGTTAAATTTGATTACTACCCGGACTCTTTTTCAGAACCAAGAAACTGGAGCATCAAATGTATGAAAATAGGGACCGATGTTGAAATGGGTGATTTCAAAAGAATTGCTGGATTAGAGATGGTAGGTGATAGATTAAAAATTAAAGAAACAACTGCTGAATATTTTATTTTAGCAGTTGGTTTTCACAATGGTATTGATAAAAAGAATATCGTTGAAGAATATCTAGTATTGATGCCTGTTAAAGTTTGGGAATCTTATCTTCCAGATATATGGAGTAAGACTTCAGAGTTTGAACAAATGTATAAAGAACTAAGTTCACATAGACTCAAAGGAGAAAGAATCGATGAACAAGAAGAAGCTTGGCTTCAATTTAGAATCAAATATAGAAAGTTAGCAGAAAGTAGCACAGTGAAACTTAGATTCAAAAGAGATTCTAAAGGACAACTTAGAATTCAATCCGCTATCTCATTTAGTGATTTTAAAACTAAGATACTTCAGAATCCACATATTAAAATTTATTAAACTTTACTAATACTTTTTAATAAAATATTTGATGAAAAGAATTCTTAAATCTGATTTAGATAAATTTTACACAAAAAGAGAATTAGTTCAACAGTTGATATCAAATGTCGACTTTTCTAATTTTGATTTAATCGTAGATCCTTGTTGTGGAGACGGCGCTTTTTATTCTCAAATTAATCATATCAATAAAATAGGAATTGATATTCTACCACATTTAGAAGGTGTTATTACTCACGATTATTTAACTTGGGACTATTCAATAATATCAACTCAAAGAGACAAAGTTATTGTAATTTCAAATCCACCTTTTGGTAAACAAGGTTCTTTAGCAATGAATTTCATTAAAAGAAGTTCTGAATTTGCAGACACTATTGCTTTTATACTACCACTAAGTTTTGCTAAACCGAGTATGAAAAATAAGATACCTGAATATTTCCATTTACAATATGAAGAGGTTTTACCAGATGATTCTTATTTACTTGATGGTGAAAGTTATAGTGTAAAGTGTGTTTTTCAGATTTGGAAAAAATCTGATATCAAAAGAGATAAGATTAAATCGACTGAAAGCTCAGGTTATTCATATACAAAAGATAAAACTTTAGCAGATTTTGCTGTAAGAAGAGTAGGTGTTTATGCTGGAAAAGCTTTTAGAGATTTAGATAAGTCGGAACAGTCTCATTACTTTATTATTTTAGATAATAAAAATAGGATAGAAGAAGTCATAAATAGTCTTCAGAAACAAAACTGGACTGATTTAACTGTAGGCCCACGTTCAATCTCTAAAGGAGAACTAAACACAGTTATCAATAAAATTTTAAATGAGTAATAATATTTTAGTCTCAGGATTATCAGGTATAAACACATCTACGTCAAATGGAGTATCTGCTGTTTATGCTGTTAGTGGTTCAAGTGGATCTTCTAAACAAAAATTCAATATACTAGGTGAAGTATATGAACACACTGGATATATCGATGGTCATATAGCAGTTGCTATTTCAACTATAAACGTATTAGGAAAACCATTCTGGGATGAACTCAAAAAAAATGGTGTCATATTTCCACATGAAATGGAACAATTCATTGAAAAAAGAATTACCATTCTGGAAAGAGATAAAAAGATAGATGATATTATAAACTAAACTTTTTTAAATCACTATAAATAAAAAATAATAATATTTTAATGATATGTGATTTAGTAATAGATGGAAATTATATCTTGAGTAAGTTGGTTTTCACACTTCACAAAAACAACTTATTGTATGGAGCATTACACAAATCATTAGAAAACGCGATTAACAACTATAGAAAGTGGTATCCGTTTGCTAATGTTTATCTTGTCTCTGACTCTAAAGAAAAATCTTGGAGAAAACAACTAACCAAAGCTTATAAAGCCAATAGAAAAAAAGATTCCGATATTGATTGGTCTTTTGTTTATAACGCTTATGATGAATTTAAACAATCAATGTCGGATTTGGTTACAATTTTAGAAGCACCACACGTTGAAGGAGATGATTGGATTTCTTTTTTAACCACAAAGGCGAACTTAGAAGGACGATCTACTATTATCGTTTCAAATGATTATGATATCAAACAAATTGTTAATTGGAGTTTAAATCCTCTTTACATAAATATCATGACAAATGAGATGTATAACAAAGAGAAACTTTTCATGCCAAAAAACTATCAGATTTTTATCTCAAATGTTAGAAATCTTCCCAACAATGATATTTTTAATTTAAATGACAATGTTGAGTTTTTAGGACTTTTAGATAGATTTTTAACTAAGTATGAAATAGTGGAAATTGACCCTATGGAATCTTTAGTTATAAAAATAATCTCTGGAGACCAATCAGACAACATTGGTTCAGTTTGGTCTCAAGTAAAAAATGGAAAGAAAAGAGGTATAGGAGCTAAAGGAGCTAAAACAATTTATGATAATTATTTAGTTGAGTTTGGTGAAATAAATTTAGAAGATCCAGATCTTTTTGAAAACATAGCAGATTTGATTTGTGAAAAAAAGAAATTGAGTAAAACTCAAATTGAATCAATTGTTGAAAACATTAATAGTAATGTAAAACTGATTGATTTACGATTACAAAATTTACCAGATGAAATTATTGATAAAATGGAATCTAAATACGGTAAATGATAATAGAAAATAACTTACTCGCTGTAACAAACGCGATGTTTAAAGATAAGAAAAATTGGAATTGGGTTAATGATGAACAGAAAAATGATTTCTTCTTTATTATTAACCGACTTCTGGCTAAAAGATTTACAGAAAAATCTCAACTTTTGAATCTTAAATCAATAGATAAAGTATCAGGTCTTGACTTATGGTATCACTTTATGAAAGACAAACCATATCCAAATTGGATATGGTCTAAAAGTGAAAAAGAAAAAGGACCAGTCGCTGATTCTGATTATAAATTACTTCTTAGTAAACTAAAGATTAAAGATATTGACTTAGATTACTTAATTGAAAATAACTTTGATTTTATAAAAGAAGAGTTAAATTATTTTAAAAAATTAGAAAAACAATAAATTAAATATAATATGATGACAACTGAAATTAAAACAACAACAATGAACTGGTATATTGTAAGAGCACAATCTAATCGTGAAAAGTCTGTGTCCACAAAAATTATAAAAGATGGAGAAAACGGAGAACTAATGGGCAAAATTGGTCGAGTAGTTGTTCCAACTGAAAAATCATTTCATCTTAAAAATGGGAAAAAAGTTCAACGTGAAAAAGTAATGTATCCAGGATATATCTTTGTTGAAACAAGTTCTGTTGGTGAATTAAAATACTATCTTAAGGCAGTTAATGGAGCTACTGGATTTTTAACAGATAGAACTGGCGTTATTCAATCTTTAACACAAGCAGAAGTAGATAGAATGTTAGGTATTCAAAAACAAAAAGAAGAAGTAGCTGAACAATTTGACCATTTTATTTCTGGTGAATCAGTTAAAGTTCTTGAAGGACCTTTTACAGGATTTACAGGAACAATAGAAAGTATTAAAGACCAAAAAGTCAAAGTTGAAGTTATGATTTTTGGTAGAAAAAATCTTATTGAGTTAAGTGCTCTTCAGATTGAAAAGCACAATGACTAATAAAAGTTTAGTTGATAAGTTACTACAAGCCTCTCAAAAGATACATCAATCTTCATTGAGAGGTTCTGGTAATTATGTAGTTTCTAATCCAAATGTATTTACCGCTATTTATAGAATAGCTAAAATCAAAAGAATTTTTGAATTTTGTAGTATATGACCTCTAAAATTGACTTAGTAAAAGGATTATCACTCAATGATAGAATATATCCAAAAGAGTTTGAAAGAGTATTTAAATCCGACGTGAGAAAACTTATAAGAAAGAAGAAAATAAATAAATTATTCAATGATTAAATATTTAGAAGGTATAACAAAAGATATGATTGAGTCACATGGTTATCTTTATGATGATATGAGTCCGATGATTATTGATATGGAAGTGGTTGATAAATCAGATAAAAATGCTATAAGAATGATAATCAAAGATAAATCTGGCAAAGAGATCAATATCGATGGTGTAGATAAGATCATAAATTTCACAGATGAGATTAAATCAAGATACAAACAACAAAAGTATGATAAAACTTATTTGAATATGGCCACAGAGTGGGCTAAACTTTCACACTGTAGTAGGAAACAAGTAGGTGCTCTTATTGTTAAAAATGGAATGATTATATCTGATGGATTTAACGGAACACCAACTGGATTTGAAAATTCTTGCGAAACCGAAGAAAATGAAACCCATTGGTTTGTAATTCACGGAGAAGCAAATGCTATTTTAAAATGTGCTAAACACGGTCAATCATGTCATGGTTCTACACTTTATTTAACACACTCACCTTGTAAAGATTGTTCTAAATTAATATTACAGTCAGGAATCTCAAAATTAGTTTATATGGAAGATTATAAAGATTTATCTGGTTTAGAATTCCTTGAAAATGCTGGATTAGAAATAGTTAAATACTAATGGAAGACTTTTTAAAAACTATAACAAATTTTGATTCGATAAATACAATTTATCAAAATAAACTATTCACTCTTAAATCAATTTCTCAGTATTTAGGTGAGTGGTATAGTTTATCAACAGAAGAACAATGGGAATTGGAAAACCAAACCACTGCAGATAGTTTACTAAACGGAAATTTAGAAGAGTATAAAAATAATCTTAAAAACTACGATGGTTCTGAGAAATTAGCATACGGAGAAATAACAAAAACAGGAACTGAAAATATCTACAAATGGATAAAATCAAATGTGGATTTTCCAGAAGATGTTGTTTTTTATGATGTAGGATCCGGTCACGGTAAGATGGTTATGCACCTTTCTCTTATTTCAAACTTTAAAAAAATTGTAGGAATAGAATTAAGTGAATTGAGATATAAGTATTGTTTAGGTATTTTAAATCAAATAGGAGATTTAGAAAATGTTGAATTTATAAATGATGATGTTTTGAATTGTGATATTTCAGATGCTACAGTTGTATTTATGAATGATGCTCTTTTACCACAAGATTTAATACACTCAATATTTTCTAAATTAAAACCTGGAACAATAGTTATTTCAATTGAAGAAAATAAATTTAAACCTTTAGGAAAAATTGATGTCGAAGTTAGTTGGCTACCAGTAACTTTAGATTTCAACTTTTATATTATAAATAAATAAAATAAATAAAAATAGAAAGAGATGTTCGATATATCAATTAGTTGTATATCTGAAATAATAAACAAAAAAACTTATAAATGGATATGGGAGGAACTAGAAAATGGAGTTAATAACAACTAAAATATGCATGACCTTAGATATAGGTGTGAATAACTCACTATTTGGTGGTAATATGATGTCTTTATTAGATGAAGCGGCAGCGGCTTATGCTTGTCAAATATGTGATTCAGCCAAAATGGTTACAATGAAAATTGAAGAAGTAGTTTTTAAGAGTCCAGTTAAAGTAGGAAACTTAATTAAAATCTATGCTTCTGTTGATAAATTTGGCACAACATCAATAACAATTAATCTTGAAGCAAGAAAACATAATGTCCACACTGGTAAACAAGAATTAGTTTGTTCGACTAAAATGGTGTTTGTTAAATTGGATGAAGAAGGATCTTCTATTCCAATTTCAGATAGAGTTAAATCAAGATATTCAGAAAGATTCAAAACTTATGGAAGAGGATTACTTCATCCAGAAGAAATGGAAAAAGAGTTGAAAGAAAAGAAAAGTAGCTTTTTCACCTTAGTTGATAAATCAGGTCGACACTCTCAATAATTGTTTAATTTTCCAATCTCTTTCATCATCTGAATTTTGATATTTTAAAACAGACTCTGGGAATCTAAGTAATCCACCATATAACTCAACTATATAAATTGGTTCTTTTATTCCCAATTCATATTTAATAACTTTAGCAGTCATTGGAAGAGCTTTCTTTCTCATATTAAGAACTCTAACACCATCATTACGCCACATCACATTATTTTGGTCTACATCAGAGATAATAACCCAATCACCCTTTGAGAACTTGAAATTGTTTTCTGTATCTGATAACTGCCAAGTCTTTGGCTTTCGCTTCAATTTCTGTATCAAAGTCAAGACCAAACGTTTTAATTTCTTCATAAATATAATCTGCGTGTGCTATTTGTTTTCCTGATGCGTCTTCTAATGTTTTTGGTGAACTCATATGAGTCATTGCTCTTGTAGTCCAAGTCGAATGTGCTAATCTCAAAGCTTCTTCCATTGTTTGGTCTTGTGGACCATAATTAAAGTGATGTTGGTCAAATACAATTGGAATACCAATTTTAGTATGAACCATATCATATAACATCTTAACAGAATATTGATTAGGTGAATCATCATTTTCAAGTGTTAATCTTTTCTTACAAGAATCTGAAAGAAGTGAAAATCTATCTACAAATCGTTGAGCTGCTTCTTCACAAGTTGGTTTAGTAGTGTTGATATGAATATTGATTGGGTAAAATGTAGTTTGGTCTAAACCCATCAAATCCATCAACTCAGCATGTTTATTTAGTTCTTTAATTGTTTTTTCCACAACAGAGTCATTCTCACTTGCCAAAACGTTGAATGGGCCTGGGTGGTACGATGTTCGAATAGCATTAGATTTAATCTTATCACCAATTTGAGTCATAAGATTCTTTATAACGTTGAAATTAGGTAAGTCAGAAAACTCATACTCAGACATCCAAGGAAAAGAGTCGGATGATAATCGGTAGATATAAATACCAACTGAAAGATTATAGTCTAATACTTTGAGAGTATCTTTAAGGTTCTCAATAACTAATTCAGATACATAAGGTAATCCTTTAGCATCAAAGGTTCTACGAACCATTCCTCTGTTCACAGTAATCTGGTCTTTCTTTTTTAAACCAACATTACAACCCATAGGAATACAACAGTATCCAATATTCTTCATATTACAAATATAATAAAAATAATATGAAAATGAAAATTTAATATATACTTTATGAAAATTAGAAAATTCTACCAATTTATTACAGAAGAATTGAATGATACTCCTGAGAACTATGTTGAAACTGCTTTAGTTCAACTAAAAAGAAAAATAGATAAAATATTTGAGTATCAAGAAGGTGATATTGATGATATAGAAAAATCTGGAGAAAAATCAATTCAAAAGGCTAAGTTAGATTCAAAGAATAAAAATAAAATGTCTTTCAAAGATTTAGGAGTTAGTTTACAAAGTTCAGAAGTTTCTAAATACTCAAAGTTGTATGATAACTTGACTGTTAAATTCACAGACAATAATTATTTATATACTTTAATAGTCACAATTGATATTAAAGAAGGTCTTCCTAAAACAGAAGAAAAACCAATGATGTGTGATATCAAATTAAAAAAATATGATTTGGATACATTTGAGGTTATCGGTCAGTTACCAAGTCCAATTGATGGTGATAAACCAGAGTATTTAAAAATAGAAATAAATAAAATAGATGAAGACTATCTTATTGACCTTAAAATTGATATTGATGAAAAATCTGGAGAAGAAGAGGAATTTGAGATAGAAACTGAATAAGTTTTTTATTAATTTGTAGAACCCTATAGAAATTCTATAGGGTTTTTTGTTTAAGGAAGATTTAAATTTTTAATAAATAAGTTATTATGGGTGTAAATATAGTTTGTGGTCTCAAAATTGTACAAGAGTTTAAAAAGAGTAAATATTTTAGACAAAGCTTAGGTGTTGTAGCAACAATTGAAAGAAATGGTCAGAGAGTTTTTAATGATCGAGATAAGTTTTCTAAATTTTATAATCAAAACTATAGAACTACAATTTATGCACAGGGCAATGTTGGGGATATTCGTTTTTATATCGACCATATGATACATGATTTAAACTTTGGTGTTTATGTTGGTGAGACTTTTGAAGAGTTTGTTAATTCATTTGATTATCAAACAGTAACTGAAAAAGGCGTTGATTTTTATTTAGGTCATTTATTGAAAAATGCAGATGAAGCCTATGATGAGAAAAAGAAAAATGATGAACTCAAGAAAATTGAAAGAGAACAAGGATTCGCAGAAAAAATTATTCAAAATCCAGGTAATGTAACTCATGAAGATGTTAAGGCTTACATGGAAAAGAAACAAACTGAGAGATATAAAAATAACATGATGAAATGAAACTAAAAAGAGTTCTAATGCTTAAGATGTATGGTGAAGACATTAAACATGCTCAAACAAAATTGAAAGAATTTGGTTTCTTTACAGATAGAATCGATGGTTATTTTGGGCAAAATTTACTTATAGCAGTAACTAATTTCCAAAGACAAGTTGGAGTTAGAGTTGATGGAATTATAGGTTTTCAAACTTGGAGTCAAATTGAAATGTTTGGTGAAGAAAAAGACAAAGTTGTAGAAATTACAAAATTAAGTAATAGAAAATCAGATATTCCTCAAAAGATTTCTTATGTAGGATCTGATGGTCTAATCATTTATGAAAACTTTTTAACTGATGAAGAATTCATCAAACAGGAAGTAAATAAAAATACTATTTGGTTACATCATACAGCTGGTGGATCAAGACCAGATTGGACTATTTCAGGTTGGGAAAAAGGATATCAAGTTGATAAAAATAATCAACCTATTTTAGATTCAAATGGAAATTTCAAACCACTTAAAGTAGCCGCTCATTTTGTAATTGGTAGAAAATCATCATCATCAGATATTAGTTTATGGGATGGTAAAGTATTAAAAGCTTTTGATGATAGATACTGGGCTTATCACTTAGGAATAACAGAGAATAGTAAAGAATTGAACTCTAAATCAGTATCTATTGAGATATGTAATTATGGTCAACTGACACTTGGTAGAGATGGTAAGTTTTATAACTATGTAAATAAACCGATAAATAACGAAGATGTAGTTGAATTAAGTAAACCATTTAAAGGCTATAAATATTGGGAGAAATATACAGATGTTCAATTAGAGTCTACTAGAAAATTAATACTTTATTTAAAAAATAGATGGAATATTGAAATTGAATCTGGAATTTATAATGAAGATTGGTTTGAGTATGATGAAAAGTGGTTTAGTTTAGGTGGATTAAGAACACATACTCAAGTTAGAAAAGATAAATTTGATTTATTTCCACAGCCAGAACTTTTACAAATGTTAAATTCCCTTTAGTATTTGATAGATTCTTAATTTATCGTCTTCGCAAAAGTCTTCAAACAAATAAGGATAATCAAAATCTATATCAAAACTGTGTAGTAGAATGTCGTTATCGATTTCCAATAATTCAATGGAATGAAATGTGCTCTCAGAAAGAGGGAAATCTAAAACTAACTCATTAATACCATCAATAGTATAATCTTTTATTAGTTTGATAATCTTTTTTTTAATTACTTTGTTGAGTATAACATCCATAGTAAGATATATATTTTTTATTAAAAATAGATTAAAATTAGAAATTGGATTTTTAGAAAATAATATATACTTTTATGAAACTATTTAATTATTCAGATTTTTTAACCGAAAACGTTTTAATTGAACTCTTAATGGAATCCAAAGTTATTTTTTCAAAGAAGTTTATTAATCTTCTCAACAGAATGCGAACTAATAAAGTCGCATCAGACCTACTAAATATTTATTCAAAAGATTTTGATGTTCAGTATAACTATGTAGATATAACTGATAGAAAAGACTCATTAAGTTTTACACCTGATAGAAAGGTTAAGGAACTCCTTCAAGGTAAACCAGAAGTATATAAAGTTGGAACCCGTAGACAATTAACACACAATCAATCCAATGATAGTATTTTTGATACACTTGGATATGATAGATATAAAGACTATTGGACACCATCAGATGGTCAAAAAGGTTTAATTAAATCCGAAATTGTTAGTTCTACTTCTGGTAAAGTATTTGTTCTTTTTGAAGAATTAACAGACTCAGATGAAAAAAGATATGCTGTTTTAAATAAAGACTGTTTAACTTTATCAGATTTTGACGATTCTAATATATGGAAAACATCAAGAAATCCTATCAAAGTCGGTAGACTAGTAAGACCATTATTGAGAAGCGCTGGTGTTGAGATTACTGATCCAGAACTTGAAGAATTTATCAACCAGTTTAAAGCAACTTATGATTTTGCAGCAGATGTTTTAAAACAATTTGATGTTGTTAAAGGAGATACAATTGCTTATTGGTATGATAACGGTAATGAAGATAGATATAGTGATGGTGGTGGCACACTAAACAATTCTTGTATGTCGGAAGTTCATACAGATTTTTTTGAAATATACACATCAAATCCACAAGTTTCATTAGTTATACTTTATGATGATAATGGACAAGTTCAAGAGGGAAAATATACATCAACTCAAATTAAAGGAAGAGCTATTCTTTGGGATGCTGAATTAAACGGAACAAAAGAAATGTTTATGGATAGAATCTACACAACTCAAGATTCTGATGTTGATTTATTTAAACAATTTGCTCAGAAAAATGGTTGGTTCTATAAAGATTCACAAAGTATGACACCAAGAGAAAATATTACAAATGGAACATCTACTTCAAGACCAGATATCGTTGTAAAATTAAATCGCACAGATTTTGATTATTATCCATACTGTGACACAATGTGTTTTTGTTTTACAGAAAGTGATGAACTAAGAAATACACAGGATGAAGATGATGAGTCAATGAGAGTTCTTCGTTCAACAGAAGGTGATTATTATAGAGAATATTAATTATGAGAATAAAAAAGACATATACAGAATTCATTAAAGAAAGTAATGAATATATTGATAAAAAAACAATCAATGATATTTTCATTGATTTAATTGATATGGATTTCACACTCGAGGTGGTCAACTCAAATTATGGAGATAAAGGTGCTAAGTATTTCATTGATATAAAGAAAAGTGTTGATAGTAAATATGATTATATTGAAAATAACTTTTCTTATGGTGTTTCTAATTTAGAACCAATGAAAGTAGATATTGCTAAAGTTTTGGATATTTTACAGTCGGCTAAAGAAACATTAATGAGTATGGATTACACAGTTGGTTATGAAATTGAATTCAACTTTAATGACCAAAGTCAATTTTTTATTAGTTGTCATATTCAACACAATGATACTATCAATTATAAAGATTATATGGTTGATAATGATAGATTACATGATGAAGAACCAAGAGGAAATGATGAATACTAAAAAATAAAGAAGAATGAGAAAATTTAGTCAAATAAACGAATCAAAGAAAGAAATAAAATCAGAGATAAAAGGTAATGACTACCAAATGGTCTCTGGTATTATAGATATACTTAAAAAAGTAAAAGATAAAGAAAATAGAATGGAAATAGCAAAAGATATGATTTCTCAATTTAAAAGAGAAGATATAAAATTTGACTATGATAATTTTTTAGATTCAATAAAATAATAAAAGATTAATAAAAAAACCCAGTCAAAATTGACTGGGTTTTTTCATTTACTAAAAGTAGATTTACTTAACTTCTTCAAAGTCTGCATCTTGAACTTCATCAGTTCCGGATTCAGAATCAGTTGATTCGGTTGGTTGTTCAGTTTGTTGATACAACTTAGTAGAGATAGCTGACCAAGCTTCATTTAAACTTGCTGTTGATTCATCAATCTTTTCTAAATTCTTTTCAGAATGAGCAGATTTCAAATCAGCCAACTTCTCATTTAAAGTTGTCTTATCCTCATCTGAAAGTTTCTCATCAAACTCTTTAATTTGTTTTTCCGTTTGGAAAATCATTGAGTCTGCTGTATTTAACTTATCAACCATTTCTCTTTCTTTAGCATCAGCTTCTGCGTTTTCTTCAGCTTCTGCTTTCATTCTTTCGATTTCTTCTTTAGATAATTGAGAACCACCTTCAATACGAATTTGATTTTCTTTACCAGTAGCTTTATCTTTAGCAGATACTGAAAGTATACCGTTGGCATCAATGTCTAATGTTACTTCAACTTGAGGGACACCTCTCGGAGCTGGCATGATTCCATCTAAGTGGAAACGACCAAGTGATCGGTTGTCACGAGCCATCGGTCTTTCACCTTGTAAAACGTGAATTTCAACAGACGGTTGATTGTCAGAAGCTGTTGAGAACGTTTCAGACTTACGGGTCGGAATTGTTGTATTAGCTTCAATCAACTTAGTCATAACTGAACCCATTGTTTCAATACCAAGTGAAAGAGGAGTTACATCTAAAAGAAGAACATCAGTGATTCCACCACTCAAAACAGCTCCCTGAATAGCGGCTCCTAAAGCAACTACTTCATCAGGATTTACTGATTTGTTTGGTTTCTTACCAATGAACTTTTCTACTGCCTCCTGAATTGCTGGAATTCTTGTTGAACCACCGACTAAGATTACTTCATCAATATCAGATGGTTTAAGACCAGCATTTTTAAGGGCACTTTTTGCACACTTTACAGCTCTATCCACAAGTTTTACCGTCATTTGGTCAAACTGAGATTTTGTTAAAGATTTAACAAAGTGAAGAGGCATGTTATCTCTTGCTGTAATG
>Ga0181356_1000015_pt1 | contig 61399 bp, 66 predicted proteins | sample Fa13VDMM110SN_FD_130104 | JGI IMG/M metagenome (GOLD analysis project Ga0181356, IMG submission 130104) | Freshwater viral communities from Lake Michigan, USA - Fa13.VD.MM110.S.N | ecosystem: Environmental > Aquatic > Freshwater > Lake | place: USA: Michigan | collected 2013-09-24 | reverse complement strand
GATCTACTTCAGCACCTACACCGCAAACGCCGATCGATGTGAGATGGGAACTGGCAGGGTCTACGGCATCAGGTTCGATGACTGCTCACCGGGACTCGACACTGATGGTGATGGAGAGGCTACGTCGGTAGACACTCCGTATGTAGAGCAGGAAGGATACGTCTCTGGCGTGACGGTGACTTCTTATGGGACAGTCCTGTATGGCTCAGCCAATCCGACTACTGACGAGTCCGTGGTTGAGGTCATCAGGGTTGCGACCGATCCTTTCATGGGAACCGCAGCGGTTGCGTGGATGGAGATCTATTGATCTATTTTACCTGATCACCTGTCCGTGTGTTGCAAAGAAGACAACGTGCTCGGTGAAGGCAAAGTAGGTCTGCTACCGATCGTAATACTTACACCCTGCGTGATCTTATACACGCAAGGAAAGCATACAACAGTAATATCCCCAACGGGAATGGAGCAAGTGCAAATGCTGAAGTTCATCATGATTATTGGCGCTCTTTTCTTCCTCGGTCTTGTCGGATGTACCGGCGGTGACGAGGACAGTGCCAAGGACACTGCGGCCGATTCGGCCGCTGAGTAACAACAGAGGACAACATGGATCTCATCAAGAATAACAAGGTCGTGGCCGCAATCCTTGCGGCTCTCATCGCTGGTCTCACCGCTTTCTACACCGGTCTCTTCGGTGGAGAGAAGGAGGAGGCACCCGCCGTCGAGGAGCAGAAGGTCGAGGAGACGGCTCCTGCCGCTCCGGCCCCCACCGATGCAACTGCACCCACCGCTCCGGTGGTCGAGGTTGCTCCTGCAACCGAGGCCGCTCATACTGCCGCCGCCACTGCGACTCCTGTAGTGAGTGAGACGAAGTAAAACAAAACTCGAAAGAGTTGAACACTTGCTCCCAAGAGACAACAATCTCTTGGGAGCAAGAGTCTTTTATGACACAGACTGCCGGTAATCGATACGAGATCATCTACTGCGATCCCCCTTGGGACTACAAGGGACAGACGCAACATGCCGGAGGCGGCGGTGGTTCGACAGGAGGAGCAGTTTCACACTACGGAACACTCACGCTCGAACAGCTGAAGCGTATCGACATCCGAGCGATAGCGAGTCAGGATTGTCTCCTCTTCCTGTGGGCAACTTCTCCGCATCTCGACCAGGCAATAGCGCTGATGAAGTCCTGGGGCTTCTCCTGGGCAACAGTCGGTTTTGTCTGGGACAAACAGAGGGTCAATCCCGGCTTCTACACGATGTCCCAGGTCGAGCTATGTCTCATCGGAAAGATGGGGAAGATTCCGCGGCCCCGCGGAGCACGTAACGTGAGACAGTTCCTCTCCGAGATGCGGGGTGACCACTCTGCGAAACCTGCAGAGGTGAGGAGCAGGATTGATCTCATGTTTCCCACTCAGAAAAAGATTGAATTGTTTGCTCGCGAGAAGGCCCCAGGCTGGCACGCCTGGGGCGAAGAGATAGATAATGACGTTGAGCTCTCAGGACTTCCACCGAAGCCCAGTGACGCTCAAGGGGAAATTACCGACACCCCTTCTTTATAAGACCACAATGTCGGTACGGGGTGAGACGCGTGACAACGCGTTTCGTGATAAATGTGGGGAGAAGACCAGAGAATACTCCCTCGGCCGGTTCTCCGCGGTACTGGGCGTCTTGGGTTGGTTCTGGTAACCAGACATTTTGGCCAGGTGAAAGAGGTGAGACCCACGAGCCTCAAGTAACCACCCTCTTCCAGGTGATGAAGTGAAATCGAGCTTCTGGCGTTCTTACGAGCCCGGTGAGATTGAGAGGCTTCGACTCCTCCTCGAAATGACGTACGTCGAGCTTGGAATGGTTCCACCGAGTCACTACCCCTGGGATGACCGGGGGAGCCTCCAGCGTTGCCTTGAGTCACTTGAACCCGAGGCTCGAAGACGCGCATGTCGGAAATTTCGAAAGTTTGTTAGGAAAGTGAGGCGAAAGGGTTGGAAGAACCCTGGTTTCCACACGAAACAGAGAGCCGTGAAGTACAAGATTGAGTTCGAATATGTCAACAGGTGTCCTTCGGATAACGACGAATGATCCGCGATATTGAGCGCTGGAAGTCAAAGATTGAGGGTGAAGAGAAGATGTCTCTCAGGCTCCTGATCATCTTTGTGCTTGCTCTACTCACGAACATTGTGGGATGCGCTTTTGGGTACGCGACCGCTCACAGGATGATTGAATGGGTCGTGTCTCTTGGGTTTGTGCTGCCCATCATCAACTTCACTATATCGCTTCTCTTCCTCGAGGCGAAGACTCTGCGAGAGAGGCTCTACATCATGCTGATCAACTCGGTTGCCCTCGCTGTCGGTGGGGGCATAGTTACGCTCTACTTCATTTGAAGTATAGTTACATTTCCGTCGCGGTCCTATTCCGTTGACGGCTTAACAACGGAGAATGATGCTGCACCTGCACTTCGTGCTCCTCCTGCTCCTCACGTCCGTCATCGGACCAGAGCCGGAGGTCACGCAACACTACAGGAAAGGTCTAGTCTGTGATGACATAGTGACCGAGATTGAGAACAGAGAAGTTGCCTGCGAAATTGAGCAGGCTTTCAGGGAAGAAGGTTTCAAGGATCCCCTAATCAGGGCCGCGCTGTTGAACTCATACGCAGAGAGCAAGTTCAACCCGAAGGCAGTGGGCGACAACGGGAACTCCAAGGGAGTCTTCCAGCTCAACAGGAAGGGGCTCGGAAGTAGGATGACTGATAAAGAAAAACATGACGTGCGTTCGTCCGTCCGGAGGGTAGCAATTGCAGTACGGAAATCCCCCAAGCTCACCAAGGCAATCGAAGACGGTGAAGGATCCAAGAAGCTCACAGAGCTCTTCTGCACCGAGATCATGCGACCAAGTCACAAGTTTGAGAAAGCCAGGGCAAGGGGACAGATGGGCAAGGAGCTCTTTCGGACCCCTGCCGCCGAGCGCGGATTCAGCGAAGGGAGAAGCAAGTCTTAGGAAAGTCTCTCGAAAAGTAGGGGAGACAGTCTACGTGAGGACTTACGCTGGTCCTATCGTGAGAGTGAAAATTGTCGAGGTCACGGAGGGCGGTTTCAGGGGAACAGTGAACCCTGATGACGACAAGTGGGTCTACCTCGCAGGCTCCCCGGAGTGTCCACCAGGTTACGTAAGCTCTTTCCATGAGCACCTTGTCGTGGGGAGAGAGGACTACGAGAAGGAGGACCCGTCACGGTGGGTCTCGAGGATTGAGAAGAAGCAGAAGAAAAAGTGATCCCTATATGTTCACTGTCAAAAACGGTGATTACTATTACGGCACGGGAATGGAAACCCGTCTACCAGGAGAGCAAAGTAACATGTTCAACATCACCAATCGCAATTCCAGCAACACCTTCGATATCTTCCTCGAGGACTTTATCGGTCGCGGCGGGCGCAATTACGGTTCCACCCAGCCGCGTGCCAACATTGACGAGACCGACAAGGGCTACTCCATCACCGTGGAGATGCCTGGACTCAGCCGGTCCGACATCGAGGTGAGTCTTGAGAATGACTACCTCACCGTCTCCGGCACACGTGAGAATGGCAAGAACAAGACTCACTACACTCGCTCCTGGTCTCTCGGTGATAATGTCACTCAGGAGGGAATCTCGGCCCGATACGATGCCGGTATCCTCTACGTCGAGGTTCCCATGACGAAGTCCAAGAAGCGGATCATCTCCGTAGAGTAATCTTCACTTCATTCAACGAGGCCACGGGGGTTACATTGACTCCGTGGCCTCTATCCTTTTAAGATGCTGCTACATGAATTCCCCGACGGCTACGCCATCCAGGGAGACTGCACATCTCCGGAGGTCCTTGACTTTGTCCGTGATCACTGCGGTCTCCTGAAACTCATTGTCACCGATCCACCCTACGGTAACCTCGTCAGTGAGGAATGGGACAAGTGGGACGGTGACCAGAAGTCATTCGCAGACTGGATGATCGGTTGGTCCAATAGGTTCGGTGAACTCGTGGTGGATCGAGGCGCCATGTACGTGTGGGGAGGGTATGGGAAACCCGGTTTCCGTCCCCTCTTCGAGTACGTCTCACGCCTGGAGTCAGAGACCCCCTGGCGGATGTCCAACATCATCACCTGGTCCAAGAAGAGGGCATATGGGGTCCAACACAACTACCTCCAGACACGCGAGGACCTGCTGTACCTCGTGAAGGGCGATATAAAGAAGCCTACCACTTTCAACGTGCCTTACCTGGATGAAAAGCGGGGTTACTCGGGGTACACTCCGAAACCGGGAAAGAAAGCGTATGTCTGTAAGTCCGAGTACTACCGCCGGACGAATGTCTGGATGGACGTCACGGAACTCATGCAGGGGAAGGTCCATCCCACCCAGAAGCCCGTGAGAGTGATGGGGATTCCTATCGAGACAAACACAGACGCTGGAGATTGGGTCTTCGATCCTTTTGCCGGATCCATGACCACAGCGTGGGCCGCGAGGAAGCTGGGTCGGAAGTGGGTCTGCGTGGAGAGGGACGAGGAGATCTTCTGGCAGGCGTGTGAGGCACTTCGCGGTGGCGAGAGAAAGCGCTGAATAGTTATGAAGATGGAAAGACTTCTTAGAGATTGCGTGCGTAAGTTCCTCATGGAAGAGATCGGTAGAGACCTCGAGACAACAATGGACTCGATGCACACGTGGAGGAACCTTCCCGGTGTCCACGTGACTGTCACCCCTGATCCGAGTCACAACGGATGGATAGTGAACATCGAGGACGACAACGGCAAGAGCACCTCGAAATTCTTCAAGGAAGAGACCGAGGCGAACCACTACGCAAGGCAGAAAGCGGGTGACATGTACCGGAAGAAAGTTGACAGCGGTGAGATAAAGTCCGTGCCTGATTTTGGTCCGATGGGAAAGGGAAGCCGAGGGGGTTGAACTTACTGAATTCACCTGTTAGTATTCGATAGGTGGAAAATGAAACGCAGGAATACAAAGACACCGAGAGACTTTTCCAAGTCGGAAGGAGTCACCTGCGCTCCTCCAGCGCAGAAAGAAACTCTCCCCGAGTTTGACGGGTTCAAGCCAGGAGACACAGTCTATTACAACACTTCACTCACAGCAGTGAAGTACTCTACAGGAACCCTGAAAGAGATATTTGTCCAGAGTTCAGGTTCAATTGCTTTCTCGATATGGGACACTGACCGTCAGATGTGGCGAACTTTCCTCCATGAACGTGTGTTTAAGGAGAAGCCGCATGTTCCGCGGAAGAGGCTAAATTAGACATGAGGGGAGAAGCTTTCTGGAGAAAGTCCCAGTTCCCTGCGGGTAGAGCAGGGGTCCTGTATCAGGACGGTGGGTTCGATTCCCACCTCCCCTCTCCTTTCGGTGAAACATGAGACTACTCAGCTACCTGAGCTTGATGTTCTCAATGTTTCTTGACTTCCTCTATGCGCCTCTTGTCAGGGCACATATGAGGGAAGTTGTCTTGCGAGCCCCGGTGATACCGGGTCAGATATGGGTCATGCCCGGACTCGGTGATGTGAGAGTTGTCGGCATCACTGACTACCACGTGAGGTACAAGGTCGAGTCCGACCCATTCAGCGATGAGTACACTTGTCCGAGGAAGGATTTCGTTCTTCACTCTATGAAGAGAGACGAAGAGGCTCCCAAAGAAAGCAAACTCGGTCTTGTCATTCCCTTCAACAAGAAAGAAAAGGAAACTGAATGAGCTACGATTATGCGAGTCTATTCCCGTTCGGCGAGGTCCGCGAGGCCCAGGCGAGGGCAATTGACTTTGCACTTGACGCTTTCACCAGTGGTAAGCGTTTCGTGGTCCTCGAGGCAGGAACCGGTGTCGGTAAGTCAGCAATCGGTCTCACGATTGCTCGGTGGCTCGACAAGAATCTGTCGGAGGCTCAGGACTCTGGTTACTCTCGCGGAGCGTACTTCCTCACCACTCAGAAGATCTTGCAGGAGCAATACATCCGAGACTTTGGACAGGAGGACGACGGCATGCGACAAGTGATGTCGTCCACCAACTACCAGTGCAAGTTCCACAAGAAACAGACCTGCGCAGAGTCTCTCCGGCAGTTGAAGCTGGAGCAGGACAAGTCCACGAAATTTGCAAAGAACTGCACATACCACTGCACTTACAAGGAAGAGAAGCGCAAGTTCCTCGAGTCCCGTGAGTCTGTCACGAACTTCAGCTACTTCCTCGCAGAGACAAACTACGCGGGGAAGCTTGTTCCACGCAGCCTGCTGGTTGTTGACGAGGCCCACAACACGGACACCGAGCTCTGCGGTTTCATCGAGATCACGATGTCCGAGCGCTTTGCGAAGCAGGCCCTGAAGATTGACATGCCTGACATCACCACCCAGAAGCAGGCGTGGCGGTGGATTGCCGAGGAATATGAGCCTCGCTTGAAGGCTCATGTGAAGCACTACGAGGGCCTCATCGAGAAGTTCAACCTCGGTGAGAAGCTGAAGAGTGAGTTTGAGCACATCTCAAAGCAGTACGAGATGCTCGACAAGCACATCTGCAAGGTCCACCGCTTCATGCAGCTGTACGATGAGGAGAACTGGGTCTTCAACCTTGCAGAGGGAGAGGGACAGTCAATGCGGAAGCTCGAGTTCAAGCCTATTGACGTTTCCGGTTATGCGGACGCAATCCTTTTCAAGAACGGTCGACGAGTCCTCATGATGTCTGCGACCATTCTCAACAAGGAAGGATTCTGTAAGACTCTCGGAATTACCGAGGAAGACTGCGTGTTCATCTCGATCCCTTCTCCGTTCCCACCCGAGAATCATCCGATCTTTGCGTATCCGATCGCGAAGATGTCCGCCGGTACGATCGACCAGGACCTACCGAAACTTGCGCAGGCTGTGAAAGCGATCCTCGACCAGCATCCGAATGACAAAGGCATTGTGCACTGTCACTCCTATAAGATTTTGAACTTCTTGAAAAACAACGTCAAGTCTAGTCGAATCATCACTCACGGAAGCGAGGACCGCATCCAGAAATTGCAGGAGCACATGTCGTCCTCGAAACCGACGGTCCTGCTATCTCCGTCAATGCAGGAGGGCGTTGACCTCAAGGACGAACTCTCTCGTTTCCAGATCATCTGTAAGGTACCATACCCGTACCTCGGTGACAAGATCGTGAAGAAGCGGATGCACCGCTGGCCCTGGTGGTACCCTCTACAGACAGCAAAGACGGTCGTCCAGTCCATCGGTCGATCCGTGAGAAGCCAGAACGATCACGCGGTGAGTTACATCCTTGACGCAGACTGGGGTCGATTCTATGATAAGAACAGCGATCTCTTCCCAGAGACATTCCGTAAGTCTCTGAAGAGCTGAGGCTTTCCGCGTGGACAGACTGAATAAATTATGATATGAGTGAGATATTCAAGTCTGTCGAGGACCTCCGCACCCAAGCGGACATCTATAACGAGAAGCTGATTGTCACCTCAGGTGGTTTTGACCCAATGCATGTGGGTCACCTGAGGTGCATCCTTGCGTCTGTCGAGCTTGCAGTGAAGCTCGGCAAGAAGCATCGCGTTGCCGTGATCGTGAACGGTGACGGGTTCCTGATGCGCAAGAAAGGGTACGCTTTCATGCCTCTTGCAGAGAGGATGGAGATTATCGCAGGAGTCGCTGGCGTTGACTACGTTGTCCCCTGGGATGACGGATCTCAGACGGTGGTCGGGGCAATTAGCGTCCTGAAGCCGGTCATCTTCACAAAGGGCGGAGACAGGGACTCTGCCACAAACGTTCCTGAGTTCGAGGTCTGTGAGGGTCTCGGAGGAAAGGTGCTTTTCGGAGTCGGTGGGGGCAAGATCCAGTCCTCGTCAGAGCTCGTTGCGGCAATAAAGAATGTCTAGACTCGGAACAGTGAAGGTCATAGTCCCAAAGGAACTCTCTTTCAGCGGAGAGAGGAAGGCTCAGTTGAAAGAATTTCTTTCCTACTGCGTCAGGATTCTCAGGTTTGCAGACGACTATGTCGGTGAACTTGCAACTGAAAGAGAGACTCACGGGATAGAGACAACTGCAATCTGCTACTACGGAAAGAAGAGATTCTACGTGTACGCAAAGGGCAGAGCGTTTGTCGACATTCTTCGCTCCATAGCTCATGAGCTTGTCCACCTGAGCCAGTTCGAGAAGGGGCTTCTCGACTTCGAAAAGTCGAACATTCACTTTGCGTCCGACACGGAAGACGAAGCAAACAAAACAGCTGGACAGCTCGTAAACGCTTTCACCGCCGTTGTAGGATATGACAAGATCTACGAAGGAAAGAATGCGAATCGTGCAAAAACCTTGGGGCCACGAAGAAATCTGGGCTGAGACACCGAGTTATCTTGGCAAGATCCTGTTCATCAAGAGCGGTCACCGTCTCAGTCGTCAGTATCACAGGGTGAAGGAAGAGACGGTGAGAGTGCTCTCCGGACTTGTCACGATAGAGGTCGGTGAGGGGCCTGGTTGGCATGCGAAATACTGTGAGGGATCAACATTCCACGTGAATCCTGGCACAGTCCACAGATTCTGCGCTTATGACGGTGATGTGCAACTTCTGGAGGTCTCTACTCCTGAGATCGATGACGTTGTGAGACTTGACGACGATTATTCTCGGTGAGCATGTTACTGCTCCACTGCTGTTGGATATTTTAACGTATGAGGAAGAATCGAGCAGCAGGATTCGTGGTAGTGTCTTCGGACCTACGGAGTATCCTTGTCCTCAAGAGAGACGGGGTGGGAGATCTCCCGAAAGGCGTCATCGAGATCGGCGAAGGATCACTTGAGGGCGCTCTCAGGGAGTGCTATGAGGAAGCTGGTATCTTGATAGGAAAAGACTCTATCATCTCTCGCTCTCCTTATGACTGTAACAAGGTAGATTTTTACGTCGCCGTGCAGGACGGCGATCCCGTTATCAGACCGAACCCAAAGTCTGGTATCATCGAGCACGAGTGGTGCGGTTGGCTCACTTGGAGAGAAGCAGATGAAATTCTCTCCCCGTACCTCAAGCCTGCAGCGCGGTACGCGAAGGCTCTCTGCAACATAGTGACGGAGGACTGATGTCGATATTTCGCGAGCACAAGACAAACGCTGATCGATCGGTTTCCGACAGGTCGCGACACAAGCAGAAGATTGAGAAGGCAATCAAGGACGGGATCACCGACATTGTTGCCGAAGAGTCGATCATCGGGCAGGACGGAAAGAAGAAGGTCCGGATCCCAGTGAAAGGAATCAAGGAATGGCAGTTTGTCTACGGGGACAATGAGGGGAAGAAGCAGGCCGGCTCTGCTCCTGGTGCCGACATCCAGAAGGGCCAAGTTGTCAGAAAAGGACAGCAGCAGGGCCAGGGTTCCGGTAACAAGGCGGGTAACGAAAAGGGAGACGAGTTCTACGAGGTGGAGATCACACTCGAGGAGCTCGCAGAGTATCTGTTCAACTCCCTGAACCTCCCTGACCTGGAGCGAAAGAAGCTTCGGACTGTCCTTGAAGAGAAGCCTCGAAGGCACGGAATACGCCCCCAGGGAATCCCTCCCCGCCTCGACAAGAGAGAGTCTGCAGTTCAGAGAATTAAGAGGCTCTCTGCCGCAAGAAGAGCAGGCACTGTTGAGGTCGACGAGAATGGAGACGAGGTCTTTCCGTTCCATGATAACGACCTCCGATACCACCACATCAAGGCCCGACCGAAGGAGGCGACAAATGCCGTCATCTTCTTCATGATGGACGTCTCCGGCTCAATGTCCCAGGAGATCAAGTTCATCGCGAGGTCATTCTATTTCCTCCTCTACCAGTTCATCCGTCACAAGTACGAGAAAGTGGAGATTGTCTTCATCGGTCACACGACCGAGGCTTTTGAGACGGACGAGGACTCGTTCTTCAAGAGAGGCTCTTCCGGTGGAACTCATGTCTCCTCCGCCCCGGATCTTGCGATAGAAATTGCGCACCAGAGGTACCACCCCTCCGCGTGGAATGTCTACGCATTCCACTGCACAGACGGTGACAACTGGCAGGAGGACAATGCGAAAGCTTTTGACAAGTACCGAGACCTCTGCTCAATATCTCAGATGGTCGGGTACTGTGAGATCAAGCCGAAAGGATCATCTCCTGCCTGGGACAAGGGCGGAGAGTCCGCTCTGATGAGTGACCTGAAGGCACTTGAGCCGACTCTTCGCACATCGTTGCTAACCGGTAAGGAATCGGTCTGGCCGACATTCCTGAAATTCTTCGGAGGTGAAATTTGAGCGACTACCTTCTGACCGACCTCGAAGAGTGGGACGAGAAGATCTGTGAGATTGCAAAGAATCACGGTCTTGACTGGTACCCAATAGCCTACGAGACCGTCAACTACCACGAGATGATCGGGGCAATGGCATACCACGGGCTTCCCTCTCACTACGCTCACTGGTCGTACGGCAAGACGTTCGAGAGGACGCACTTCATGTACAACGCAGGAGCAGAAGGACTACCCTACGAGCTCATCATCAACTCGGACCCATCGATTGCTTACCTGATGCTGGAGAACCCGCTCTACCTGCAGGTCCTCATCATGGCACACTGTGTCGGCCACAGCGACTTCTTCAAGAACAACAGGACTTTCAAAGACACCTCTGCAGAGACTGTCACCATGCGTTTCAGGAACGCGAGGAAAAGGATCCAGGGATACATTGAGGACCCCTCGATTGGAATTGAAGCGGTGGAGAAGGTCATAGACGCCTGTCATGCAGTGAACTACCAGGTTGACAGGCGAGGAAGGACTCGTCATTCAGAGAAAGATCTTCGCAAGAAGTACATGAAGCTTGTCAACGAGGACAAGACCGGTGAGTGGAAGGGCTTTGACCTCGAAAGCGTCCCGCTTGAGCCTGAGTACGACATTATGCAGTTCGTGCTTGACCACAATCACAAGCTAACTGACTGGCAGAGAGACATCATCTCGATAGTGCATGACGAGTCACTGTACTTCTGGCCGCAGATACGTACAAAGGTGATGAATGAGGGGTGGGCAAGTTTCTGGCACTACAAAATACTCCATGATCTTGAACTACCTGACTCAATGCACATACCCTTCCTGAAGACTCACAGCCTCGTGCTGAGACCGTGGGGGCTGAAGATCAACCCGTACCATCTCGGTTTTGAGATGTTCAAGGACATTGAGAAGAGGCTCGGCATCGAGGAGTGTTTCATTGCAAGGGAAGTCTGCAATGACGAGAACTTCATCATGCAGTATCTCACCGAGGAGAAGGCAAGGGAGCTCAACCTCTTCACCTTCAGCCCCAAGGGCAAGAAGAACCCTGACTGGACGATTGACGAGATTGTCGAGGACGAGGAGAGTTGGAGAGAAGTCAGGGCTGCAGTTATCGACGGCATTGCAGGGAATATGATCCCAGTTATCTATGTCGATGAGATGAAGGGTGACACCCTCATCCTGAAGCATGAACACGATGGCAGAGACCTTGAGCTTGACTATGCAGAAAACTGTGTCAAGCTTTTGTCTAATATCTGGCATGGCGAGGTGAAACTCTTCACCGAGCTTGAAGACGAAATGTTTGAGATCTCGTAGGAGGACGGATGGACTTTCTAGACATTATCAAGAAGCAGAGAGTCGACTCTCAGAAAGACGCGTGGAAGGGCAGCTTCATTGAATACCTTGAGGTCCTCCAGAAGAACCCCGAGACGGTGAAACTTGCTGCAAAGAGGCTTGTTGACGCTGTGGAGTCTTACGGAGTGGAGAGGCTTGATGAGGCCGACCCACGTTGCCGCAAGCTGTTTGACAGTGACAAGCTGAAGATTTATGACTACTTCAGGGACGACTTTTACGGTCATGAGCGAGTGATTGCGAAGCTCATGCGGTTCCTGAAGTCCGCGTCTCTGAAGGGAGAGGAGAGCCGACAGGTGCTCCTCCTCATGGGACCTGTCGGTTCAGGCAAGTCTGCACTCGCTGACGCGATAAAGAAGGCACTCGAGAAGGCAGCAGAGCCGGTCTACCACCTCGAGGGCTGCCCTATCCGTGAGGAGCCCCTGCATCTCCTTCCGCGTTCGCTCAGAGACGAGTTTGAGAAGATCATCGGCGTTCACATAGAGGGTGACCTTTGTCCGGTCTGTCGTTACCGATTGATGAATGAGTTCGGCGGTGAATACGAGAAGTTTCCAGTCGTCCGTTCTTCATTCTCTCAGCGAGGACGTCGAGGAATTGCGGTGGTCCCTCCAATGGACGCCAACTCCCAGGACGTCTCGGCGCTCATCGGTTCCGAGGACATCTCGAAGCTTGACAAGTACTCCGAGGACGATCCTCGAGTCCTTAACCTCAACGGTGCCTTCAACGTCGGCAACCGCGGAGTCGTGGAGTTCGTTGAGATCTTCAAGAACGAGATCGAGTTCCTGCACACAATCCTCACGGCAACCCAAGAGAAGAACGTTCCGACTCCGGGCAAGAACTCGATGCTCTACTTCGACGGTGTCATCATCTCACACTGCAACGAGGCTGAGTGGAATCGATTCAAGTCTGAACACACCAACGAGGCCATTCTCGACCGTGTCGTGAAGATTGAGGTCCCATACGTTCTCGAGCTCACCCAGGAGATGAAGATCTACGAGAAGATGATCCGCAAGTCGGACTTCAGATTCCACCTTGCTCCTCACACCATCAAGGTTGCGGCAATGTTCTCGGTGATGAGCCGCCTCAAGGGCTCCCAGAAGTGTGACCTCCTCACCAAGATGAAGATCTACGACGGTCAGGAGATTCTCGAGAAGGGCAGGACGAAGAAGGTCGACATCAAGGACCTCCGGGACGAGGCAAAGCAGGAGGGAATGTCCGGAATCTCGACTCGCTTCATCACGAAGTCCATCGACTCTGCTCTCACAGATTCTGACAAGGGTTTCATCACTCCAATGAGGGTGATTGAGACTCTCATCAAGCAGGTGAAGGAGCAGATTGTTGACGAGGAGGACAAGAAGAGGTATCTCGAAATCCTCCAGAAGACAATCCGAGAGGAGTATCTGAAGATCCTCGAGGGTGAGATTGCGAAGGCATTTGTCACTGCTTACGAGGAACAGGCCCAGTCTCTGTTCGACAATTACCTCGACAACGCCGAGGCGTTCACCACTCGACAGAAGATGAAGGACCGGGTCACCTCAGAGGACAGAGAGCCGGACGAGAAGTTCATGAAGGCCATCGAGGAGCAGATCGGAATCACAGGATCAGCAAAGGATGGCTTCCGTGCGGACGTCACGGCCTTCATGTTCGCAAAGGTCAGGCGAGGGACAAAGGTTGACTACAAATCTTATGAGCCCCTCCGTGAGGCCATCGAGAGTTACCTCATCTCTTCCGTGAAGGACATGGCTCGGATTGTCACCAAATCAAAGAGCAGGGACAATGAGCAGCAGAAGAAGTACTCTGAGATGGTCGAGACAATGGTGAGAGACTACGGCTACACGGCAGAGTCTGCCGAGGAGATCATTACCTTTGCGGCCAACAACCTCTGGCGTGACAGCTAAGACAAGGCTCCACCGGTCAAGGGACACCGTATTCGAGAGGATCTGTTCCCTTGCCAGTGAGGTCATTTGCAAGATAGAGAAGGGAGAGCTTCGGAAACCTATTGGATCAAGGGTTCTCGAAGTTTCAGAGCTTGACACTCTACGAGTTCTCTCAGAAATTGACACGTCCGACCTGACGAGCAGGATCGCAAGATCGATGCTTCTCAGGTCGGCGTACCTCTGCGAGAAGAACTCAGCGTACGGTGCGTTTGCTCTGTGTAAGCGATTGGCTGGTGACTTTGAGATCAAGGAGTCCCATTTTCTCACTCCTGAGATACTTCTCACCACTGCAACAAGACATCTCGGTGCATCTTCGGCAGAAGGAGTTCTTGATTCTATCGGGGCTGCAGGTCCGCACTCCACGATGATCGTGAAAGAGAGCAGTGGAAAGTCCCACATTAGAGTTGTCGACTCTCTTGAGATTCCTGTCATACCCACTGCGGAGTTCGGTGACAATTTCACGTTTAGAAACGTGAAATTCCTCTGTTATGATGGCGTCATTGAGTCAGTCTCAGAGATAAACGTCATCCTCGAAAAGTGCATTGCCAGCGGATCACCTCTGGTGATCTACGCAAGAGGGTACGGTTATGAAGTTGTTTCGACTCTTCTCCACAACTGGAGACTTGGCAAACTGAGAGTGTTACCGGTCTCTGCAAATCAGGAAGACATCCAGAATTTCTACTTTGTAGACATTCCGAAGATTGTTGAACGAGAAGAGTTACACTCGAGTATCGGGGAGAGGTTCGAATCTCTCAGAGAAATTTCAAAGATCTCTCTCAACGGTCGAACATTGACAATTGAGGATCCTGATTGCTCGTTGATTGCTCAGGATATTGCTCGTGAAGTCTCCTCGGAGACCGTCTCAAGGGATGCTGCCGCCTTTGTCCAGGAACGAGCTCGTCGGCTTTCATCGAGAAAGATCGAGTTCTGGGTGGGGTCGGAGCACGGCAGTTCTGCAGGGGTCTACAGAGACAGGCTTGACCAGATTGTGAGATTTGTTCTCATGTCTCGGAGACACGGGGTCTTCGGAGTGAAGTCGAGCAGCGGAATTGTTCACATTCCAGCAAACTGCGCTGACATCGTGGAAGAAACATTCCTGTCATTGAAGCTAGAGTCAAACACTAGAACAGCGGTGGTGCTAGATGACTGATTGGCTCAATCCGTCCGGTGAGAAGCTAACGCATGAAGATCTTCTTGCCATGCTCTCACGTGAGGAAGCAGAAGTTCATGTCGGATCGGACTCCCATCTCATTGGTGGAGAGTGGTTGTTTGCGACAGCGGTGTGTGTATATGTTGACGGACGAGGCGGAAGCTTCTGCTACAGGCGAAAGAAGTCTCCGAAATCCCAGTTCAGGAGCCTCTACGACAGGTTGATGCAGGAGACAACTCTGTCCATCCTTGCAGCTGAGGAGATAAAATCTCTCACGGACAAGAGAGTCACGATACACGCAGACGTTGCCTTCTCTGACACTGCTTCTTCAAAGTATCGCGGGCAGGTCGAGAGTTTCGTGAGATCGATGGGTTTTCCGGTTCTCACGAAGCCTCAGTCATGGGCATCGTCATCAATTGCTGACAAGAAAGCAAGGTAGCGTTTACCCTGCTGACAATCGGATAATCCTTGAGAAGGAGTTGATATGAACGACAAGGAATTTGGAAAGACATACTACTCGGTGCTGCAGACGATCAAGGACTCTATTGAGCAGAATCTCATGCAGGTCTCACGAGAGACAGGTTTGTCTCCCGAGCAGCTGCGCAAGGTCACTTTCGTTGCTCAGTCCAGCGTTGACCAGATCGGAGGGAATGCGTTTAACGCACTCTTGAAAAGCGGCAGCTGATTGTCATGCAGGGAATAAAGCACCTCATCAACTGCACTTGTATGCTTCCTCACCTTCGCGGTGGTGGAGATCCTGTGTTTCACTCCTTCGTGGTCTTCTCACAGGTAGCTGGGGACGGTGAGGTCACGGAAAAGCTTGCACAGTGTAACAACTGCGGAGTGATTCACCGGGTCTATGACATATGCAAGTCAGAGATCACTAAGAAGGAGAGTCACGGAGCCGTGATCACTGAGAAAGACATTTCCCTGTCTCTCCCCAGCGAGCTCAGTGGTATCCTCGCTTCTTACTCCTGCGACACTGCAACATGGGAACACGTTCACTTCATCTTCAGCAACCAGCAATGGGGCGAGGCGGTGATACTCACCAGAGAGCAGGAAAAGGGGCTGCACAGCGGAAAGAGACTCACAGTTGCGGGGCCCTCCCAGTTCAAGATAGAGCCATACGCGTTCAGTGAGGTTGCAGGATGAGCGATTATACGAGTGAAGACTCAGAGTGGGCCAAGCAGATAATAGTCTGCAGGCAGATAGTGAAGACTATCAATGAATTTGGCGTGAATAATTTCCAGCGCCTGAAGATCATCGAGCTTCTTGGACTCGAGCTCGAGAAGAGAGAGGAGTCTATCGAGGTGGTAGACACTGCCAAGAGGATCCTTGAAGCAAGAGAGTCCGAGAATAAAACCCAAAGGAGGATACTGACATGAGTGGTGATAATGTGATTGAGAGTTGGACTGAGCTGCGCAGCCTTGTTGAGCAGATCGACAATGACGTCCGCAAGAACGCAAACGGCAACGCGGCCGCAGGAGTCCGTGCCCGTAAGGGACTTCGCAGCCTGAAGTCGCTTGCTGCAGGTCTTACGAAGCTCACCGTAGAGGTCGAGAAGACCCGCAAGTCCGCTGCTGAATAGTTACCGCAGCGCTTAGAACAAGGAGCATCATGAGCAAGAATTACAAGAGAGGCCCTCGAAACGGTGGAGAGCCGTCAGGTGGGTGGGGACAGGTTCTTGAGACCGTAGCCGATGTTGTCGAGACAGTGAAGGAAATTGTCGAGACAGTGATCACTCCGAATCCTGTGGTTGCAGCAGAGGCTCCACCACTCGCTGTTGAGGCTACTCCCGTTGAGGAGAGCCCAGAGACTCCTGAACCTGTGGTCTCTACAGAGACACAGCTTGAGGAAGAGAAGCCCGCTGAGACTCCTATCTCGGCAAGGAAGAAGCGCTAACGCGTCATCTTCACGTTATTCAGGATTGAGAGGTCTGACAGTATAGTTTTTTCTATCTGACAGATCCTCATCCTGGTGACGTCAAAGATATCACCTATCTCTTGAAGAGTGTGTTCACCTTGTGCTGCCCCGACAATGGAACAGTTCAGGCTATCTGAGCAAGGCATCCACCTCCTGCAGTCTTTCTTCTGGCAGGTGAGTCCCCTCTTCGCGTGTTCACTAAAACAAGAAGTCCCTTCAACTACTCTTTCGGTTTTCATGTTAGACTGTAACGAATCTCACCGTAGAGTATAGAATGAACTCGGAGGCCAGACATTGGACAACAGAAAGCTGCTCGTAATCGACACTAGCGTCCTGCTCTACGACCCGGAGTCACTTAAGTCGTTCACAGGTAACGACGCAATCCTGCCCATCGTGGTCCTCGAGGAGCTCGACAGGTTCAAGGAGAAGCAGGCTCTCATCGGAAGCAACGCTCGTAGAGTCAACAGGTTCCTCGACGAGCTGAGGGATCACGGTAGCCTCTCAAAGGGGGTCACCATCCCACACACCGATGTCATTGTCAGGACAGTGGCGGACCCATGTGACGCAGCACTGCCTGTCGAGTTCAAGCCCGACACCGGAGACCACCGGATCATCTCAGTGGCTCTCTCCCTGCAGAAGAACAATCCTGACAGGCTCGTCAGGGTCATCACGAAGGACATCAACCTCCGAGTGAAGTGCGACTCCATCGGAATCGAGGCCGAGGACTACTACAGGGACATGCCTCTCTCAGTTCGTGAGGGCAACCCGGTGTACTCAGGCCAATCACGGATTCACGTTGACAGTGAAGTTGTTGATTCCTATTACCAGGAAGGGTGGGTGTCACAGAAGGTCACGGATGAAACCCTGATACCCAACCAGTTGGTGGTCTGTGAATCCCATGACGGTTCAAAGTCATTCATTGGCATGGTGAAGGGTGACAGCATCGTGAAGCCCCTCAGCAGGCTCGACACAAAGATGCGGATCGAGCCGAAGTCAAAGGAGCAGAGAGCGGCAATCGACCTCCTCACTGACGACAGAGTCCCACTCGTTTCGATCACCGGCATTGCAGGGTCGGGCAAGACATTCCTTGCTCTTGTGGCGGCAATCTCCGGACTGCAGGAGAAGAAGTACGATCGGATCATCATCACGAGGTCAATTGAACCCGTGGGTCGAGACCTCGGCTTCCTCCCAGGTACGATTGACGAGAAGATGGCCCCCTGGTTGTTGCCCATTGTCGACAACTACAGGAACGCCTTCCATGACACAACTTTCTTCGACATGATGAGACAGAAGGGGATCATCGAGGTTAGCCCGATTACTTACATCCGTGGCAGAAGCTTCTCTAACTCGTTCATCATTGTTGACGAGTGCCAGAACCTCACGATTCACGAGCTGAAGACAATCATCACGAGGACCGGGTCCAACACGAAGATGGTCCTCCTCGGTGACACGGACCAGGTTGACACGGCCTACCTCGACAGGTACTCAAACGGTCTCACAATCGCCATCGAGAGGCTGAAGGGTCAGGATCTCTTCGGACACATCCACCTCGACAAGGGCGAACGCTCGCCCCTCGCAACTCTTGGCAGCAACGTGCTATAAAACACGCTGAGCCTCCTATTTAGCACAGAGGCTCAGCATGGCGAAGGTCACGTACTTCCAGAAGTTTGACAGGAACCGCTTGATGAAGACCTACCCTTTCATCCAGCGGACTCCGAGGTTTGTTCACATAGCTTCAACCGGCGTGAACTTCGAGATCGGTCAGGCTTGCTTCAACGGCAGCCACACCGTGACATACACTTTCGAGAGGAGCTACTTGACTCCTCCCACCATCGTCATTGCTCCCCGCAGTGACGATGTTGTCGTGTGGATATCGAGCATCTCAGCGTCCTCGGTGACATTCGAGGCGTCCGCTCCCACGGACGCATGCGTGGACTTCCAGTCCTTCTTCCAGGGTGAGTGATGGGCAGGCGTCTCGAGAACATGGACCTACCGGATCTCAGGATCCAGACCGACATTGTCGATACAGGTGACAGCGGTCAGGTGACAGTTTCCGTCATCGATGGATTCTCCGAAGGGAACGCAGTCGTCTCATCGTACACGCAGGACGTGAACGCTTTCGTGGTCTCCTATGACGGATCAAGCCTCGTGATAGGTTCATCGGCTCCGAACTGCAAGGTAATGTACAGAATTGTAAGTAAGAGGGTCATCTAATGCCGATAGATTTCAAGGCAACGCAGGCGAGAGTCCACAAGATTATCGCCTCAGGATCGTCAGGCGGCTCCAAGCCCTGGCTTCTCTTCTACCCGTCTGGCTCTGCCAGCAACGAGACAGGAGGAGTTCAGAAGCTGTCAGGTACCGGCAGCGACGGGTGGCTGTTCATCTCCGGCGCGGTGGGCTCATCAGAGAAATCGGTGTTCGGCGGAGACGTAACAGTTTCGGGTGTTGTCCACGTCAACCCGCAAGGCGGAGCACTCTCCGATTTCCGAGTTGACGGTAACTCAGGAACTCACTTGGTCTTCGCGGATGCAAGCTCCCAGAGAGTCGGAATTGACACAAACACTCCTTCAGGCACTCTTCACGTTGGAGACGGAGACGGAGCAACACCAGGACTCGTTGTAGGTGACACTGCAATCATCAATTACAGCAGGCAGTCTGCAGTAGTTTCCACCTTTCTGGTGAGAAGGTCTTCGGCTCATGTTGGCAATGACGCTCTACTGGTTGTCTCATCATCCAGCGACCGTGTAGGAATCAGGAAGCACTCTCCCCAGGCAACGCTGGATGTCTCGGGATCGGTGATGGTGACAGGAAGCCTCTACGCGCAGAACATCACGGGATCACTGACACGGCTCCTTGACGGTACACCCTACCTCATTGCAGGTTCGAACATCAGCCTGGCAACCGGATCCAGCGGTGCGGTGACAATTACTTCGACTGGTGGTGGTGGCACGCCAGGGGGAGCAGCCGGTCAAGTTCAGTTCAATGACGGAGCATCTTTCGCAGGAAGTCCTGACTTTGTGTTTCTCAATGGTCCGACAAACGTCGGCATCGGAGTATCGAGTCCAGTTGCAAGACTTCACGTCTCTGGTATCCTACCGTTTCCCGCTATAGCGTACACAGGGTCTCTTCGGTCTTTCGAGGGCCCACCAGGAATCATTGCAGGAAATTCAACGAATCCCATTGCAGTGTTCGGAGTCTCAGGCACTCTTGCTTCTCCAAAAACCTTGGGCTCAGATGTCTTCTTCCACGTTTCAGGGAACATAACGCCTTCGGGACTAACTAGCCCAGATTACTCGAAGAGAGGAACTACGGTGTTCGGCGGAGACGTCGTAATATCTGGTTCTCTCTACGGCGGATCTCCTCTCAAGATAAACTCTTCGATCATTGCCGCAGGTGGTTTTGAAGGCGACTCTTCTTTCACTTCGTTGGTCAGGGTCGGGAGCGGTTTTGAAACAACCGGCGTAACTCTTGATCCTGTTGGGGACGTCAAGGGATCAGGTGTGGTCATCGGTAAGACTGCGGTGGTCTCATCCGGCAGTTTGACGGTGAAGGATTCGAGCGCCGGTAGTCCTGTGTTCAATGTCTCAAATGCAGGAGCAGTCAGCGGATCAGGTAACTTCCAGATCGGTGGTGACGTGATGCTTGCGGGGAATATCACTTCCGATGTCAGCGAAGCAAAGACAATCTTCACAGGAGTCACCAACAATATCAGTATAGGGTCCGCTAGCTCAACCACGATAGTCGGATCACTGACAGCGGATGGTGACATCCAAGTGAACGGTAACGATATCAGGTCCTCGACTGGTGCATCATCTCTCCAGCTCACTGGTAGCGGTGTCACGGTGAGCGGTAATCTGATCAGCAGCGGAACGCTTGAAGTGAGGGGAGCTTCCGCTCTGTCGGGCAGCGTCTGGATGCCACAGGGACTCTCAGGATCCTTGACCAAGCTGACCAATGGGACCTCGTACCTCATTGCCGGCTCGAACGTGACAATCACGAGTGCCTCAAACGGATCGGTCACAATATCTTCGACAGGGGGAGGGGCGAGCACAACAGGCTCCTTCAATGACCTGGGTTCGAAATTTGTCACCACCGCCTCAGTATCAATAGCCGGTGGCCAGGGATTTGCGTACTCCGTTTCATCAGTCGGTACAGACGTAAACTTCTTTGTTTCAGGCTCAACCGGAGCTGGTTCTGGTCAGTCCGTATTCGGGGGTAACGTAGTCGTTTCTGGTGCTCTCTCTGCCACAAGCACCGCAATCGGGGGCGGATACGGTTCGACCGGAGTCTCAATAAGCCCGGCCGGCGGTATATCTGCAAACGGGAATCTCGTAGTTGACGGAAACTTCACTCTGGGCGGTAACCTCGCCGCCGACACTGACGAGGCAAAAACGATATTCAGCGAGGTGACAACCAACTCCATCACGATAGGAGGCTCGCCAAGCTCCACACTCGTGGCTGGCGGGAATGACATTCGAGGAATTGCTGCCGGTGGTCTAAGAGTTGGGGCTGGAAGTGCCCAGGTTCTTGTCCTATCGGGCGGATCAGCTTCATCGACCAATCCGATAAACTTTGCAGACACCAACTTCCACGTATCAGGAAGCGTTGGGTCTCTTAGAACTCAGACAAGGGGAACGTCGAACTTCGGAGGTGACGTTCACGTATCAGGCGGTCTCGCATACGGGCACGAAGTTTTTGCGACCAGGGGCATCTTCACCTCAGCCCAGACGCCAGGTGCCCCTGGGACAGACACAACGGCTGCGCAGCTGGATGGTTACCGCTATGTTAGGTTTGGGGGTGATCCTACAACTACGCCTACGTGTAACCTGCCGACTGCAGCATCGGACAGAAACAGAGTGTTGACCATCATCAATGACATGAGCTCTCCTGCAGACTCTCTTCTGCTCTCTTCTTCAAACTCTAACATACTTGGGAAGAATAACAGTGACTGGACGTTTATTCTTGCTGCAACAGGAAGCTGGGTGGAGATCCTGAGCGATGGGTCGTCTTGGGTCATAGTGAACGGGGGAGTGATACCAGCTCAGGGCGTATCCCAGTAGAACTATACAACTCAAGTCCGATCCCTAATTTAAAACTCAATTAGGGACTGGTACATTGAGACAGAATCTTGTCATAGTAGCTGACTTCTTCCAAGAGGATCTAGTCGGTGGAGCGGAGCTGACGACCCAGGCTCTGATCGACTCGTCACCGTTTAATTTAATTAAGCTGCGCTCTGGGCAGGTCACAGTCGAGCTCCTGCAGCAGTACCACGGACTGCACTGGATCTTCGGCAACTGGGCTGGGCTTGACCGCAATCTGATTCCGACAATCATTGCAAACATGTCCTACTCTGTGCTGGAGTACGACTACAAGTTCTGTCGTTACCGCTCACCTGAGAAGCACTCTCTTGCAGAGAAGACCCCATGTAGCTGCCAGGACGAGCCCTGGGGTCGACTTGTCGGTGCTTTCTACTACGGAGCACGCTCTCTCTGGTGGATGTCAGAGAAGCAGCAGCAGAGGTACCTGGAGCGATATCCTGATCTCCAGGAACGGAACCAGAGCGTTCTCTCATCGGTCTTCTCAGAGGAGTTCTGGATCGAGCTGAGAGCACTTCGAGAGGGAGGAGAGGACCGCAAGCGCGAAGGATGGCTTGTCCTTGGATCCAGCTCCTGGATCAAGGGTACCGATGACGCAGTAAAGTGGTGCGAGGACAACGGGAAGAAGTACAAGGTCCTCTCCGGTCTGAAGCCGAGTGAGGTTCTCTACGAGATGGCCCATGCGGAGGGGTTTGTCTACCTTCCCAAGGGAGGTGACACCTGTCCTCGGATGGTCATCGAGGCGAAGCTTCTCGGCTGCGAACTTCAGCTTAATGACAACGTGGAGCACGGGAACGAGATCTGGTTCAACACCCCAGACACGCTTGAGACTGAGTCGTACCTCTACGCCGCAAGAGAGACATTCTGGAATGGAGTTCAGAAAGCAATGAGTTGGGTGCCCACTATCAGCGGTTACGTCACCACTCGTAACTGCGTCTCCCAGGGTTATCCCTGGGAGAAGTCTATCGAGTCTCTTCTCGGTTTCTGTGATGAGGTTGTGGTCCTCGACGGTGATTCGACTGACGGCACCTGGGAGAGGATCCAGCAGCTCGCCTCTGAGAACGAGAAGCTTGTGACGAAGCAGGTCCACTGGGACTGGAATGACAGCAGGTTTGCGGTCTTTGACGGAGCAATGAAAGCAGAGGCTCGAAAGCTCTGCACTAAAGAGTTCTGCTGGCAGATGGACGCTGACGAGGTCCTCCTCGAGGTCGACTGGCCGAAGGTCACCGAGCTCTGCAAGAGGATGTCGCCTGAGGTTGATCTCATTGCCCTGCCGGTTGTCGAGTACTGGGGGTCGAAGCAGAAGGCTCGCATTGACGTGAACCCATGGAAGTGGCGACTCTCCAGGAACAGAGGTCACATCACACACGGCATTCCTGGTCACCTGCGACGCTACGACTTGGCCGGGAAGATGTACTCCATGCCCGGGACTGACGGTTGTGACTATGTCCACGTAAAGACCGGTCAGTATATTCCGCATGCGACTTTCTACGCTGAGGTGCACCACCACATGCGGATGTCTGCGCTTGGGGGAGACCGCGACGCAGGAAGAGACTATGTGAAGTGGTTCGGTGAGACCATCAACAACCTGCCCTCGATACGTCACTACTCGTGGCTCGACATAGAACGGAAGATCAAGACATATCGAGGATACTGGCAGAAGCACTGGGAGAGCCTCTACGATATCCGACAGGAGGACACCACAGAGAACAACATGTTCTTTGACAAGCCGTGGAGTGAGGTCACTGACGAGGAAATCTCGAGTCTTGCAAAGAGGCTAGCTGAAGAGACTGGTGGTCACATCTTTCACGAGAAGATCGACTGGAACCGTAGGACTCCGCATCTGAGTGTTGAGGAATAAAATGAAAATCAAGTGTTATGAGAGGGGGGTGTCAGTAGAACCGACTCTTGAGAGAAGCGGTTTGGTTTTTATTGACATCGGAGCTAGAAAAGCAGAGCTTTTGAGAGGTCACTTCTTTGATGAGAATCTGGGAGTCAGGGAAGATAGAAGGATTTGTAGCGTTTCCTCATTCAAGGGATGTCACATGTTCCTTCTGGAGCCTGACCCCCACCACTTTGACGATTTGTGCGCTGCGGCTGAGAAAGCGTCACACACTGCTTCTTCTGTCACTGTGATCTGTGCAGGAGTTTGGGACAGCACTGGTGAAAACACTTTCTACCGAAGTGAAGGAAGAGCTTCAGACTATGGGTCAACTTTGCTACCTGACAAGAAGAACCCCTACGAACCAGACTTCGAGAGACTCATTTTAGAAGACCCGGTCTCTATACAAACCATAGACATACTCGAGTTGCTTGCAGGCCTGAAGGGTGAAGTCTTCATGAAGATTGACACTGAAGGCGGAGAGTATGTCATACTTCCAAGGTTGTTCAACTCCGAAATCCCCCCGTGTCTAAAGGGTTTCTTTGTTGAGTGGCATGACGCATTCTACCCAGAGAGACACAGAGAATTCGAGAGAAAATACTTAGACAGCATGAAAGCTCTGATTTCTATGGGCGTGGAATATCACTGGTGGCCACCGGAATGGTAGAATGAAACTTGTCACACAGGACTACGGGTGCGGTACTTCTTCTTCGATTCTAGACTACGGCGTCACTGACGTAGTCATTGTGTCTGAAAGCTCATACGAACATGTTTTTGAGACTGAAGACGATCTCCTTTTCATCGGTCATGACTTCCTCTTTTTCCTTTGGGACAGCGAAGAGAAGCTCAAGAAGTGGCAGTCTCGCAAGGACAAATGGGAACACTGGGTCTGGTGTTTCGAGAGGATCGACGCAATAGTCCCAGCCTGGCAGCAGAAAAGTCACTACTCTCTCGGTCTTGCTTCGACTTTCTGTAAGAGAGTGCTTGCTTGTGATGAGGACGACTGTGACAAGTATGGTCTTGACTGGCTCCCCCAGTGGGCCTCGTCAAGGTTCTACCATGAGAGGACTCTCCTCCCCGAATCAGATAAACTTCTTTTTAGTGGACAGGCTGGGAAACCTGAATATCAGATGAGGAATGAGCTTCTTCAGGCAATATCTGCGGATCCTGAGCTTGGCAAGAAGCTTGTCATCTCAAATGTTTCTCGTGATCTTGGTTGGGACGGATATCTCTCCAATCTCATGTCTCACAGGAACATTCTCAACCCTGTGGGGATACTGAGAGGTCTCAACACTAGGGCATACGAGTCCCTGTACTCTGGTCGAATTCTCCTGCAACACACCATGGGTGAATACAGGCGCCATGAGTCAATGCTGAAAGAGAACCCCGGCGTCATATTCTTCAGAGATTTCGAAGACTTGAAAAGAAGCGTTCACAGGCTGGGTTCAACTTCTACCGACAGTGTCCTCTCGTTTACCCAGGGTTCACTTCATGCTAGAATGTCTGCAATAGGAGTGTGGTAATGACCCGAGAAGAAGTGGTCAGGCATTGGAACGATCTCTGCAGAAAGTTTCCACTTGTATGTGGTCTCAAGACATTCAACGGTGAGTTGACTGTCTACGCGGCCCTCAAACAGGCATACAAACAATTTGATTTTGTGATTATCACTGATGATGGTTCCACTGACGGAACTCTTGAAGAGATCAGAAAGTGTATTGAAGACTATCAAATCAAGAACGTTGCTGTTGTCGAAGTTGGAGAGATCAATCCCTGGGATGACAACGCAAACGAAAAGAGAGAAGGTGACCATCACATTCCACGTCCTGGTGCAAAGACTCACGCCAAAGCCCAGTGGAAGTCCTATCAGGTTGTCAAGCAGAATTTTCCAAACTCCATCTTTGTTTCTCTTGAGGACGATGTCATACTTGAAGAGAACGTGAGGTGGAGAGTCTATGATCGCATTTCAAGGTGGTCTGATCCATTCACTGACTGCGATTTCTTTAATGTCACATCAGTGATTGATGACGAACATGTTCTTCTTGGTTGCCATGCAGACGGGACCAAGATGAAGGGGATTGTGCAAAGAAGGCTCTACAACAACGGCGGAGACTGGACTTTCTCCGCAATCTGGACGGGGAGTGACTTACAGATTGGACCAGATCCAATGTACCCTTTTGGAGCGTGCATCTATCCATGGTTGCCCAAGAACCAGATGGGTAAGAAAGGTCAAGACGGTGAGAGATCTCACGGCTTTCATATGCTGAACTATCGCGCTTCAAGAGACGGATACGAGTATGACGCTGGAGTGCCGGGAGTCTGTAAAATTTCGAGCCTTACAGGCGATGAGAAAGAGGCTGATTGGGAACTTATCAAGAGATCTCGATTCAAGAAGAGGTTCAAGCTTGAAAGAAGGGATGACAAATACGTGCAGGTGCTGTCTTGATACCAGCAGCTTCCGTTGTCACCAAGAAGTCTCTTTCTGAGTTCATGATTCTCAAGAAGTCCCTTGAGAACTATCACGATGTCATGTGGTACGTTTCAACAGACGAGTACGCGCACACAATTCTCAAGGAGATTGAGAACGTCAAGTCTCTGCTTTTGGTGAAGACTGATGAGTGTAGTCATGGCACAGACGACCCGGTGAAAAACAGGCTTTTCCTCGAGCTTGTGATGACCAAGTTTGACGCACTCCAGTCTGCAATCGAAGAGAACGGCTGGGGTCTTTTCATAGACTCTGATATCTTCTTCACCGGACCGATAGAGGATCGAGTTCTTGCTCTCATGAGAGACCCTAGCGTTGACGCAGTCTTGAGTCCTCACATGACAAACAACTTGATTCTTGAGACCCAAGTCGGTCACTTTAACGTCGGGTTCTTCTCAATGAGAAGTCTCTCATATCTGAAGAACCATGCTCATATGTCTTGGCGTCACAAAGAACTTGGCCTGTATTATGAACAGCAGCCCCTACAGTTCAGTTCATACCCACACCTCACCGTGAACCTGCCCATCAATTACAACATTGGGTGGTGGAGGTTCAATGAACCTCATACCAGAGGGAGACTAGACCTCCTTGGTCATGACGGAAAGCAGATAACCTTTGGAGGACTTCCTGCTGTCTGCTTCCATGTCCACACCTTAAAGAACCTTGACTACACGAACTATGGACAATTTCTTGTTGATAGGCTAAAGTCTCTAATGAAACAGTGTGACAACCGCTCATATTCAGAGATTCTCTCGATGATGGAAGGTGGACAGTGAGCATGACACGTGAGGTGCCGGATTTCTTGCTGGACAGAGTTGACCCTTGTTATCCTCCACATCATACTGGCGACCATCTTGAAGAAGCGTTTGTCAAGTTCTGGCGCGAAAATGGTTCTGGACAAAGAAAGCTCATCCCCGTTCACTGGACTGCAGTCTACAATCACAGGGTGAAAGAAGGACTGGGAAGTGAGAGTCCCAACAGGGACTTGAGAGTCAAGTTGCAAGAATACCTCGACTCACTAGATAAGTGTGGAAGTTACTTCGTGGTGTGCACTCATGATGATGCACCCGCAGAGAGACTACCGCCGGACACTCTAGTCTTTGCAGCTGGTGGAAACGCGAAGAAGATAGACGTTGCTGTACCACTGACCTGTGGGTCTCACCATGGTATCACTGACCCAGTGAGAACTGTCTTCTGCTCTTTCGTTGGATCGGTTACGCATCCGATCCGCCACCGATTGTTGAGTTCTCTTTACGGGAAACCCGGTGTGATCATAAACGCTAGCGAGTGGCAGGAGAAAGTGAATCCTGATTCAGCTGCACTGTTCAAAAATCTTGCGTCTCACTCGGTGTTTAGTCTGTGCCCAAGAGGGTATGGCTCAACAAGCTATAGGCTCTACGAGTCCATCCAGCTTGGGTCTGTTCCTGTCTACGTTTCTGACAGACACCTTCTCCCTTGGAGCGACGAGATTGACTGGAGTGATTTCAGCGTGATTGTCAACTCACAAGAGATTGATACGCTGTATGATAGGCTTACTTCAATGAATGGGAAACAAGTTAGACAAATGCAGGAGACCCTAGGGTCTCTCTGGGGAGACTTCTTCAGCGTAGAAGCAAGCTGCAGGCACATTTCCAAGAGGGTTCGATGAAAAAAATTCTTTTTGTGATCGCTGACTACCCCGATGGTAGACAAGATTTCTTTGAAAAATGGATGTCTCCGAGAAACAAGGAATACGCTGAAAAGCATGGTTTCGAATATCGAGAGATTCGAAAGCTTCCTAAAGAACAAAATGGGAAATTTTTTAGAGACAATCCTACTTGGCTTAAGTTCAAGATAGTTGACGATTGGATCAGTTCTGGTGAGATCTCTGATGGAGACATAGTTTCGCACATTGACGCCGACATATGCGTTGCTGACATCTCTGAACCGTTTCAGACCAATAAATCTTTTGGGTATGCTATTGATTCATGTAACACCCACTGCATGGGAGCATACACTATCACTGTGAACAAGTGGTCTAGAGATCTTCTTAAGAATATCCTTGACGAGGACTTATACCGATTCTTGGAGGTGAAGTCAAAAGAACCGCCAGGAAACAATCTCAGGGAGCAAGCAGCCTGGTATTTCTTGGCTGGTATAACTCAACACAGCTGGATTCCTTTCAACGAGCTGGGCAACTTCGGATTTCGAACTGATGTTTCTTCTTGGACTAAGTACTCGCTGGAAGAACTTTCTGAAAATGTCGAAGTACTTCCGACTGAATGGAATGTTACTCATGTTGCTGGTGAGGGCTTCAACGACTACTTCATGATACCGACTCACAGAAACGAAACAGTCTTCCGGCATTTTGCAGGAGGTGGGCTCTGGGATGAGAGCTACTTCGCGGGGTTACAATCACTAGTGACTCTTGAGCCGTCCCATCTCAGGTGTTCTACACAATTTTCTTTGAGGAAGTAGAATGAACATTCTCTATATCACCACCCAGAACCCAAGAGCACAGGGAGACTATCAAGAGAACGTAGTGCTTCACGGGTTGAGAAGCGTTTTGGGGTCTGGCGTTGTCGATTTCCCTCGTAAAAAAGTCATGTACGGAGACTTCTCTGAGACCACTAGGGACGAGATGCATGGTAGGGGTTTCACACTCTACACAGTTCCAATGCAAGATCTTGATCAATCAGAAAGGTTGATGAGCAAGATAGACGTGATCTTGTACGGTGTGACCGAGGCCTACGGTGTCTCAGACTACCCTGATATCAACAAACTCTGTCAACATGTTTGGTATGTTGATGGACATGACACGTCGGACATCAAGAAAAAGCCGTGCTTCAAGAGAGAGCTCTTCAACGCCGAAGAGAATGTCTATCCCACAGGTTTCGGAATTCCTCATTATCAGATCAGACCGATAGCTCTCAAGAAGACCCAAGCAGTACAATCGACCGCTCCCGCTGAGTCTATCTTTAGACAACCCACGTTAGGGCATCTTCGTCTTCATTATCCATACACTTGGAGGCAGGAGAAAGAATACTATGAAGACATGCAAAACTCTTGGTTTGGACTCTCTTGTAAGAAAGGCGGATGGGATTCACTTCGTCACTATGAGATAATGGCGGCAGGTTCTCTATTGTTGTTCAGAGACTATGACAAGAAGCCCCCGCTTTGTGCACCACAGAACCTTCCCTGTTTTAGCTACTCCACCCCTGAAGAACTTGAAAGTCTAATCAACAGGCTTGTTGTCAACGGCATCCCTACAAAAGAATACATGGAGATGCTCTTTGCGCAAAGAGAGTGGTTACTAAAGCACGGGACAACTGAAGCAAGAGCACTAGAAATTCTCAAGACTCTTCTGGAGAAGACTCAATGATCGATGACAAGAAAGATATCACTATCTGTCTTTACGCCGGCGAGGGCCGAGAGAACATAGTGAGATTTCATACCGAGAGGCTCAAGCCTCTTGAAGAGATCTACAACGTTCACTGGAACAACAGGATCGATAGACACCCTGGGACATATGACTCTTACTCTCAGATGGTTAATGAGTCGATTGTCACTTCACCCACTGAGAGGATTCTCCTTGTTAGTGACAGGGTTGTTCCAACAGCTGAGGAAGCAGTCAAGTCTTTCGAACTTCTTGAGTCCGGTTTTGCAATGGCCGGCATGTGGGGGATTGCCTACATGGCTGTCACCAAGGAGTTGTTCCGGAGAGTCGGGTGGTTTGACGAGAGATTTCTCGGTGGTGGCTTTGAGGACGATGATTACACGCTTCGCATGAAGATTGCAGATGTTGCTGTCTACGAATCCATTCATAGCAACTATGACTTTTCTTGGAGACCTCCTCGAAAGGATGGTCACGCAGCCTGCGCTGCTTCTGAACCACACTTTCATCGTAAGTGGCACATTATGAATGACTACATTGCCAAAGTCATACCAGAAGAAACGTACGATACGTACAACAACCAGGTAGGAGAGCCCAGGCTCGATATCAGCAGCAGGTGGATGCGCTCAAAAGACTCCAGATATGGAGTTGAATACGACAATGTTCAAAAGAGACTTGCTGGGGCAGGCGCTTCTCGTTCACAGTGGTTTCTTCTAAACTGTCAAACCGAATACAGGAAGGTTCTTTCTGTATGATGTCAGTTTATGGTGGAACTGGTTTCATTGGAAGCAGATACTGTGACATGTACAGTGATGAAGTGACTCCTATCGCTAGGGAAAGCACTGAGCCTACCAGCAAAGATGTCCTGTATTTGATTAGCACCGTTGACAACTACAACATCTTCAAAGATCCGTACATTGACATTGAGACCAATCTTACGCACCTAGTCAGGGTTCTGGAGTCTTGTAGAGGCAAAGAGGGGCTAGTCTTTAATTTTGTGAGTTCATGGTTTGTGTACGGAAAGACAAACGAGTTACCTGCAAGTGAAAGTTCGCACTGTGACCCGAGAGGGTTTTACTCTATCACAAAGAGAGCAGCAGAGATGTTGTTTGTTTCTTACTGTGAGACGTACAAGATAGATTACAGGATTCTTCGTCTTGCAAATGTCTACGGTGTCGGTGACAAGAAAGTCTCTAAGAAGAAAAATGCAATGCAATACATTGTGAACGAGATAGTCAACGGCAACAATGTGAACCTGTACAACGGCGGGGAGAATGTAAGAGATTTCATGCATGTCGATGATGTGTGTAGAGCAATTAACCTTGTCACTCGTGAATCAGAGAAGAACGCTGTGATTAATATTGGCACAGGGGTTCCAACCAAGATTGTCGAAGTTGCAAACTATGTCAAGGACAAGGTCGGATCCAAGAGCAAGTTCATCGATGTTTCTCCTCCGGACTTTCACAAAATTGTGCAGGTCGAAAACATGTATCTTGACGTCACAAAGCTCTCAAATCTTGGGTTTTTACCGTCAATGACTCTTGAGGCGGGGATAGATCAGTTGATAAAGACAGCGAGGTCATCGTGAAGTTTGTTGTTACTGGAGGAAGAGGGTTTATCGGAAGTCATTTCGTGGAGCTCGCTTTGAATGAGGGTCACGAAGTTGTCGACATTGACAAGATCTCGTACTGTTCAAGCGTGTCTTTGCCATGGGACAATAATCCGAACTACTCGCTTTTGAAGCTTGACATCTCTGAGATCGATCACCTTCCCATTTGTGACGTTGTCGTAAATTTTGCGGCAGAGAGTCATGTCGACAACTCAATCAATGACACTGTCCCTTTCGTGAAGAGTAACATACTCGGCACCCACAATCTTCTTGAACTGATAAGGGGGAAAAGAGAGTATGACAGGCCTCTATTCGTTCAGATCAGCACTGACGAAGTTTATGGAGACAGGGAGGATGGTCAGTTCAATGAAAATGACAAGCTGACCCCCAGCAACCCCTATTCGGCTAGCAAGGCAGCAGCAGAGATGCTGGTGCTTGCGTACAACCGAACGTATGGCGTCAAATATCTGATCACTAGAAGCACCAACAATTACGGTGAGAGACAGTACCACGAGAAGCTCATACCAAGAATCATGGATTGCATGAAAAGCGGCAGAAAAGTACCGCTTCACGGTGACGGTAGCTATGTCAGGGACTGGATCTATGTCAAAGACAATGTCACCGCGATCATGAGGGCAATCACGCATGGTCAAGAGAACGAAATCTACAACATTGGCGCAAATAATCAGCTGAGAAACTTTGACGTTGCTCAAACAGTGCTTGGGTGGTTTAGGAAAGACGTCGAGGGTTCCGTTGTCTTTGTTGAAAACAGGTGGGGCCAGGACACTCGATACTCGATAGATTGCCAAAAGATTCGTGATATTGGCTGGAAGCCGACCCAAACTAAGTTATACAAGTGGTTCTAGTTCCCTACTCTTTAGACAGGAAGGGATCTTGAGAAAAGTTTTCATTGACTGCGGCACTAATCTTGGCGGTGGCATAAACCACTTCAACAATCGATACCACTTCGGTCCTGACTGGGAGATCTACCTCTTTGAACCGAACCCGTATCTCAAGGACTTCATCCTCAAGAACATAGTGAGCGCAAACCCGCAGATACCGATCTATTTGATCGATAGGGCTGTGTGCGGTGCCTCATCGCCTGCTGAAGTAGAGTTCAAGCTTCAGAAGATACCTGAACATGAATTCCCTGCAGGCGGTGGATCTACTTTCATGAGCTCAAATGACGGGTTTCTTGAAAGTGAAACCACAGACTATGAAAACGTGAAAGTCCAAACGATCAGACTCAGTGAGTTTATCATGCACGTGATGTCTAATCACGTGAAAGTGCGTGACTCTGTTGCCGAGTTTCAGAAAGGTGAATGCACGATTGCCCTTAAACTTGATATTGAGGGCGCTGAGTACGAAGTGATACAGGACCTGCTTGATACTGGCACTGCGTGGGCTATCACGGATCTTCATGTCGAGTTTCACGGAAGACGTTTCACTCAGGACAAGAGAGAAGAAGAGGTTCGGCTTGTCGGAGAACTCTTCCAAAGAGGCGTCAACATCTTCTCACACTTCTGAGGGCTCATGAGCAACGATGAAAAAGTCCAGCAAATCCTTTCCCTTGTCAAGGACTACATTGACGAGAAAAAGTCTGAAAGAGTTTGGCACCCAGGAGTTGACTGGGTTCAGTACGCTGGTCCCCTGTATGACAGCAATGAGTACACGAGAGCTGTGAAGACTCTTTTGGGAGAGTGGCTCGTAATGGGTGATGAATCAATAAGATTCGAGAAGAAATTTCCGAAGTATCTTGGGAAGAGTCACGGCATCTTGACAAACAGCGGGTCAAGTTCAAATCTGGTCATGGTTTCTGCCCTAAAGTCAAAGAGACTGTATTCTCTACCAGCTGGAACCAAGATCATCACTCCGATTGCGGGATTTCCCACTACGGTAAACCCAATCATACAAAACGGATTTGAGCCTGTATTTGTTGATATCGAGATTGACACTCTGAACATCAACATTGAACAGATGGAAGCTGCCGCTGTCAAGGGTGCAAAAGCCGTGATCTTTGCACACGTCCTTGGAAATCCACCGAACATGGACGATGTCATGGCCATCGTGAAGAAGTATGACCTTATTCTCCTTGAAGACACTTGCGACGCTCTCGGAAGCACTTACAAGGGTCACCAGCTCGGTTCTTTCGGAGAAATGTCAAGCTGCTCATTCTACCCTGCGCATCATATCACGATGGGAGAAGGCGGTTTTGTCGCAACTAAAACTCATGAACAAGAAGTCGTGGTTAGAAGCTTCAGGGAATGGGGGCGTGGATGCTACTGTGTTGGGAAGTCTGCCAACCTCCTGAGAGATGGGACTTGCAAGGTCAGGTTCTCGAACTGGGTTCCGGCGTTCCCAAATGAGCTCTTTGATCACAAATATGTCTACGAAGAAATCGGCTACAACCTGAAACCGATAGACCTGCAGGCTTCACTCGGTCTTGTGCAGCTTGAAAAGCTTGAAGAGATTGGGAAGAGACGTCGTGAAAACTACTCTCGATTGATGAAGATCTTTGAGCCGTATGAGAGTTTCTTTCATCTGCCAAGAGCAACTGAGGGAGCAGACCCCAGCTGGTTTGCGTTTCCCCTCACCATTAAAGATAGAAAGAATTTCAGTAGAAGTTCTATCACGGGGTTTCTAGAAAGCAGAAAGATTCAGACAAGAACTTATTTTGCTGGCAACATTGCGCTACAACCAGCCTATGAGCATCTTGTTCCAAGAGAGAAAGCCATGAGTGACTATCCAATAGCGACCAAAGTCACGCTTGACACCTTCTTTCTAGGAACTTCCCCAGTGATAGACAGCGCTCAGCTTGACTATGTCAAGGAATGTGTTCAAGAATTCATGCGTATCAATAGGAAGTGACATGAAGATAGCCTTTCATTCGATGCAGCTTGGATATAGAGGCACCGAGATCACTATGTTTGACTATGCCTTCTACAACCAGAAGCTACTTGGTCATGAGTCGATAATCATTAGCCCCTCGACAAGGAACCTACACGCAAAATCGAAGTTTGATGAGCATTTCAAAGTTTTTCTCTATGACGATCCAATAAAGTACGACAGAAAAGATATTGCTGCTCGCAGGTCAATCACTGAAATATGTGAAAGAGAAAAAGTTGATGCCCTCTATGTCATCAAGGGCGGAGAGATTGATGGTTTCCAGTCAGACGCTTGTAGAAATTTAATACAGTGCGTTTTTAGATCGGATGAACCGCATGGAGACGTTTACTCCGTCCAGTGCGATTACATGAACTTGAAGCACGGAACAAACTGGCCTGTTGTTCCGTGCATGGTTCACTTGCCTGAGTCTTCAGAATCTCTCAGAGATAATCTCGGCATTCCTCAAGAAGCTTTTGTGTTTGGTCGTCATGGTGGCGTAGAAACGTGGTGGGATGGTGGTCCGAGCAAATGGGTCTATCAAGTCATAGAACACGCTTTGAATGCTCGAAGTGATCTATGGTTTGTCTTCATGAACACTCCGAGATTCACAACGCATGAAAGAGCCCTGTTTCTTGACCCTTCTACTGACCTACTGCACAAGTCAAAGTTTATCAACACTTGCGATGCAATGATTCATTCAAGAATCGATGGTGAAACTTTCGGACTAGCTGTTGCAGAATTTTCTATCAAGAACAAGCCTGTTGTTACGAATCCTGTTCACTGTGCAGACAAAGCACACATCATGATGTTAGGAGAAAAATGTCTACACTACTCTGACCCACAGCAGCTTGTTCGAATTCTTCTTGGAATAAACAAGGACTTTGTTCGGTCTAAAAACTGGGATGCATACTCTAACTTTTGCAAACCAGAACATGTGATGAAACAGTTCAAAACTCACTACTTGGAGTGCAAATGATAGAAGGTGATGGTCTGGAGTACGAGATACTTGTTGCTGCTGCGCAGCAGATTTCTCGTAACAATGTTCCAGGTTTGACTTGCGAAATAGGAGTCAGAATGGGACTTGGCTCGTTTCGGATCATGCAAGAAGTTCAGACAAACGATGAGAAGAGATTCGCAAATCAGCATGTTGCGATTGACCCGTATGGGTCAATTCCTTATTTTGACGATGTGCTTGGTGATCATGATGGTGGGTATTCTAACAACATGAGAAGGAAGACTGCTTCTTCATTGTTTCAAATAGCAGATCAGAATAACTGGAACATCAATTTCCTGTTCATCGAGTCAAGTGAATACTTCAGAAGGTATGCCGATGGTATACCAGTATATGATGACAGAAGCGGCAAGAAGTCAATTCTAGGAAAGTATTCTCTGGTTCACTTTGACGGACAACACACTCGTCAAGACGTGATAGATGAGTTTGTTTTCTTCGAAAACAAGATGAGCAATGGTGGTATCATGGTGTTTGATGATATTGAGACGTATAACCATGACGAGATAGAACGAGAATTTATTCTGAAGAACGCTAACTATAGACTGACGGCAAAAGGTCAAAGGAAGGCTGCTTACATCTTTGAGTTAGAAATCTCGCAGGTGAAACAGTGATAGTCTCACGGTGTCCCGTGAGGGTTTCACTAGCGGGAGGTTCTACCGACCTGGATCAGTTTTTGCAAAGGTACGGGTACGGTAGCGTTTTGAGCTTCTCCGCAAACATCTACTGTCACATTGCCTTGAATTTTGATCGACTTGGTCTCAACGGGCTTGATGAAAAGTATGTTATCAACTACATGAACAGGGAAGTTGTTGATAAGGTTTCAGAAATCAAGAATGACGTTGCAAGAGTTGTTCTTGATCACTACCGCGTGAACCCCACCACTCTATGGTTCACGAGCGATGTGTACTCCAGCGGTTCTGGACTTGCTTCTTCCACGGCATACCTGATAGCTCTTTTGACAGCAGTTCACAAGGGAATGAAGACCAACATAGAAAAAAGTGAGCTGTGCAGTCTTGCCCTAAGACTAGAAAGACAGTTTAACGGTCTCACAGGATATCAAGATCCTTACGGCTGCGGAACTGGTGGCTTTAACAGGTTGCACTTCTGGCGTGGCGGAAAGGTGGAAGCCGAAAGTCTTGAAGTCAAATTTCTTGATAACTTCAACATGTATCTTGTTAGCACAGGCACCAGCAGAAGCTCAACTGATGTCCTGAAGTCTATAGACACAGATAAGTGTAAGCCTCTTCTTGAGATTGTCGACAGGATGCACCAGTCGATTCTAAACAGTGATAGAAAGACTTTTCTGGAACTTATTTCTGCTGGTTGGGAAGAAAAGAAGAAGACAGGCAAGATTCTTGAAAACGAGAATGTCGCAAGATTAGACAACAGCTTGTCTAATGACAAAGACGTTCTTGCTCACAGACTGCTCGGGGCAGGCAATGGGGGATTTTTCCTTGTCTTCACTGAGAAGAACACAAAATTTGAAGATTCTCAAATGAAAAATGGAAAACGGGCAGTTAGAGTATCAGTGTGTACTGATGGTCCACAAGCATTTGACATGAGGTGAAAGATGAAAGTTGATGAACTCGTTAGTTGCATCAAGAAGATTAGTCCTGACAAGACATCTGAGCTGAGCCGACTTGTCGACAATCATGACAAGATTATCATACTCGGTAACGGTGGGAGCTCTGCAATTGCGAGCCACATCTCTCAAGATTACACGAAAAAGCTGAAAAAGACCGCCTTCACCTTCTCAGACCCTTCAAGATTGACGTGCTACATCAATGATTATGGGATGGAGAACGCTTACGCACAATTTTTGTTCGAGTTTAGCGACAAGAAATCACTCGTGATCCTGATTTCGTCATCAGGAAATTCTGAGAACATTCTGAGAAGTGCGGACTTTTGCGTCAAGCAGGGCATCAAGTATGTCATATTGACTGGTTTCAATGAGTCGAACAAACTCAGAACCCAATACTCAGGCTTTTCTTCTCTTGACATATGGGTCGATTCCAACGACTATGGTGTTGTAGAGTGCGTACATCAGGTCATTCTTCATGTTCCGGCGTAAGATCACATGATCTATTGTTTTGATATTGATGGGACAATCTGCACTTCAGTTGAAAGCGGTAACTATCAAGACGCTACACCCTTTCCTGACGTTCTTGTTGAGGTGAACAGACTCTATGAGGAGGGACACAAGATCATCTTCATGACAGCCAGGGGTTCAGTCTCGGGCAGAGACTTGACACAATTCACCGCCGAACAGTTGGGTGAGTGGGGTTTCAAGTATCATGAACTCATTACTAACCGAAAGCCACACGCTGATGTCTTCATTGACGACAAGGGAATCAACGCTGTTGATTGGAGAAAAAAACTGAATGTCAAATGATCGAGTGTTATTCGTAGATCCACAAAAGCACTACCCGCTAGCTACGAAGCTTTTCAAGAATGTCGACTATTACTGTCCCTGGGTGGAAGGTAACAAGATACCGACTGTTCAATCGGGTCTAATGAGCGACGGAAAGGCTACCGAGACATACGGGGTGAAGATTCTTGATGAGACAAGTCTCTCAGGTCCATATGACCTTGCTGTCATCAAGTGGCCCGTGAATTCTCTTGGGTATTGGATGGACGCAAGAGTACACTGCATAGCCCCGACAACAGTTTCCAATGAATCGGACATTGAGGGTCGAAGAGATCTTTTCCATTCTATTTTCAAGACAATCTCAAGGCTTGGAGTAAAGAAGGTCGCGATATTCGATGGAAATGACTCTCCACTGATCAAAAGAGGGATGGACTGGCTTGATGGACAGGGTTATCACGTTGACGCAGTCTTTAAGAGAGAGTATCGAAGAACGCACACGTATGAATATGACAAGAGAGTCCACCCTTTCCCGTTCTTCGGTGGAAGCGAAGGGAAAAGTGTTTGGAGACTCTTCGAGAACAGAGTCAAAGGGAACAAGGGAATCAATGGGTGTTTTTGGTCAGGTGCCCCCATCTATCGGTTCCAGACAGAAAGACCAGATGAGTGGTGTAATAGAAGAGACTTTCTTGTCGAGATCCAGAATTATCTCGTGATTAAGTCAGGACTTCCTCAGGAAGAGTTTCTGAATCAGTTCAATGAGTATCGTTTCTTCCTGCACTTGAAGGGAACCGGTCACCTATGCGGAAGATTCTTTGAGGGACTTTCTCGTGATTCTCTCTTGATAATGCAGGAGATGGACGTTGTTTTCCCGTTTGAGAGCGGTGATGGATTTCACGAGAAGTGCATAGTGAGCACACCGAGAGAGTTTGTTGAGAACATTCTACAGATAGCTAATGATCAAGACCTCTATGCAGAGTGCAAAATAAAACAAGAGTCGATACTTGAAAAGTACTATTGCTATGAGTGGATGAGAGACTACATCAGCCAAAGACTGTAGAAGTAGCAGCTTGGAGATCTCATCTTTGTCGATAAACAAAAGTAGCCTGGTGAGTCAACGTGTTTGAAAGAAAGAAGCTTGTCACTGGTTCATCCGGTTTACTTGGGAGCGAGATCATTGTTCTCGAAAGATCAGCAATTGGAATCAGCTCCAAGGAATGCGATCTCACAGATTCGAATCATGCTATCCTCACTCTGGAAGATGGACGAGTAGACACGGTCATTCACTGTGCTGCAAGGGTCGGAGGCGTGAAGGCTAATACTGACTATGTTGCTGACTTCTTTGACGACAACGTCAAGATGAACATGAACGTCTTGAATGCTTGTAGGGAGAAGAATCTGAAGCTTGTCTCTGTGCTCTCTACTTGCATCTACCCAGACGCGTCTTACGTGAAGTACCCGCTCACAGAGGATCAGCTTCACATGGGTCCTCCGCATCTATCGAACTTTGGGTATGCTTACGCAAAGAGGATGCTCGATGTCCAGAGTCGGGCTTACCGCCAGCAGTACGGTTGTAACTTCATCTCAGTCATCCCGAACAACCTCTACGGTATCAATGACAACTACGATCTCAACAGCGGTCACGTCATTCCAGCTCTCATCCGTAAGTTCCACGAGGCAATGCAAACAGGCAGGAATGAAGTTGTTGTCTGGGGGTCTGGACGCCCAATCCGCGAGTTCACCTTTGCCAGGGACGCAGCCAAGATCATTCTGTGGCTTGCAGAAAACTATGACGGTGAGGAACCAGTCAACATCGGTAATCCTGATTGGGTCTCTATCGAAGATCTTTCAATTATGATAGCCGAAGAGATGGGCTACGAGGGAATTGTGAGCTTTGATTCCTCAAAGCCTGACGGACAATATGAGAAACCATCATCAAACCAGAGACTCAGAGGACTTGGATGGGACGGACAGTACACCCCACTACGTCTTGGTTTGAGAGAGACAATAAACAGCTTCACCGAAAGATACCCTCGCGTTCGAGGTGTTACCATTAGAAAATGAAAACAGCTCTAATAACCGGCGTGACCGGTCAGGACGGAAGCTACCTTGCCGAGTTTCTTCTTGAGAAAGGGTATCGAGTCATTGGGGTAAAAAGAAGGACTTCGCTTCTAGCGACTGACAGAATAGACAACCTCCTCTCTCATTCAAACTTCCAACTTGTCTATGGGTCCATGAATGATGCAGGAGCCTTCTATCGTTTATTCGCAAACCAGAAGTTTGACGAAGTCTACAATCTTGCAGCACAGTCGCATGTCCGAGTTTCATTTGACGTACCTGAGGAGACAGTAGACACTGTTGCAATGGGGCCTCTTCGTCTTCTAGAGTGCATCCGAACAATGCAGCCTGAATGTCGTTTCTATCAGGCTTCTTCTTCTGAAATGTACGGTGATAACCCTGAGCACCCACAAAATGAGGAAACCCGGCTCATGCCGGCCTCTCCTTATGCCTGCGCCAAGGCCTTTGCTCACGGTCTCACTCGAAACTATCGTGAGGGTTATGGAATCCACGCGTCTTCTGGTATTCTGTTCAACCATGAGAGTCCACGGCGGGGCGAGACGTTTGTGACTCGAAAGATCACACTTGCGGCAGCCAGAATCAAACTTGGTCTTCAGAACAAGATTGCTCTTGGCAACCTTGACGCTCTACGAGATTGGGGCTACGCTAAGGACTACGTCGAGGTAATGTGGCTCATGCTCCAACAGGACAAACCTGATGATTACGTTGTTGCCACTGGTGAGACCCACACGGTCAGAGAATTCCTGAACGAAGTGTTTGATATTGCGGGTCTCGATGTGGACGAGCACCTTATCATCGATGAAAGGTTAAAGCGCCCTCACGAGGTCCCTTGGCTGGAGGGAAACTACTCAAAAGCAAGAGAAAAGCTTGGCTGGGTTCCCAAGACTACCTTCAAAGATCTTGCAAGACTCATGTTCGAATCAGACTTTAAGAATGAGACAGAGAGGATTAAATGAGCATAGCAGTTATCGGACAAGGCTTTGTCGGAGGCAGCCTCACGACAGTGTTTTCAGAGAGAGGTGAAAGGGTCTATGTGTATGACAAGGCTGGCAAGGTTGCGCAGGGAGGTACACCTTTCTTCACAAGACAGCTAACCGAGGAAGTTGTTACCCCGACTTCAATCACTGACTTTGTCAGAGAGTGTGAGGCAACTTCAGGATTTTCTGGCGTGTACTTCATTTGTGTTCCTACGCCCATGTACGAAGACGGTTCACCTGACACAAGAATTGTTGAGGACGTGCTTGAGCTCATCTCATCCGCCCCTTATGGAGCAGACAGTCCACAACGAATTGCGGTTCTAAAGTCTACTGTCCCGCCAGGTTCTACAGAGAAGTGGAACAAGCGTTTCAGTGATCTCGATCTTCACATTGTCTTCAATCCTGAGTTTCTCACCGAAGCAAATGCGCTTGATGACATGCGAACTCAGGGTAGAATAGTTCTTGGCGGCCCAAGACCGTATATCAACACTGTCAGAAATATCTTCATGAGAGCATTTCCAAAAGTTCCGATCATCAAGACAAGCTCCACCACTGCAGAGATGGTGAAGTACACAACAAACTGTCTTCTAGCGGTGAAGGTTGCTTTTGCGAACGAGGTTGCGCAAGTCTGCGAGGAGCTTGACAAAGAAGGCCTGAACGTTGACTATGATAAGGTTGTTGAATACATCAAGTTTGATCACCGTCTCGGTGAGACCCATTGGTCAGTTCCCGGTCCTGTTCCGACACAAGACGGTCGATATGTGAGAGGTTTCGGGGGTCACTGTTTTCCCAAGGATATTAACGCTCTCATGAGTGTCGCAAGAGGGTACGGGGTAAGACCGACAGTGATGCAAGCTGCATGGGACAAGAATCTTGAGGTTCGACCTCCTGAGGACAGGGACTGGGAGAAGCAGGTCGGTAGAGCGGTGAGTAAGAGAGATGAATAAGAACGGAGTGATTGCGGGGTCATTTGACCTGATACATCCGGGTTATGTTAGGATGTTCAGGGAAGCAAAGGAAAAGGCCTGTGACAGGCTGATTGTTCTTCTACAGGATGATCCCACCATAGACAGACCTTCCAAGTGTAAGCCTGTGCAGACATGGGAGGAAAGAGCTGAAGTTCTTTTGTCAATGAAGGACGTGGACGAAGTGTGGAAGTATTGCACTGAAAGAGAGCTGCAGACTCTTCTAGAGTCTCACAAGGAAGAGATTCACGTAAGAATCTTAGGATCAGACTACGTGGGCAAGAGCTACACTGGTGAAAAGGTTGGGATCCCGGTATATTTCTGTGACAGAAATCATGAGTACTCTCTCACAGATCTAAAAAGAAAAGTTTACTTTTCTATACACGGTAGGCAGTAACTTGAACAACTGAGACAGTCTGAATATCATTGGTTAGGAAGGAAACAAACATGTACGACTATCTTGTAGTAGGCTCTGGTCTTTTCGGCTCTGTCTTTGCTCATGAGGCTCGTCGAAAGGCAAAGTCAGTCCTTGTGATCGACAAGAGACCTCATATTGGGGGCAACTGTTACACTGAAGACCGAAACGGCGTGAATGTTCACGTATACGGTCCTCATGTCTTTCACACGTCTGACGATAGAGTTTGGAAGTTCGTGAATCAGTTTGTGAACTTCAACAACTACGTCGCTAGACCCAAGGTCAACTACAAGGGGAAGGTGTATTCCTTCCCAGTGAATCTCATGACGCTTCACCAGCTGTGGGGTGTGACTTCACCCGAAGAAGCAATGAGGAAGATTGATGAGGTTCGAGTTCCATGCGAGAATCCCCGCAATCTTGAAGAATGGATTCTCTCTCAAGTGGGAAGAGAAGTGTACGAGACTTTCATTCACGGCTACACTACGAAGCAGTGGAAGAGAGAGCCGAAAGACCTGCCTGCTGCAATCATCAAGAGACTGCCCATTCGCATGAACTATGATGACAACTATTTCAATGACACTTACCAAGGCATTCCAATCGGTGGATACACCGAGATGTTCAAAGGGCTGCTTCAGGGTTGCGACATTGCGCTCGGGGAGGACTTCTTTGCTGATAGAGAAAAGTGGGAAAAGTCTGCCAAGCGTGTGATCTATACTGGAAAGATTGACGAGTACTTCAACTATGAACACGGTGAGCTCGATTATCGCACTCTTCGCTTTGAACACCATCACCAGGCTGGGGATTACCAGGGAATCGCAGTGATGAACTACTCTGATGTCTCGGTCCCATACACAAGGATCACTGAGCATAAACACTTTCAGGTCCAAGACGTTCACAAGATTTCTAACACGATCTGGACGAAGGAGTACCCTGACGATTGGCATCGAGGAGCTGTTCCCTACTATCCGATCAATGATGAGAAGAACAATGAGATCTATCGAAAGTACAAGGAGATTGCGGATAACACCGAGGGGGTTCTCTTCGGCGGACGTCTTGCAGAGTACAAGTACTACGACATGCACCAAGTGGTCGGCTCTGCACTGCAGAAGTCCCGGAGGGAGATTGGAGTCTGACTTTCCGACTGGTAAACCCCACGTCTCTTACTCAGAGGTAAGCTGTTGGCACGGGTGCGGATGGAGGCACAAGCTCTCCTACATTGACAAGGTCCAGCTACCTGAGCAGGACTGGATTCACGCAGACTTCGGAAAACATGTACACGCAGGCGTGGAGAACTACCTGAAGACTCGAGCAATGGACATTCCTGCCGTCACTAAACTCATCGAGGATGACTGGGCAGCGAGGAATCGTCCGGATGTCGAGAAGTGGAAGACCTGGGCGGTGAATATCCTCACCGACTTCCCAGGCTGGCTTGACAAGGAGTACCCTGGGTGGGAGCTCCTCGGGGCCGAGCTTCCCCTCTATGAGGACATCCCTGAAGAGGACCAGATCAAGTTCAAGGGATTCGTGGACTCCGTTATCCGTGTCCCGCTCAACGAAGAGAAGACGAGATGGAAGGTCTGGATACTTGACTGGAAGACAGGTCCCGCTTACGGTTGGCGCAAGGAGAAGCTGGAGGACGATCTTGTTCTTGCCCAGCTCTGGCTCTACAAGAGTTACCTTCTTCGAAAGCTTGAACTGCAGAGTCGTGAGGTGGGATGCGCATTCGTGGTCCTGAAGAAGGGAGCAAAGCTCGGTAACACCATCTCAAAGTATGAGATATCTGTCGGTCCCAAGCCCATGGAGAAGGGCGAGAAGCTCGTCAAGGACATGGTCAGCGGAGTCAGACGCGGAAAGCATCTGAAGAACAAGTACAATTGCGAGTGGTGCGACTTCGGTAAGCAAGGACTCTGCACTCGTTAGTCGAAAGTTTTTACGCTTTTGCACTCCGTGGTGAATATACGCACACGGAGCAGCTGTGAAGAAGAAGAAAGTCTTAATACTGTCTGACCACGCCCTCTCGACAAGCGGCGTTGGAAACCAGACTCGGCACCTGGTCAACGGACTCCTGAAGAAGGGTGGTTACACCTTCAGGCAGTTCGGTGCCGCCATAAAGCACACCGACTATTCTACGGTGATGGTGAACGAGGATTTTATCATCAAGCCGATTGACGGCTTCGGTGATAGGAACCTCATCCGTGTTGCGCTTGCGACCGAGAAGCCTGACATCCTCCTCATCTTCACCGACCCTCGGTTCTTCACGTGGCTCTTTGAAATGGAGGACGAGATTCACCAGGTCTGTCCCATTGCTTGGTGGCATGTCTGGGACAACTACCCGTCTCCTGATTTCAATGCCCCCTACTACAGGGGGACTGACCTCATCAACTGTCACTCTCATCTCACGTACGAGATCGTGAGCGAGAAGCACCCAGGGAAGACAAACTTCATCCCACACGCGATCCCTCCTGAGCACTTCTCTCCGATGCCGAGCTACCTGAAGATGTTCCACAAGACAAAGCTCTTTGGGCAGGAGAAGGCAGACCACTTCATCGGGCTCTGGATCAATCGAAATGCCCGCCGCAAGCGCCCATCAGATGTTGTCCACTCTTGGAAGATTTTCCTCGATGACCTGAGAGCAAAGCACGGTCATGACAAGGCAACCCTCATCATGCACACGGACCCTCTTGACTCTGAGGGTCCGAACCTCATGGAGGTTGCCAGGCATTTTGGGGTCGAGAACAGGGTCGTCTTTTCGAGTGAGAGGGTTGACTACGAGAAGATGAACGTCCTGCATAACGTGAGCGACTTCTGCGTCAACATCTCATACGCTGAGGGTTTCGGTCTCTCCACCCTGGAGGCTATGACGGTAGGAAACCCGATAGTCGCTCTCAAGACAGGTGGTCTCACGAGGCAGGTGGTCGATCACAGGGACGGCACCGAGAACGGTGTTGCTCTCGATGTCGAGCTGCGGTCGCTTGTCGGATCACAACAGGTCCCATACATCTACGAGGATTATGTCTCCTCGGACACGACAGCAAAAGCGTACATGAAGCTGTATGAGATGGGCCCCGACGAGAGGAAGAGGCTCGGTGAGAAGGCAAGGGCCTACGTGGAGTCCGAGTTCAGCTACCAGAAGACCATTGACGAGTGGGACAGGACGCTATGCAATCTCCACGATAACTGGAAGAGAAACTGCGCTTGGGAGGTGAAGGCTCTATGAAAACGGCTCTTATCAGGGGACCAATACTCTCGAAATCAGGGTACGGGACTCACTGTCGACAGGTGTTCAAGTGGCTGCTCAGTGCTGGCTATGACGTCCAGTGCAACATCACGCCCTGGGGAGTGACATCGTGGTACGTGAACCCCGAGGATCTCAATGGTCTCGTGGGAGAAGCGATGAGACGGACCGGACGAGACCCAAAGGGGGTCGACCTCACCGTCCAGGTACAACTTCCTCACGAGTGGGAGCCTAATCTCGGAAAGTTCAACGTGGGAGTGACTGCAGGGGTCGAGACCACAAGGGCGCCTGAGCATTGGGCAGAATGCGTTAGGAGGATGGATCTTGTCATCGTCCCATCAGAGTTCTCAAAGTCGGGGCTTGTCGCCGCAGGAGCGCCTGCCGAAAAGATCACCGTAGTGCCGGAGTCTTTCTCCGACAACCTTCTCGATGCAACACGGGACACACTGAGACACTTGCAGTTGGATGAGGTGGTAACCCCTTTCAACTTCTTGATGTTCGGTCAGGTGACATCGAGAGAACCTGAGACAGACAGGAAGAATCTCCTCTACGCCGTGAAGTGGTTCTGTGAGGAGTTCAGGGACAACAAACAGGTCGGTCTCATAGTGAAGACAAACCTGGGCACTTCATGCGTCTTTCACAGGATGCAGCTTGAGCAAATGTTCTCTGCTCTAGTGAAGGAGGTCCGTACAGGAGATTACCCGAGAGTTTACCTCCTCAACGGTGACATGTCGAACGAGGACTGCGCTTCTCTCCTGCTCTCTCCCAAGGTGAAGTCAATGGTGAGTTTCACAAGGGGAGAAGGATTTGGGCTTCCGCTCATCGACGCCGCCGCGGCTGGGCTGCCGGTCATTGCGACCGGCTGGTCAGGGCACACGGAATTTCTCGGACTCGGCAAGTACTCAAAAGTCTCCTACAGCCTTGCGCAGGTCCCACACGAAAAGCTTGGGAAAGAGATATTCGCAGAAGGCTCCCAGTGGGCAATGCCACATGAGGAAGACGCAAAGAAGCGGATGCGGAAGATGTACGAGAGTCAGTCTGTCCCAAGAGAGTGGGCGAAAGATTTGAGAGAAAAGGTCCAGAGATCTCACTCTTTCGATTCCATCAGCAAGCATTACGACAGGGTGATTGGGAGGGCAGAGTGATCTATGTCCTTGCCGCTCTCTTGGCCGTTGAGACTGTTGCTCTCTCGTTTGCTGCTTACCATGCAGTCAAGTTTGGTCTCATGGTTATCAGAGTGCAGGACTCTGTCGAGGAGTGCCTTGAGGTGCTCGACAAGAGGTACGATTCAATAGCAAAAGTTCTTCAGATACCGCTCTTCTACGACTCTCCCGAGATAAAGAGAGTCCATGATGACATCAAGGCATCGAGGGACGCGATTCTCTACGTCGCAAATGTGATCAGCAAGGTAGAGGAAGAAGAGGTCTCTCAAAATGAACGGTAAGAAGAGAATACGGAGGTCGAAAGACACTCCACCGAAGGACCTCTACTTTGGTCCTGACCAGCAGCAAGCAATCAAGGAGTTCAAGCACTCCTCGGACCACAAGGTGAAGGAGGTGATCTATAACGACAGGATAGTCCCAGCCCTCAACAAGCTTGTTGAGAACCTCATCTACATCTACGGATTTGCTGCTTCCACCGATAACATACCTGAGTTGAAGAACGACTGCGTGAGCTTCCTCTACGAGAACCTACACAAGTTCGATGAGACGAGGGGAACGAAGGCTTTCTCGTACTTCAACGTGATTGCTCGAAATTGGCTCATCATACACTCAAGGAGGAGATCTCGTTTCACCACAAAGCATGTCTCGCTTGATGACCATGAGTCACTCTCCGCAAAGGACAAGAACTCAATTGCAAGTCACTCCATCGTGGAGTCTCCTGACGAGATCATGATAAAGCAGCGTCAGCGAGAAGAGGTGAGAAACCTCTTCGAAATGATCTCCAACCGACTTGTTGAGGAGCATGAGAAAGCCTGCATGCAGGCAATTATCACGGTATTCGAGCAGCTGGAGGAGATCGACCTCCTCCATAAGAGAGCAATCTTCATCTACGTGAGAGACATCTCGAACCTCAACTCGAAACAACTCTCTTCTGCAATGTCTGTGATCAGGCGTCACTACAAAGACTTAGTTAAGAACGGACACGGAGTTCTCTAATGGCCAGCGTTGACGATCTCATCAGGAGAGCGGAGGAGAATCAGAAGAAGGTCGGTGACTTTGCCGATCTCATTGATTCAATAGAGTCGGTAGACGACAAGAGAAAGTTCCTCTGGAAGGAAATCTACCAGAATGCTGTGACAGACAGGGAGAACGCACATGCTCTCTTCATTGGTCTCTATCAGCAGATGGGCGGGACATCCTCCGAGCACCTCACAATTGGAGCAACTCTCACCAAGTACCTTGAGAGGATGAGCAAGTCTAATGAACAGCTTCTGAAGCTTGCAGACATCATCCGTTCGTCTTCGGAAGAGAAGAAGCTCACCCCTGACGAAATCTTTGAACAGATATCTGGCTGATCAATGGCTGATATCAACTCTATCTCGAACAATCTCGGAGCTCGAAGCGAGGCAAAGCAGCTTCAAGGAGCTGACTCAAGAGGTCTCAGTCCTTTCGAAAAGGGCGTTGTCACCAAGATTGTCCTGGACCAGTCCCAGATACCTCTCATTGCAAGCTCAGTGAAGGGCATAGACCCCGCCGTCCAGCTCGATAGGCTTCCAAGAAACACGCTTCTCGTGAGGAGGATCACAGACGGAGCAGACTCTGTCGGGCAGTCTCTGTGCATTGCCTACCCGTTCTTCTCTTCTCATGTTTCGATGCCTGTCAAGGTCGGTGAGACGGTGTGGCTCATCTTTGACAGGGACATCAGGACTGTTGGTTACTGGCTCACTAGAGTTCACGGTGACGAGTACTCAGAGGATCTCAATTTCTCACACTATGACCGTGGCATAGTCCCAAAGGCTGAGCTGAAGCAGACCCCTGGCACTGCGGAGAAGGCACAGGCTCTGCCGAGCGGTAATGCACCTGCCACAGACGACTTTCCGAACTTCTCACTGAGACAGGAGACAAGTGGCAAGAACGAGTACGTGAAGATACTCGACGAAGCAACTGCAATCCCACACAAGCTCGAGCCTGTCCCGAGGTACTCAAAGCGCCCCGGTGATCTCGTGATACACGGCAGCAACAATGCCATGGTTGCTCTCACGACTGACAGGGGATGGAATCGTGATGAGGACCCATCAGCGTCACGATCAAAAGTCCACGAATCACCGGGATCATTCTCTGGCGCTGTTGACATAGTTGCCGGTCGCTCCAGGTGGCTTTCGAACAACGAGAAGTCTCGAACTGTCCCCGATATCATGACAAACTCTCGTGGTTTCATCGAGGTCTCGAAGGACGTTCGAAAGAAGCCAGGCTTGACGCAGGTCGAGGGAGACCCCGACTTCGACCAGGACGCGTCACGCATCTACATTGTAATATCTTCTCCCCTTGACGAGAGGTTGTCCCTTGCAGACTTCATGCCCGTTGTACCGGGCGAGGAATCTTACAGGGAGTTTCCACAGAACAATTCAGGAATTGCGATTAAGTCAGACCAGGTGAGGATTGTGGCCAGGAAGGACGAGGCTCATAACATAAACGGTTCGATAAAGATCATCAAAGAGGGAGAGAAGTCCGACACCGGAGACCATGCAGCAATATCTCTGTTGGAGGACGGGACAGTAATTGTCACCGGCTCAAAGATATTCATCGGGAAATCTGCAGCTGACGGCGGACTTGAGGAAGGAGACGAAGAAGCACCAGGCAAGACCCAACCCTACGTGAAATACCAGCAGCTGAAAGAGCTTCTCGAGACCTTCCTGGGCAACATCGACTCTTTCTGCGCAAAGCTACAGACTCACACCACACCGGGTTACGGTGCTCCATCAGTGCAGATTCTTGACGCTGCCACCACGTTGAAATCCGATATCGCAAGCAGGAAGTCAGAGATACCTGATATCAGAAGCAAGAGAATCTACGGAGAATAAATGCCAGTTGTAGCACCGGGGAAAATCACGCTCGGAAACTCAATACTGAACGCTCTCAGGGAGTCCAGGGACCTGGGTCGTGAGGACAACGCTGATTCTGACGCAATAATCTCGCAGCTTGCGTCAGACCTCACTAACGCAATAGATTCTTACGTTACGTCAATAGTGGTCACCATAAACCCAGGCCAGGTTGTCAGTACAGTCGGCACGTCAGGACCCACTGTCGGCTCAACAATCTCACCGGGAACATCTTGATGTTCATAGTTATGAGCTGGAGGTGAACGGGTGTCAACACCGAGAACTTACAGCTTTAAGTCTGTCGGTGAGACACCTCAGGATGTTCGAGAGAGGAACGTTCAGGCTTCAAGATCCCCTCCGATTGGTATAAAGACCCCCCTTGAGCTCGGAGACGGTCCTGACGGTCTGCTGAAGATGACTTACCGGGTCGAGGACGCAGTTTCCGACAACATCAGGAACCTGATACTCACCAACAAGGGTGAGCGTCTCATGGATTACAATTTCGGGGCTAACCTGAAAGAGCTCACCTTTGAGCTCGGCAGCGAAGAGACCGACCTCGAGGCGGTTACAAGAATCAGGGAGTCTGTGAGCAGATACTTCCCTTACGTGAGTCTAGAGACTTTTGAACCTTTCAATGAGTTTGCCACAGATAACAGCGTAGCAAAAGTCGGGGTCAGAGTCTCTTATCGCATACCTCTAATCAATCAGACGGAGAGGAAGATTGAAGTCATCCTCTATTCGGTGGGATAATGGCTGCAAACACTAAGAAATCGCCTATCAGGTCTTATCTTGCCAAGGACTACAACGACTTCAGGTCGGAGCTCCTGAAGTACGCGAAGACTTTCTTTCCAGACAAGATACAGGACTTTAGTGAAGCTTCTGTGGGCGGTCTCATGCTTGACATGGCCGCGGCTGTGGGCGACAATATGTCGTACTACCTCGACCACCAGTTCAGGGAGCTCTCGTGGAGTGAGGCCGTCGAGGTCCAGAATGTCGAGCGTCTTCTCCGCAATAACGGAGTGAAGATCATCGGTGCAACTCCCGCTACTGTGACGCTCACCTTCTTCATCGAGGTGCCCGCGACCAACTCAGCGGGTAGGACAGTTCCTGATAGGACTTCTCTTCCTGTGATACTAGAGAACACCGTGGTAGACTCTTCGAATGGAGTGAGCTTCTCAACCATAGAGGACCTCGATTTTGCAGATTCTGACAGGTTCGGCAATCTCTTCGCAAAAGTGCAGGTGGGAGAGACCTCTTCATCAGGAATACCGCTCACTTTCATCCTCAGCAGGAACGTGGTAGCCGTTTCTGGGAGGATCTACACGGAGCAGTTCACTTTCCCATCAAGCTACCAGCCTTTCAGGACAGTGCAGCTCACTAACGCAAACGTTAGCGAGGTTGTCAGGTGCTCCGACACTGACGGAAACAGTTGGTATGAGGTCGACAGTCTCACGCAGGACACGGTGTTTCTCGGAGTCATCAACAAGGACGATGACAACAATCTCGTGAGAGAGAGCCTCGAGGTTGTTCCTGCTCCGAGAAGGTTCATCACAAATGTCAACCTACAGTCAAGGAAGACTACTCTCCAGTTTGGCGGAGGCGATCCCACATTTGCCGACGATGACGTCTTCCCAGACCCATCGAAGCTCTCTCTTCCGACTTACGGAAGGAGGACAGTGCCGAAGTTCTCTCTCGATCCAAACTCTCTTCTGAGAAGCAAGACTCTTGGAATATCTCCTGTATCGACCACGCTGACGGTGACATACCGTGCCGGCGGTGGAATCGATCACAATGTCGGAGTCAACACCATCAGATCGATCAGGTCAATAAGGATTGAATTCAGGAACTCTCCTGCCGCTTCGATAGCAAGCTCGGTGAGAGCGTCACTCGATGTGCTGAACAGCTCACCAGCTACCGGTGGCGCTCCTGCCCCGACTATAGACCAGCTCAGACCCCTGATACCTGCCGCCAGGAATGCACAGCAAAGGGTGGTAACAAAGGCCGACCTCATAGCAAGAGTGTACTCACTGCCCTCAAAATTTGGCAGCGTGTTCCGAGCGGGAGTGAGGTCCAACCCAAACAACCCTCTTGCGTCGCAGCTCTTTGTCATGTCACGGAATGAGAGCGGAAAGCTGATACAGTCTCCCGACACACTGAAGAGAAACATACAGAAATATCTCAATGAGTACAGACTTATCTCTGACGCGATAGACGTTGTCGACGCAAGGGTTATAAATTACTCGGTGAACGTTTCGATCATTCCGACACCTGACGCAAATGTCAACAACGTGATTAGGGACGTCATTCTTGTAATACAGGAGAGGCTCAGCATCAGGAACTTCCAGATAGACCAGTCTCTCCAGATCTCTGACATCGTGAATGCGGTGATAAATGTCCCGGGAGTTCTGTCCATCACGAGACTTGACTTCCAGGGCCTGAGAGGACAGGTAGACGGAAGAGAATACTCTGACGTCTACTTTGACATCAACGCAAACGTCATCAAGGGACTCATCATCGGCCCACCGGGCTCCATCTTCGAACTGCGGTATCCGAATTTCGATATCGTGGTCTCAACAGGATAACAAGATGTTCGTCATTGTCACTGCATCCGCCGATACTTACATCACCGACAAGCTGATAGACTCAATCAGGGTCGTGTCAGGGAACGTCGGAAGAGCAAGCACTCTCGATATCTTCAAGCTCTATGACGAGTCCACAGCGGTGACTGGGGCAATTGAAATCTCGAGAGCTCTCCTAGATTTTGACTACTCGAGGCTTCGGAGCCTGTCTTCATCTTCCCTGAGCCTGAATAACTTCAAGGCCTACCTGAAGATGACCAGTGTCAGCACTGGTCAGCCTGTCCCATCGAACTTCACGCTGTCTCTCTTCCCGCTCGCTAGAGACTTCAACGAGGGACTCGGAAGAGATATTGTTTCATTTGCTGACGTGGATCAGGCAAACTTCCTCTCTTCGAGCACCGAAACTTCGTGGTTTGTCACTGGTGCAACAAAGGGCGGATTGCTCGGGTCTAATGACGTTGACTACTACACGTCAGGAAATTTTGGGAGCGCCGAGGGACTTCATAGCTTCGAGAAGAAGCAGACTTTCGAGGTTGGGAACGAGGACTTGAAGATCGATGTGACAGAGTTTGTCTCGGCCTCAATAGTCGGCCTTCTTCCGCGCAGCTCGTTCAGGTTATCTTTCACCGGCAGTCAGGAGACAGACGGCGTCACCAGGTTCGTGAAGCGTTTCGCGTCGAGACACGTGAAGAACTCCCTTGCAAGACCGCGTATCGAGGTGTTCTTTGACGACAGCAGGGTCGATGACAGAACTTTCGCGACTTTTGACGTATCGGGAACTCTCTACATTTCAAATTACGTTCGCGGAGCAAGGTCAGACCTGGTCTCAGGCAGCTCACTCGCAAAAATCAAAGGCGCAAATTGTCTCCTGCTTAGACTCAGCACAGGCTCGTACTCTCAGTACTTCACGGGATCACAGGACCTCGCTTCGCAGTACGTCACTGGTGCTTACTTCTCGCCCTTTGTCATCAGGTCAAACGACTCTTCCGTAGTGAGTGGCTCCGTGAAACTCTCGGACCACGTCCTTGCTTCAGGCTCAGTGACGTTCGATGAGGTCTGGTCATCTCTTGACAGAACCGTGATATTCAGGAGTGGATCCCTCAAGGTCAGCAAGAATGACGCCCAGGGTAACATCTACCGCGAGGGACACCTCACTGTCAGGTGCTCAGGACCCGCCGACTCTCCGCCTGATACCAGGGTTCTGGTGAGGTGCAAGTTCTTCGACCTTCTTACGGACGAGAGAGCAGTGAAATACTCGATTATCAGGTCCCCCGACCCAGTTGTTGGGCACTACAGGATCGTGGACCTACACAGCGGTCAGGTCTACATCGATTTCGATGAGACTGGGACAAAGCTTTCGCTTGATGACCAGGGAAATTTCTTTGAGTTCTACAGTGACAGCGTTCCATACGGAAGACCAGTGAAGTTCGAGTTCAGGGTCGATCACTATGGGCTTCGGAGGTTCATCATGGACCCCGGTTACACTTTCTCCCTGAGGAACTAAATGGCTGTCTTCAAGAGACCGGCTGGATTCCCGCTGAAGCAGGCATCAGGTGCCCCCGAACTGCGTCTTAGGGGCAATGACCTTGTCGAGGTCACTTCAACGACAGCATCATTCAGGTTTGATCCGCCCGGATCCCCTCTCAGGTCAACGCAACAGGTTCCGCTCGACTGGGATCGTTTCGAGGACCACACCTTCTTCAGCTCAGCTGAAGTCTCTGTCAATGTTGCCTTTGACACGATCATCAACAACTTCCCGTTTGATGGTACATCAGGGGAGATAAACTCTTTCATAGACTCTCTCACGGGGTTTGAGAGAAGAGTCTACGAGAGGTTCCCAAAGAGCCTCAACTCATTGTCTTTCAGGAACAGCAGCTACGTTTCAGTGAACGACATAGCGGGTGCAAGTCTCCCGCTCCTCTCGAAAAGAGATGACGGTGGCGCGGTCCTCGACCCAGGAGCAGGATCTCTGTCACTGCAGTTCAAGCTGTTCGTGCCAGGAGAGTCAAATCCGAGCTCGACGGTGTTCCAACGTTTGTCAGGTTCAAGCGGGTACTCTCTCTTCCTCTCGCAGTCGAACTCCGCTCTCTCTGCATCTCTCAATTTCTATGCAACGTCTGGGAGCGCTGTCCTCAACACGTCTGGATTCCTTTCAAAGGGAACGTGGAACGATGTCTGCGCACAGTTCAATAGGAAGCCGGGAGTCAACAGGCTCTTCCTCTACCTGAACGGTGAGCTTGTCTCATCGTCGTCTACTTCATACGAGTTCTCTGATTTCGACACTCGGGGGACCGTCTTCCTAATTGGTAGCGGTAGTCGTCACGCCTCAACAGGCTTCAACTTTGTCCCGACGTCCACCCTCAGCGGATCTGTTGACGACTTCAAATTCTACCACAGGGCAAGAACACAGGACGAGATAAAGTCGGTTCTTTCTGCTTCCGCTGAGCCTTCTAGTCACCTGAAACTCTACTACAAGTTCAATGAACCGTATGGGACATACTCACAGTCATCGTTGGTACTGGACACGAGCGGTAACGGTCTCCACTCTCACGTCAGCAATTTCTCAAATTCTCTCAAGGACGGATCAGACGGACGTCCCAGCGTCATAGAGAGGGCTCTTGAGAACCCCATCCTGTTCCCGGACTTCCCAGCCCTAGTCACTCTAAACACAGAGCTCCTCACTAGCGCTTCTCTCTATGACGAGACAAACCCGAATCTCATAACAAAGCTGGTTCCTAAGCAGTACTTTGCTCTCGGGCAGCTTTCGCAGGGATTTGAGACCGAGGAAGGTCCTGTTGTTGAGCAGTATCCTTACGAGGGAGACGCTCCCAGGAGCTCGAAAATCGGCCCCGCGCAGATACTCTCAAGCCTACTGTATATCTGGGCAAAGCAGTTTGACGAGAACAAGATCTATCTCGATCACTTCTCGAAATTCGAGAGCCTTGAGTACAATGCCACAGGATCGATTGCGAGTACATTCATCCCACTCCAGGCAAGGAGCTACGGATTCGAGCTTCCGCAGCTCTTCACTCCGACGGACCTGAGAAGCTCGGTCTACGGTGACGATATTGGGATAAACCCCAACGAGGGACTGCAAACTCTCGGAGATATTCAGGGACAGATCTGGCGCAGGATGGTCGCAAACATACCGGACATCCTACGAAGCAAGGGAACAATACACTCCGTGAAGAGCATAATCAGGTCATTCGGAGTGAACCCGGACACCTCACTTCGAGTGAGAGAGTACGGCGGTGCTCGGGGCGGTTTCATTGAAGGGCGCCGTCAGCGCAGGGACTCAACAGGAAAGGTTGCGGTGACTGGCAGCTGGCTCATCACTTCACCCTACCTCTCGGGATCAAGGATCGAGCCCGGGTTTCCGATCACCCAGGGTGTTATCGGAACTGGGGGATCTAGCGTGGCTTCCGACGGTCTCTTCACTACAGGCTCCTGGGGCTGGGAGGGAGTCTACAGGTTCCCCGATAGCAGGACTGAGTCTGCGAAGGAGTCCCTGGTGAGGTTCTACTCCACGGGGTCCACCGGGAAGAGCATAATGCTCAATGTTGTCGCTGTCCCCAGCAGTTCATACTCAGAGGGACTCGCAACAGTGACCCTCTACGGGGCGTACTCAGACTCTTCTTCAAACCCGTTTACCCTCTCGGTCACCGGCTCCCACATATTCAACGGTGAGAGGTGGCAGCTCAGCATCGGAAGGAAGAAAGAGACAGATACGAGGAGCTCGTGGTTTCTCAGGCTCGGAAGCACCAACGGCGGAGAGATATCCGAGGCTTACGAGTCAACCCTGATGGTCACTTCTGCCGCTGGCAGCGACCTCTTCTCAAGAGTCACTTCCACCCTGAACTCGTCAGGGTCATTCTTCGTGGTCGGTGAAGAGAGCAGCGTCTCGAATAACTCACCCCTCCTTACCGCCACAAACTACTCCGCAGCTCTCACTGGATCTTTCACCGGTGAGATATCGAGCGTGAGGTTCTACTCGAAGAACCTCGACAGAAGAGAGTGGTTCGAGCACCTCAGGAATCACGAGTCTCTCGGCGTGCGGAATCCACTTACCAATTTTAATTACGTAACAAGCGAGTCAGGGTCTTTCGAGAGACTCCGAGTTGACGTCCCGTTCGACCAAGACACAGTCACAGCGGGATCAGGCGGGAGCATTTCGTTCATCGACTACTCCCAGAACAACCTCCATCTCACTGGGTCCGGATTCCAGTCGAACCAGACAGTCATTGACTACGACGACGTAATCTTTTCCAGTCTCGAGCCGAAGTTTGACGAGCGTTCAGCAGACACTAAAGTGAGAGTGAGGTCCTGGCGGTCATACGAAAATGTCGAGAAGTACGGGGGCGAAGTAGGACCTGTTTACGAAGTGCCGGTGAATGAGGAGGGTAATGACGACATGAGGTTCGGCATTGAAATCTCCACGGTGAAGGGTCTTGATGAGGACATCATCAGGATGTTCTCTGACTACCAGAGCATCGACAATGCCATCGGCAGCCCGACAAATCTCTTTGACGAGGACTACCCTGAGCTCGAAGACATGAGAGACATTTACTTCAATCGACTTACGGGGAAGATAGACATGAGGAACGTGTTCCTCTTCTCAAAGTGGTTCGAGGAGAATATCGGCAACTTGATCGAGCAGGTTCTTCCCGCAAACACTAGATATTTCGGAACAAACTTCGTTGTTGAGAGTCACATGCTTGAGAGACACCGCGCACGGTATCACTGGGGAGATCTATACCTCGGAGAGAATGATAGGGTCGGTCTCAGGGGCACGATCGGTCTCAACCAGCTTCTAGCAACCATAAAGAGGGCTTGATGGCAAGTACGATATCAGGGTCAGTCCAGGCAGAGAACAGCAGGCAGGGCGTAGAGATCAACGGCTTCGCGCAGGTCTTTGCATCGGCTCTCCCGCGAATCCTGTCTAACTCGACTCCGAGTCTCGTCCTCGATGGGAAGCCCATTGCTGACACCGAGTACTTCGACGAGACAGTCACCACACAGATCTCATCGAAGAAGCTCGAGAGAGCACCTAATCACAGGGCCGAGAAGAGAGACCTCGGTGTCCCAAAGACCCACTACGATGACACTCCTTTCGAGGAGATGGCTCCGCTGGACCCTGTGACATACGTGGCAGACGAAAATTATGACGTGAGGTACCCGATCGTCCTTGACGCGGTCTCTCCCATAGACCCGGGAGTCTACGACGGAGTACTCGAGCCCTTCGCGATCCGCGACATTGCGACGAGGACAAACAACGAGTCCCCTTTCGAGTCAAGGAGGGTGAGGGGCACCTGGGCAAACGCACACGAGGACCTCCTCGGCAGGTCCGTTCCGATCGAACAGAGAGTGTACTACGAGGGCTACCAGGGAGAGACAAGGGCTTACCAGGAGTTCGGTGACAACCTCGACCGTCCCCTCGACGCGAAGTTCACCTACTTCCCTGACGAGCCCCTCCTCTCTGTCCCTTTCGAGGACAGTGACGATGCGACCCTCATGGCGAGCAGAGTCTCAGACGACTCATTCGTAGCGGTCCTCGAGAAGGCGACAGGGTCTTACACGAAGTTCGGCTCGAACTTCAGGTCAACGAATAACGGCTACACTTTCAGGGACACTGAGAACGGCACTGACTCGCTGGCGTTCCTCGACAGGCTCTCGTACTCATCGGGTTCATCACCCTTCAACTCGAGGCAGAGAGTCCTGAGGAGATCCTCTCCTGTGAATATCGGGTTCTCCGATTCGGACACAGTGAGCAAGACTTCTCCCTTTGACGCGACAAGGGTGATCGAAGGATCGCAGGTCTACTACCCTGGAGCGCAGTCAAGAAGTGCCGAGGTGAGCGGATACAAGAACCAGGACATCTCGACAGTCACGCTTTCGAGCCTCATACAGCGAAACGTCCCTGAGATATCAGAGGACATCTCACACCCTGAGTTCAAGGACGATATCACGAAGCAGGACCTCCTTCTTCCTGACGGAACACAAGGAAAGTCTTTCTTCAAGATCGACATCTCGAGCAAAGCAAGCTGGGACCCTGCTCACGAGGTCTACCAGCTGGGTCCCACGACCTACGACTTCAGGGACTCAGTTGTCGCGCACTGGAACTTTGAGGCACCGGTCACTGGCTCCGGTAACGGGACGGTCGAGGACAAGAGCGGTAACGGTCACACAGGAACTCTCTATGGCGACGCAAGTGTTAGACTAGACTACGCGCCTGGCCCCATCACCAGTCGTGGAAATCTAAACTTGGAGAGAAACAGCACTAACAGCACGAATCATGACTACTTGAAAGTCTCAGACTCTCAAGATTTTCATTTTGAAATAAACAAAGGTAAGACCATCAGCTTCTGGGTCAGACCTGCAAATCTGTCAGGCACGCAATATGTCTTTGCAAAGATCAACGAATACTATTGCAGCATTAATTCAAGCGGTAACATTGAATTTCAAATAGACGGAACAGGTGGGACCAGCTCAATAAACGCAGTCACTACAGATTCACCTATTTCTGCAAACAAGTGGTATCACATCACTGTGACTTATGGCGGCAGTGATCAGAGTTCTATATCGATTTACGTCAATGGGTCGGTTTCTAATAGCTCAAAGTCTTCAGCAGGCACATTCACTGCCCCCAATTCGTCGACTTACGACCTCGTAGTTGGAGCTGTTTCGACTACTCAGTACACAAATGACTTCGTAGGAAGAATAGCATCATTTGAGCTTTGGAACAAGGCGCTCACTGCTAACGAAGCTCTGGCCATCTACAAGCTCCAACTCCAGGGCACCCAGTACATGGGCCGCACGGACTCGAGGATGGCGTCTCTCACGAAGACCGCGAACTGGGCAGGTGGTAGCCTCTTCCTGTCCTCGGCGTTCAGGGGAGTATCGAGCTCTTTCGACCGCTACAACGGTCACGAGACCGGCATCGCAGGAACAGGCTTCTACTACTACTCACCCTTCTACAAGCGGTGGGTCGAGAAGAGGTCCGACCACGCGACTTCAATATCCAACAGTCGATACTGGACTGGGGCTGGCGGGAACACGAGGGATAAGGACGAAACAGGGTCGACAAATGCGATAGAAATTAACACTGCGGAAGAAGTCACCAACGCTGCTGGTAATCGTGTTGACATAAATCAGTTTGATCTGGCAAGACTAAGAATAGACGACTTGTTCAGCGTTGATCTTAGTTATTGGCTTTCATCAAAGTTGTTTGTGACAGGTACTGACAAAATTTTGTCACAGTTCACTTCTTCACCACAGCTTGGTTATTTTCTTCCGTATAAGGAGCATCTTGAGTCTTCTGGTTACTCGAATATCGGCACTCCCACCGTAACTTTTGAGGCGCCGAGTCACCCTAAGTATCACGCTTTCGATGAAGAAACGATTAAACTTAGCGATTACATAGACAGACCATTCCTGCTAAGAAAGATGATAGTGAAGGTCCCGGTTCAGCTTCACAGAAGACAAGACGTTGTGACATCAAGCTTCGACTCGGGACATCTTTGGGAGAAAGATGTCACAGCCAGAAAGGATCTTGACAACTACACTTTCTTTCTCTACAGACAGAGAAGATTAGGCAAATCAAAAGATTCTCTTGCAGATATCTCATCTTCAGTCAGATTTTTGATAGCCTCTTCATCTGTATGCGTCTACAACTCTAGTTCCTTTGGTCTTGCACAATCAGACGGCTTTTACGACAGGTTTGGGACCGGAACCCCCCTGTCACAAAGTTTCCAGGGTGGCTTGTTCACTTCTGCTTATCTGAGAGATATCATTTCGTACACCACTGGTAACAATATCGATGCTATCAGTGCAGCTGGCCTGAACAGGACAAGCTTTCCGATACACAATCCTACGCTTGCGGTTAACGCCGGCTTGTCTGCAAGTCTGAGGGCGGGCGGAGTAACATCGGAAAGATATCTTGCGCAAGGCGGAATAAAGCTGGTGTCTTATCCCTCTGTTGTTCTCGGGAATTATCCGAACTCAACACTCTTCCACGTCACAAGCTCTACCGGTCACATTTCTTCTTCATATTACGTGACAACGTCAGAGGGCGACAATTCAATCCTGAACAGACTCTACAACAGGTATCCATACACTGGTTCGTACTCTGACCTATCATCCTCAGCAAGACCGCCCATAACAACCATTGTACAGAATTTCTGGTACGGTGGAACTCGACAACCGCATTTTAGTGTAAGCGGCAAGTCGATTCCTCCACTCGGTAATCGTCTTGGTGTCATTACAGAAGATTCTTCTACTGTTTACAGCTTTAAGCCATTCATGCAGTATGAGAGAGACGAAAAGTTCTTCATTACAGAAGAAAGCTTGAAATTTCTTGAAAGCTACACTGAACCCACCTTTGACATTGAGGTCGGTCGTGTCGGCTTGTCATTGTTTGATGACAAATCAAACGTATTCAAGAATCCTTTCGACCTGTCAACGGACGGAAGAAGCTTGCCAGTCACACTAGCAGAAAATGCGAAGCCAAGGAAAGCGGGTGTTATTAAACGCTCAAACCTCATCAACTTTGATAATCAAGAAGACGAAGGAACAGTAGACTATGGTGGCTCAGAACTTACGATCGGCAACCTTTCTGGTTCATCTGTTGCTGAGCTTGTTGCCTCCCTAACTGTTGGGTACTCACCTGTTTCTGAGAACAAGGAGAAACAACTGCTGAGAGACTATGTTCTCATGCCGACCGATGAACTGGTCTTCGGGCTTGATGCTGGAGTGACTCCGCCACCTGATGTTGCGCCAATGTACGGCAATCCGAGACCGGATTACCAGGCTCCCGAACCTCCCCCTCTGTTCGGTGGTTCTTCTTTCAAGCTCTTCAGCGGAGGGGCAAAATCTGGCCCTGGCGGGGGTGTGCTGTCGCTTGGCGCAGGAAGGACATTCTCTGCTTCTCCTAAGATCACTAGCAATCTTGGGATTACACTCGGCGGACAAGGGGTGGTGGTCTCTGATGATAATCCGAACCAGGGTGGAACAAGAGACCTTGCTGGTATCAGCATCATCAAGGAGCCTGGTCTCGGTTCAACTACCGTAGCGGTTAACGGAAATTTTGGAACTTCAACGGGACAAATATTGGTGAATCTTGAAGGTTCACCAATAGACGAGTTCATGAAGATAGTCGGTTGGGAGGGACGACCCAGAGGCCGGTGGTTCCGTGATTACGGCAGCTTTATGCCTTCTTTCCCGTCTCCCATTGACCCATCTCCACGGCCCAACATCACCCCCTTTGTTGCTCCGATAATGCGAGAAACTCTTCCGCATTACTCTGGCAACTCGTATCTCCGAATCCTTCACGGAGAGGCTGAGATCATACTCATCGGTGAGTATCTTGCCGATAACATCGGTAAACAGGTCACTCGTGGAACTTTCTCAAGTGACTTCACGCAGACAGTAGGCGACAATTTTATCGTGGACAGGTTTGACAACGCCGAGGGAGACGCGTTCAGCGGCACGTACTTGGCGGATATCGTCACCGGTTCATTCTTCGGCGGTACAAGAGGAGTTGCCGCGGACGGGTCGTCAAGGACAACGGTCTCGGGCTCGAACGTCCGGAGGCTCGTGAAGATGAGCAGCGACACTGTGATCATCCACGACCTCTTCTTCAGCGGAGTGAACGAGTCACCCGCTACGGCATACAGGAATGCTCCACAACTCCCGAGCTTCACGCCCAGTGTCCTTGACCAGATCATAGGTGGAAGATCCTACGCCTCAGGCTCGTTCTTCAGGGGGCAGGCAGCTCTCAGGAGGAAGCCCTCGATCAAGGTTTCTGCACAGTTCAG